>Ga0209980_10001299_pt1 | contig 13819 bp, 15 predicted proteins | sample CR02metaG_FD_183611 | JGI IMG/M metagenome (GOLD analysis project Ga0209980, IMG submission 183611) | Deep subsurface microbial communities from Mariana Trench to uncover new lineages of life (NeLLi) - CR02 metaG (SPAdes) (version 2) | ecosystem: Environmental > Aquatic > Marine > Ocean trench... | reverse complement strand
TCCATGGACGACTGGATCGCCGGCTCGATGTCCGGGCGCCGGTTCGACTCCGCCGTGTTCGGCTGCGACCCTACTCCGTATCTCACGGCCGCGTCAGGCAAGACATACGCGCTCGGTGCGGAAGGCCCGGAAGTCGCCCGATCCACCTCAAGATTGATCTCGACCGAGCAACCCCAACAATCCAACCGATTTAACCGAGCCCGATAAGTTCATGAACCCGTTGATAAAGTCAGAGAAGTCCCTGGTAAATCGGGGAATGTTGATCCCGATCAGATAGGGATTGGCGACCATCCGCACTCGATCCGCCTGACCATGGGATATCGTGGCCACGATCAGTATCGATAAACCACGAAGCGTGTATTAGAACCGGGCCACCCTCAACCCTCCTCGGACTCACACAAGAACGGCTCCCCATTGTCACCGGCGTGATAGGGGTATGTCGTCTCCCCGCTCCGGAGCAGGACCCGGCTCCCCTCGACGAGGGCCTGGGTGTAGAACATCCCCGGCTGGGGACAGCCGAGGCTTCCGTCCGGCCAGGTCACCAATTCGGCGGACAACACTTCGATGGAGGACTCCTCCACCTCGAGCCGGGCCGCCAGATCGGCGCGCACCTGTTCGACTATCGCGGACAGTTCAGCGTCGTATCCCGGCTCGGTCGCCACGGGTTGCTCCTCGCTCAACGTGATCTCAACGACGCTGGTTGTGGTGGTGACGGACACGGAAGCCACCTGCGACGCTACCCCTCCACAGGCGGCGAGGGCCAGGGTGACGAGCGTGGTCAACAGCATTGTTCTCATGATTTCTCCGCAGTCAAGACGTCGGCCTCCGCCGTTCGGTTCCGGGGAGCGTGTGCCCAGTTCCGGGAGCGCGGTGAGGGCCATCGGTACCCTCCACCCCCGTGAAGAATAGAGGTTACGGGTGAGGGCCGCCCTCCTGACCCTGTTCGGGTTGGCGGCGGCGGTGGTATCGGGTGTCGTCGCCTGGCTGTTCGCCGGACCCGTCGCCGGGGTTGCCCTGGCGCTGGCCACGGTTGGGCTCGCCGTCTGGGCGACCCGCCTCGATGGCTGGGGTCGGCGAGGGGCCGTCGCCGGGCTGTCCGCGATCCTGCTGGCATCAGTGGGGCTGATGGCGTGGCAGGTGTCCGCGGTGGCGGAAGCCCTCGGTGACACGTCGGGCCCTGTCGACCCGGGCGACCCCGCCCGTCTGGCCTCGGCCAATGTCAAGCTGGAGGAAGCCAGCGCCAGCGCAGGATTTCGTCTCGAGCTCGACGAGGAAGATCTCACCGCCCTGGTCCAGGAGGCCCTGGCCGAGACGGACACCCCTCTCGGAGCGATCACATTCGACGTCGATGGCCAGCAGGGGGTCATCCGGTTCGAAGGCCGTTTCCGATCAGGTGACCTCACCATGGCCGGGGCCGTGCGAATCACCGCCGAGCTGGGCGGAGTGGCGGTGGAGTTGGTCGAGGCCGAGATCGGGGCGATTGCCGTGCCTGGCGCCCTCACGGATGCGCTCGAGGACATCTTTGCCGGAATCGCCGATTTCGAGGGAGCGCTGGCCGAGTCCGGGGCGAGCGTCCAGTCGGTCGAGTACACCGACACCTCACTGGTGCTGGTCGGTACTTCGAGGACGGGGACGGTGCTCACCTCACAGGCGCTCCTCGGCAACCTGAGGGAGCGAGCGGCATCCCTCACCGGAGCCGTCACCCCTCCCCCCGAGCAGCTGGGACCGGGAAGGCTGGACGGCACCGAGGCCGAGGGCACCTCCTACTACGTGGCCCTAGGCGACTCGCTGGCGGCCAACGTCGGTGTGGACCGGGCGCGAGACGGGTATGTCTCCCGGTTCCACGCTGAAATCGAGCGACGCGACGGTGTCATCTACGGACTCCGCAACTTCGGTATACCCGGGGAGACCTCGGGGTCGCTCTACTGGGGTGGCCAGCTCGACGAGGCCATCGAGTTCATGGGAAGCCACGACGTCGCTTATGTGACCATCGACATCGGAGCCAACGACCTGCTGGGCCATCTAGGTTCCGCAGACTGTGGAGAGGATCTCACCTCGGCGGCTTGCCGTGACCGGATCGAGGATGCCCTGGCCTCCTACGAGGAGACCCTGGCGTTGATCCTCGAAGAGGTCACCACCGCTGCCGGCGACGCAACCGTGGTGTTCCTCCAGACCTATAACCCGTTCAGCCTCGGGCTCGCCTCTTTCGTCGAATTCGAGCGAGTCTCGAACGAGGCCGTGGAAGAGCTCAACGGGGTGGCCGCCCGTGCAGCCCGCGCCCAGGGTGCTCTGGTGGCGAACGGATTCACCCCCATGCAGGGCACCACAACGGCCACCACTCACATGACCGACTCGCCGCCCGACATCCACCCCCGAGCCATAGGTTTCGACATCCTCGCCGTCGCCTTGGTCGAAGCCCTCGGCTGAGGTGGGGCAGTCCCGTCCGGCCGGGGGTCGACAGGGGTCAGGGGATGCTGATCACGAGCACTCGAAAATCACCCAGTCCTCTTGGATGGAGCAACGTCTCGGCTTCTGTCTTGACGGTGCGGATACGGAGACGTTCCGACTCGTCACGGGAGCGGGCGGCTTCCAACTCGGCTTCGCGGAGTCCACGCAGACGCTCTCGGAGACCGAACTCGGATAAGAAATCGTCCTGACGGTGCAGTGAAACGTCAGCACCTGCGGCCTCTGCAGTGGCGATGAGCGCCGAGAAGTTCACATCGGCAGTTATGTCGGTCTTCCCCGGTTCGTCGAGTGGGTGTGGCCCGAGGTGGTGGGCCCGGTAGGTTCGAAGGGTTCCATCCGGGCGTCGGGGTAAAAGGTTCTCCGCGGTGTCTCCGTAGTCGATCAGCAGAATTGAACCGGTCTCCAATCGGTTGAGAACAAGTGTCAGCCAGCGTTGCGCCGCCAGTTGGACCTCGACCCAACCACCATCGCCCACTTCGCCGGCGAAGGCGTCGAGCCAACTGAGAACTTCCTGCCGTGGATCAGCATCGACAAACGTGAGCTGTTCCCCATCGATCCCCACCCAACGCTCCCTCCACTCGCCTTCAACCCGCTGAGCAAGAGCCATCGGCAGGTTGTCGATCAGCTCATTGGCAATGACGACTCCACGGATCGAGTCGGGGAGGTCGGTCTGAACATGGTCTTCAGGAAGGAAGCCCCGTAACCCCTGTAGGGCGGCAGGAGCTGTTTCGACAGCCAGAACGTCAACATCCGTCGACGCCAGAAGCGGTCGCAGCAGCGAACCAGACCCGGCACCCACCTCAACAACCTGAAACGGTTCCCCGATGCGCTCCCGCTCCCGTGCGACATATTGCGCCAGTGTCTCCCCAAAGAGCGGACTGACCTCAGGTGAGGTCAGGAAGTCGCCAGCCTTCTCGGAGCGGAGCGTCTCACCGCCAAAAAAGCCTTCCGAGTCATACAGGGAGATCTCCATGAATCGTTCGAATGGCATCGGTCCGTCAGATCGAATTTGGGTGACGAATTGGTCGATGAGCGTCATCGGATAGCGTGGGTCATATGAAATACGGAGTCTTGATCTTTCCAACCGACACTTCAATTCGACCAGACGACCTCGCCCGCGAGGTCGAGGTTCGGGGATTCGACTCGCTCTGGTTCCCGGAGCACTCGCACATCCCCTCATCACGGGTAACACCGTGGGGTGGTGCCAAAGATGCACCACCACTTCCCGAGCGATACTGGCACTCGCTGGACCAGTTCGTGGCACTTGCCTACGCCGCCGCGGCAACAACGACATTGACGCTGGGCACCGGGATCACGCTGCTCTCCCAAAGAGACCCCATCTGGACAGCCAAGGAGGTGGCATCTCTCGATCATCTCTCGGGTGGGCGAGTGACATTCGGCATCGGCTACGGCTGGAACAAGGAGGAAATGGCCCAGCACGGAACTGTCTACCTGAGACGGCGAGCTCTGCTTCGGGAGAAGGTCCTGATGATGAAAGCCCTATGGACTCAGGATGAGGCCACCTATGAGGGTGAGATGGTGTCGCTCGAGCCGTCCTGGGCGTGGCCCAAGCCGGTACAGAAGCCACACCCACCGATCGTGATGGGGGCGGCGGCCGGACCGAAGACCATCGCCGACATGGTCGAGTTCTGTGACGGCTGGATGCCTATCGCGGGTCAACACGACATCGCAGGCCGGATCGAGGGAGTGCGACAGGCTGTGGCCGATGCCGGCCGTGATGGGCAGGCCTTTAAGGTCATCGCCAACGGGGCCAAGCGCGACGGCATCGAGGCGCTGGCCGACGCCGGAGTCGATGAGGCCGTATTCGCCCTTCCCCCCCTCGGGGCAGAGGTCGTGATTCCCAAGCTCGACCAAATCGCCGAGGCGGCTGGACTGGGTTAGATCGCGTTCTCAACGCCCAGTGATCAAATATGACGCGCCATGCATTAGGAACGAAAAGGGGCCCCGTTCGGGGCCCCTTTTTCTGATCAGGTTCGGGTCTGGCTAGAAGTCCATGCCTCCGCCGTCGTGACCACCACCGCCCACCATTGCCGGAGCATCGTCGGGCTGCTCGGCGATGAGGGCCTCTGTTGTCAGAAGCAGCGCGGCGATGGACGCAGCATTCTGCAACGTGGACCGAGTGACCTTGGCGGGATCAATGATTCCCGCAGCTACGAGATCCTCGTACTCGCCGGTGGCAGCGTTGAAGCCTGAGGCGCCGTCAGCGGCACGCACACGCTCTACAACTACGCCGCCTTCGAAGCCGGCGTTGACTGCTATCTGACGAATGGGCTCCTCCATCGACTTCTTGACGATGAGACGGCCAGTCTTCTCGTCGTCGGTGCCACCACGCACCTTGGCGACCGCCTCCTGGGCACGAAGCAGAGCCACACCACCACCGGGGACAACACCCTCCTCAACCGCAGCACGTGCGGCCTGGACGGCATCCTCGATGCGATGCTTCTTCTCCTTCAACTCGACCTCAGTCGGAGCACCAGCCTTGATCACGACGACACCACCCGACAGCTTGGCGAGACGCTCCTGGAGCTTCTCACGATCCCAGTCGGAGTCGGTGTTTTCGATCTCACGCTCGATTTGCTTGATACGAGCCTTGACATCGCTTTCGGCTCCTCCACCGTCGATGACGGTGGTGGAGTCCTTGTCAACGACGACCCTGCGGGCACGACCGAGCAGTTCGAGGGACACGTTCTCGAGTTTGAGACCGACTTCCTCGGCGATCACGGTGCCCCCGGTAAGGACTGCGAGATCCTGCATCATGGCCTTGCGACGCTCACCAAAGCCCGGGGCCTTGACGGCGGCCGAGTGGAAAGTGCCACGGATCTTGTTGACGACCAGAGTTGCCAGGGCCTCGCCCTCGACATCCTCGGCGATGACAAGCACAGCCTTGCCCGACTGCATGACCTTTTCGAGGACAGGGACCAGGTCGTTGACCGACGAGATCTTCTGGTTGGCGATGAGGATGTAGGGATCCTCGAGCACAGCCTCCTGGCGATCGGGGTCGGTGATGAAGTACGGCGAGATGTAGCCTTTGTCGAACTGCATTCCCTCGGTGAATTCGAGTTCGAGACCAAAGGTCTGACCCTCTTCCACCGTGATCACTCCGTCCTTGCCAACACGGTCCATCGCTTCGGCGATGACCTCACCGATCGAGTCGTCGTTGTTGGCCGAGAGCGCGGCCACATGGGCGATCTCTTCGGTGGTCTCGATGTCATGAGACTGATCCTCGATCGACTTGACCGCAGCGTCCACCGCAGTCTCGATCCCACGCTTGAGGTCCATCGGGTTGGCACCGGCGGCTACCTGACGCAGACCCTCGCGCACCATCGCCTGAGCGAGAACGGTGGCAGTGGTCGTGCCGTCACCGGCAACATTGTCTGTTTTGTTGGCTACTTCATAGGCGAGCTTGGCGCCCATGTTCTCGTAGGGATCCTCTAGCTCGATCTCCTTGGCGATGGTGACACCGTCGTTGGTGATCGTGGGAGCGCCCCACTTCTTCTCGAGGACAACGTTGCGGCCCTTGGGGCCGAGAGTCACCTTTACGACGTCGGCGAGCTTGTCCACTCCCGCCTGGAGTCCCTTGCGGGCCTCCTCATTGAAGCGAAGTTCCTTCGCTGCCATTTCCTTATCTCCTCACTTGACGATGGCAAGGATGTCGCGCTCGCTGAGGACGAGAAAATCGTCCATGTCGAGCTTGATCTCCGTACCAGAGAATTTCGAATAGAGAACATTGTCGCCAACAGATACATCCATGGGGATGCGCTCGCCGTCATCGTCACGGGCACCTGGGCCCACTGCGACGACTTCGCCAATCTGTGGCTTCTCCTTGGCAGTGTCGGGGATGACCAGACCGGACGGGGTGCGGGACTCCGCATCGTCAGTCGAAGTGACCACCACTCGATCACCGAGGGGTTGAAGCTGCATTCCTAGCTCCTCCTTGAAGCTCTTACGGGTACTTACCACGGGCACGGCCCAAATAAACCGAGATAAAACCAGGGTTTATCAGACAGTGAATCCCGTCTATTAGCACTCTCGTTACTCGAGTGCTACCGCAACATTAGCACTCCCCGGAGTCGAGTGCTAAACGGGATCTGAGTCGGGTCGACTCAAGGTTGAGAGACATGCATTTCTTGATGGCATTCGGCCCCCAACCGGTCGTCAGATCAAATTGGAACAGGTTAGAGCACCATCGAGGGGTCCACCGACTCGGTCCAGTCGGTGAGACGTCCCTCGGAGAGCCAGTGGGCGCCGACGACACCGATCATGGCAGCGTTGTCGGTGCAGAGGACCGGGTCGGGCAAGGCCAGGGTCACACCACGTTTGTCGGCCTCGTCGGCAAAACGCTCCCGAAGACGGCGGTTGGCCAGAACTCCCCCACCACCACCCACGACGGAAGCGCCGGTCTCGTCGACGGCCTTGAAGGTCTTGTTGACGAGGACATCGACAATGGCCTCCTGGACCGACGCCGCAACGTCGGCCAGAGACGGTAGGTCTCCAGATTCCTGAGCCTTTTCCAGATAGGTGACCACCGACGTCTTCAGACCCGAGAACGAGAAGTGGAATGGCCGATCGGGCAACGCCCTTGGGAAGCGGACTGCGGCCGGGTCACCGCCCTCCGACGCCTCATCCATCGCGGGCCCGCCCGGAAACTCGAGGCCCATCACTCGGGCAAGCTTGTCGAACGCCTCACCAGCCGCATCGTCGATGGTGTGTCCGAGCGTCTCGTAATCACCCCAATCGCGGACGTGAACAATCTGGGAGTGCCCTCCCGAGGCGAGGAGCACAACGGCAGGCGGAACAAACTCTTCAAACTGGATCCGGGGCGCCATCAGGTGGCCCTCCATGTGGTCGATGCCCACGAACGGGAGCTGACGTGCCCAGGCTGTGGCTTTGGCAAAGGAATGTCCCACGAGGAGCGCGCCCACCAGGCCGGGTCCTGCAGTGGCCGCCACACCGTCGAGGTCATCGGGGTGAACGCCCGCATCCGAAAGGGCTTTGTGAGTCAAGGAGCGGATCGATTCGACGTGGGCCCGGGCGGCCACCTCCGGGACGACTCCACCGAAACGGGCATGAAGGTCGACCTGAGAGGAGAGGACATTGGAGAGCGGTTCGGTGCCACGAACCACCGCAACCGCCGTCTCGTCGCAACTGGTCTCAAACGCGAGGATCGTCGGATTCACGTAAGCCGCTCCGCGTACTCGGCCGAGTCGATGTCGTGGGCCCACATGATCAGCGCGTCGCCATCGTCGTAGTAACCGGGGCGAACTCCGACGGGCGCCAATCCCAATCGCGAGTAAAGGGAACGGGCAGCCTCATTCTCGGATCGCACCTCAAGGATCAGATGGCGGGCACCCTCGGCGATCACCGACTCAATCAACCCGATCATCAGACGTCGCCCGATACCCTGACCACGATGGTCCGGGGCCACGAGAAGGTTGGTGATATGCGCCTCATCGCCCATCAGCATCACGCCGCCGTAGCCGCAGACCGCACCATCGTCGGCGACCAGGTAAGTGCGGTTCTCCGCCGAGAGCTCGTCATTGAAGATCCTCTCTGTCCATGGTTGGGGCTGGGCGACCTCCTCCATAGCCAACGCGGCTTCAACGTCTCCCGGCTCGAATTCACGGATCGTGATCACGCCGACCCCCATGGACCCTCCTTGCGCAACTTGGACCAGTTGATGGTGACGTCAGGTTCCCGCAGATAGAGAGGCCGGATGTCGTCGGGCGGGGGGAAATCACGAGCCTCGAGCCGACCATGCCCTATCTCGGCAAGAGCCACCGCGTAGGGGTAGCGCGGTCTGCCCGTCTTCACTTCACTCATCCCCCGGAAGAACCCGTCGGGCAAAGCTCCGACATCGCCGACAACAAGACTCTGATCTGGACTCGACTGCAGCATCGCCCGCAACACCTCAGGTTTGAGAAGCTCAGTCGATCCCTCCTTGACCACGCCCCCGGGGACCGGCCGATAGGTCGCCACGGCGAACTCGCCCCTGCGGACATCGACGAGAGCCCAGATCATCCGATGCCCGGTTCGGGCTTCGAGGGCGAGGGCGTCAACCGACAAGGCGGGTATGAGAGGAATACCGAAGGCAGCGGCGATACCCTGGGCTGTGGCAAGTCCGACTCGAGTGCCCGTGTAGAGACCGGGACCCACGTCGATCACAACGCCATCGAGATCCTGTGGAGACCACCCAACCTGGTGGAAGCAGAAGTCGATCGCAGGTACCAAGAAACTGGCATGCCCCACTCGATCGACTCGGGACGCAGCAGCGAGGGTGGTGCGATTCTCCACTAGAGCGACGGAGGAACCGGGGGTAGACGTCCCGATCGCAAGCAGCTTCATGTCACCCCCGCCAGGTCTCGGCCCACCCAGTCGCCAGACGGAATCAGACGCAACACGCGAGCCTCGTCTTCCTCGACACTGAACTCGACACGAAGGTGATTTGTCGGCAAGGCCGATTCGACAGCGTCGCCCCATTCGATGACCAGAACGCCGCCCTCGGACATTTCGAAAACATCGAGGTCGTCGAACTCGTTGAGCGACCCAAGTCGGTAGACGTCGACGTGAACGAACGGCAAGAAACCAGAGTCATAGCGTCGAACAAGAACAAATGAAGGCGATACCACGGTCTCCTCGACACCCAGCCCAGTCGCCAGGCCGCCGGTGAACAGCGTCTTACCGACACCGAGACCACCAACGAGGACGAGCGTGTCCCCGGGTCGAAGCACAGATGCAAGCCGGGAAGCAAAGGCACGCGTGTCGTCTTCCGTCTGGCACCGAACCTCTATCACGGGAACAACTCCATCTGTGACCCCGACACCTCTCGATCGGATTCGGGGTCGGACGAGTTTTGCCCTTCAGCGGTGGGCGTCGAGTCCAGCACCGCGCGAACGAGCGCAAAGTCCTCACGCATCTGATCTTTGACTCTCTCGCCTCCACGCAGAGCAGCAGCAGGATGAAACGTTGGGATCAGCGTTGCGCCAAGCCACCAGTCGTATCGCTGCCCTCTGAGGCGAGTGATCCCGGTATCGGTTCGAAGAAGGAGCTTGGTGGCGAAGTTTCCCAGTGTCATCACCACTTCAGGTCGGATCATCCGGATCTGCTCCTGAAGGTACGGCTTGCAGGTCTCGATCTCGTCGGGTTTCGGATCCCGATTGGCCGGCGGGCGGCATTTGAGAACGTTGGCGATGTAAACCTCGGGTCGGGCGATGTCTATACCGGCCAGCAGCTCGTCGAGTAGAAGACCCGCGGGGCCAACAAAGGGCTCACCTTGGAGATCTTCGTTTTTTCCCGGTGCCTCGCCAACGATCATCAGCCTCGCCGACCGGTGACCGACCCCGAAGACCACATTTGTGCGCGTCTCCGCGAGACCGCATTGGGTGCAGATGAGGGCGCGATCTCGCAACGCATCAAATTCAGAGGTGGTGCTTGTCACCGAACCACCATTGTGCCAAACGAAGTCTCAGCTCGCGGCCGAACGAACCGCGTTTTCGAGAGCCGCCGCGGTGGCACCAAACGCTGCCTCGGCAAGAACCTCCACTTCTGCTTCCACCGACCCGCAAGACACCGCGAAGGCGATGTCACCGTCCAGACGGGTGTGGGCAGGACGCATGCAGACAGCGAGGGCATCGTGGGCCCGAACCACCAATCGACTCAGCTCACTCCGGGTCAGCCGGGCGTCAGTGACGATCAACATCAACGTTGTGTTGGTGAAAGACTCCGGCAGGAGAGCCGGAGGCCCCGGTTCGGCGTCGCCGCCGGTCAACGACTCACCGTCGACGGTGAACGCATCCCCAACCCCGTTGGCTGCGATGAGGGCGGCAACCCTGGCGTCGCCTGCCTGACGCAGGCCAGAGCCAAGGCCACCAGGTTTCATATGCTCGAAGCCGCGCCACTTCGCCACCGTGGCACCGGTCCCGGCACCGACAAGACCGGATTCAACCGGGTCGGCAGAGGCGTCCCGATAGGCGGCTTCACCTTCGTCGGGACCCGGCCTCACCGAGGGGTCACCGGGAAAGAGATCGAAGAGAACCGCTGCGGGAACTATCGGAATGTTGCCTACCGGCGTCTCATGACCCCGACCGTCGGATTCGAGCCCACGCATCACACCGTCGGCAGCAGCCAGTCCGAAAGCGCTGCCACCGGTGAGCAGGATTGCCTGGCACTGCTCAATACGCATCCCGGGCTGCAGCAACCCGTACTCCCGCGTGCCCGGAGCCGCCCCTCTCGCCTCGGCGGTCACCACATTGGGCTCCGGCAAGACGACCACGGTGCAGCCGGTGATAGCAACGGGATCCGACCAGTGTCCGACCTCGATACCCGGGATCGCTGTGATCGTCTCGTTCATTTCAGATACCGCCTTGGGATTCGGGGACTGATCGAGCACACGATCTCATAGGAGATTGTGTTCAACTCCTCGGCCCACTCGTATGCCGTTACTTCTTCATCCCCCTGTGTGCCCAGCAGCACCACCTCGTCACCGATGCCGATGTCCGCATCCCCGACGTCGATGACTATCTGGTCCATCGTGACGGCCCCCGCGAAGGGAAAACGATGCCCAGCGATGAGAGCACATCCGTACTCGGATAGTCGTCTCGCCAGACCATCGGCATAACCAACCGGGGCCGTCACCACCGTCGAATCGGTCCGGAGCTCCTTGATCCGGCCATAGCTGGGACGGGCTCCAGCTTCGAGATGCTGAACGTGGGACACCTGGGTGACGAGCCGCATCGCCGGACTCAGAGACACCAAGCTGTGAGTCTCGGGGCAGGGATGGAGACCGTATAGACCGAGGCCGATGCGACACATGTCCCGGCGAGCCTCCGGAAACAGGACCGCGCCGGCGGTGTTCGCCATGTGGATCATCGGAACATCCAAACCAGCGACGGTCTGGTCAAACACTTCGATCTGCCGAGCGGTGAATTCGGGATCCTCGTCGGCGACCGCGAAATGCGTCCACAGAGCCGCTACATCGAGGTTTGCCGAGTGATTGACAGCACTCACCAGATCATGAACGGCCTTGGGGGCAGCACCGACCCGGTGCATGCCGGTGTCGGCCTTGATATGGACCTGAAGGGGAGTGCCTGCCCCAGCCAGGGCATCAATGAAGTCAACCGAGTATGCAGTGGGGGCCAGCTGCCATTTGGCAATGTCCGACACGGAATCGACGCCCGTCTCGGAAAGAAGCAGAATCGGGGCGTCGATTCCTGCCTCGCGGAGTCGGATCCCTTCCTCAATCAGCGATACCGCGAGCCAGGTCGCTCCGGACTCGAGGGCAACCGCCGCCACGGGAGCATCACCGTGCCCGTAGGCGTCCGCCTTGACTACGGCGCACAACTCCGACGGTTTGATCAACTCCTCGAGATGGGTGACGTTGCGAGCAACCGCTCCGAGATCGATCTCGGCATATGTGGGCCTCACCATGCGTAGGCCGATATGTAATCAGAAAGGACGTCGGCGGTGACGGTTCGACCTCTGGAAAGATCTTCTGCGGAGACACCGTGCCAATAGGCGCCGGAGAAGGCCGCCGTAGTCCCATCGAGTCCGCGAGCCCACAGAGCCCCAATCATCCCTGCCAGGACATCACCAGTTCCGATGCTTGCCAGCTCGGGACCGCCGGATCGGACCAGGATCAGTGATCCGCCGTCTGTGACAAGGGTCGGATTGCCCTTCAACAAGACGGTGATCCCTTTCTTCCTGGCGAAGGCGCGAACGGAGTAGGCGCCGCCGCCGATTCCGGCCACTCGCTTGAACTCTGCTGTATGAGGAGTAATCACAACTTGGCCGCCGCCCTCGATCGCCGCAACTAAAAGATGAGGCAGGAGACCCCCGGCATCGAGGACCACCTTTGGCGACTTCTGAAGAATCTGCACTACGGCCTCGGCGTCGCTCTCGGCAAGACCGGGACCAGCAATCACGACATCGAAACGGTCCAACCGCGACTCCGCTTCCTCAAGACCGAGAGTGGGAAGTTGAGGTGCGATCTCATGAACCATGTCGGCCCGGGGGGAGGCGACCACGACCGATCCTGCTCCGAAGTTGAGCGCACTCCGCCCGGCGAACACGGAGGCGCCAATTATCCCGCTCGAACCGCCGACAACGAGCACGGCTCCGGCCGACCACTTGTGGGTGGTCCGGACACGCACGGGACGCTTTGCGTCTGATTCCTCGGCCACAAACATCGATGGCCGACCACCTTTTATGCCAATATCCGCAACGGTGACCTCGCCGCTGTAGTCGGGCCCGTCGCCGCGGAGGTGCCCGGTCTTCAGCGTTCCAAACGTCACCGTTTCGATGGCTCGAAACGCACGGTCCTCCACAATGCCGGTGTTGGGATCCAATCCGGTGGGGCAGTCGACGGCAATCACTGGCACCTCGGTGTCCATCCAGGCGGTGACCAAATCAGGGAGCCCGGAGCGAGTACCGCCGCCGAAAAGGGCATCGACGATCACATCGGAGTCGTCTGGCGCCCCAAGTTCGACGATCCGCACTCCCACGGCATCTGCCTTGGTGGCAGCGTCGATGGCCTCGGTTGTCTTGGGGGGTGCGAGGGCCTGAACCTCGACGTCTGCTCCGCGAGCTTTCAGATAACGGGCGGCGACGTAGCCATCGCCCCCGTTGTTACCCGGTCCAGCCAGGACCACGACCCTCTTCCCGTAACCGGCGCCGGCCCGGGCGGCGGCCAGGGCAACGGCATAGCCGGCCTTGTCCATTGCCTGGGTCAGATCACCCTCATAGGCCTTGTCGACCCGGCGGTATTCGTCGGCGGTGAGGACCGGTTTCACGTAAGACGAGGGTACAGGCGGTTCAGTCGTGCTCGCCTACGGCGATGGCCATGACAAGAGCGTCGGTGTCAGTGTGTGTGATTGTGACCAACACCTCGGTGACACCAAGCATCTCAGCCCGACGAGCGGCGTTGCCACTCATGCGGACAGTCGGCTTGCCGCCACCGGTGATCTCGATGTCCTTCCAGCGGATCCTTCGCCAACCAGTGCCCATCGACTTCATGACGGCTTCCTTTCCGGCAAAACGAGCTGCGAGACGTCTTTCCGGGTTGGCGAATCGGAAGGCATACTCCCTCTCATGCTCGGTAAAGCATCGTTCGGCGAAACGTGGGTACTTCTCGAGCACCCGACCCACCCGATCAATGTCGGCGAGGTCGACACCAAGTCCGAGGATTCTCATGTCAAAACCCTATCGCCTACTCCGGGCGATGGTTCATCCGATGGAAATCAAAAGACCGACCGCCCGCGGTGGATGGAATCTACCGACGCTAGGCAGCAAACTGGGATCCGATCCGACTCCTCGAATCTGACCGACCGGAGACTCGGAC
>Ga0209980_10001298_pt1 | contig 13822 bp, 9 predicted proteins | sample CR02metaG_FD_183611 | JGI IMG/M metagenome (GOLD analysis project Ga0209980, IMG submission 183611) | Deep subsurface microbial communities from Mariana Trench to uncover new lineages of life (NeLLi) - CR02 metaG (SPAdes) (version 2) | ecosystem: Environmental > Aquatic > Marine > Ocean trench >... | reverse complement strand
TGATGCCCAGGGACTTGCGGATGGTGTTCTCCATCACCTGGCGGGTCAGCCGGCCCTTGACCAGGGCCGCCAGGGTGGCCGCCGCGGCGCCGACGGCGGCGCTTTCGGTCAGGCTGGTGTAGCCCAACAGGAACAGGCCGGTCATGGAGAAGAAAATGAGCAACGGCACGATCCCGGCCCTGAGCAGCCGGATTTTCTCCCCCCAACTGACATTTCGTTCCTCGATCGGCAATGCCGGGCCCAGATGCGGCTGCAGCTTGCAGCGCACGACGATATAAATAATGAACAGGCTGGCCATCATGAGGCCGGGTATGACACCGGCCATCCAAAGTTGGCTGATCGGTTGCCTCGCGATCATGCCATAGAGAACCAGAACCACGCTGGGCGGCACCAGAATGCCAAGCGAACTGCCGGCCTGGATCACGCCGGTGACCATGATTTTGTCGTAGCCGCGCCGCAACAGCTCCGGCAGCGCGATCGTCGCGCCGATCGCCATGCCGGCGACGCTCAGGCCGTTCATGGCCGAAATCACCACCATCAGGATGATCGTGCCGATCGCCAAGCCACCATTGAGCGGACCCATCCAAACATGGAACATTTGGTAGAGGTCGTCGGCGATCTTCGATTCCGACAGCATGAATCCCATGTAGATGAACAGCGGCAGAGTCAGCAGCGGATACCACTTCATCAGTTTCATGGCGGCGCTGAACGCCAACTGGGACCCGCCATCGCCCCACAGGAAGAGTGCCGCAACAACGGCGACAAAGCCGATCGCGCCGAACACACGCTGCCCGGTAAGCAGCATGAGCATCATCGAGGAGAACATCAGCAGGGCGATCGCCTCGTAGCTCATGCCGGAGCCTCCTCATCCAGGGTCAATCCCCTGGCCCGGGCCAGGTCCCTGAAGAAGGTCGCGATGGTCTGCAACAGCATCAATGTGATGCCGAAAGACATGATGATCTTGATCGGCCCCATATAAGGCGCCCAGGACGAATAACTCTTCTCGCCGTAGAACAGAGCGTATTGGGTACTCGACAGTCCTCCGTAGAGCAAAATTATCAAGTAAAAAACCAGGCAAAAGGACGTGACGGAATCGGTAAAGCCCTTTTTCCTCGTTGACCCGTGGCTGTAGAGAAGGTCCATCCGCACATGGGAGTCCATTTGCAGGGTGTAGCCGCCCCCCAGCATGTAATAGGCGACCATCAGAAATTGGGCTGTTTCCAGCGTCCACAAGACGGGAAGGAAAAACGTCTTCATGAACGACGAATACAACAGCACGCCCAGCATGGCGAAGATCAAATACATCGCGAACCGCCCGACCCGGTAGGTCACGGCTTCGACGTACCGCACATAAAGCTTTACGGCTTTTGGCATTTGTCCCGTGGAATCCGATCCTGGGTTTTCCAGCCCCAACATAGGGGCGGCTGCTGATTTAAAATCAACAGCCGCCGGATGTCAGCCAAACAAGGCTCGGTTTAGCCGTAGCGATACGGACGACCGGCCTTGACCATGGTGTCGTTGTATTTCTTGAAGATGTCGACCACCTGCTTGGCGATCGGGCCGGTGGCGGCAATTTCGTCCCAGAATTTAAGCGCCTCGGCCTCCACCGTCGCCCATTCTTCATCGGGGATCGTGGTGAGTTTCAGCTTGGTGCCGTTGACGCGTAGATCCGCTTCACCGCCCCAATACCAGTACTGGCGATAGTAGTGAGAGCTATCGAAGGCAAGCTGCAACATCGTTTTCAGGTGCTCGGGCAATTCGTTCCAGCGATCCTGGTTGGCGAAGAACGATCCACACCATGCACCCGAAATATTGTTGGTCAGGAAGTAGTCGGTCACGTCCGCCCAACCGACGGTGTAATCCTCGGTGATGCCTGACCACGCGATGCCGTCCAGTTCGCCGGTTTGCACGGCGACTTCGATGTCTTCCCAGGGAAGGGTTACGGGGACCACGCCGAAACGCTCCAAGAACTTGCCGGCGGTCGGGAAGGTGAACACGCGTAGGCCCTTGAGGTCCTCGAGACTACGGATGGGCTCCTTGGTGTTGAAGTGACAGGGATCCCACGCACCGGCGCTGATCCACTTGACGCCGACTTTGCTGTATTCAGAATCCCAGATCTTATCCAGGCCGTATTGGTGGAACAGCACCGGAACGTCGAGCGAATAGCGCGTCGCAAACGGGAAATACCCGCCAAACACGGTAACCGCTGTCGGAGAAGCCATGGAATCATCGTCACTTTGCACCGCGTCGATGGTGCCGTTCTGCATGGCGCGGAACAGCTCCCCGGTGGGAACCAACTGGTCGCCATGAAAAAGATCGATGACCATCTCGCCGTTAGCGGCAATGTTGAAGGCGTCGATCGCGGGCTTGATGACGTGCGCGGCCAAAGCGGGCCCCGCATAGGTCTGAAGCCGCCACCTGATGGTCGATTGCGCCTTGACCATGGGCGCGCCGATCGTCGTCGCCGCGACGGCGCCGACTGCGCCCAATCCGGCGTTCCTGATAAATTTGCGTCTTTTCATTGATCCGGCCTCCCCTTTCTTTATCTGATGCCAGGGGCCGCACACTATCATATCGCAGTTGCCTCGCCAGTAGAATCTGTGGGTTAGCCCCGGGTCGCACGCGCCGGTGGTCAGCCCGCGGCGTTTCATGGCAATCTGCCGCCGGACCGGCGTCGGACCGACCGCGGCGGCGCCGGGGCCCAAGCCACGACCAACGACGCGACAGGAGAGGCCGGCGATGAAGGGAATGCTCGATTTGGAAACGCTCACCCGTCTGGTCGAGGCGGGCGAGATCGACACCGTTCTGGTGTGCTTCCCCGACGTGCAGGGCCGGCTCATGGGCAAGCGCGTGACCGGCCACTTCTTCCTCGACTCGGTGGCCGAGGAGACCCACGCCTGCAACTACCTGCTGACCGTCGATATGGAGATGGAGCCGGTGCCCGGCTACCAGGCGGCGTCCTGGGACCTGGGCTACGGCGACTTCGTCATCAAGCCGGACATGGACACCCTGCGCCGCATCCCCTGGCTCGACGGCACCGCGCTGGTTATCGGCGACATTCTCGACCACCACCACGAGCCCCTGCCCCACGCCCCGCGCAACATCCTCAAGAAACAACTGGCGCGGCTCGCCGAGCGCGGCTGGAGCGCCTCCATGGCCTCGGAGCTGGAATTCTACGTGTTCGACGAGTCCTACGAGGCCGCGCGCGCGAAGCGCTATCACGGCATGAAGCACGCCAGCTGGTACATCGAGGACTACCACATCTTCCAGACCACCAAGGAAGAGGGCCTGATCCGCGCGATCCGCAACCACATGGACGCCTGCGGCATCCCCATCGAGACCTCCAAGGGCGAATGGGGCCCGGGCCAGGAGGAGATCAACTTCAAGTACGCCGAGGCCCTGGACATGGCCGACCGCCATTCGATCTACAAGAACGGCGCCAAGGAGATCGCCTTCCTCCAGGGCAAGGCGATCAGCTTCATGGCCAAGATCGGCGACGACTTGGCCGGCAACTCCTGCCACCTGCATTCATCGCTGTGGGACACCAAATCCAACACGCCGCTGTTCTACGATAAGGACGCCGAGCACGGCATGTCCAAGCTGTTCCGCCACTACCTGGCCGGGCAGCTCGCGCTGGCCAAGGAGATGACCTACTGCTTCGCGCCCAACATCAACTCCTACAAGCGTTTCCAGTCGGGTTCCTTCGCGCCGACCAAGGCGGCCTGGAGCCTCGACAACCGCACCGCCGGCTTCCGGGTCATCAGCGGCGGCGCCGGCACCCGGATCGAGTGCCGCATCCCCGGCGCCGACTGCAACCCCTACCTGGCCTTCGCCGCGACGCTCGCCGCCGGGCTCCATGGCATCGACAACGAGCTCGAGCTGCCCGCGGCCTTCGAGGGCAACATGTACGCCGCCAAGCGCGTGCCCGACGTGCCCAAGACCCTGCGCGAGGCGCTCGCCGCGTTCAAGAAGTCCAAGGTGCTGCGCGCGGCCTTCGGCGAGGCGGTGGTCGGCCACTACGTCCACGCCGGCGAATGGGAGCAACGCGAGTACGACCGCCGGATCACCGATTGGGAGTTGATCCGCAACTTCGAGCGCGCGTGAGGCGAGCGGGCGTGAGCCAAGCGGGCGTAAGGGCGGCTCTAGCGCTATTGTACAGCCCCGCGCGGGCGCATAAAGTCCGGCCCGCGCCAGCCAGAAACATGGGCCAACCAGAAACATGGGCAGGAAGATGACCGAGACCCTCAAGTGCATCACGCCGGTCGATGGCAGCGTCTATGTGGAGCGGCCCTTGGCGAGCGAGACAGAGATCGCCGAGGCGCTGGCGGGCGCCCGGGCCGCCCAGGCCGGCTGGCGCCACACGCCGATTGCCGAGCGCCAGGCGCTGCTGACTGCGGCGGTCGACGCCTTCGTCGCCGACAAGGCCGAGATCGCCGAGGAGATCGCCTGGCAGATGGGCCGCCCGATCTCCCAGTGCCCCGGCGAGGTCGCCGGCTTCGAGGAGCGCGCCCGGCACATGATCGCGATCGCGCCCGAGGCATTGGCCGACATCGCGGTCGCGCCCAAGCCAGGCTTCACCCGGTTCATCCGGCGCGATCCGCTCGGCGTGGCCTTCGTGGTCGCGCCCTGGAACTATCCGTACCTGACCGCGGTCAACGCGGTCGTGCCGGCGCTTGCGGCCGGCAACGCGGTGCTGCTCAAGCACTCGCACCAGACCCCGCTCTGCGCCGAACGCTTCGCCGCGGCGTTCCGCGCCGCCGGCCTGCCCGAGGGCCTGTTCCGGCACCTGCACCTGAGCCACGACGCGACCGCCAAGCTGATCGCGGGGAAGGGCGTCGACTTCGTCTCCTTCACCGGCTCCGTGCGCGGCGGCCACGCGGTGCAGCAGGCCGCCGCCGCGCGCTTCATCGGCGCCGGGCTCGAGCTCGGCGGCAAGGACCCGGCCTACGTGCGCGCCGACGCCGAGCTCGACCACGCCATCGAGAACGTGATCGACGGCGCCTTCTTCAACTCCGGCCAGTCGTGCTGCGGCATCGAGCGCATCTACGTCCACGCCGACGTGCATGACGCCTTCGTCGAGGGCGCGGCCGAGCTCACCCGCGGCTACAAGCTGGGCAACCCGATCGAGCCGGACACCAATCTCGGCCCCATGGTGCGCGCCTCGGCCGCGGATTTCGTGCGCGGCCAGATCGCCGACGCGGTCGCCGCCGGCGCCACGGCGCTGATCGACCCCAAGGCCTTCCCCGCCGACCAAGACGGCACGCCGTATATGGCGCCCCAGGTCCTGATCGGCGTCGACCACTCCATGCGGGTCATGACCGAGGAATCTTTCGGCCCGGTGGTCGGGATCATGAAGGTGAACTCGGACGCGGAGGCGGTGGCGCTGATGAACGACAGCGACTACGGCCTGACCGCCTCGATTTGGACCACCGACGAGGACGCCGCCCTGGCCATCGGCGACCGGGTCGAGACCGGCACCTGGTTCATGAACCGCGCCGACTACCTGGACCCGGCGCTGGCCTGGACCGGGGTCAAGGATTCGGGACGCGGCTGCTCGCTCAGCCACGTCGGCTACGAGCAGCTGACCCGGCCCAAATCCTTCCACCTGCGCACCGCGGTCTAGGCCGTGCCCGCCCGCCCCATGCCCGATAGAAAGACCCGACCATGAGCTTCGATCCCGCCACGCTCACCGGCAACTGGAACTATCCCACGGCGATGCGTTTCGGTCCGGGGCGCATCGCGGAGCTGGCCGAGGCCTGCAAGGCTCTCGGCATGACCAAGCCGCTGCTGGTCACCGACCCGGGCCTGGCCGACCTGCCCATGGTCGCCGATGCCTTGGCCGCGAACCAGGCGGCCGGGCTGCCGACCGGCCTGTTCAGCGACGTGAAACCCAACCCGGTCGGCCAGAACGTCGACGACGGGCTCGAAGCCTACCGCGCGGGCGGCCACGACGGGGTCATCGCCTGGGGCGGCGGCAGCGGCTTGGACGCGGCCAAGGCGGTCGCGCTGATGGCCGGCCAGAGCCGGCCGCTGTGGGACTTCGAGGACCGGGGCGACAACTGGCTGCGCGCCGATCCGGCGGGCATCGCGCCGATCGTCGCGGTGCCGACCACGGCGGGCACCGGCTCCGAGGTCGGCCGCGCCAGCGTGATCCTGGATGAATCCGACCACACCAAGAAGATCGTCTTCCACCCCAAGATGCTGCCGTCCATCGTGATCTCGGACCCGGAGCTGACGCTCGGCCTGCCGGCCCAGCTCACCGCGGCGACCGGCATGGACGCCCTCGCCCACTGCCTGGAGGCCTACTGCGCGCCGGGCTACCACCCGATGGCCGAGGGCATCGCCGTCGAGGGCCTGCGCCTGGTCAAGGACTGGCTGCCGACCGCGGTCGCCGACGGCGCCAACCTCGAGGCCCGCGCCCACATGCTGGTCGCCGCCACCATGGGCGCGACCGCGTTCCAGAAGGGCCTGGGCGCGATCCATTCCCTGAGCCACCCGGTGGGCGCGCTCTACGACACCCACCACGGCCTGACCAACGCCGTGGTCATGCCCTACGTGCTGGTCTTCAACCGCACCGCCATCGAGGACCGGCTGACCCGCCTCGCCGCCTGGCTCGAGCTGCCCGATCCCTCGTTCCAGAGCGTCCTGGACTGGGTGCTGGGCTTGCGGGAGACATTCGAGATGCCCCACACCCTGGCCGCCTTGGGGGTCACCGACGAACGCCTGGACGAGCTCTCCGAGATGGCCGCCCAGGACCCGACCGCCGGCGGCAACCCGATCCCCGTGGGAGTCGCGGAGATGAAGCAGATGTTCACGGCCGCCATCGAAGGACGCCTCCCCTGATCGAGGCCGCGCGGGACGACCCCCGCGCCCGCGCCGTGCGGCTCCGCCTCGCGGCCGCCCTTCTGCTCGCCCTCTTCGCGCTTTCCGCCTGCTCGCCGGCGCGGAGCCTCGAGGCCTGGCGCCTGCTCGGCGACATCGCCGCCGGCGCGGGGCCGAGCCGGCTCAAAGAGATCACGCCGGCGCCAGGGCGCACCGCCATCACCTACACCGTCGAAGGCCGCGCCTACGCGGCCGACCTCTACCGCCCGGGGGAAGCGGCCCAGGCCGCGCTGGTGCTGGTGCCCGGCGCCGCCGAGCGCGGCAAGGACGATCCGCGCCTGATCGCCTTGGCGACCTCCCTCGCCCGCGCCCGCTTCCTGGTGCTGGTGCCCGACCTCGAGAGCCTGCGCGCGCTCACCATCGGCCCCGAGGATACCGGCCGCATCGCCGACGCCCTGCGCCACCTGGGCGGACGCGGCGAGGTCCCCAAGCCGGACGCGCTCGGCCTGGTGGCGATCTCCTACGCCGCCGGGCCGGCGATCCTGGCCGCGCTCGCGCCGGACCTGCGCGCCCGGGTCGATTTCGTGCTCACGGTCGGCGGCTACTACGACATGGAGGCCGTGGTCACCTTCTTCACCACCGGCCGGTTCCGCGAAACCGCGGACGCGCCCTGGCGTCACAAAACCCCCAACGCCTACGGCAAGTGGGTGTTCCTGCGCGCCAACGCCGGCCGCCTGGAGAGTCCGCGCGACCGCTGGCTGCTGGCCGCCATGGCCCGGCGCAAGCTGGACGACCTCGAAGCGCCGCTGGACGACCTCGCCGCGCGCCTGGGCCCGGAGGGGCGCTCGGTTCACGCGCTGCTGGTCAATCGGGACCCCGAGGCGGTGCCGGCCCTGATCGCGGCCCTGCCGCAAGGCTTGCGCGCGGACATGGCGGCGCTCGATCTGAGCCGGGCCGAGCTTGCGACGCTCGAAGCCGAGTTGATCCTGCTGCACGGCCGCGACGACGCCATCATCCCCTACACCGAGAGCCTGGCCTTGGCCGCCGCCGCGCGCCAGGACCGGGTCACGCTCAGCCTGGTCGACAATCTGTCCCACGTCGAGCTCGGCCCCGGCGGCCTCCCCGACTCCTATCGCCTGCTCGCCGCCACCTACCGCCTGCTCGCGCTCAGGGACCGGGAATAAGCCCGGCGGCCCCGCGCAATAATATTACCCTGTACCGGCCGGGTTGGATCGAATGGGGTCCCGGCGGCCACGGATTGGTCACGATTCTGTCTTTTTAACCTCGCTTAACATATTGTTATTGTGCATTCTTTTAGAATGGTCACATATTGCGACGAAATCGACCGCCCGCCCGCGCCGGGCGCGCAGTTCGGCCCGGGCCGGCACCTGAGGAGCGTGCCGCCATGGAGATCTTCGGCCATCCCGAGTTCGACGGCCACGAGCAGGTGGTATTCGGCCATGACGCCGCGAGCGGGCTCCGGGCCATCATCGCCATCCACAACACCAACCTGGGCCCCGCGCTCGGCGGCTGCCGCATGTGGCCCTACGCCTCGGAGGCCGAGGCGCTGACCGACGTGCTGCGGCTCGCGCGCGGCATGAGCTACAAGTCGGCGCTCGCGGGCCTCGCCTACGGCGGCGGCAAGGCGGTGATCCTGGGCGACCCGCGCAAGGACAAGTCCGAGGCCCTGTTCCTGGCCATGGGGCGCCTGGTGGAGTCGCTCGGCGGCCGCTACACCACCGCCGAGGACGTCGGCATCTCGGTCGACGACGTCGAGGTGATGGCGCGCGTCACCCGCCACGTCGCGGGCACCCGGGCCGCCGGCGCCGGCGACCCCTCGCCGTCCACCGCTTACGGCGTGCTCATGGGCATCCGCGCCGCGGTCGCCCACAAACTCGGGCGCAACTCGCTGGACGGGGTGCGCGTGGCGGTCCAGGGGGTCGGCCACGTCGGCACCCACCTGTGCCGCTTCCTCGACCGGGCCGGCGCACGCCTCACGGTCAGCGACATCGATGGCGCGGCAGTCGCGCGCGTGGCCGACGCGTTCGGCGCCGAGGCGGTCGCGCCTGAGGCGATCACCGGTGTCGCGGGCGAGGTCTTCGCGCCCTGCGCGCTGGGCGCGGTGATCAATGACGAGACGATCGAACGGCTCCAGGCGCCGATCGTCGCCGGCTCGGCCAACAACCAGCTCGCCGCGCCGCGCCACGGGGTCGAGCTCCTGCGCCGCGGCGTGCTCTACGCGCCCGACTACGTGATCAACGCCGGCGGGGTGATCAACATCAGTCACGAAGGCCCGGACTACGACAAGCAGGCCGCGGTCGACCACGTGGGCCGCATCCACGACACCCTGCGCGAGATCTTCGGCCGCGCCGAGGCCGCCGGCATCCCGACCTCCGAGGCCGCCGACCGCCTGGCCGAGGAGCGCTTCACCAAGGTCTCCGAGGCGGCCTGACAAGGCTGACAAACCTGACAAGGCTACGTTATCTCGTTAGTCTACGCCGTCGGGCCCCACTCCTTGGTTCCGGCGGTGTATTTTTTTGCGACCGCGGACCATGACCGAAACCTTGATTGCGGCCTTCGTCACCTTCTTCGTGGTCGTCGATCCGATCGGCGTGGCGCCGCTGTTCGCCGCGCTGACGCCGGACAACACGACCGAAGAGCGCCGGGCGATCGCGCTCAAGGGCACGGCCATCGGCGGCGGCGTGCTACTGTTTTTCGCGCTCGTCGGCGAACCTTTTCTGGCCGCGCTCGGTATCGGCCTGCCGGCGTTCCGCATCGCCGGTGGCATTCTGCTGCTTCTGCTCGCCATCGACATGGTCATGGCCCGGTCGTCGGGACTGCGCACCACCACGCCGGGCGAGGACGACGAGAGCGGCCGGCGCACCGACGTTTCGGTGTTCCCGCTCGCCATCCCGCTGATCGCCGGGCCCGGCGCGCTCACGTCTGTGGTGTTGCTGATGGGCGCGGCGCGCGGTGATCTGGTGCTGCAAGGCGCGGTCGTCGCGGTGCTGCTCGGGGTCCTGCTGCTCACGCTGGTTTGCCTGCTGGCGGCGGCCAGTTTGGTGCGCTGGCTCGGCGTGACCGGGATCAACGTGGTCACCCGGGTGTTCGGCATCGTCACCGCGGCGCTCGCGGTCCAGTTCATGATCGACGGCGCGCGCGCGGTCTGGCCCGGCGTTTAAACCGGCATCTCCTCGCCGAGCGACATCAGCGAGGCGTTGCCGCCGGCGGCGGTGGTGTCGATGGAGAGCGTGCGCTCGGTCGCGAAGCGGTCCAGGTAGCGCGGTCCGCCGGCCTTGGGGCCGGTGCCCGAGAGCCCCTCGCCGCCGAACGGCTGCACGCCGACCACCGCGCCGATCATGTTGCGGTTGACGTAGGCGTTGCCGACACGCAGGCGCCGATGGATGTATTCAACGGTCGAATCGATACGGCTGTGGATGCCCAGCGTGAGCCCGTAGCCGGTGCCGTTGATCGCCTCGATCACCTTATCGAGCCGGTCCGCCGGGTAGCGGATCACGTGCAGGATCGGCCCGAACACTTCGCGTTTCAGCCGCGACAGCGAGTCGATCTCGAAGGCGGCCGGCGCGAAGAAATGGCCACGCTCGCAGCCCGGGCCCAAGTGACAGCGCTGGATCAGGCGGCCCTCGGCGCTCATGCGCGCGGTATGGGCCTCGAGCATGGCTTTGGCCTCGGCATCGATCACCGGCCCGACGTCGGTCGAGAGCCGGGCCGGGTCGCCGACCACCAACTCTTCCATGGCGCCGGCGAGCATGGTCAGCATCTTGTCCGCGACATCGTCCTGAAGGAACAGCACGCGGAGCGCCGAGCAGCGCTGCCCCGCGCTTTGGAAGGCCGACACCAAGACGTCGCGCACCACCTGTTCGGGCAGCGCGGTCGAATCCACGATCATGGCGTTCTGGCCGCCGGTCTCGGCGATCAGCGGCACGATGGCGCCAGACCGGGCGGCCAGCACCCGGTTGATCGCGCGCGCGGTCCCGGTCGCGCCGGTGAAGGCGACCCCGGCGGTGCGTGGGTCGGCCACCAGCGGCGCGCCGACGCTCGGTCCGTCGCCGGGCAGCAGGTGCAACACTTCGCCCGGCACCCCGGCCCGATGCAGCAGGCGCACTGCCGCCGCTGCGATCAGAGGTGTCTGCTCGGCCGGCTTGGCGAGCACCGCGTTGCCGGCGGCCAGCGCGGCCGCGAGCTGGCCGGTGAAGATGGCGAGCGGGAAGTTCCACGGGCTGATGCAGGCGAAGACGCCGCGGCCGTGCAGCGCGACCTCGTTGCGCTCGCCGGTCGGCCCCGGCAGCACCTGGGGCGCGGCGAAGTCGGCCCGCGCGCGGGCCGCGTAGTAGCGGCAGAAGTCGACCGCTTCGCGCAACTCCGCGACCGCGTCGGGTAGAGTCTTGCCGGCCTCGCGCAGGCACAGCGCCAGCAACTCGGCGCGGTCCGCCTCCATCAAATCGGCCATGCGCGAAAGGCAGTCGGCGCGGGCCGCTCCGCCGAGCGCGTCCCAGCCGGGCGCGGCTGCTTGCGCGAGGGCGAGCGCGCGGTCCAGGTCCTCGGCCGTGGCCTCGACCACGGTCCCCACTGCGCGCGCGCTATCGGCCGGATCGAGGATCGGCTTGGCCGGCCCTGAAACCGCCACCCCGCCGACCAGGGGCGCGGCGGTCCAGGCTTGCGCGGCGGCCACCGCCATGGCTTGGCCAAGCGGCGCCAGCTCGTTCGGATCGGCAAGGTCGACGCCGGCCGAGTTGCGCCGCGAATCCCCATAAAGCTGGGCCGGCAGCGGGATCTGCGGATGCGGGACGACATCGAGCGCGCCGACGCCCAGGACCGGATCGGCGATGATCTCCGCGACCGGCAGCGCCTCGTCGACGATGCGGTTGACGAACGAGGTGTTGGCGCCGTTCTCGAGCAGGCGCCGCACCAGGTAAGCGAGCAGGTCCTCGTGGCTGCCGACCGGCGCGTAGATGCGCACCGGCAGGTCGAGATGCTGCGGTCCCACGACCTGGTCGTAGAGCGCCTCTCCCATGCCGTGCAGGCGCTGGAACTCGAAGTCCCGCGACCCTCCGGCGAGCTCCACCACCGCCGCCAGAGAGTGTGCGTTGTGGGTCGCGAACTGCGGGTAGAAGGCCTTCGGGTCGGCGAACAGGCGCCGGGCACAGGCGAGGAAACAGACGTCGGTCGAGACCTTGCGGGTGAACACCGGATAGCCGTCCAGGCCCGCTTCCTGGGCCAACTTGATCTCGCTGTCCCAATAGGCGCCCTTGACCAGGCGGACCATCAGCCGCCGCTTGTGGCGCGCCGCCATCTCGGCGAGCCAGTCGATCAACGCCGGCGCGCGCTTCTGATAGGCCTGCACCGCCAGGCCGAAGCCGTCCCAGCCGCGCAAGCTCGGATCGCCGGCGACCGCTTCGATGACCTCGAGGGAGAGGTCGAGGCGGCTCGCCTCCTCGGCATCGACCGTCAGGCCGATATCGTAGCGCTTGGCCTCGCGCGCGAGCTCCAACAGGCGCGGCGTCAGCTCGCCGTGGGCGCGCCGCGCCTGGGCGAAGTCGTAGCGCGGGTGCAGCGCGGAGAGCTTGACCGAGATGCCGGGCGCGGCAAGGACCCCACCGTCGCCGGCTGCCTTGCCGATGGCGGCGATCGCGGCCTTGTAGGCCTCGAAGTAGCGCTCGGCGTCGGCCAGGGTGTAGGCCGCCTCGCCGAGCATGTCGTAGGAGTGGCGGTAGCCGCGTTTCTCGTCGTCGCGCGCCCGCGCCAGCGCCTCCCCGATGGTGCGGCCCATGACGAACTGGCGCCCCAAGATGCGCATCGCCTGGGTGATCCCGCCGCGGATCACCGGCTCGCCGCTGTTGTGGACCAGGCGCTTCAGGGTCCCGGCCAAATCGCGGGTGTCGGCCGCATCCAGGCGCACCACCCGGCCGGTCAGCATCAAGGCCCAGGTCGAGGCGTTGACGAACAGCGATTCGCTGTGCCCCAGGTGGGCGCGCCAGTCGGCCTCGGCGATCTTGTCCCTGATCAGCCGGTCGACGGTTTCGGCGTCGGGCACCCGCAACAGCGCCTCGGCCAGGCACATCAGCACCACGCCTTCCTTGCTGGACAGGCCGAACTCCTGGAGGAAGGCATCGAGCCCGCCCTTGCCGACGCGCGCGCGCCGGACCTCCTCGACCAGCGCCCGGGCGCGCGCGGCGACGCGTTCGCGGGCATCCTCGGAGAACGCCGCCTCCTGCGCCAAACGCCGGACCATCCCAGTCTCCTCGGCGCGAATATCGGTGCGCAGCGCCGCGCGCAGCGGGTCGACGTCGGCCAGGGCGGGATCGATGATCATGGCGGGCCTCTCGACCGAGCTTGGAGTCGGGCCGGACAAGTCTACCCGAGATCGGCGGCGGCGCGAAGGGCCTGGGCGATTCGGGCGTGCCGGATGCGCGAAATTCGATGCGCCGAAGGCGCGAAGCAGGCTGGTATGTCCGGTGAGCAGACTTAGGCGGTCGTCGTTTCGGTGCCGTGATGGCGCCCGGGTGCAGCCAACACCCGGACTCTCAAGGCATGTGCCAATGTTCAAATCCTGTCGGTTCTGAGGTCCGGGAAAATCCCCTCGAAAGCGGTCAGATCGGCCTAGAATCGCCACGAGATTCGAGCAATCAGATTTGGGGCTCTGTATAGAGTTGATTTTGGCCCCCTATCGAATTTTCCCAGAGGTTGCAAAGACTTCTGCTCCGGCTCCAAATGCGGACAGTCGCGATGGCGATGTCGAACGCCTGCCATTGGTACCGGAAGTTGTAGGGAAACCATGGCGACAGAATAGTCCATAATCTTGTAACATCGGTTTGGGAATAGCCGATCGGAGTGTCATCCAAGAGGGTTCTAATTTGTCGGATCCCGACCGTCAGTATCGAGATCTTGCGGACCTCAACCCTGACGCCTTCATCATTCAAGTTGAGGGGAAGGTCGTCTACTGCAACCAAAGTGCCCGACGCATGTTCCGCGACGGCGA
>Ga0209980_10001297_pt1 | contig 13826 bp, 11 predicted proteins | sample CR02metaG_FD_183611 | JGI IMG/M metagenome (GOLD analysis project Ga0209980, IMG submission 183611) | Deep subsurface microbial communities from Mariana Trench to uncover new lineages of life (NeLLi) - CR02 metaG (SPAdes) (version 2) | ecosystem: Environmental > Aquatic > Marine > Ocean trench... | reverse complement strand
CTCAAAAAGTGGGAATATACATACAACTGTGTTAGACCACATCAGGCACTTGGGTATAAAACACCTTTGCAATTCTTAAAAGATAATGGGATTATTAATAATTATTCAAACCCCTCTGATTTGTCTCATATGTAGTGAACCTATACAGAATATAGTTAAAAATTAATTATTGTGCTATAATTTATTTAGGAGAATAAATTGCCAAATTATATTTACGATCAATTGGGAAATCCCGTTGGTTATATAAGCGGAAATTATATTCATACTTTACATGGCCAGGCAATTGGTCAAATAAGTGGAACAAATGTTCATAAAATGAGTGGAGAATATGTCGGAGAAATACACGACAACATGGTGGTAAATACTCAAAAAAGAGACCCGGAAAGAATTGGTCACAGGGGTGATCCCGGAAATCCTGGCTTTTATGGTATCCCTAAAAACAGGGGAGCAATAGAGCCAGAATATCCTGTAGTCTTTTCCCAATTATTAGAACGTGTTAATTATGTAGACGATTCCGTAAATAATTTTAAGCAGAAGCTTATTTGATTTTCTTAGATTAAAATATCCTACAATAATAATTTTCTTAATTAAAGTAATATTATCTATTAATTATTAAATGATTATAACAAGATTTATTTGAGCCAGCAATCGTATTATTTTGCAAGTGTCATATTTAATTATTCTTTATTTTATCTGTAACATCTAAAAAGTTATAATAGTTAGCATAATTGGTTTTATAGTGTCTATCTGGTAATAAGTCATAATTTTTATCGAAGTAAAGTTTGAAAATCAAGCGAAAAGTATTAACAGGTGTTATTGAAGGGTATAGGAAAGTATCATCTACTTCAGGAAAATAATATGCATTGAATATTGCAAATTTGTGTTTCCATATCTCATTAGAATATTTTGACAAATCATGTTCGACATAACTATATCCCTTCGGATAAGATCCTTCATCAGACTGTATAATTATGATTGGTTTTGGGTCAGATTTTTCTATTATTATTTCAAGTAATTCTAAGAGTTTGCTATTAACAAATTGTACCTGTTCTATATAATTATATCTTTTTGTTTTTGATTTCTCTTCCTCTAAGGTAACAAAATTTCCATTGCCATCAAATACAAAAGGTGAGTGATAAGGAATCAACAAATGTAAAATAGTAAACGTAGGTTCTTTAATATCTGGAATTTCATTTAGTTTCTTGAATTTATTTAGAATAGTTTCATGTTTAGCAAGACGGCTTTGATTAACAATGACACTTTTAACTACATGTTCTTTCACAATATTTCTTAATAGAATCGGTAGTATACTTTTATCGTAGATTATTTGGATTATAGTACTTTCATTTTTTATAATACTATTAATTTCATTAGAAATTTCTTTATTTATGTTTTCACTAAGCAAACCTGCCTTGATATCAAAATGGCCTAAATCAATACTTTTATAGTCTATTGATTTGAATAGCTTAACTACTTTGTTATTTTTGATAAGTATCTGTAAAGCCCTGGGCCAATTACCTTTTCCTCGTTGCTGTTCAGTTAGATAATTTATATATTCCATATTGAGTGAAGAGGCTAGAGAATGTAAAGTATGTGGATAATTTGAATAGCTTTCTTTTGCTACATAAAAGCCCATATTTTCGAGTGAGTTTATAAAGCTGCTATTGTCATAATCGTAGTATTTTTTAAGAATGTCACTTCTAGCATATTGGTCAAAAATTAAGTAATAGATATCTCGTTTAGCATTATTGTTTTTAACAAAAACGTTATTGGAAGTTTGAATTTGTTCAAAATTCTTATTGAACTTTTCTACATTATAATTAAGATAAATCGCCTTAAAAATACTTAACAATGAGGCTGTACATAAGGAGATAATAAAAATATTATATAAAAGATTAAAACCTGAGACATATTTTTTGCTCTTAACTACTAAAATTGCATATAAAATAAAACAAGTTACACATATGAAAATGAAGATATTTTGACTAATTGACCAAACATTTTGAATAAACGTGTCGTAAACATTATCGTAGGATAGAAATAAGTATAAAAAGAAAGAAACTAATAATGAAGATTTGCCGATATGTCGGAAAATTACAATGCTAACTAAAAGAAGGGTACTCGCAATCCCTAAAAGTATCAAAAATGGGAATATTAATTCATTAATACTGATTTCGGTAAAGTTTACAGAATAGAGGTATATTAAGGGATATAGCCCGAATAATATAGGATGTATTAAATATTGATAGTTTTTTCTAAGGGATATATTGATCATCATTTATTTAATATATTAATATGAGTTGAGTCTTATTTGTATTAATTTTTACTTCCATATATTTAACTAATATTTACTGTTTTATTTAAAATATTTTTAATACTTATACATTACTTTTAAGTAACAACAAAAATCGCATTGTGCATTTAATACAGGCGCTTTATCTCGCTGTAAACACTTATGAGCTTCTAAAATTAATTTTCTACCCCATCTGTCATCTCCCTCATGAGCAATAAGTCTAAATCGAAATCAAGTTTATTACTGAAACTATCTCTATTTTTTAATGCATTTGCATATACAGATTTCTAGTCCTATTAGTATTGTAATACTCAGAAATATTTTAATAGTTATATCATAATTATAAAAACTTTTATAATTGAGAAAATACGGTTGACATTTAAGTAATACACTTTATATTATATATAGAAATTAAGTGTAATACTTAATATTGTTGTTTGATTAAGTCATCCTCCATCCTCCTTTAATGAGGTCATGCGGGTGTAGACGCCGAGTTTACACTCGCATTTTTTTTATTAATATTACTCATATAAAACTACTAAGATACTAAATTCAATATGTATTTGACCCCTGAAGGCCAGCTACAATCAATCCACTACCAACTATAGTTATTATAAAACCCATAATCCTGGTAGTAATTTCTATTATTCTATTATTTAATTTATCACTAACTTTATATATAGCCCGGAAACAAAAATAAGTAATTACAGATATTATCAATATTGAAAATATGTTAATTAGTATTTTCATATAATTATCCGTAGCAGAAAATACTACTGCCGCCGTAATTGCTCCGGGCCCTGCCATAAGTGGAAATGCTAGAGGATACAGTGCTATGTCTTTTTCATTATCAAATAAACTTCTGTCATTTTCTTGGGTTTTCTTTTGTTTTCTAATGAGCATTTGTATACCTATGAAAAGTATAAAAATACCCCCCATAACCTGAAATGAAGAAACTGGAATTGCAAAAAAATCGAAAACCGCTTTTCCTAAAACACAAAATACTGAAATGATTATAAAAGCAGTATAAATTGATTTAATCGCAATCTTCTTTCTCTCGTATTTATCTTTAGACGACGATAAAGCAAAAAATATTGCGGTATTGGATATGGGATTATATAAAGCAAAGAATGCGATAAAAACTGAAATAGTATGTAATGCCAGGCTGTCCATAAACACTAATTAAGATAAACCACAAAAATTATTCAGTTAATAAAAAAATGCTAATTCTTGGTGCAAACAAAGTGAAGTCTCTCCGATCTTAAGGTGGCTCTTTTTTTAAGCAGGTCAAATACCTTTATAGCCTTAAAGATTTTATTAAGATAGTTTTCAATTTGAGCTAAAGTATAAGACCGCTCATAAAGCAGTTGCTCATGAAGCTTATAATAATTATCATTTCTGTGTTCAAATATTCTTAAATCCCATTCATACATATCTTTGCTTATCCTGGATACGTTTGTAATAAAGTAACCGCTCCCGAACTGATGAATAATAGGCGGAGATTCGGAAAGAGTGTTTAATTTGTGTTCAGTGTTTATATCAAATATAAAAATCCCATTTTCAGCAAGATGTTCATATACTTTTGACAAAAGCTTTTTTATATCAAGTACTTTTATAAAATGATTAAAAGTATCATTCATACAAATTATGACATCAAAACGCTTATTAAATTTAAACTCGAGCATACCCGTTTGATAGAGTTCCGTTCTTGGAAGTTTTTCTCTAGCTATTGATAGCATTACTGAGGACTGATCAAGACCCGCCGTATTGTAATGTCTTGATAAATGCTGCAAATATGAACCTGTACCGCAACCAAGCTCAAGCACACTTTGGGCTGCTGGATGAAACTTTTTTATCAGCTTGTAAATCTGCTTTGCAGATTCTTTCTGATCACCCATAATATCATCATAGAATTTGCCTATTGCGTCGTAACTAGCCATGAAAATATAAATTTATAAGAATTATATTAATTTTGTTGGATTTAAACTTCTTGACTGATTTGTTCTAAGTAGTTCCATCTCTCATAAGCGCTTGCAATATCTCTTTCCATTTCTTCAGACCTGTTTTTGGTAGTTTCAATTTCTTTAGGATCTTTTTTATAATAATCGGCATCTGAGAGTATATTAAAAATTTCTTTTTGTTCTTCTTCCAGGCTCTCTATCAATTGTGGTAGTTCTTGTAACTCTTTTTTTTCTTTAAAACTAAGCTTTTTGGGTTTTGAGATGTTGTTGTTTCCAGTTCTTTTTTTATTTTGATTGCTTTTATCATCTAATTTGCTCTTTTCTTTAACTTCTACATTTTCCTTTCTTTGCTCTAACCAGTCATTATAACCACCGGGATATTCATTTATCTCTCCCTTACCCTCAAAAACCATAGTTGATGTAACAATATTATCCAAAAACGCTCTGTCATGGCTAACTAAAATGAGAGTACCTGAATATTGGGCTAACAATTCCTCTAATAACTCCAGAGTTTCGATATCGAGATCATTTGTAGGCTCGTCCATAACTATCAGGTTAGATTGTCTAGTGAAAAGTTTTGCAAGAAATAGTCTGTTTCGCTCACCTCCTGAGAGTGTTTGAATATTTGCTTTACAGCGCTGCGGAGAGAAAAGAAAATCCTGTAGATATCCGATTATATGACGCTCCTTTCCGTTTATTGTTACCGTGTTTTTTCCTCCACTAACATTGTCCATTACATTTTTTTCTTCATCCAACTGCTCTCTTAGCTGATCGAAATATGCTATTTCAAGATTAGTTCCAATACTAACTTCTCCTTTTTGAGGCAGGAGATTTCCTAGCAACAGTTTAAGAAGAGTAGTCTTACCTGAGCCATTGGGGCCAATAATTCCGACTTTATCCCCTCTCATGATTTGAGTAGAAAAATCTCTAACAATGAGATTATCTTTGTAGCCATAACAGACATTAGAAACCTTTATCACCTGACGCCCTGAAAGCTCTGTATCTTGAGTTAGCATTTTTACATTGCCTATTTCCCTTTTCTGAGCCCTCTTTTCTTCTCTCATCTTCATAAGAGCCCTGACCCGGCCTTCATTCCTGGTTCTACGCGCTCGCACACCCCTGCGTATCCAAACCTCTTCACTTGCTAGTTTTTTATCAAAAAGAGCGCTTTGCTTTTCTTCAGCATCAAGTTCCATCTGCTTTCTTTGTAAAAAAGTTTCATAATCACACTGCCAGTTGAAAATTCTCCCACGGTCAAGCTCAATTATTCGCGTGGCCAGTTTTGTCATAAATTTTCTGTCATGCGTTACAAAAAATAGTGTGCACTTAAAATTCCTCAAAAGTTCTTCAAGCCACTGTATAGAATCTATATCCAAGTGGTTTGTGGGCTCGTCAAGCATGAGGATGTCGGGACTTATGACAAGCGCTTTTGCTAATAGTACTCTGCGCTTTTGTCCCCCTGATAACTTTTCAAATTCACCTTCAGGATCGAGACTCAAGTGGCTTATTACAGAACTTACCTGGCTTTCAATTTTCCAGCCGTCAGTTCTTTCAAGCTCCGCCTGCAGCTTATCCAGTCTTCGAAGTAATTCTTGTGAATCTTTAGTATTTAATCTTATGTTTAAATAATAGTAATCATTTATGAGTTTGGCTCGATCCCCCAACCCTGAAAGGACTATATCAAATGTTTTACCTCTTATATCTTTTGGAATTTCCTGAGGGAGATGAGTAACTGTAATACCTTTTTGATAAGCGATCTTTCCATCATCAATATCCAATTCGCCGGCTATAACCTTCATAAGCGAGGTTTTACCCACACCGTTTCTTCCAATGAGCGCAACCCGCTCGCCCTTTTCGATCTGTAAATTTAAATTATCAAAAAGTAGAGGTCCGCCAAAGGAAAGTTTAATTTCATTTAGACTGATTAAAGGCATAGGTTACTTTTTCGAAAAATCTATAAAAATGAAGATTGTAATATTTTTTTATGCAGCCATGAAAATACTATAGAGATTAAAAAAAAATCTATTTATTGGATTCTGCAGTACTTTTCGCAGACAAATAAGTGTTATATAGAAGCATTGCAATTGTCATTGGCCCCACTCCCCCGGGAACCGGCGTGATGAAGGATGCTTTTTCACTTACGGCTTCAAAGTCTACGTCTCCTGTCAGTTTGCCATCATCCTTTCTGTTTATGCCAACATCAATCACTACTGCTCCATCTTTTACCATATCTGCAGTTATAAAATTCGCCCTTCCAATAGCAGCAACCAGTATATCGGCACGCCCTGTTACTGCCTTAAGATCTTTGGTCCTAGAATGACAGATTGTTACAGTACCGTGTCTGTGCAGCAGCAGCATTGACACAGGCTTTCCTACAATATTACTCCTGCCGACTACAACTACATCTTTTCCTTTTATATCAATGTTGTAAAAGTCCAGCATTTTAATAATTCCGCCAGGCGTGCAGGAAACAAACCTGGGATTTCCCTCGACAAGAAGACCAACATTATAGGGATGAAAACCATCTACGTCTTTTAAAGGTGATACTGTACGTAAAATCTTGGTTTCATTAATATGACCGGGCAGAGGAAGCTGAACCAGTATTCCGTGAATTTTTGTGTCTTCATTTAGTTTGTTTACTAACCCTAGTAATTGTTCTTCTGTTGTTTCAGCAGGCAGTTTATGTTCTTCAGAATATATACCTACTTTTTCACAGGCTTTCCTTTTATTCCTAACATAAATTTCTGAAGCGGCATCATCCCCTACTAAAACTGCGGCAAGTCCTGGTACGATACCGGTATCCTGTTTAAGCTTACTTGCAAGCTCTGCAACTTCATCTCTCACGCTTTGTGAAACTACTTTGCCATCGATCAACTCAGCCACTTTTATCCATCCCTTTTAATTAATATTATGAAAATGATTTAAAGGCCCATGTCCGCTGCCAATTTTAAATGATTTTTCTATCGCTGCAGTTACATAGTCTTTTGCCTTGCTTACAGCTTCTATAACTTCTAACCCTTTTGCAAGATTTGCACATATAGCCGCAGAATATGTACACCCGGTACCATGCGTATTTTTGGTTTTTATCCACTTGGTTGCAATTTCATAAAAATCTTCACCGTCATAAAAAATATCGACTGCATTTATATTATTTTGCAGGTGTCCACCCTTTATAAGAACATTAACAGGACCCATTTCCTTAATTATTTCTGCGCTTTCTTTCATTTCTTCAATAGAATTAATCTTAATTCCGGAGATGACTTCTGCTTCAGGAATATTTGGCGTGACTACAAAAGCAAGGGGTATTATATCATTTTTAAGTGATATTTCAGCTTCTTTTTCTAAAAGTCTTGCACCACTTTTTGAGATCATCACAGGGTCTACCACAAGTTTTGGAATTTTATACCTTTTTATTTGATCGGCTATCGATTTAATAATACTTGAATTTGACAACATCCCGGTTTTTGCCGAATTAATTTCAAAGTCTGTTGCAACTGCCACAAGCTGGAGTCCAATAAATTCGGGGCTTAAGTTTTGTATTCCAAGTACTTTTTTGGTATTTTGCGCAGTAATTGAAGTCAGCACAGACATACCATATACTTTATGTGCAGTGAATGTTTTTAAATCAGCCTGGATTCCTGCACCCCCTCCACTGTCAGAACCTGCTATGGTGAGAGCTTTTGGAATATCGGATTTCATTAAGAAATTTTACAAACAAATTATCTATTTACAAATAAAACTTAAGAAATTACTTTAAATTTGCTTAAAAGTAGCCTATAATTAATATATTATTTTTTTTGCTAACTATTTGATGATGAAAAACATATTTCTCATTCTATTAATATTTTTTTGCTCACCCTTTTTTGTAAATTCAGAACAACTGGCATTTGTCACAGAGGATACTGATACAAACTACTTTAGTGTTAACTTAGACGTTGAGATTTTAAGCACTATAAGTAGTAAGACGCATCCAAAGGTTATATTGAAGAATAACCTTACAGGTGCCGTTAAAACCTACTCAATTGGAGATAAATTCATCTATGACAATAACTCTTTTAAGGTACTTCATATATCAGACTGTCTTGTTTCATTAATTAGTGGAGAGCTAAGAATAAGTGTAGGCTGCAAAGAGACTCAAACTGATTACAGCATTGTAAGAGCTTCCAGCTTATCACAATTTAGAATAATTAATTACGATGATTTATTTACTGAATCGGGCGATTTCAAAGCACAAATAAACCGCGTAATTAAAACAATGGGTAGAAAATATGGAGTCGATCCTTACCTGATCAAGTCTGTAATAAAAGCCGAATCAAATTTTGACCCAAAAGCAGTTTCTCCAAAAAATGCCCAGGGTATGATGCAGTTAATTCCTGCCACGGCTAAAGACTACGGAGTTGTTGATCCTTTTGACGCAAAACAAAATATCGAAGGGGGAGTAAAATTTTTAAGGCACTTGATAGAATTTTTCGGCGGTGATTTGGATCTGGTTTTAGCCGCTTATAATGCAGGCCCCGGCACAGTAATGAAGTATAATAATAAAATACCTCCTTACCCCGAGACTCAGAAGTATGTGAAAAGAGTAAAGAAATTTTATAATATTTACAAAAACAGAGGATGATATGAAAAATTTAAAAAAAATATTTTTTACCACTATTTTAATTATACTTACTTACCCCTTGAACTATAGTCACGGAAATAATGAGGCGGGGTTGAATTCATTTGAAAAATATATTTCTAATCCATCTGAATATGATAATAAGAAAATAGTTATTGAGGGGGAAATTAACAATTATAAATTTACTACTTCTGATAGTGGTAAACCTTATACTCTCTTTAAAATAAAAGACCCGGCAAATAATACACTTCAGGTTTATTTCCAAGGTGAACACCTAAAAATCAAGAAGGGATCAGTTGTAAAAGTCTCTGGTAAATTCCTAAAACAAAAAAGGTATGCATTTTATAATTTCAAAAATGTTGTAAAAGCTCAAAACGTTATTATTAAAACTTAATTTTCATTTTGTGTTTTAATCTTATAATTATATTTAATGACCCTCCAGCTAAACAAGCTCTACAAGTCTTATAAATACATTTTATTCCTAATATTTACTTTGCTTGTAGTATTTTTCATTACATTTCAATTCTATATTCCCAAAAAGCTTACCGAATATCTAAAACAAAACTCAGACTGGAATGGTTATAACCTAAAGGTTGATGAAATAAATTACAGTCTGCTGTCTGGTTTTAATTTTAAAGATATAGAATTATCTAAACCTGAAAAAAAAGAAAAATATTTCAAGATAAATGAACTCAAACTGAATATTGATTTCCTTTATTCCATATTAAAAAGAAAGGTAGTTATCGAGCTTGTACAAATTGACAAAATTGAATCCAGTATTTCACAAGAATTTATAAACGAAATATCAACTCTTAGCTCTGTAAACGAAAACATAGATATAAAAAATAAACAAAAAACAAAATTCCCTGTTGAGCTGCAAAGATTGGTAATAGAACACTTTTTTATTAGTTATGAACAAAAATATAACTTTAGACTAAACAAATTAATGCTTAAATTAGGTGATTTTGAAAATCTAGATCAAATTAACCTTCAGTCAAACATAAATATATTCGAAAAAGATTTTTTCATGGAAAGTAAAGTTGAACTTTCTAATTCATCCATCAAAGCAACAGTTGATTTAAAAACTCCTTCATTAGAAATATTAGGTAGTGATAAAATAATAATCCCAGATCTTGATATCCAAACTAAGATCACAGTGGATATAAAAGATGAAATTATTTCTAATGCCAAAGTAAAGATTCACAAAAATAACAATCTAATCGGCAAAGTAGATATTAGTTTAAATTACAACAAGACAGATTCTGCTTTAATAATAAATGAGCTAGCGTTTGAAATATTTGATCTAATTAATCTCAACACAAGTGGAAAGATATTAAATATATCTGATAACCCTAAATTTGAAGTAGAGGGCAACATAGATGATTTAAACTTAAAAAAACTAACAAAGCTTATAAGTGAAGATTTCGGCACGGATATAAGTGGAAATATATCAAAAAACCACTTCGAATTAACGGGTTCTATAAAAGATAATCTAAACATAGAGGGTCAGGTAGTCTTCGACGACCTCTTGCTTAAACATGGCAAGGATGATTTCTTAATTGATCGATTAACCCTGGATATAGGATGGCTATTTAATCCCAACAAAAATATCAATAATTTAAGTATTTCAGCCAGTTCTAATGATTTAGCCGGTGGTAATTTTAAATTAACATCCAAGTTAACCCTCGGGGCTGATTTCAAGAAAGAGAATAATGTACTAAGTGGCAGTTTTGTAGCCAAGGATGTAGATCTTAGTAAAGTGAATTATTTTCAGGAATTAGTTCAAGGAAACATCCTGAATCTAAACACTAGATTTAACGGAAATGCTGATGGATTAGAATTATTTACGGATTTATCTGCAAGAGATATATCGATAAAATTATCAGAGGATCAAACCCTGAAAATTTCTGAATTAAAGTCATCCGATAAGATTCGCAACACAATAAAATTTAATAACTTATCGGATAAGAACGCTAAATCATCATCAAATAATATGGATATTAAAATAAATAATCTTGCCTACAAAAAACTAGTTTACAACAGTTTTATAATTGAAAAAGGGCTCTTTAACGCCGAAATTAGCAACATATTTAATAAAGAAATAAAATTCGATCTGAGTTTAAATGGTGACAACTTAGAAAACAGCTTATTCAACTTAAGTTTAGATAAAGTAGAGATAACAGCAAGGGCTGACTGGGATAAAAGTGAGAGTATTACAGGCAATATTTTATCAAGCTCAGGCAAATATAAAGATTTTGGAATATTAAATTTAGAAAGTGATTTTGACTATGATAATTCCGGTCTCAAGCTTTCAGAAATCAACTTTTCTTTAAAAGAACTTGGTAAAGCTAATATCAAAGAGATTAACCTTCCTGTTGAAAAAGACATGATATTTCTTTCAACAATTAATTTACTAAAAGCAAATTTCATATCAAATAACAATGAACTCAAACTAGAAGGCATTGATCTTGATCTAACAAATAAAACAAAAGATAATTGGTATGGGAAGATTAATATCGATCAAGCTGATCTGTTTTCAGTTAAGTTAAAAAATCTAACCTCTTTTGTTTCCTATAGCTCTAATGGTTATAGAACTGAAAAAATTAAAGGTGATATTTTTGATGGTAAATTAACAGGATTTATTAATTCTCAAGACAGTAATTTAAAACTCAATTTTAGTTTGTTAAATCCGAAAATCCCCTCTAAAGAAAATATACTTATTGCAGAAAAGCTAAATTTATCTTATGAAGGAAAATTCGAAAATGATAACTCTTTGCCAACTGGAACTGGGAAATTCAGTATTGATAATTTATATGTTGAAGATTATGAAGAGGAATCAAAGCTTAATCTTAAACTGGATATCATTTCTGAAAACGAAACCTTATCATTAAAAGGTGGTTTAATGAATAACGGGAATGATGTTCTGTTAAGCTTCAGTAGCGAAATAGAAAGACCATTTAGCGAAAAAAGAAATTTAAGTTATGAGACAAAAAAAATGAATTTGGTGGAAATAAAAAGATTTTTAAACCCTTATTTGCCTCCGTTTATCAGATTTGGAGATATAACTGGGGATATGAAGGTTCAATTGAGTGCGAGTAATTTCCCTGAAGACTCGACACTGTTGGGTTTCATAGATTTTAATAATATCAACATTAAGGGAGATCCTTTTGGCACTTACTTTAATCTGGAAAATCTAAACGGAAGGCTAAATCTCAGCAAATCAGCAAAGGAAATTAGCAACATAAATGAAGTTATAAGCAGACATACAAAAAATTATAAACAAGCTTACAGATACACAAATAATATTTCCCTGAGTGATGATTCTAATGTTAATATAAAAAAATTAGATTACGGTTTTTTCACTCTAGAAAATATCAGGCTTCTTATGAATATTGTTAAAAATAAACTTACAATAAAAGAACTGAGTACTAATATCTTTGGCGGCAGGTTATCATCTTCTGGTTTTTATAACTTTGGAGATAATAAAAGAAAAGCAGGAAAGTTTTATTTTCTCTTTGATGACCTTAGTTTAAAAAATATTACAGACAGCATACCTGGGACAGAGGGTTATATTAGCGGAAGATTGAATGGTATTGTAAGTTTAGTGCAAAAAGAAAGACGAATAAGTATGTTAGATGGATTGTTTAATTTTTGGACAATCGGATCCAAGAAAGAAAAAAGAATTATTGGCAGGGCCTTTTTAGAAAGACTGGGGGCAAAGGAAAGATTGTTTCTGGGTTCTTCAAAAAATTATGACAAAGGGCAATTACACGGATACATTAATGATGGTGTTATTACATTTAATGAGTTAAATATTTCTAATTCATTTTTAGGTTTTAAAGATTTAAATATTAACGTTCATAATAGAAGAAACTCGATTTCTGTTGCACATCTGTTATCTGTAATAAGAGAAACAGCTAGGAGATCAAATACCGGGAGTCTTGATTTTCAATTTCAAAACTAAGTAAAAGGAGTCTAGCATGAAAAATTTTTATAATAGAATATTAAATAAATCTTTATCCGTATTTTTATTTTTAAATCTATCCTGTGCAATTGTGACAATTAATGTTTATTTCCCTGCCGAAGAAGTCAAGGATGTATTTAAAGCCTTAGAAGATGAGCTCTTAGATGATACGGAGCAAGAGGATGCTGATACTGAAACTGATGTAGAACAGGAAAGCATGGAGGAAGAAAATGCTTCAGACAGTGAGCAGACTTCTTTTATTTACCCTTCGGAGCCTAATATTACTACAAGCAAAATAATTGCTACGAAAAGGGTATTTAGATTGGTACCTGAGGTATATGCCGGCAGTAGTTTAACCAAAAAGATTTTAAATATTATTAAAAATGATCCTGCTGTCCAGGAAGCATATGACAGGAGGAATAACCGTTTAAGCGCTGTTAATAAGCTTTTGAGCAAGAGGTTGGTTGGTGAAGGTAATAAAGGTTTAATCTTAAAAAGAGGAACACTCTCTGCAACGGATAATGAAACGGTTAGCGATGAAAATGCTGATAGGCAGATAATAATAGAAGGAATGGCTAAAGCGATTATCAAGATCAACAAACTTGAAATGACTCCTGATAATGTAAAAAGCGTGATGTCGTCAGCCGCAGAACAGTTTGCCGCTGTAAGAAGAGATGAAGTGAAATCAGGAACATTAGTTCAACTACCTGATGGAAAATGGACTGCTAATTAAATCCTGACAAATTGGGTATAAACGTTTTTGAATAAGTATTTTCCCAAGACCAACTGTAATAATAATTTTACTAATCTGCTATGACTATCTCAAAACTAGAATTAATTCCGATTCAGGGAATTCCTCAAATTAGAGAGGGTGACAATTTATCTCAAATTCTACTGGATGCTCTGAAATCTCAGGATTTAGAGTTAGTTGAAAAAGATATACTGGGAATTGCTCAAAAAATTGTATCAAAATCTGAAGGAAGGGTTGTT
>Ga0209980_10001296_pt1 | contig 13827 bp, 8 predicted proteins | sample CR02metaG_FD_183611 | JGI IMG/M metagenome (GOLD analysis project Ga0209980, IMG submission 183611) | Deep subsurface microbial communities from Mariana Trench to uncover new lineages of life (NeLLi) - CR02 metaG (SPAdes) (version 2) | ecosystem: Environmental > Aquatic > Marine > Ocean trench >... | reverse complement strand
GGCTCAATGAAGATTTTAATTCCTGTCTGAGCACCACTTGGAACTTTCATTACAAATTCAGAACCATCCTTTAAGAGAATGTTGGCCTCCGATACGTATAATCGAACCAGATTGTAACTTCCAATAGGAATGTCTATCTCGACTAAATCTTCGGTCACATCGTTTTGTAACTCTAACAAATTAAACTTGACGGTATCTTCTGATAGAGTGATAAACGGTCTACCAGCATCCTCTGTCGCTCGTCGTATTTCGATCTTGGTGATAATGACATTGGCCTCGTCTATCAAATCGATTGGAAACGGAGCGTCAGTAAGGCGAATAAGGATTGTTCCTTCCGCATCACCTGGTTCAGTTACACTGTCTTCTGTACAGCTCAAGAAAATACTAAAAATAAGGGCAGTGATGATTAATAGAGAAGATTTCCAAAGATGCAATTTCATAGGTTTTCTCCAATAGATTTTTGAGATTATTGACTAAGGTTTCGGGAATGAAACAAATAGCAAATTCTATACCATTTTTTCTCATCCTATCAGTCGAAGAAATTTATTTCAATTTTGTATTATTTTCCACCACATGGTTGGTTTTTACTCAACTAAGGTGTCTCTGAACTACCCATGTGAGGATAAAATCGAATATTTATCGAAAAAGAAACAGAAGAATAAATATTCTCACTTGAAAAAGTAAAGCCCCCGAAGCGGTCAAAGTTTTCGGGGGCTTTTTGTTTACAACTGAGAAAATACACGTGTGCCCATTCTGTATCAAGCACCAGCTGTTTCAAGGTGGTACAATAATTGCGTAATTTAAAGTTGTACAGTGCGTGAAAGCCCAAAAGAAAAGAAAATTTTTACCTTTTTGTAATCGGTCATCCAATACAACTACAATTTAGTAAGAATCTCCGACCAATATAACTCAAATTAATTTTGGACCTCAGACAGTTGAAGTCCTCAAAAAGGAGGTTCATTTGGGTGAAGAGAAGTTAAAATGATCTCAGCAAACACTGCATTTCAAGTTCATCTTGCAAAAAAATCAGTCCTGTCCCATGATTGACAAAAAGATTGACAACTATCTTATTAAAGAAATCCTTGGTATAGGTACCATGGCGATTGTCTACAAAGCTCTGGACATGGTTTCAGGAGAAACTGTAGCTGTCAAAATGATTGACCCAACATATTTTAGCGATGTAAATAAATTGAAGTGTTTTAATGAAGAGATAAAAAGATTAACAAAGGCGAAACATCCTTATATTGCTAAGGTCGACAAATTTCTAAAAGAGGATAATGATTTTTTCATAGTGATGGAATATGTGCGTGGAGAAAGACTAGATGAATATTTTCAAAAATACGGACCTATTTCTTGGAAAAACACATTATCAATCATTGATCAAATCCTACAGGCGATAGAATATGCTCATAAGCACGATGTGTTTCACCGCAATATCAAACCAAGTAATATTATTATAAACGATCGTGGCTTTGTGAAAGTGATGGATTTTGGGTTAGAAACAGCTTATCAGCACAATTCAGACGGCGTTCCGCCAGCTCATATTTTAAAATATATGTCACCTGAAAGAGTGAGGTTATCACCAAACATCAATTATCAAAAAGACGATATTTATTCTCTTGGCATGACTTTTTACGAGATATTGGCGGGTCGAACTCCATTTGAAGAAACCGAGAACGAAAAAGTTATTCAAAATGCTATCCTTAGAAAAAACGTGGCTTCACCTAATAAAATAAATCCTAAAATTCCAGAGGGTTTGGCTCGAATCGTGATGCATGCTATTGCAAAGAAGCCAAAGGCGCGCTACAAAACTGTGGTTGAAATGCTCGCAGCGTTTAAAGAATTTCAGGAATCGTTCTATTCTCATTCAAATCATCAACAATTACCGCCGCTTTCGAAGAAGCCAATTCCTCAGCGACCGCCGCTAACTTTAAAAAAGCCGTATTATGTATGGTTGTCGGCAATCTTTGCTTTTCTTATGTTTGCAAGTTTATTTAGCAAGGCCCTAGATTATAAACAAATCATTCCTAACTTTTTGTTGACTACAAGGGCGTCGTTAAGTATAAAGACGGATCCAGGTAATGCACAGGTTTTTATTAATGAAAAATTCATTGGTAAATCACCAATAAGTGACTACCAGATTAAGCCTGGGACTGTGTCTGTTAAATTAGAAAAAGAGAATTTTTTTCCAGTTGATACTACCTTTATTCTCAAGAATGAATCATCATCCACATTTTCTTATGCTTTGCAACCGGCAGCATATACCTCGATTGAAGTGTCTCCAACCGATGCAGTAGTTATTTTGGATAAAAAAACTACACAGTTTGCAAACCGAAAAGATCTCTTTCTTCCTATTGGACCCCACATAATTGAAATCTCACGAGAGGGCTATATTTCCAAGACAGAAAAATTTAACTTGGCTCAAGGAAAAAATCCCACTATGAATATCATCCTGGAGAAAGATTCTCAGGATTTGGTAACTTCAAATGATGCTAATATCATGACAATCCCACGAGTTCGCCCTCCAACAAAGCCTAAACCAGCAGCCTTGAGCGGGATCAGGTTTAATTCAATTCCCCAAGGAGCTACAATTTGGCTCGACGGAAGAAATTTCGGAATGACTCCAAAAACTGTACTACGAATCAACCCTGGTAAGCACAAAATAGCTTTAAGAAAAAAGGGCTACAAAGAGTACAGTGGTATTGTAACGTCAGAGAATAAAAAGATAATCTTAATGGGTGTAAATCTTCAACCAGTGATGGGACGGTTGGAGGTGTTCGTTAAACCTTACGGTTCTATTTACATCGATGGCAAGCTGCACAAAAAAAAATGGAATGTTAAATATGCAACAGCACTCAGCACTGGGCGTCATCTGCTTAGATTAGAACATCCATTTTTCGGATTCATCGAAAAGACCGTGAACATTGATTCTGAACAAACTCAAAGGATAGATTTCAATTTCAATAGAAAAGCTACACTGATAGTTTTGGCTTTTGATCGATCCAACAATATCGTTTATGGTGAAATCTTGTTAGATGGACAATTTATCGGTCGATATACGCCAGGCGAACTTGCATTGCAAGTGGGTCAACATAAAATTGCAGTAAGACACGCAGATTATTTCATAACTGAGCAAGAAATTAATCTTGAATCCGATCGTAGGTTGAGGTTGGTTCTTCATCGAAAATTGAGTTCTAGAATTGAGAGTCTTAAATCTCCTGGTTTAGTGCGAAAATAAATAGACAAAGCCTTTTGAGAAGAGCTATCCGCTAACATTCTATGCCAAATTTGCTTTAGAATAAATTCACTTAATGAATTCAGAACAAATCCTAAGGGATAACAAATGCGACGAAATAACCTGGCTCACAGGTTTTTAGTTTTTTTTCTCACCGGTCTGCTTAGTTTCACTTTCATTTACGACACCCGCTCATTTGCTAAGACGCGATTACCGAAAGATTGTGAGAAAGAACTAGTAATAGCTGAATGGAATTATCGTGAAGGCTCTTTCGACGAGGCTATTCAAATATTGCTCAGATTAAGATATAAAAAGGGGTGTCGTGAACAGGAGAAAGCGTTGGCCTATAAACTTCTTGCAAAGATCTACATTGCTAAAAACTACTTAGAGCAGGCAAGATTGGCCATAAGAAAAATGCTGGAATTAGATGGCAATATTGTTCTGGACCCCGGTAAGGAACCACCTCCATTTATTTACTTGTTCAAAGAAGCGAAAAAGGTGCTCGAAGAAGAAAAATCGGTTGTTGCGACAGGCAAACCTCAAAAAAAGAAAAATAATCTTAAACTTTGGCCATGGCTTGTGGGTACTGGCGTTGCGGGAGCCGCCGCATTCATAGTTTTTGGAGGAGGCGAAGCGGACGATAGCTTTGGTTCTAGCGGTTTTCCTCGACCGGTGGGCAGACCAGACAATGATAATTAAAATATATGTATGATGATATTACGCTTGCAGATGAGATTTTTTAAAAAGATGGGCACTAAATTATTGACTCTAGGCTTTAGCTTTCTTACCATCGCCAGTTGTTTAGCTCAGGCAGAATTTAAAATGACTGCAAATGATGGCACAAAAGACAACCTATTTGGGATTTCGGTTGCTGTCAGCGGTAACTATACTATAGTTGGGGCCAGCGGTGATAATGATTTAGGTGACCGTTCAGGCTCTGCCTACATTTTCGAACGGAATGGTGGCAATTGGAGTCAGGCCGCAAAACTTCTTGCAAGTGATGGCGCTAAAGATGATCGCTTTGGAATTTCGGTGGCGATCAGCGGTAACTATGCTATTGTAGGCGCCACTGATGATGACGATGATGACGATGATGACGATTTAGGCAATAAATCAGGCTCCGCGTACATCTTCGAATTGAACGGCGCCAACTGGTTTCAAGTGACAAAGCTAACGGCCAACAATGGAGCTAAAGACGATTTATTCGGAAGTTCCGTCTCAATTAGTGGCGAATATGCAATAGTTGGCGCCCCCGGTGATGATGATTTGGGTGGCAAATCAGGCTCAGCTTACATTTTCAGGCGTAACGGTGCAACCTGGATTCAGTCTGGGAAACTGGTTGCAAGTGATGGCGCTAAAGAAGATCGCTTTGGAATTTCAGTGGCGATAAATAGTGAATATGCAATTATTGGTGCCGATGGAGATGACCTTACAAATGTCCCTAATGCAGGTTCTGCTTACATTTTTAAGCGCAATGGTTTCAACTGGCTTCAGACAAAGAAACTGACAGTAAATAACCCAGCTAAAAAAGATAGATTTGGCATTGCAGTTGCTATCAGTGATACCTTTGCCATCGTTGGGGCTAACGGTGACGATAAGGCTTCAGGTTCCGCTTACATTTTCACCAATACTGGTTCCAATTGGATTCAGATAAAAGAGCTAATTGCAAATGATAGGAGTATTGGAGACGGCTTTGGAAACTCCGTTTCGCTCAAAGGCGATTATGCCATCATCGGTGCTAGCGGCGACAACGATTTGGGTGACAATTCAGGGTCCACCTATATTTTCAAGCGCAGTATGTCTGATTGGACACAAGTAAGAAAACTAACTGCAAGTGACGGTACCAATCAAGATCTGTTTGGATTATCAGTCGCAATCGGTGAAGACTATGCTATTGTGGGGGCTAGCAGGGATGATGATTTGGGGAATCAATCAGGCTCTACATACATCTACAACTTTGCCGTCCTTTCCATAGCACCGCTTAGTCTTGACTTTGCGGACAGCCTAAACACACAAATGTTCACTCTCACTAATAGCGGTTTCGGAGGGAATGTGGGTTGGCTCATATCAACCGATCAGTCCTGGATCAGTGCGAGTTCAGTTAGTGGCCGTTTGGCTATTGGCTCTCAGAGCGTAGCCGTGACCATTGATCGAACGGGCTTACCCGCTGGCAACTACACTGGTACTGTCACTATCGATTCGAACGTTGGAAAAAAGATTGTACAAATTAGGATGACAGTAAAAGGGGCGCTGGCCATAAGCACCGATCTTGCAACAAACGTTAACGTAACAACCGCCACCCTCAATGGTAGTGTCAATCCCAATGGGGTTATCGCTGATATCATCTTTGAATACGGCTTAACAACAAATTATGGGCAGACGATAGCAGCGACGTCAAGCCCTGTTACCGGCAGAAACCCAGTTTCCGTTAGCACAGAAATCGCCGGTCTATCTCCGGGTACTGCATATCATTATAGAATAGTTGCAACCAGCTCAGCCGGAACAACAACAGGTGCAGATCGGACATTTACAACCTATCAAGCAACATTTAAGATAAGTACAACGCTCAACTTTCCAGATCGCTCTAGCGCCTTTGACTACAATGCAACGGAATATCGCATCTTTGGATTGCCGGGTGCGAGCAACCAATTGGTGACAGATTTTCTTTCAGGAGTACAAAATGAAGACTGGCAAGTTTTTTGGGACAACGGTGAATCAAGCGATTATCTTGTAGAATATGATGGTTCAGAAAATTTTCGCTTTGCAGTTGGACGAGCATTTTGGATAATAAATAGAGGGCCTTTGTCCATTAACACAACCGTAGCTTCTGAGCCGCTCGATGCTGATGGCGAAGTTGAAATTCCTCTACAACCGGGCTTTAATCTGATAACCAATCCATTTCCAACTCCCATCAACTGGAGGAATGTTCAAAATCTCAATGGTAATGTGGGGCCTATTTTTGCCTATGACAGTTCATTTGTGCAATCACAAAGCTTTGATCCTTTCATAGGCTACTATTTCTTCAACGACAGTCTAACATCCCTCAAAATTCCTTACAGCCTTACTTTTTCACCATCCCTTGAGTTAACATCAGTGGATAAACATATTTGGAGAATTAACATTTCACTTTCATCGAGAAAATTTAGTAGCCAATCTATCTTGGCTGGAACTGCGAGTAATGCACGCCCCGGAATCGACCGATTTGATTATCGAAAACCGAGGCATATTGCTCCTGTACCTTCTGTCTATTTTCATCACCCAGAATGGGATAACGATTACACCACGTTTGCCACGGATATTCGCCCGGAGATAAACAAATCCGAAACATGGGAATTTCAAGTGTTTTCACCGCTTCGGGAGCCGTTGTATCTCTCATTCTCACACATCGAATCTATACCCTGGCTATTTGATGTATATTTAATCGATGATACTAAGGGAGATTTTGTCAATCTGCATTTGGACTCAAGGTATCGTTTTACTCCCACAAATGAGGTGTCAACATTTCGACTGGTTATCGGCGAGAGCGACGCTCTGGAAGAAACGCTCGATTCAATTCGACCCGCCGAATTTGTTTTGGGAAATAATTATCCTAATCCGTTTAATCCCTCTACAACCTTTTTTATATTCTTACCGATTGCTTCAGAGATCAAAGTTAAGATTTACAATATTCTTGCAGAAGAAGTAAAAACGATTTATACAGGACATGCTCAAGTAGGAAGGCACACATTTAGTTGGAGCGGTATTGATGATAGTGGAAAAGAGGTTGCAAGCGGCGTTTATCTTTATAGCTTAACTGCGAACACAAAAATTTCATTAACGGGCAAAATGATCTTGTTGAAGTGAATCCTCTTCGCTTAATGTTTTCTTGCACGCCAGGAGGGACTCGAACCCACAACCTTTGGCTCCGGAGGCCAACGACGTCCTCTTTACCAGTCATTGTTTTTATTGTCTTTAAGGCCTATTTTATTTTTCTCGGGTGCGATTTGGGTGCGAAAGTGTCGACGAAAAGCGTCATAAAAATGGAAATATATGAGTATATACAACTTACGCCATGCCGCCTTCGCCCGTAGTCTTCTACGCCTCATGGTGAACTGTCGCAGCTAAATTGAGAAAGGTCTCGACCGCTTGAATCACGAATTAGGCCGCCCTCCGTTCACGGGGTTCCGCAAGCGGGCCAACACGCAAATGCTCGCCGCGCGCGGCACCGCTACTCAAAAGACTTGTAGACGGTTCCGAACTGCTCAACAATGGCATTGAACTCTTGGAGGGTCATTGTCTTTCGGTCCAGCTTTAGCCGGAATTGCTCCTCCAGGCCGGGCCTGTCGAGGAAGTACACCACTCGTAAGGGGTCATCTTCACTTGACGTGATCCGGTGATCTTCCCCAACAAGCACCACAACCGTGTCACCCGCCTCAATGTCCGTGTCCTGATCGCCGATCCTGATGACACCGCGTCCTTGGAGGACGTAGAAGAACTCGTCTGCTTTGGTGTGGTAATGTATTCCTGATGTCTCACCACCTGTTTCTTCGTCGTAGAACATCACGACACCTTGCGTACCGGTCCTGGGGCTCGCCTTCGTAATGTACAAGCCGTCCCCCGCTGGAGAAGTGACCTCTCCTTCGCCGTACTTCAGCACGTATCCGCCTGCGGGTGCGGTTGCCGTTTGATGTCCCGTCACGCCGGGAGCTTCCAGGCGTCGTTCTTGGCCTTGCTCTTGGAGACCGGTTATGATGGTCCCTCCAATGAAGATTCCAACCACCAGGGTCAAAGCATACCTAAGGGTTAACTTTTTCATGATGATCTCCGTATTTGCGGCTGGACTGCTTTAGAATCTTTTTGCAAGTTTTATGGTGCTAACGTGCTTGGTTTAACCTGCGAAACCGTCATGACTAAGTCGCAAATTTAGTCAAAAGATTACGCGGCTTTGTCAGGGTTCAAACCAGTGTTAGACAAAAAATCGACTCAATTTGTTTATAGCGCTCTTTGATGACTGAGTATTTTCGTTTCTTGAGCCTGCCCAGGCTGACCATCTTCGCTGCTTATAATACGCAATTTTGGGATTTTGGGATTATTTCAGTCGTTTGATAACCAGCAACGTGAAATCATCCGAGGGCTCGGAACCCGCCCTGAAATTCTCCACTTCCTTTTGAATCTTTTTCACTAACTTTTCCGCCGAAAGCCGGTGATGCTGCTTAATGAGAGTCATCAAACGCTCTTCGGAAAACTCTTCCTGCTTGGAATTCATGGCCTCGGTAACGCCATCGGTGTAGAGCACGAAAATATCGTTTTTCTGAATCGTGAGAGTTTCCTCTTCGAGGCTGATCTTGGCAACAATTCCCAGCGCCATGCCGGCCGGTTGAAGTGCACGCAATTCCGATTCCGAAGCTTGCCAAACATAAGGTGGGTGGTGACCGGCCCGCGCACAAGTCAGGGCGCCGGTTTTCGGGTTGAGAACGGCATAAAAAAGAGTAATGAAACGCCTGTTGCGCGATTCGGTCATGAGCATTTCATTGGCCCGGCACAGAACCTGGGCCGGAGAGTTGTCTTGTATTGCGATGCCGCGAACCAGCGTTCGGGAAAGGGCCATCACTAACGCCGCCGGAACGCCCTTGTCCGCAACATCAGCAATGACGATACCCAAGTTGGCATTTTTTAACGGGATGAAGTCATAAAAGTCGCCGCCCACATGTTTAGCCGATTGATAATAGGTGGCGATTTCCCAACCCGGTATTTTCGGGGTCGCCTCAGGTAAGAAGCTGTGTTGGATTTCTTGCGCCATGCTCAGTTCTTTTTCCAAAGCTTCCTGCGCCAGCCGGATTTCGTGGAGCTCGGTTTGCTCGATGGCCAGAGAAGCTTGATTGGCCAGCAGATTGGTTAGGTGCACTTCGGCTTCGGCCACCTTGCGCGGCGTTTTATGGGCGACCAAAAGCAGTCCAATGGGATGGTTCTGAGAAATACTCTGAATCGGCGCAAGGTAAATGGACCGACAACCCACTTCGCTCCAGAATTGCCACATCGCACGATCTTCAATGATGCTTGTCGAAGCTTCCGGTGGAATAGGCTCCTCAAGAGGAAACAATCTCAAACTGGGTTCACCGCGCTCTTGCAGGGAAATTTGACCGGAGCGGCCAAGCTGCAGGAACGTTTGTCCGGCGCCAGATTCGTTCCAGGGCTTTTCCAGAAAAACTTCTTGCTTAGGCTTGAGCCCGATGCTGGCGAGCTTTCTTGTGCCTCCATTTGCTTCGTGCAGCATGAGCGCGCACACATCCGCGGCAAAGATTTCCGCTGTCACCTTGACAACTTGTCCCAAAATCGCTTCCAAATTTTGCGTATTTAGCAAAGCATTCGAAAGGGTTAACAGGGCCGCCTGTTCTTGAATCCTTTGATCCCGGGTCTGCTCGAAAATGCGTGCGCGTTCCACGGCCACACCCATTTGATTGCCGACCGTGGTCAGCAGTTGCAATTCTTCATCTGAAAATAGACGTCCGTCGGCGGCCGCGACATTCAATATGCCGATTTGGGCCCGTGGCGTTTCTAACGGTACGCTGGCGTGGTACACCAGATTTTGTCGATCCCCTTTGGAATGTTCGATGCGGCTGCAGTAGACGATGTTCACGGCTTCGGTCAGTTTATCTTCGCATGCCAGTCTGTTGCAGCGGCAGCCGCCTTTCCAGACCCGTCCGGGATGTTTCAGCGCAGGAGGCAGCCCGTGATTCGCGGCCAAAGTGAAGGTCGTATTGTCGCGATTTGTCAGGAAAACCCAGCCGGCTTTGAGGCCTAGAATTTTCAAAATGATCTCAAGCGAATCGTGCAGCGCTTGGTTTAGGTCGAGAGCTTGGTTTAAGGTTTCGGCGATGGTTTTAAGCGCCGCCAAATTGGAATTTTGCCGGTCGCTGTCTTTGGCTTTGTTCATTGTGTTTGCAATGAGAATTTCAATTTATAACGTAGAAAATATGTCCCTTTTACACCAACGTCATTTATCGATTAAGATAGCAAGTAGCGTTAATTTAGCAACAATTTTCCTAGAGGCGTGGCCGAAAATCCTTTGCCCTCGTGAATGAAACGCTTTTACTTTCATCATCTTGACTCAGGTGCTGCGGCAGAAATTTCAACGCCACATGGCGTTGCAGTTTGGTGTCTTCGGCTTTATAGACCACGCCCATGCCGCCTTCGCCGAGCTTTTTGAGGATTTTGTAGTGGGAAATGGTTTTACCAATCATTGTTAGATAATCCTCGTTTTCATAAAGTATAACGCGGTGCTCACCTGTTTGGCAGTGACGGACGCGAAAGCCGCCGGGCAATGCCAAATCAAGTGGAGCACATTGTTGGGCGACGAATATGGCCCAAATACCTGTGCACAATTACCAACGGTTCCGGGCCTCCCTCATCTTCCCGACCGCTGCGTATTTTTACTAAGACTCCTCATACAGGTGTTCGCCGCGGTAGAGCCGCTGGGCGATCTGATATGTTTGTCCTTGCGCCCGCACTGTTTGGGCATGAGCTGCTAAATATCGCGCCGCAGCCACCAGTACGTGCACCTCGGCCGGCGTACCGCGCAGCAATACGTACTGACTAAAGGCCGCTTCGAGCATCTGAATTGTGTGAAAGTCGCGGTCTTCGCGTAGCAGCAATCTGCCTAACATGGCCAGCAGACGACCTGGGTTTCCACCACTGTACATATAGCGTGCGACTAGTTCGCCCGCCTCGTTCACCTGTTGCTGCTGATCCAATAACGCTACGAATTCATCCAGAAGCATTTCTGGGTTCTTGACTGTACTACTTGGATCGGGCAAGCGCACCGTGGGAACGTTCAGAAAGCGGTCAAGGTATATACTCATCGCTGCATCGAAGACGCCCCGAAGGAGCTCTGGTGACGCTACCCGGCGTAGAGCTTGGTGCATGGCATTGGCAAACGTAAAGGTGTGCAGCGCTGTGTCCCAGTCTCCGAACTCATTGCTAGTGTGGAACCGGGCGATTCGTAACGCTGCTGCATAGGCCACGGCACCGGCCAATTGTTCTTCGCTACTGCCCTCCCGCAGTGTCGTGAGTAGTGCGTCCGCGATGGCTTGCGGGTCCTCGCCTAAGATCACCGGTACCAGCGTGTCGCGGATTGTCCATGTCCCGCGCCTCTTTTGCCCCGTCTCTAAGGCAGCCGGCAGCGCCTCAAAGGCTTGCTCCAGGATCTTAACCAAGTCTATCGGGTTCCGCCACGCATTAGATTCCTCCATCCGGTTTGCGTTGGCGTAGCCGGAGGCCAAGCTGGTCAGCACTGGTTCCGAGTACTGCCACCCCGCCGCATCGAGTGCTTCCAATGCCTTGTTGGTAAAGTCGGCAACATGACCGATTTGAATATAACGGTGATCGGTAACGGCGGGAAAAAGCAAATCTGCCATCTGGCGATGATCAGCGCCGGTTCGAATGGCCGACACAATGCACCGCTCGGCACCCTCTGCGTCTCGCACCTCTACGAACTGGCGGAACCAGCGCTTGAGGGTGGCCAAATCTGTCGTGGGGGTCGGGAGCGGGCGGATCCCAAAGCGCGGCGGCATGCCATCACATTCCGCGGCAACGGCCGCCAGGCCATGATACAGCGCGCGCGACCTGTCTTCGGCATCCAGGTGTGGCAAAAGGTTCATCATGCAGGTGTGAATGGTCAAGCCTTGCTGCCATCCAGCCTGTAGGTACTGCGCCCCGAAGTCAAGACCAATGCGAAAAGGCTCAGCAGGTTCTCCGCCGCCATCCAGCAAGGTTATCACGGCCTTCCCAATGACTAACGGGATGTTACGCTCCAACCCGTCCCGCAAACGCTCGCACTGGTGATCTCGCAGGTTTACGCGCTGGGCGAGGTCCACCCACACCTCACCGTCGCGGATTTGCACAGGGAACATGCGCACGTCGTCGGCCCACTGGTCAAATGTCCCGCCGCTTACCAGGTCAAAGCGTGCATGATGCCAGTGGCAGGTGAGAATACCGTTCTTGACGGTGCCTTGGTGGAGGGGAAAGCCCATATGGGGGCAGCGGTTATCCAGAGCATAAATCTTATCCCTGTAAGGGAATAGTGCCACGGTGTGTCCTTCCAGTTGAACTACCTTACAGCCAACGGTTTGAACGTCAGCAAGCTTGGTGGCACGCACATAGTGCTCAGTTTTCCTCGACATCTCGACCTCCTTATTCAAATGGGTATCATCTTCCTTTTAAATGTGTATAACACGATTTTCACCCGCACCTTTTCCAGACTTGCTTCGGAAAAGGAACGGATTCAGAAGTCCCTAAATCCTGAAAATCACGCTCGGAAAAGGTGTCGGGTGCAAAAAATGTTAGAAACCCCCAAGAAGACGATTTTCTAAAAGAGAAAATCATAACCATTCTATTATTAATTCCTCGGGCGGTCTATACAGTTCAGATTGCTCAATTGATTTCGAAAAGCCCTTGTCTTTTAATGCATTTCGTTTTGACTGAAAAATATCCTCGCCAATTCTTGGATCAAGAACTATTTCATCGAATAATTCACGTGGATTTATCTGAAATTGATGAATATCATTAGTGGCTTTGTTGCTCTCTGGGAAGTGAAAAATTAATCGAACTTCATTTTCATGTTCAAATGAATCACGCTTAAATAACAGCGTTTCAGCAGTACCTGCGCCGGTGGAATCAAAGAAGTCGTGAGTGGTTAGTTTTTGCTTCATATCTTCAACGGTTAAGTATTGCACTTTGCCAATAAAACACGACAGTTCAGGAAAATCGTCGGTAGATGAATAGAGCGATTCAAGTAGTTTTCTAATCGTCGTCTTGACTTTCGCACCTTGTTTCGCATGAGAATAAATTCTCCACATGGCATCAGTTTCGCGATGGAAAGTCCAACATTGACCATAGATAGCATCGCGAATGTTCGTCAAATTGACGCGATCCCCTTCGGGCGTTAATCCATAACTTTTTAAAAGCCAATTTTCAAATGGATCATCCCACATTTTAGGACGGACCAATGACAACTTCTCACAATAGAATACTTCGATTAGTCGCTCTATTGGCATAATCCGATAAATTGCCTGATCCCTTATTTCTTCAGGTATATTTAGGTAATTTCGATACATCTACTTGATTTTCTAACTATTAAATCATTGGGCAATAATGCTACCGTAACATTATCGCCCGGATAAACCCTGCGCTAAGGTTGAAAAGCCGGACAAACCTTGCAGAATCTGCAGTATATTCCAGAAATCAACGTAGGGATATACTGCAACGCTTTGCTGCAGTCGTTGACAAATTTAAAGCGTATAAAATTCACTTGCTTAGCGCTATAATCTTACTTATATGGGGAGAACATAATGACACTGTTGTCGGAGAAAAGGAATTGGCATCGAGTTAGGATTCGACCCGGGACTGGAGATTTCGATGCAAGGTTATTTACTGAAGAATATATATGAACCTTATGTCATATGCAATAAAAAATGACCGATAGATTGACACGCAAATTGATTATCTTTTCGAGGTGCCGACTAACTTATTTGGAGAACATCAGGTTCGTTCAAATTGTTTTAAAATTTTGGGTGCGATTTTTGTCCAAAAGTGTCCACATTTGTCCATATCCCAAA
>Ga0209980_10001295_pt1 | contig 13840 bp, 9 predicted proteins | sample CR02metaG_FD_183611 | JGI IMG/M metagenome (GOLD analysis project Ga0209980, IMG submission 183611) | Deep subsurface microbial communities from Mariana Trench to uncover new lineages of life (NeLLi) - CR02 metaG (SPAdes) (version 2) | ecosystem: Environmental > Aquatic > Marine > Ocean trench >... | reverse complement strand
TTGATGGTATTTTCAACCGCTTCCGCACCGGTGGTGACAAAAATTGATTTTTTCTTCGATGGGCCAGGAACGAGTTGATTGAGTTTTTCTGCGAGTCGCACCGAACTATCGTAGGGAGTGACCATCACGCAGGTGTGGCTGAAGTTTTCCAGTTGTTCAGCGACTGCGGCCTTAATTTTCGGGTGGCTGTGCCCGGCGCTGCAAACCGCGATACCGGTGCCGAAATCAATATAACGCTTACCCTCGACATCCCAAATTTCCGAACCTAGTGCACGTTCTACAAATATCGGTGCCAGGTTTCCCTGGCCACGTGCTACCGCGTCATTCTTGCGCACTTGCCATTCATTGTTCGAGAGTTTAGTGCCTTGCGCAATTTTTAATTGTGCCTTGCTCATTGGTCGATTCCTCCGATACACATGTATTTAATTTCGAGATAATCGTCGAGTCCGTATTTCGAACCCTCACGGCCCTGCCCCGATTCCTTGATCCCACCAAAGGGTGCCATTTCGTTTGAGATTATACCCTCGTTAATGCCGACAATGCCGTATTCGAGGGCCTCGGCGACCCGCCATATACGCCCAATATCGCGTGAGTAGAAATAACAGGCGAGACCAGACTCGGTGTCGTTGGCCATGTTGATCGCCTCTTCCTCAGTTTTGAATTTAAACAACGGTGCTACCGGGCCAAATATCTCTTCGCGAAATACACGCATATCGTCGGTAACATTGGTGAGTATAGTGGGTTCCACAAAGTTAGTACCCAGATCTGAACGCTTGCCACCGGTTACCGTGGTAGCACCCTTGCTGACCGCGTCTTCGATAAATGACATGACGTCTATCGCGGCCTGTTCGGTAATCAGCGGCCCCACGTTGACACCCTCCTGGCTACCGTCGCCCATCTTGAGTTGGCCAACCGCTTCAGTCAGCTTCTCGACAAAGGCATCATAGCACCCTTCCTGCACCAGGATGCGATTGGCACAAACACAGGTTTGACCCGCGTTGCGGTACTTGCTGATCATCGCGCCTGCGACCGCGGAATCTATATCAGCGTCGTCAAATACTATAAAGGGTGCATTGCCACCGAGTTCCATCGAGGTTCGTTTTACGGTTTTTGCACACTCGGCCATGAGTTGCTTGCCAACCGGGGTTGAGCCGGTAAAAGTCAGTTTTCTCACAATTGGATTGGAAGTCATTTCGGCGCCGATTGCCTTGGTTACACCGGTAACCATATTGATGACACCTGCTGGAATGCCGGCCCGATGCGCTAACTCAACGAAGGCATATGCCGAAAGAGGGGTCGCGTTAGCAGGCTTACACACCACGGTACAGCCTGCTGCCAGCGCTGGCGCAATCTTGCGAGTCAGCATCGCGTTGGGAAAATTCCAGGGAGTGATACAGGCAACTACGCCAACCGGTTGTCTGATACAGACAATACGCTTGTCGTTAGAGGGCTGCGGAATCGTGTCGCCGTAAATACGTTTACCTTCTTCAGAAAACCACTCGATGTAACTCGCGCCGTAGGCAATTTCGCCTCGCGATTCGGCCAGTGGTTTGCCCTGCTCGGTGGTCATGATTATGGCCAGGTCCTCCTGTGCCGCCATCATCAGGTTAAACCAATCGCGCAGATAGGCGCAGCGCTGCTTAGCGGTTTTCTGACGCCAATCGGGGAGCGCTGCTTCAGCAGCTTCGATGCCGCGACGAGTTTCTGCGGTGCTGCACTTCGCAACCTCTGCAATCACTTCGCCATTAGCGGGGTTGGTAACTTCCAGCGTAGCGCCGCTGTCAGCGTCTATCCATTGTCCGTTAATATAGGCCTGGGTTTTAAACAGGCCCTGGTCGGAAATTTGTATACTCATAGCGTCGACGGTCCGGGGTATCTATGGTGGAGAACGCGACAGGATAACGACTAATTTTGAATCTCACAAATACTATTTGTCATGCAATTCCCCCGAGAGGCCATCTTTGTGGGCCTGCTAGTTCGAGGATCGGATTATTCATATTATAAAAATCCTGACAGTATAAAATCGATCCATTTCATTCAGTAAAATTTTCACGGTTAGAAGTATCTATTTTGATAGACTAGCCCCCAGGAATCACCCCCGGAGCCAAGATGTCTAGCGAAGATACTGCCAAGGATATCCCCTTGGCCACGAAAGCCCGTACCAATCTGGATTTTTATCACAGTCCAACCCAACTGCGGTTTGATACCTGGCACCGGCTCGCCGGATATGCCAGTCGCCTGAGGGAGAAGCAGATGCGTAAGGCAGATGTGGCTGCATTGCGTGAAAAAACCAAGAAAGCGATTAGCTTGTTGCACACCATCGAAGACTACACTGCCTTCCCTTCGAAGGAAGATTTCAAATTGATATGGCAACTCTACGAACAGCAGGATTACGATTTGCTCGCGCGCATCGTTGCGCGAATCGTACGCGCGTTGACCAGTGGCACCTATCGATCACGCCAGATCAATTTACGTGTTCCCACTGAACTCGAGGATAAGGGCGAAGTTAGTCAATACTACGACGAGGATAGTAATCAACAGAGACCCTATTTCGAAGTTCTGTTCGTCGATGAAAGCTCACCCGAAGATATGAAATATATTCGCGACGGCTTGCGCAAGCTACGCCGCCCGGAAGACAGTTTTGTTTATGATATCGTTGTTGTGCCAAGCCTGGAAGACGCGTTGATAGCTGTTTTATTCAACTACAATATCCAGGCCGTTGTGATTCGCTACGGCTTTCCGTTGCGCTCGGTGAATCATCTGGAAATTCTGCAGCGCTACCTGGCGAAAATAAACGAATCGGATTATGAGGATTCCCTCGACACAGACCGCGGTCCTTTACTGGGCAGCCTGTTGTCAGAATTACGCCCTGAACTGGACCTTTACCTGGTAACCGATGCGGCGGTGGAGGATATTGCCGGCAGGGTAACGCAAAAGTTTTCACGCATTTTCTACCAGCAGGAAGACTACCTGGATTTGCATTTGAATATACTGCGGGGCATTCAGCTGCGTTATGAAACACCCTTCTTTAATGCCTTACGCAAGTACAGCAGAATACCGACCGGCGTGTTTCATGCAATGCCGATTTCGAGGGCAAAGTCGATCACCAAGTCGCACTGGATTAAGGACATGGTGCAATTTTATGGCATGAATATCTTTCTTGCCGAAACCTCGGCCACTTCGGGTGGTCTCGATTCACTACTGCAACCCCACGGTCCGATCAAGAAAGCACAAATAATGGCGGCGCGCGCATTTGGGTCGAAACGCACCTATTTTGTCACCAACGGTACTTCTACTGCCAACAAGATAGTAGTACAGGCGCTGGTGAAACCAACCGATATCATTCTGGTCGACCGCGACTGCCACAAATCCCACCATTACGGCATGGTGCTGTCGGGCGCGCATGTCTGTTATCTCGACTCCTACCCGTTGAATGAATATTCGATGTATGGCGCTGTCCCATTGCAGGAGATCAAGCGTAATTTGTTAATGTACAAAAAGTCGGGCCAGCTTCACAAGGTGAAATTGTTATTGCTGACCAATTGTACTTTCGACGGCATCGTCTACAACGTCGAACGTATCATGGAGGAATGCCTGGCGATAAAACCAGATTTAATTTTTCTCTGGGACGAGGCCTGGTTTGCATTTGCCGGTTTCACCCCAACCTATCGGCGCCGTACCGCGATGGCGACTGCGAAACGCTTAAAAGCTCGTTATCGAAGTGAAGAATATGCGAATGAGTACGCGAGTTATCAAAAGCGTATCGCCAAACTGGATGACGAAGCGTTGATTACCGAACGCCTGCTACCCGATCCTGAAAAGGTGCGAATAAGGGTCTACGCGACTCAATCGACACACAAATCGCTGACTTCGCTGCGCCAGGGGTCGATGATTCATATCCACGACCAGGATTTCAGAAACGAGGTACAGGAACCGTTCAACGAAGCCTTCATGACACATACTTCGACCTCACCGAATTATCAGATTCTCGCATCGCTCGATATCGGTCGCCGCCAGGTTGAACTCGAGGGTTTTGAAATGGTGCAAAAACAGATTGAGCTGGCGATGGCTATTCGTGAACGCGTCGCTTCACACTCATTGTTGAAGCGGTATTTTCGCTTTCTCGAGGCCGACGAAATGATTCCCGGGGAATATCGGGCCTCGGGCATTAAAACTTATTTCAGCCCGGAAAAAGGCTGGCGTAATTACAGTATGGAAGAAGCCTGGTCGACCGATGAATTTGTCATCGACCTAACGCGTTTGACCCTGTACATCGGAAAAACCGGAATCGATGGTGATACCTTTAAGAATGAATATCTGATGGATAAGTACGGCATTCAAATCAACAAGACGTCACGTAACACGGTACTGTTCATGACCAACATTGGGACTACTAGAAGTTCGGTAGCATTTTTGATCGAGGTGCTGGTGAAGATAGCCACCGAACTCGACCACCAGCGCGAGGATGCGAGTCGGGTCGAGCGACGTATTATCGACAAGCGCATCAAGTCACTATGTGTTGATTTGCCACCGCTGCCCGATTTTAGTTATTTCCATCCAGCTTTTTGCCCGGGGGCGCAACAAAAAACGGCAACCCCCGAAGGCGATATTCGCACAGCATTTTATCTTGCTTACGACGACGAAAATTGCGAATACCTGACAATCGACAAGGGTTCTATTGGAAAGGTGATGAGTTCTGGTCGTGAACTGGTATCGGCCTCGTTTGTCACGCCCTACCCACCGGGTTTCCCGATCCTGGTGCCCGGCCAGGTTATCAGTGAGGAGATACTCGAATTTATGCGAGCGCTCGATGTAAAGGAAATCCACGGCTATAAGCCGGAAATCGGTTTGCAGATACTGACCGAACAGGTACTCGAAGAATTGCTGGCCAAGGGTAACAACAAGCGTCAGAAGTCAAAATAATTACAAAGATGTATTAAAACGCACTCGTCGTGCGATCTACCTAAAAAGACAACCCTGGTAGTTTATGGCTGGTATAAACCTCGGCATAGGGCTGCCCGATTACTGGATAGCCTTCGGGGTCGATAAAACTGATGCGGTATTCGGTTTCCTCAAAATTTTTGAAACCAAAACGCCAGGCATGATCGCGCCAGAGGATGTGACATTCGCCGCGGCAGGGGTAGTAGGCCGCGGTATATAATGTGCCGAATCCGCGCGCAAACTGGGTATTAAACAGGGGTGGTTGTAAAAACAGTTGGGCGAATTTGTCAACACTGTGTTGTTGGTGCGCGACTAGTTCGCTCAAATGCTCGAATCGTAACGCGGTCTTTACTTTATCTTCATACTTAAGCCAACTGCTACCGCGTTGATGATTGGTCGCAATTCCAGCCGGGGTTACTCGCGAGGGCTTGCCGGGGGCTATCGCAATGGTGGCATAGTCAGCGTTACGATCGAGTAGTGTCACGTTGTAAGCGCCGTGTACCGGGATGTCCTTTACCAGCTCAATGGCCTGTTTAACGCTGGTAGCGTATTCGAGTATATAACGTAGCAATATCGTAATGCCGAATCCCTCGCCAAATTCCTCTCTACCCCCAAACGACATAGATACCGCCAGTCCGTCCTCGTTCATACCATCGAGAACACCTGACATGCAGTCGATCATCGCGATAACCGAACGTTGGTCGAAATGGCTGCGCATTAACAGGCCGTCGAATACATAGGGTGAGTAATCATAATTACGCACGATGACGGGTTCATTTTGAATGTACACAGCTTGTGAGCAGCCGCGAAACAGGGGTGGCGGACAAAATTGTGCGAGAAAGCGTGCGGCATGGTCACCCCCGCCAGCGAGTTCGACCATGGTTTCGTAAGTCGGCAGTAACTCGGGCATATGTTGGCGTAGTGCCTGAAGTGACTGCAAATAGGTGGGCCTGTCGCCCTCGCCGTCGCGCAAAAACCAGCGTCGGTAGGCAGGCCACAAGGTATTAAATTCACGTTGCCAGACAGTACCGGGCTTTCCTTCAATCAATGAACGGAAAGTAAAATCCATCTGGGTCGCTAGTGCCATTAGAGGGTCGTATCAGGCGGTTCGGGTAAATCGGCAGGATGTAATTCGCCTGGATCTTCCAGTTCTACGAGGGCCGTACCCAGGGGTTCAAGGTCGTTTCGAGTCCACCAGTACCAGAAACCCTGATCGCGTAACCAACCGCCGAGCCGATCGATACTATTCCACTCACGACCCGCACCCCGTGCATTAAATACACGACAAAGTTGGCTATCTACATAGACCGCAACCGCCCAGGAGAATGGATGTTTATCCTGATCGCCGTAGCCGCCACCTTGATGCCGGCGTTCGACCCGGTAAACCACCGCGTAATCGCCAAGCCGGGCTGCTTCACGCAATGGCGCCAGGTCGGCCTGGGTGACCGAACCAGCAATACCTAAAAATGCATCTTGGCTCATGGTGTTGACAAATATCGTTTTATAGGCTACATTATGTACCATGATGTCGAAAGCTACAACTCATTGGCATCAATTACTGTTAACTCAATAAACTCAGGGCGATCCCTGACTCAGGAGAATCTAAAGAAATGAGCAAGAAAGTATCACCAATCCCTCGCGGTTACAGAACCGCAACCCCTTGCCTGACGGTTATCAATGTTGATAGTGCCGTGGCATTTTATCAGGCCGCGTTTGGTGCGGAACTGCTGACTCGTCACACTGCTGCTGACGAATTTGCTGCAGTACATGCGACCATCAAGATAGGCAATAGTATTATCGCCCTTAACCAGGAAGCCCCTGAGCAGGGTATTCTATCTCCTCTGACAATGAATGTTTCTGCTGGCCAGATACATCTGTACCTGGACGATGTTGACGCTAGCTGGAATCGCGCAGTAGAAGCCGGTGCTGTTGTCCGTACCCCGTTATTTGACGCTTACTGGGGAGATAGAACTGGAATTCTGGTCGATGGCAATGGTCACCTCTGGTCGCTTGCAAGTAAGATCGAAAATCTGTCACAGGAAGAAATTAGTAATCGTGCAAAATTCGGTGTTGCTTCAGTTGAAGAATTTGTTGCAGATTCCGAGATTCCCGCCGCAGTCTATGCTATAGAAGTACCAGCGTTTGAAGAAACTGCTACGGCCTGATCCAGCGATGATGGGTCTTGAGAAAGTTCTGACTCATTCAGAGGCACCTAAATATCAAGGCCTGGCTACTAAAAACACTGGAACGATTGTACTATCGCAACGACGAGCCAGTGGCGTCGGTCGTAACACAATCGTTATCCTGTTCAACGGGCGGTGCAGGTATTCACCGCCCGTTGTTTGTAAATCCCGGGTCCGGCAATATGCAGTACATAAAAAAAACAGCTATACAACAAATCGATGCATTAAAAACAGGTGAGATCAGCGCTACGGAATTACTCGAACAAACCATAACGCATGCGGAAAAAATCGATCCCTACCTTAATCCATTTGCGCAAAAGCTGTATAACAGGGCACGCCAGTTAGCCAGCGAAGCTGATAAAAAACTCGAAAGAGGCAAAGCCGGGCTTCTAGGCGGTCTGCCAATTACGATAAAGGATTCACAGTTTCTCGCCGGCTATCCCTGCGCTAACGGGTCCAAAACTCTCAGAGAATTTGTGCCCAATGAAACCTGCAGGGCAGTTGAATTGCTCGAACAGGCGGGCGCTATTATATTTGCTAAAACAACCTGTCCCGAATTCAGCCTGACCGGTATCACCAGTTCAGAACTCTATGGTCTCACCTCAAATCCCTGGAACCTGGGGCGCACCTGTGGCGGGTCTTCAGGTGGTGCCGCTGCTTCGGTCGCCGCCGGTTTGGGCGCCTTTTCGCTGGGTGGCGATGGTGGTGGATCGATCCGAATTCCGGCTGGATTTTGTGGTATCGTCGGGTTTAAACCCAGTTTTGGCGCTATCCCACGCGAGCCCTGCTTTCCGTCATGGCAATCGATAGTATCCTACGGACCGATGACGCGAAGCGTCGCGGACGCGCACCTGATGTACAGCGTGTTGAACCCGGATGCAGCAGCTTACCAGGAGTCTCAAACGCTGGGCCTTAAAGACTACCCATTGATTGTTTCCGAAGATCTCGGAATCGCACCGGTTGATGGTGATGTGCGGCAGGCATTTCGAAGCCTGCTTGATAAATTAGCGAATTCCGGTGCTCGCCTGATTGATAGTAGTCCCGGGCTACCGTCATCTGTAGTGACCTGGGCCGTTACCGCGAGCTTCGATGCCGCCATGCACGCTAAACCAAAAAATCATGATGCCGCCAGTATAGGCGAGGTCGCCCGCGATTTTATCGACTTTGGCGGACAGTTTACACAGGAGGAATTTCAGCGGGCGCAGGATAATCGCCAGGTTATTCGTGATGCTTACCAGACAATGTTTGAACGTAATAAATCTTCCATTTTGATCACACCAACCCTGGGTTGTGAAGCCTTCCCGCATGGTAGTATCCATCCGCATAAAATTGAAGATATGCCGATCGAAAAACCCTGGCTTGACTGGGCCAGTTTTCTTTACGATGCCAACCTTGCCGAGTTACCTGCCTGTGCGATTCCGATGGGTATTGGCGATGAGGGATTACCGCTATCGTTGCAGGTACTCGGATCAATCGGCAGCGATGAAGAAGTGCTGCGGGTGGCCGAGGCGATCGAAACGCTAATCGACTGGCAGCATTCGATAGTAATCCCCCAGCCGATAGTCGAATCGTTGCAGCAATCGGCCTGAAATGGAGTACTAGTCCCCTCTCCCAATTTTGGGAGAGGGTTAGGGTGAGGGTTAAAAAGTTAGTGGTAATGTAGGATATTAAAGTTACTTCGTTGCACACCCCTCATCCTAACCTTCTCCCCAAAGGGGAGAAGGGATGTGTAGTGGTGGCAGCTCAAAGTTTCGGACCGCCGGACCGCTGCTGTTACTGGTATGACAAGTTTGAGTAGGTACCAGGCCCCGTTGCACGACTAGAACAGTTTCGATCTGTACGGGTCCTGTGGAAATACCGGCGGCTTTGGCGGTACAACTCCGTGAAACTCGGCGTTGATCGCTGCGGTCCACATTTTCGCCCGCTCGCGCAGTTCGCGTTTTTCAGTTTGCATGCGCCCACGCGATACGATAATACCCAGATCAGCGCCCTTATAGGTGTAGTCGCCTTCACGATAGATGCGCAGATAAAAAGCCTCATCGTTGTCGATGACATTAGTCCAGTCGAGGTCGTGACGATCGAAGGTAATGCCACCGTATTTGTCCATGCGCCATACACCACTCGCAGGGGCATGGGTCAACTGCCGTACCTTGTCCTCGGTTTGCTTGAGCACCAGTTGGCTCCAGAAATCGTATTCATTCCAGCGATTCTGAATACGGCGCAAATCGACCGAGTAATCCACGTCCAGATATTCGAGCAGGTGAAACAGGAACAGTGGTACCCCGCCATAGTGCGCGGTAATCAGGTTGGTGAGTGGACTGGCGCCACTAATACGAGGATTGACTTCACCCAGATACGGTGTGCCATCGTCGGTATCGAGCAGGAAGTCCATGCAGAAAACCCCCTTGTAACCTTCCTTGTAGAGTCGGTCGCCGAGTCCGGCAGCCATGTTGCGTAACTGGCGACGAATTTTTGCGTTAAAAATTTTCGGCCAGACGTCATTGCCGCACCAGCCACCCTTGTACGGGGTAATTTCTTCATAGCCGGTAATATCGGTCTGAATCGGGCCAGCCAGTGTGCCGTGTCGAGTTACACAGACCTCAACGGTGCCAGGCATATGGTTGATCCGCTTCATTATTTTTAACTGCTCGCCTTTCATATCCCCGGCATGTTTGTTCCAGTCCGCTTCCGATGTGATGAAAAACGTTGTGCGACCCGAATCGCCATACGGAGTTTGCACGACCAGGTCCTTGCCGAGATTCGCTTTTGCGGCTATTTTCATCAAGGATTCGAAACTGTCGGCCTCGCCAAGCGCGTTGGGTGCACTGTCGATACCCGCTTCATTGGCTAGCCTGGTGAGTTCGATCTTGGAGTCCAGTCTATTTCTGAGCGCCACCGATGGAAGCGCAATATCGACACCGAGTTCCTTACAGATCTCTTCAGTTTTCTCGTCGAACATGACAAATAACAACTTGGCAGGTCCCTTGCCCGATTTTTTTATTTTATCGATGACTTCCTTGTGCATTAGCATATAGTTGCAGACGTCCTCCATCGATTGAAAATCGACGTCACCCTTTTCTTTGGGCACAAAAACACGTGGATGCGCACCATCGAAGGAATCAAAATAATTAATATGGAAAAAACGGTTGACGAATTTTTCCAGGCCGAGCAGGTTAAACGAGGTCGGTGAAACGAAAAATATGGGAGTTTCATTGCGCCGGAAATAGGTCAGGATGTCTGATAAACCACGGAGTTTTGGAGTTTTTTTCATCGGTGTGTTCTCCCTTTCTGAGACCGCCAGTTATTATTATTAGGCATTTAAATACAATTATATATCACTTTGGATTTCGGGGTTACTCTCTATATTGCCCTTAGAAGAAGGGATGGTCATTTTCATTAACATTTTGACACTGTAAACTAGTGGACCAACCTCGGCCATTTATTCTGGAGTTTATTGATGCCACGTACCAGCCGCAGGCGAGGTCGTAAAAAAGCACCTGTCGATTCGGCCGCTATTCGACAGATCGACCGGAAGGAAATACGAAACCGCTTTGCGCCGATCGAGCCGCTCGACCCTGAGCAGCTCGAATTTATCCATAATATTTCACTGCGCATACTCGAAGAGGAGGGCGTCGAAGTACTGGGTGATCAGGCCCTGGCATTATTCAGAAAGTCCGGTGCATCGGTTGACGACAGTGGCGTGGTGCGCATTGACCGGGGCTTGCTACTCGAAACCATAGCGCAGGCACCAGAAAAATTTACGATGACGCCCCGCAACCCCGAACGGGCAATTCAGGTCGGCGGTAATGTGATCAATTTTGGCCTGGTGTCGGGTACGCCTAACGTGCACGATAATATCAATGGACGCCGAGCGGGCAATTTTGAAGATTACAAAAAACTGATCAGTTTCGGGCAGTATTTTAATGTGCTGACATTTTTTGGTAACCAGGCGACCGCCCCCACCGAAATGCCAGCCAATTCAAGGCACCTCGACACTACCCTGGTTAATCTGACCGTTTCGGACAAGGTATTTTTGGCGACGGGTATCGGTGCTGGACGCGCGCGTGATGCGATTGAAATGACTGCAATTGCACGTGGCCTGAGCATGCAAGAGATGAAAACCAACCCGAGCGTAATGACCAATATCAACGTCAATTCACCCCGTAAGCTGGACGATGCGATGGCCTACGGTGCAATGCAAATGGCCCTGTTCGGGCAGCCGGTAACGGTGACGCCTTTCACCCTGATGGGCGCAATGACGCCTACTACGATGGCCGGCGCACTCGCCCAGCAAAATGCTGAGGCATTGCTCGGCATCGCCCTGTTGCAGCTTACCCGCCCTGGAACCCCGGTAGTTTATGGAGGATTTACTTCCAACGTCGATATGCGCTCCGGCTCCCCGGCGTTTGGCACCCCGGAAAACAGTCTCGCCAATATTGCCGGGGGACAATTGGCGCGTCACTACAAGCTCCCATATCGTACCAGTGCCTGTAACGCTTCGAACGCGGTCGATGCACAAGCGACTTACGAAACCCAAATGGCGCTATGGGGTGCAGTGATGGGGCACGGCAACCTGATTTATCATGCCGCGGGCTGGCTCGAAGGCGGACTGGTGGCTTCCTTTGAAAAACTCATCATCGATTGTGAAATGCTGCAACACATGAGCACTCTGCTCGAACCGCTTAAAATTGACCTCATCGAAACCGGGCTCGAGGCGATGCGGGAAGTAGGACCCGGCGGTCACTTTTTTGGTTGTGCGCACACGATGGAACGCTACAAGAATGCATTTTACGAGCCATTTTTGAGTGACTGGAAAAATTATGAGAACTGGGTAATCGCAGGGGCCAAAGACGCGACGATGCGGGCGACAGAAATCTGGCCTAAAATATTGGCCGAGTTTGAACCACCACCTACTGATCCCGCGATCGTGGAAGAGCTTCAGGCTTATATCGCAAAGCGCAAGGAGATGCTCGGCAGCGAAGAGCCGGTATTAGAGCCGACTGCGTAAAACGATTGTCGATGCCATCGCCTGACCGGGGAACTGAAGTTGTAGTTTATGCCGGCTCCCGGAGACGATACAGGTCGGGGCCAGCCAGGATGTCACGCAGGGCATCGGCCAGTATGTTTGCCCAGCGTTCAGCTCCTGCTTCGGTAGTAACCAGGTCCTGTCGAACCTCTATAGAGACATGTGGCAACCCGCTCGCCTCGGCATGATGGTCGATGGTGAAGTCGGATAATTCTTTACCCGAGTAGGGTTGGTTATCACCGATATGGAAATCTTCGACATGGGCGCGCAGATTTTTGATCAACGGCACCGGGATACGCGGATCTTTATCCCATAAAATACCTGCCTGCCAGGGACGAGAAAAACCGGCTATTTCAGGGGTAAAACTATGGATGGAAATAAAAGCGGGCACGATTTCCTTCGTTTTAAAAACGCCTAGCATGTCGTCGATTGCAGTGCGGTAGGGCGTATAGAAGCAATCGATGCGTTGATTACGATGTTCGGGCGTCATATTTAGATTACCCTCGATAACCGTGTTGTCACTCACTTCCGGCATTACACTGGCATCCTCAAGATTGCGATTCAGATCGACTACCAGACGCGAGTAGCCTGCCAGTACGGCAGGAGCATCAAGGAGTAGCGAGAGATGATTGATCATATTTTTGCTGCCGATGTCATAAGCGATATGCTGCTCGAGCACCGTTTCATCGAGGCCGAGGTTATCCAGTATTCCAGGGATAGCATTACTGACATGATCGCCAACCAGTAGAACCCTGGCCTTGCCCAGTGGATTAACAATCGTAAACGGCGGTGGATCTTCTGGTCCGATCATTGGATACCTATTGTTAATCTGTCATTCCCACAAAAGCGGCGCTAACTCAGTAATTTTGCTTCGAAAGGATACTTCGACATTTGTTCGAAACCGGTTTCGGTAACGACTACCTGTTCTTCCAGTTTGACCCCGTTTATACCACCGACAGCGCCAACATAGGCCTCGACACAAAACACCATGCCAGCTTCTACTATGCCATCGTAACCGCTGCTTTCAAGTTGCTCGGGGTAGTAAATTGCCGGGTATTCATCGCATAGACCGGCACCGTGCATCATCACGCTATAACATTGTTGTCTATATTCCTCGGGTAGCCGGAGACCTTTTTCGGTGAGTTCGCGAAAGCTAACGCCGGGCTTGAGCAGTTCCCGGTTGCCCATAATGTGTTCGTAGGCTACCTGGTAAAGCCTTTTTTGGTCAGCGCTGGGCTCAACATCGCCGCACAGCCAGGTGCGTGAGATATCACAACACATGCCGTAAGGGCCGATCAGGTCGGTATCCAGCGCCAGCAATTCACCATCACTGATGATGCGTGGGCCAGCTTCCTGAAACCACGGGTTGGTTCGGGGACCGGATGAACAGATTCGCGTTTCGATCCATTCACCGCCGCGGCGTATATTCTCGGCGTGTAGTACTGCCCAGATATCGCTTTCGCTTTGCCCGGCATAGATCGCTTCCTGCATCTTCACCATCGAGGCTTCACAGGCGGCCGTGGCACAGTATAAGGCCTTAATTTCGTCGGGTCCCTTGACCACGCGGGCGATCTCGGTGACTTCCTGTCCCTCGAAGATTTCGAGGCCAAGGTGTTCCAGCGCGCGCAGACCAGATATTTCAATTTTATCGACCGCAAGACGACGATTTCTGCCCGTGTGTTCCCGTACC
>Ga0209980_10001294_pt1 | contig 13843 bp, 13 predicted proteins | sample CR02metaG_FD_183611 | JGI IMG/M metagenome (GOLD analysis project Ga0209980, IMG submission 183611) | Deep subsurface microbial communities from Mariana Trench to uncover new lineages of life (NeLLi) - CR02 metaG (SPAdes) (version 2) | ecosystem: Environmental > Aquatic > Marine > Ocean trench... | reverse complement strand
TGGAACGGTGTTATTGACCGTTATTTCATGGATGAAGGAGGGGTCCCTAAAGGAGTCGATCTGTTGATTTTGGCCACACCCGTTCAGTCCATAGCCCCACTTGCGAAATCCTTCCTCCCGAGGCTTGCGCCAAGCTGCCTGGTGAGTGATGTGGGGAGCGTCAAGGCGAATGTTGTGCATCAGGTAGAGCGTGTCTTAGCTAGGCGGGCTTTCTTTGTGGGTGCTCATCCCATCGCCGGAGGGGAAAAGTGGGGGGCCCAGTCTGCGAAATCCGATCTTTTTATAGGACACCGCTGTATCCTTACCCCCACCCGGCATACCAACCCAAAGGCCCTTAGAAAAATGACGGCATTTTGGCGCCGATTGGGTTCAAGGGTGGAACTCATGGACCCTCGCGTACACGATAGGATCCTGGCATTGGTGAGCCATCTTCCCCATGTTTTGGTCTACTCCTTGGTCAACAGCTTACGTGAGGCCAGGGTCGACTCATTGGATCTTAAGGAGTACTGTGCCGGTGGGTTCAAAGATTTTACTCGTATTGCTTCCAGCCGCCCTGAAATATGGCGCGATATATGTCTGGTCAATCCGCAGGCCATCACCAAGGGAATTGTCGATTACGTGAAGCGACTGGAAAAGGTCAAAAGGTGGATCCGAGATGGAAGAGGGGATTTGCTGGAAAGGGAGTTCCAGAGGGCAAACGAATTTCGAGGCGCCATCCCATAGCATCGATTATGATGAGAATCGAGGAAACGAATCATCCCCTCAGAGGTGCATTGAAAGTCCCCGGGGATAAATCCATCGCCCATCGAGCGGTTATTTTTTCATGTATCTCCGAGGGAGAAAGTCGCATATTTAACCTTTCTGGTGGGGAGGACAATTCTCGAACCGTACAAGCCTTTAAGAATCTAGGCGTAAGGATATGGAGTGAAGGAGGGGTCCTTTGCGTTGATGGCAAGGGATGGGAAGGTCTTTCGGCCCCTGACCACACCATTGACTGTGGTAATTCCGGAACCACAATGCGGCTCCTTGCCGGTGTTTTAGCAGGTCGACCCTTTACCACCACGTTGGACGGAGATGCGTCGCTCAGGACGAGGCCCATGCAGAGAGTCATTGAACCACTCAGTCAGATGGGGACTCAGATTCTAAGTCAGAACGGTAAGGGCCTTGCCCCACTGAAGATTCGGGGAGGGCAGATGCAAGGGATTCGCTATGCAACTCCCCTCCCCAGCGCTCAAGTCAAGTCGGCGATTTTGTTGGCAGGGCTTCAGGCCCATGGAGTGACGGTGGTCAAGGAGACGCAACGATCCAGAGATCATACTGAGATTATGGCTCGAGCCTTTGGGGCGGAGCTCAAGGTGGAGGGGTGTTCTGTCTCTCTCCGGGGCCCGCAGAAACTTTCCCATCAGGAAGTCAGGATTCCCGGCGATCTCTCCTCGGCAGCTTTCTTCATGGTTGCAGCCGCTTGTATCCCTGGATCGAATATCCTTATCCAAGGAGTCGGGTGTAATACCACCCGGAGCGGGGTGATCGATGTTCTGAGATCTATGGGTGCTTCTGTGGAATTGGTTCATCCGCGAGAGGAGTCGGGTGAGGCCGTTGCAGATTTAAGGATTGTGGGGGGCAGGCTTAAGGCTGTACAGGTGGGTGAAGAGATGGCGGCTCGGACCATTGATGAGTATCCAGTTCTTGCAGTGGCCGCCGCGTTGGCTGAAGGCGTAACGACTTTTTCTGGGGTGAGGGAGCTCCGGTATAAGGAATCCGATCGTATTGGCACCATGACTCGGGAGTTGCGCAAGCTTGGTGTCGAAATTGAAGAACGCGAGGACGGTATGAGTATCAAGGGGAAGGGGAGGCTTCAAGGGGCCCGACTGGAGAGTTATGGGGACCACCGGGTGGCAATGGCGTTGGCCGTTGCAGGTCTTTTTTCGGCAGGGGGAGTGGAAATCGAGAATAGCGCCTGTGCGGATGTCTCTTTCCCTGGTTTTTTTGACCTATTGGGGAGTCTCCGATAAAGGAAGGATTGAGCCAGGACAGAGGCATGCCCGGTGACAGGAAAGATCGGTTAATCGTCGCGATCGATGGTCCTTCAGGCGCGGGAAAGAGCACCGTGGCAATGAGTTTGGCACGTGAGTTGGGGTACCTTTACATGGACACGGGGGCCATGTATCGTGCAGTTGCCTTGAATGTGCTGGAGTCAAAGACTGATCCGTCTGACGAGAAGGAACTAGGAAAGATCCTTGAAGACATACGGGTGAAGCTGATAGAGGAAGATAGTGGGCTGAGGCTCCTGCTCAATGGGCGTGACGTAACCGAAGAGATTCGCACGCCAGAGATGAGTCAGTTGGCATCTAAAATCTCCGAGCTCCAGGTGGTTCGGGAGAGGATGGTCGGGATCCAAAGGGATATGGCTGCGCAGGGGGGGCTCGTTGCAGAAGGTAGAGATATTGGAACCGTTGTGTTCCCTCGGGCCGAGGTCAAAATCTACCTGGATGCGTCGGAGCCAGAAAGGGCTAGGAGACGCTTCCAAGAACTTTTGGCCCGGGGTAAGCAGGTCACCCTGGGGGAGACTTTAAGGGAAATGAATGAAAGGGATCGGAGGGACCAAGAGCGTACCCTGTCTCCGCTACGTAAAGCTGAGGATGCCGTCGTGATCGACTCAACGTCCTTTGGGGTGGATGTGGTCGTGGATAGGATTGTCCACGAAATTAAGAATAAAATGGCCCAAATTCAGTGAGAAGGGGAGAATAGTTTTTATGGCCCAAGGCGAGGACGAATTTCGGACTCTATTTGAGGAAAGTATACGGTTGGTAAAACCTGGTGGTATTGTTAAGGGGAAGGTCGTGGGGATTACCCAATCCCATGTGGTGGTGGACGTAGGCTACAAGACTGAAGGGCAAATCTCGGTGAAAGAGTTTATGGACCGTACCGGGGAACTTCAGGTTAAAGTTGGCGATGAGGTAGATGTATTTTTCGATACCTTAGAAGACGAGGAAAATGGAGGGATCATTCTTTCACGGGAACGAGCGCAAGACATCAAAGTTTGGGAGGATATCGAGAAGGCCTATAATGAAGGTTCTGCAGTGGAGGGAACCATCATAGCCAGGGTGAAGGGGGGCTTCAAGGTAGACGTAGGGGTCATGGGGTTTCTCCCAGGTTCCCACGTAGACGTTCGTCCCAACCGAAGCGTTGACCGGTTTGTTGGTAAAAAAGACCATTTTCACGTCTTAAAATACAATCGTCCGAGGGGAAACGTGGTCCTTTCCCGCAAGCTCATGATGGAAAAAGAGCGGGAGGTGCTCAAAAAAGACACCCTAAAGATATTAGAGGAAGGGGTCATCCTTGAAGGGACGGTCAAGAACATTACCGGATATGGAGCCTTTGTGGACGTGGGTGGAATCGATGGGATCCTTCACATCACAGATATGTCTTGGGGGAGAATCAATCATCCTTCCGATCTGGTCACGGTGGGAGATCGCATCAAGGTGGTGGTTCTTAAATTTGATCCGGAGCGTGAGCGAATTTCACTGGGTATGAAGCAGATCACCCCGGACCCGTGGAAATCCATTGAGGAAAAGTTTGTGGTGGGTGCTCGTGTTCAGGGCAAGGTGGTGGGGTTGACGGACTATGGTGCCTTTGTGGAGCTGGAAAGGGGAATCGAGGGTTTAATCCATATTTCAGAAATGTCTTGGGCCAAAAAAGTAACCCATCCTATGAAAGTGGTCCAGGTGGGTGAGGCGGTGGAAACGGTTATCCTTAACGTGGACCCAAACCGGCGGCGCATTTCCTTAGGGTTGAAGCAAGTCATGCCAAATCCCTGGGTCCTGGCCAAGGAAAAATATCCTGTGGGAAGTATTGTGAAGGGGCCCGTACGCAATATTACGGATTTCGGCCTCTTCATTGGGGTGGAAGAGGATATTGATGGCCTAGTCCATATTTCCGATCTCCATTGGACCAAGAAAGTGAAGCACCCGTCGGAGTTTTACAAAAAAGGAGACATCGTCGAGGCTAAGGTTCTGGAGATTGACACGGAAAATGAACGGTTCTCCCTGGGTATCAGGCAGGTCACGCCGGATCCCTGGGAACTCGCTGCACAGAATCACCCGGTGGGATCCAAAATTGATGGACCCATTACGCGAGTGGCAGACTTTGGGGTTTTTGTTCGCATCGAGGAAGGCATTGAAGGACTCATCCACGTTTCCCAATTGAGCTCTGAACGAGTGGAAAAGCCCTCCAGTCTCTTCAAAGTGGGGGACCAGGTTCAGGCAGAGGTGATCCACGTGGACCCACATGAAAGGAGAATCGGGCTTAGTATCCGGGCCTTGGGGCAGTCCGAAGAGCGGGAGGAAATGGAGGCCTACTTGACGAAGGAGAAAGATGCTGGAAGATTTTCCTTCGAGACGATTTTAAACGAAGACTTGAAGCTCGATAAGGAGGAAGGTGGACAGCCCGCAAATAAAGGGAAGGGTGGTAATCCATGACAATGTGGTCGTCACTGCGATCCATGGTCCGAAGGCATTCTTTGTTGAGGGGAGTGGGGATCCTTTTTATTGCGGTGCTCGTATTATTCGTATCGGTGTTTTTCTTTACCTATCTGACAGGTGGAGAGACGCGGGTGCTTACCCTCTTTGGTGGAGACGGGGTGGGCGTGGTACTGTTGGAAGGGACCATTAATGAATCCCGTAGAACGATCCAAAGTCTGAAGCAATTTGGTAATGCTGAGAGAATCAAGGGAGTGGTGGTACGAATCGACTCTCCAGGAGGAGGGGTCGTGCCCACTCAGGAAATTCATGAGGAAATCAGGAAATTAAAAAAAAAGAAACCCGTCATTGCCTCTCTAGGTGGAATGGCCACCTCAGGAGGGTACTATATAGCTAGCGCCTGTCATCAGATCGTGGCCAATCCCGGCACACTTACGGGATCCATCGGAGTGATCATACAGCTGACAAATGTGGAAGGATTGATGCAAAAACTAGGTCTGGAGGGATACAATGTCAAAAGCGGACCTCTCAAGGATATGGGATCCCCCTTTCGGCCCCTTTCCCCTGAAGGCCGGGCCATACTACAGTCTGTAGTGGATAGTGTGCACGGGCAGTTTGTTCGTGCTGTGGCAAGTGGGAGGTCCATGGAGGAAAGCAAAGTCCGTGAACTTGCGGACGGTAGAATTTACTCTGGAGAACAGGCGATGGAGATAGGATTGGTGGACAGCTTGGGAAATATGGATGACGCCATTGATCTTGTGGCCAAACGTGCTGGAATTGAAGGTGTCCCTCAAGTCATCTATTCAAGGGCAAGGGATAAAAAATGGTGGGAAAGATTACTTTTCTCTCTCTTCTCGGAACAGTTCGAAATGGGAAGAAACTGGGGCTTGCGATATCAGTGATCCAGCGTTTAAAAATAATTAGTAATTGTGCGGAGGTGTCATGACAAAACGAGAGCTAATTGACGAGGTTAACAGCAGGTTTCCTCATCTTTCTCGGTTTGATTCTGAGGTGATTATTAACTCCATTTTTGATTCCATGGTCAATGCCATGGAGCAGGAGGAAAGGATAGAAATCCGGGGCTTTGGCAGCTTTGTGGTAAAGCACCGCAGGGCCCGTGAAGGAAGGAACCCTAAAACTGGAGCCATGGTGTCCGTGTCGGCCAAGAGAGTTCCCTTTTTTAAGGTCGGCAAAGAGCTGAGGCTCCGGGTGAACAACGAGACGCCGAGTTCCGGGGATTCTGAATGAAGCAACTCTGGGCACCCTGGAGAATGACCTACATCGATAGTCCGAAGGAGGCAGGGTGTATTTTTTGTGATAAGGTGAGAGGCGAGGATCTCCGTTCCAGCCTAGTTCTGGCACAGACTCCTCACTCCCTTGTCATGTTAAATAAGTACCCTTACAGCAACGGTCATCTCCTGCTGGCCCCCAAGCGCCACACCAATGAACTCTCCTCGCTCTTATCGGACGAGTATTGGGATCTCTGCCGGGCAATTAAAGGGGCAGTGGATAACCTTTCCAGGGCCTTGAAACCCGGAGGATTCAATTTGGGTATGAACCTGGGCCGGTGTGCGGGAGCGGGAGTTGAGGATCATCTCCATTGGCATGTGGTTCCCCGCTGGGAGGGAGATACGAATTTTATGCCGGTTACAGGTGAGGTCCGTGTGATTCCGCAGCATCTCATGGAAAGTTATGACCGGTTGGGCCCGTTTTTCGCGAATTTTTTAGCTGAGGAAGAGAATTCAGAGCGGTAAACCCCGTACCACGAGCTTACGCCGGTGGCTTTGCCCCGTGGAGTATGATCCACGGCTGACATGGGCGGTCTCAGTCGAGAGGTTACTCCACCCTGTGGAGTATTTCCACATCTGAGATGAGTGGTCTCGACCGAGGGGTTACTCCACAGGGTTGCAGAGAGTCCGGAACATTTACCCTGTGAAATAACGTCATGGTAGAGATGGGATACTTTGACGCTTCGAGACCCTCAGGGTCATGGTGAGGAAGATCGAACAATGACCGTCGATAATATTCCGCAGGGCGAACCCCGTGGAATAACGTCACGGTCCGACTATTTCAGTCTCGGGAGAAGAGCTATTCCACGCGGTAAAGAGGAATGGGTGTTTGCAAGATAAAACCATAAATGAATTTACCGGGAGGCATTGAACGTGAACCTTGCAAAAACGGTCGGGGAGCTTAGAAAGAGCGGAACGCCAATACTGACGGTGCATGAGGAGATGCGGAAAAACCTTGTTCGGCACCTGGAGTCGGGCGAGCGGATATTGCCGGGGATTATAGGATTTGATGATACGGTCATCCCGGAAATTGAAAATGCGATCCTTTCCGAGCATCACATGGTCATCCTGGGTGAAAGGGGGCAGGCAAAGTCACGCATTATGCGCAGCCTGGTCTCGCTTCTGGATGAGCGTATTCCCATTATTCAAGGTTGCGAGATCAATGATAATCCGTTGGCCCCCATCTGCCGTGTGTGCCGGCGGCGGGTCGAACAAGAAGGAGATACGACACCCATTGAATGGGTCGGTCGAGATCAAAGATACGGGGAAAAACTCGCGACCCCGGATGTTTCCATTGCCGACCTGGTTGGGGAGATTGACCCGATTAAAGTGGCGGAAGGACGATACCTGGCGGACGAAGAGACCATTCATTACGGTTTGATCCCCCGCACCAATCGGGGCATCTTTGCCATCAATGAGCTTCCCGACCTCACCGAAAAGGTCCAGGTGGGGCTCTTCAATCTCATGGAAGAGAGAGATATTCAAATCAAAGGATACAAGATCCGTCTGCCGTTGGACATCATCATTATGGCGAGTGCCAACCCGGAAGATTATACCAGCCGGGGAAGGATCATCACACCTTTGAAAGACCGCTTTGATGTCCAAATTCGTACACACTATCCACAGAATATGAAGGATGAGATCATTATCATGGAACAGGAATCGGCTCCGCTGAGCCGTCGCAGCCAGACGGTCCGGGTGCCGGATTTTATGAAAGAGATTGTGGCCCAGCTGACCTTTGAAGCCCGCAAGTCGAGCGAAATCAATCAGTCCTCAGGGGTCAGCGTCCGGATGACCATTAATAATTATGAAAGCATAATTAGTAATGCGGAAAAAAGGGTCTTGCGTCTCAGGGAAAAAGAGGTGGTGCCTCGGGTGAGCGATTTCCACTCGATGCTGGCTTCCACATGCGGCAAAGTTGAAGTAGAATATATCGGAGAGGACAGGAAAGAGAACGAATTGGTAGAGAAGCTTTTGAACCGGGCCATTTTGAAGGCCTTTGATGACCATTTTAGCGTCAACTCTGTTCAAAAAATTGTCGAATACTTTAACTCGGGTTGGGGGGTGGAAGTTTCGGATGGCATGGCTTCGGAGGAATACCTGGAGGGCATCAAGGAAATCCCGGGTTTGGAGGAGGCCATTCGGTCCCTTGGTGACATGGACTCGCCTGCTCTCATGGCTTCCGCTACGGAGTTCGTTTTAGAAGGTCTTCACTTGCATCAGAAGCTGAACAAGGAAGTAAAGGGAGGAAGGATCACCTACGGAAAGTAGGGAATAGGAGATAGTCATTTGAGACAGCAACTGTCCCGCGTCCCTCTTTGACTCTGTCTCTATCTCTGTCTCTGTCTAAATGGGCTATGCCTTATATCCGATACAGCCGATGGACGGGCACGGGAGCCCCTTCGCATTCAGCCGAGCGTATCTTCGAGGGGCTTAACGAACATCTAAACAACACGGGGGATCTCCAACAGGCCATGCGTCGACTCATTCAGCGGGGTATGGGGGAGGGAGAGGAGCGTGTGAGCGGTCTTGACGACTTGCTGTCGAGGGTGGCCCGTGAAATGAGGCGGCTCTACGAACGCTATCAGCTCCGCTCAGCCTTGGATCAGGTTGGAGAGAAGCTGGAGGCAATCGTCAAGCAGGAAAAGCAGGTCCTGGCGGAGCAGGGGGAAGGGAAGCCCGAAGCTGGGGAAAAGGAGAAGTTTCTCGATCAACTGCCGCCTCGCCCGAGCGAAGCCATTGAAGCCCTCGCATCCTACGACTTTGAGGATGAGAAGGCTCGTTCTGAATTCGAAGAGCTCCATCGTCAGCTGGACGAGATCAAACGTTTGGAGCAATACACTTGGCGTGACGGCAATATTTTTAGAGGGGGGACCCGTCTGGATTTGAAGGAGGCCTCGAAACTCCTGGAACGGATGGAAGGTCTACACCAGCTGGAGAACCAGCTGTCAAGCAACCACATGAAAGATGTTAACCTCGATTTGTTACGATCTTTGTTAGGTGAGCAGGCGGGGCAAGAATTTGAACAGGTAGCTCGCTTAGAATCCCTTCTGGAAGAGGGGGGGTATGTGATGGAGCGAGGGGACCATTTCGCATTGACACCGCGAGGGGTGCGGAAGATCGGTCAGCTGGCCCTGCGAGACATTTATAAGCAGTTATCTCGTGACGGAATGGGGCGACATATCATGCGTCGGCGGGGATCTCAGGACCAGAGGATGGACGAGAGCCGGCCCTATGCCTATGGAGATTCCTTTGATCTCCATATGCTCCAGACCCTCAAGAACGCCCTGATTCGACAGGGGGGGGTGCCTCTGCAACTCCATCCGAAAGATTTTGCGGTCTACGAGTCTGATTATGGGACAAGGGCGGCAACTGTCCTATTATTGGATATGAGCTGGTCCATGAGCTGGGAGGGACGGTTCACTGCGGCAAAGAAGGTTGCCCTGGCGATGGAGAGCTTGAGTCGTTCCCTATACCCTCGCGATTACTTTGGTATTGTCGGGTTTTTTACCCGAGCGGTCGAGCTGAAACCCAAAGATCTTCCCGAGGCAAGCTGGAATATGGGAGATCCATTCACGAACCTCCAGGACGGGTTGCGCCTCGCCTCGGAGCTGCTGGATCGAAAACCCAGTCAAAATCAGCAAATGATTGTGATTACCGATGGTCAGCCCACCGCCTATTGCCGCCAGGGGCGGCTTTACTGTGAGTGGCCTCTGAGTTTCGGCGGGATCAGTCAAAGGGCTGCGGAGGAAACCCTTAAAGAGGCTGAGCGTATCACACGAAAGGGTATCACCATTAACACCTTCATGCTGGATGACAGTCCGGTACTGAAGGATTTCGTGGAGGGTATGACTCGTCTCAATAGAGGGCGGGCCTTTTATACCCGCCCCGATAACTTAGGACAATACCTCCTGGTGGACTATATTTCCCGCATTAGAAAAAGAGTCTAAACGGTTCTAACCGGACCTCACCTCCTTATCCCAAGGGCATCATTGTCGAAATTGAGAGACCCCTTCCAAACCAGCGAAGACGTCCTATCTTATTATCTGTTTTAGCAACTTTGCCGGTGGGACATTGTCAGATCTTGTGGGTGTCGCCATCATGATATAATCAACACCCTTCTGGCGTCTGCGCTCCGTAGGAATGATGTCCTTGGGAATGTCTTCCCGCATGGACTCGTAGACTCTACCCGTAGGATTCAACACGTCTTGCAGTGTTGTCTGGCCCTTACGTGAAAGCATCCAGTTTATAAAGACCGTCGCCGCGTTGGGGTGAGGGGCCCGATTGAGTAACGCCATAGTGCTGGTACCACCAGGAGCGACGGCAGGCTGTTTTAGCCACTCGACGGTCCTGAATTCATCCACAGGGAGCCCTTGGGCCTTGGCGTACCTCCCGTCCGAGCAAAATATGCAGATAGGATACTTCCCTACTGCCAGCCAATCCACCGACTGTCGCCTGTCCCTGACAAGGGTAATATCCATCTCCTCAAATAGCCTCCTCAAAAATTTTGGTCCCAGCTCCGGCAGGTTGTAAATGACACGTAATCCTAAACGTGCCGACCCTGGCGCTCTGGGGTCTTCCATAAGAAGCTTGCCCCTCCATTTGGGTTTGAGGAGATCGTAGTAGGATTTGAATTCAGACGGCTTCACTTGGTTGCTGTTGTAGTACACATACCCCGCAGATACAGGTCCCATGAAGACAAAGACGTATTTATCCTCCGGGTCAATGTAATGGTGTTTCCCTCTCCACCATTTGGATGTATCGGCGACTTCGGGCAAGATGAGAGTGGGTTTGATGGGGTCAAGGAATTTACCCCTGTAAAGTATATAATAAGGCGACCCCGGGCCGGTAACGACTAGGTCCGCGAGGTACTTATTGGCCCGCCTTTCCGACAAGATACGGGATGCGTAGTGACCCCCGCCGGTAACTAAATTGACACGAATCTTTGGGTACTCTTTATGAAAGGCCCGAATGATTTTATAAAACTCACCGCCCCTTGACATGTATATGGAGAGTTTTCCTTCTTTGTCTGCCTTCCTAACGGTCTCCTCCCATTTGGCCCTTGGGTTTGATTTTCTCTCCTCAGCGCGCCCCTGATCCACTCCAAGCAAGAGGAATGGGAAAAATGACACAGCAAACCAAATCTGCAGCCTAAAGCCCGAGCTCTTTTTCTTCATTGATACCTCCTCAGATTTTCTTTAGTACCAGAATGGTTAATCTGATGATAAAAAAGAGGGTCCTAGCTACCTCCCAGTCTCCTGGGTGCTCTTTGCGACGTGGTTCCGTCACGATTCTCAAGATCCTAAGCTACCGGGGTTGGGACTTTGAGATGGGAAAGGTGGGTATCTCCCCGGTGAGAGGGGGCTGTATCAATTTCGTTTATGGGTTACAAGCTCCCTGTGGAGTAACTTCTCGGTCGAGACCACTCAACCCAGTCGTGAAGAATACTCCACAGGGTGGGCTTAGGAAAACGACCCTCGGGCCATGGCCTCCAGGCGGGCGATGCGCTCTTCCATCGGTGGATGGGTTCTAAACAGAGAACGTAGGCCCCCTCCGGTTAAAGGGTTCACGATAAACATATGGGCCGTTGCCTCGGCAGTGGACTCATTGACCTGCAGGGGAATCCGTTCAGAAGCCGCTTGCAGCTTGCGCAGGGCGCTGGCCAGTGCCAAGGGATCCTTGGTCATTCTGGCCCCTCCCTCATCGGCGCCATATTCTCTAGAGCGAGAGACGGCCATTTGGATGATCATGGCGGCGAGGGGAGCGACGATCATCATGACTAAAAGCCCGAAAATATTTCCTCCCCGATCACGGTCATGTCCACCAAAGATCATGGCCCATTGAGCCATCCACGCCAGATAGCTTATGGCCCCTGCGAGGGTGGCTGCGATGGTGGAGACCAAGATGTCTCGGTTTTTTACATGGGCCAGTTCGTGTCCGAGGACTCCTGCCAGTTCCCTTTTTGTGAGGATGCGGCGGACTCCCTGGGTCACCGCGACGGCAGCGTGCTCAGGGTTTCGACCCGTGGCAAAAGCATTTGGTGTTTCTTGAGGAATGACGAAGACCCGAGGCATGGGAAGACTGCCCTGCTGGGCAAGATCCTGCACAAGGCCGTAAAGCTCAGGGTCATCCTCAGCACCAATTTCCTGACCGCGGTACATCTTCATGACCATTCGGTCGCTGTACCAATAGCTGAAGAAGTTCATTGCCCCGGCAAAAATCAGCGCGATGACGGCGCCCTGGGTGCCGCCGATCATATCGCCTCCCCACACGAGAAGGGCTGTCAAAGTTCCCAGGAGAACTGTGGTCCGCAGCGTATTCATTTATTCGCTCCTTTTTTGGTGTGACAATTCACAATTTAATGTCTTATTTCTTCATGTCAACCGGCTGGGGACAGGCCGATTTTGGATTTTGCAACCAATGATGGATTCCAATGGATTCGATTAGGAGTCAAAAACAGGAGAATTTCCGCTAATCAGTAGGTAATCCGCTCGTTTTCCAAGAATAGCATGGCAACGAATGAAGCCTCCACGGGTTTAACCCATGGTATCCTTCCTTTCTACGGCGGAATCCGCCGAAGCGGCCGCCTCGGCTGCGAAGGCCGGGCGCTCTTCGAGCTTCGGCCTTCGCTGACCGTCCCCTAACACTCGCTAAAGCGGGTCATTCCATTTGGAGATTGATCTGAGATAAGCTTGTTCGCCGTCAGGCCATTCAGCTCATCCCGCGGCGGGCTCGCCGATGCGCTCAAGCGACGGTTAGCGGTAAATGGCCTAATCTTTGATCCCAAGATACTTCTTGATGTGCTTGGCCAGAGCGTTGTCGATTTCTGTATGGCGGGGTACAGGCTGTTTTTGACCGGTAGCAGAATTGAGTTAAATGTCGTGGCGGCCGCCAGGGCGAAGCAAAACGCAGCCATGGCGTAGTAGCTCACGGATCAGTTCTGAGCGTTTCACACCACGATTTCTTTGATCTGAAAGTTTCCAGGCACGTCATCCATCACGATGGAGCGATAGGCATCTTTGATGTTTTCCTCCAGTTCCTCTAAGGTTTCCCCTTGAGTCATAATTTCAGGATGTTCCATTAACTTGCCGAGCCAGAACTTCTCCCCCTTCCAGTACACCATTGTTAACCTATGTTCCATTGCGTCACTCCGTTTTATAGCAATATCAACAAATTACCACGGGTAGCCGATTAATACCAGACCGCTAAACGCATGACCGGTAAGATGTCAACCTACCCTTTCCTCTGGCTCCTGCCATTGATATCAAACCAGGAGAGATGGTGGAGTGGAAAGTCGATAACCGCTACAAACTGTGACTGACCTGGCAACGGCTTAAACTAAAGAAACGAAGGAAGTAATAGGAGGGTTTTTCAGCGGAATCAAATATCACGCCCGACCCCCGATGCGACCAAACGAAGACAAACATTTTCGGCAGCGTGTCACCCAGCTCGGCGGGCGTTTGATGCAGATCAAAACATCAAAAGCCTGCCCCCCCGCCTGGCGGAGGCTCCCGGAATCGAAATGAAAAGCCATAAAAGTCGCAATGTCCCCTAACAGATCAAAACATCAAAAGCCTGCCCCTCTGCCGATTCGGAGTTTGTAGCAGAGGGGATAGGAAAGGGGCGACCGGAGGAGTTCCACAAGTCGAAGCTAAAGGCCAAGAGACCGGCGAAGATGTCGGTCGATCGCCTCTAAGTCGAGCTTAGGAATAGCACCAAGTTTCCGATCAATCATTGTCCGCTTGATGGTCCTTAACACGCCGGTCACCAGGGAAGGAAATAGCAATCCGGCCCCCTTCCAGTTGTCGATCAAATGATCGCCAAAGAGACGCCGTCTGACGTTGCTTGTAATGGCCGACACGACTACTTCCTCCTGTGCGCGGTTGTATGCAGCGGAGCTGATAATAACAGCGGGACGGAGCTTCCTCCCGGATTCGTCCGAAAAGACGAAGCCGACCAATACAATATCGCCTCGGCTACAGGCGATCATACTCTGAGTCTTTCCGATTGTCCCACAGCTCCGCTAGTACCGGGTCCGCCTTCGCAGTCAGGGTCAATACCCCCTCGCTGTCCTCC
>Ga0209980_10001293_pt1 | contig 13860 bp, 10 predicted proteins | sample CR02metaG_FD_183611 | JGI IMG/M metagenome (GOLD analysis project Ga0209980, IMG submission 183611) | Deep subsurface microbial communities from Mariana Trench to uncover new lineages of life (NeLLi) - CR02 metaG (SPAdes) (version 2) | ecosystem: Environmental > Aquatic > Marine > Ocean trench... | reverse complement strand
CGGCTTCGGCGTGCTCCGCGAGTTGCTCTGAGGTTATGTCGCCAACGGCTACCAGGGTCGCACCCGCCGGCGTTACGTGGTGCGAATAAAAGTCGAGCACGCGCTCCCGGTCCATGCGTTCGAGAGCGTCGTGCGTACCGATTAGCGGTGTGTCATAGACGGTCCCTTGGTAGAGGGTGCGTTGAAAGTGCTTGCTGGCCACCGCCGACGGCTGCGCCTCGCGCCGCTTGATTTCCGCCTGCAGTTGGCGGCGCACTCTTCCGATTTCGTGATCGGGAAAGCTCGGCTCGCGCGCGACCTCGGCGAGAAGCGCCAGCCCGGTGCCGAGATCCTGGGCCAGAACTTCGGTCTCGATGACGGTTGCGTCCCAGCCGGCTCCGGTCGCGAGATACCCGCCCAGGCGCTCGATCTTGGCGGCCAGCTCGATGCCGGTCCGCCGCGAGGTGCCCTCGTCGAGAAGCGCGGCGGTAAAGGAGGGCAGGCCCGGAGCGTCTGCGGAGGCGTGGTGGCCGCCGGCGGTGAGCAAGAGCCGCAGATGAACCAGGGGCAAGCCGTCCACGGCGAGTCGTATGAGTTCCAAGCCCGAGCCCAGGCTTCGGCGTTCGAAGTCCGGGAATTCGAAACTCCTGGCCGGCTGCGCCGCCGGCGGGTGCGATCGATCGGGAGCCATCAGGACGATTCCTCGGGAAGAACCCAGAGGGTTACGGCGCGCTCCGGATCCTGGTAGCGATGCGCGAACTCGAGGATGTCATTCGGAGTGACTTTGGCGTAGCGTTCGAGCTCCGAGTCGATCAGGGCGGCGTCACCGTAGTGGGTCGCAAACAGCGACAGTAGATCGGCGCGGCTCTCGAAGGACTCGACCTCATGGAGGTGCGCGACCCGTGTCTTGTTTTGTGCGCGTTCGAAGTCGCCTGGATGGGGCGGCGACACCCGCCAGTCGCGGAGCCTGTCGAGCAAGGCTTTCTCCGCCTGCGTGGGGTCTACTCCTGGGCGCACGGTCATGACCGCCATCAGTGTCGACTCGAGCTCGAGCGGCATCATGCCGACGTAGACATCCTGGGCAATTTCGTGTTCGAGTACGAGGTCGCGGTAGAGCGGGCTCGACTTGCCGCCCGAGGTGGCGACCGAGTAGAGGTCGCCGGCCGGCCAATCGCCGGCGGTGAGGGCGGGTCCGCGCCAGGCCAGATACAGCCGGGGAAGATTGACGGCGTCGCGGAGTTCGTGCCGGACGGACGGCGTAAGCGCTGGCTGTGGGGCCTCCGGACCTGGGGTCTCCAGAGAGGAGGACGCTGGCGGTTTTGGGCCGGCGGGAAGGTCGTCGAAGTACTTTCTCACGAGCTGCAAGGCAGCGCGCGGCTCGAAGTCGCCCACCAGAGTGAGAACGGCGTTGTCCGGACGGTAGTGGGTAGTGAAAAACTCGTGCACCTCGGCCAGGGTGGTCGCCGCGATGTCGTCCATATAGCCGATCACCGGCCAGCGATACGGATGTCCTTTTGGATACAGCAGCTCATGGAGAATCTCGAAGGCGCGGCCGTAGGGCTGATTGTCGACGCGCTGACGCCGCTCGTTCATGACCACGTCCTTCTGGTTTTGAAGCTTGACTTCGTCTAGGGCGGGTAAGAGAAACCCCATGCGGTCGGACTCGAGCCAGAGCCCAAGCTCGAGGCACTGCGAGGGCAGCGTCTCGTAGTAGTTGGTGCAGTCGTAACTCGTCGAGCCGTTGGCGACTCCGCCCACCTGCTGAATCAAGGCGAAGTGGTCGTTGGTTCCCACGTTCTGGCTGCCCTGGAAGAGCATGTGTTCGAATAGGTGCGCAAAGCCGGTGTGCCCGGGGCTCTCGTTCTTTGAACCGACGTGGTACCAGATGTTTACACTCACCAACGGCCGCGAGCGGTCGGGCAAGAGCACGACCCGCAGGCCGTTGTCGAGCCTCTCTTGAACGAGACGGCTCGCGAATTCGAGACCGGCCTTCACGGGCTGCTATGCAGCGCGGCGGCGCCGGAAGAGATACTCCTGCTTGCCGTGGCGCAGAAGATAGGTCGATTCGACTTCGAAGTCCGGCATGAGCTTGACCAACTCCGGCTCTTTGTGAAGAGGCGCCGGACGCCGGAGCGGGGAACCCGGCGAGTACCGAATCGACCCGACGTCGCAAATCTCGAACCGAGACGGCCGATCGGGGATCTCCTTGCGGATCGAGACCATGCCATACAGAAGAGTCGCGGCGTGGCAGACCGCTTGGAGGCGTGACGCCAGGATGCGAATCTCCCGGTCATCCAGGTAGTCGAGCAAATCCCACAGGAGGATCAAATCGAAGGTCTCGGTGGCTGGGATGTCACGAACCAGCGCGAGCTCCAGCGCCTCGGCGCGATTGGCCGAATCCGTCGAGCCGAAAAGCGAGCTGTTGAGGTCCGCGATAAAGAGTTTGCAGCCCCGCTCTGCGAAGAAGGAGATGTTCGCACCCGACGCCGGCCCGAGATCCAAGACGAACCCGCCATTCGCTCGCACTGGAACGATCGCATGCGCGAGGGCGAGCGACGGATGCTCCCGCGAACTCAGGTCGCCGGCCGAGCCGACGGTACGGGTGGCGGCCTCGAACGTGCTGTCCTTCTCGGCCACCGGCCACCCTAGACGACGCACGCCTACGGCCGATTCCCCGGGGCCGGCGCTGGGACTGAAGCGGCACTCTTCTGAGCGTCGCCCTTGGTGTTGGCGGGAGGATCGGAGCCGATCGGATGGGCCGGCTGCGGTGCCCCTGCAGGATCGATCACGGTCGCTCGCGCGGAATTCTTTGCTTGCTTTGGCGCCTCCTTCGGCTTTTCTTTAGGCGCTTCTTTGGACGCTTCGGGCGCCTTGGCAGCGGCCGGCTCCATGTCGATCGAGCCCTTGAAGTTCGAGCCTTTCTCGAGCACCACCCTGGGCGAGACGATGTTGCCCTGGACTTTTCCCGAGGCTCGGATGATGACCTCCTGCTCGGCGAACAGGTGACCTTTAACCTCGCCCTCGATGTGAACGGTGCGACCGTAGATGTCCGCCCGGATCCGACCCTCTTTACCGACGGTTACGTTATTCGCCTGGAGTCGGACCTCGCCCTGGAGTTGGCCCTGGATCACCAGATCTTCCTTGCCGGTCAGGTTGCCTTTGATTCGAATACTGGGTCCGATTACGGAGGCCTTTTCGAGAGCTTGCAGACGCGCCGCCGACGTGGGAACGGGCGGTCCCGGCTGCGAGGCTTCTTCGTTCTTTTTCCACACGCTTGATTCCTCCTTGGAGTGAACACCGAAGCTATGCACTGGCAGCCGGAAAGTCAAGAAAACCGTTGATTCGGAGCGCCATTCGAACTGATCGGCGCGTGGCGGGAGGCTTGACTTGCGCTCGACTTACGCCATAGGATGGTGCCCATGCCCAAATTCCTCACCGAGCGACAGAAGCAGATTCTCGACTTCATCCGCGAAACCATTGATCAACGGGGCGTTTCGCCGACCCACCGTGAGATTTGCGGTCGCTTCGGTTACTCCTCGTACGGTACCGTCAACAAGCATCTCAGGCTGCTCGAGGAGAAGGGCTTTCTGCGCCGTCATTGGAATCAAAAGCGGGGCGTCGAGCTGGTGGACACGGAGACCGCGGCCGCCGGGACGTTGGTGCGGCTTCCGTTTCTGGGTCTGATCGCTGCCGGTCAACCGATCGAGGCTGTCGCCGATCACGAGCAGGTCGACGTTCCGCAGCACCTCCTGACCAGCGGCAACGGCGACAACCACTTCGTTCTCAAGGTGCGAGGCGACTCGATGATCGACGAGGGGATTCACGACGGCGATCTGGTCGTCGTCCAGCGCCGGGAGACGGCGACCGCCGGAGAGATGGTGGTCGCCCTGGTGGGCAGCGACGCCACGCTCAAGCGGTTCTATCCGGAGGGGCGGGAGATTCGCTTGCAGCCGGCGAACCCCGCCATGCAGCCGATCCGGGTTCCCGCCGCCGAGGTCAGAATCCAGGGAATCGTCGTCGGTCTCATGCGTAGATTCTGACTTTGCTACCATGGGGGAGACTTCCCATGCAGCCCTTTGGTCAAAATCCTCCCCCGCCGACGCTGCCGCCGAATCAGAAACAGGCCTCGTCCTCTCAAGGCGGCGCTCAGGCTCATTTGGACCAACTGCTCCGCCTGATGACCGACAAGGGGGCCTCGGATCTTCACCTCCGGCCCAATCGCCCGCCGCTGCTCAGAGTCCACGGCAAGCTCATTCCAGTCGACTCCGAGCCGGTAGCGAGCCGGGTCATCACCGAGATGATAGCGGCGATCTTGACGCCGGTGCAAAAGATCCAGCTAGACAAGAAGATGTCGGTCGATCTGGGATACGGCGTTGCCGGGCTGGCAAGGTTCCGCGGCAATGTGTTCTACCAGCGCGGGACTCTCGCCGCGGTGTTTCGCCGGATTCCGTTCGAAATCGAGGGGCTCGACGACCTCGAGCTCCCGGAGGTCCTTCGCGAGTTGACGCACGTGAAGGAGGGCTTGGTGCTGGTGACCGGGCCGACCGGAAGCGGTAAGTCGACGACCTTGGCCGCGATGATCAAGTACGTGGTCGAGAGTATGCCGGTGCACGTGATTTCGATCGAGGATCCGGTCGAGTTCCTTTTCTCCGACGACGTCGCGACGGTTACACAGCGCCAGGTCGGGACCGATACGATCAGTTTCTCCGAGGCCTTGAGGAATGCCCTGCGGCAGGATCCGGATGTCATCCTGGTCGGCGAGATGCGCGACCTCGAAACCGTCAGCACGGTTATCACGGCTGCCGAAACCGGCCATCTGGTTCTCTCGACCTTGCACACGAACAGTGCGACCCAATCGGTCGACCGCATTCTGGATACGTTTCCGGCGGAACAGCAGCGGCAGATAAGACTTCAATTGGCTCAGGTGCTCAAGGGCGTGATCTCGATGAAGCTGGTCGCGCGGAAAGACGGAAGTGGCCAGATTGCGGCGCTCGAGATCATGCGGGCGAGCCCGCGAATCTCGAACCTTATCGAGAAAGGCGAGACCGAGCCTCTGATGGAGGAGATCGAGTCGTCGGTGTCGTACTATCGGATGCAGTCGATGAACCAGTCGCTTTTATCGCTAATGGTTCACGGCACGATCTCGTACGAAGAGGCGATGCACCAATCGCCCGACCCGGATGACCTGTCGCTCAAGCTGCGCAATATGTTCCCGAATCTGGAAGAAGGTGGAGAAGACATGAGCCCATCAACCGCGGATTTTTCGCAGATCACCGAGCTGCAGCAGTTTCGAAAACTCTATGAAGAGCAAGAGGAAAAACAGCAGCTTCAGCTGACCGAGAAAGACACGGTCATCGCCGGACTGGAGAGCCGCGTCGAGGAGACGGTAAAGGCCGCCGAGGCGGCGAGAAAACAGGTCGAGGAAATGAGCCAGCAGCACACGCAGCTGACCAGCGAATACAAGCGGCTGCGGCAAGAGGCACAGCAGAAAATCGACAAGCTCTCGGAGCGAATCAAGGAACTCAATCAGCGCCTGATGGCGGTTCCGAAGTAGCGTCGAGCTCGGCGTTGTCCTCGATGTTGGCGGCGGAGACCGCCGCTGACCACCTCTTTTGTACGAAGTCTTCGGCTTGGTCACGTGATCTGACTTGGCCAAGCGCCTGTGCGCGCTGGAGAGCACGAAGCGCCTCGCCCACCACCGGGCCGGGCTCGACTCCCATGAGGCGTGCCGCCACATGGCCGTCGAGCAACGGCGCCGTGCCTCGCACCAGGGAGGGGTTCGCGATCGCCGTTTGCTCGAGGGCCTTGGCGATCGGGGCGGTGTCGGACGGGTCTAGTCTCGACCTCGCGGCGGCGGTGACCGCGACGGCCAGCGGCCAGCTGGATCCATGTCTCGAAAGGAAGAGGCGGCGACTCTCTTGGTCGTGGGGGAGCCGATCCGCCAAAAGCCGCATCGCCCTCTGGAGCGTTTTCCGTGGGGCCAGGCCGCGTCTTTTCACGTTGCCGGCATCGGAGACAGGGGTGCCTGGGGCGTGCGATCTGTCGCCACCGCTCGGCAGGCCGATGAGCAACGAGAGGGCCGCGAGCATTCGATCCGCGGCCTGCCAGGCGATTTCGTTGGTCTCGGCGGTTTCGGCGGCTTCTGAAAGTTCGGCCTGGAGCATGCTGAGGCATCCGTCGAGACGGCTCGCTTGGTCGAGGAGAGCGACCGAGACGACTGGATCGCCGGCCTCGGGCACCAGCACGGCCAGGGCTCCCAACTCGTGCAGAGTTTCGAATGCGAGTCGGGTCGAGGTCACCGAGAGAATCCGCTGCAACTCGTCGCGGGATCGCTCGGATGCGACTCGGTCGAGTCCACGGACGGCGTTACGCGCGGCGGTGGTCGTGGCCTCTTCGACTGTGAAGCCATCGAGGTTCAGGCGAAAGCGAGCGAGCCGAAGCACGCGCAAGGGGTCTCGCTCGAAACAGTCCAATTTCGTGGCGCGCAGGGTTCTCGTGCCGAGGTCGGAAAGGCCTCCGAACGGATCTAGTAGTCGAGCGCTGTCGAAAGAGCAGGCGATAGAGTTGATGGTCAGGTCGCGGCGTTCGAGATCGGCCTTCAAGGTGCCACCCTCGCGGTCCCAGATGTCGGCCTGAACGGCACCGCCGGCGCCGGCGGTGCCGACAACCACGCGGTAGGATGAGAAGCGATCGCCTCCGAGGGGGATGGAAGTTCCGCCGCTGTCGTCGGCCAGTTGCTTCGCCAGCGACGCGCCCTGCTTGGCGACCGAGAGATCCAGGTCAGCGGTCACGGCGGATAGCACGGCGTCTCGGACAATGCCGCCGACTGCGTGAACCGTCGGGCCACCGGAGCGGTTCGCGAGAAGAGCCGCGAGCGGGTGGCGCAGGATGCGTTCTAGGACGGAGGCTTCGGTCAAGATTCTTGATTCTGACAGTTGCGCTCGGGGATTTGCCGACCTGCCGCGCCGGAGTTAAGATTGAACTCGAAGATGCAGGGCCTAAATAGCTTGAAGAAAGGGCTTTTGGTTTCGCGAGTGCTACGTCGTAGCCGGGAATCAAGCGTGGCGGTCGCTCTTCTCACGCTGTCTCTTGTCGTGGCGGAGCGCGCCTCGGGCTCGACCTACCGCAGAGCGGTCGAAGAAGGTGTGGTCGCCGCCCTGACTCCGGAGCGAGATCTACTTCTCGAGGCGCAGCCCCATCGCGGCGAGGGAATGCTCGGGTTCGCGCTGCGCTTCTGCGGCCAACGTGCTGCAATGGAGCGGATCTCGAAAGCCAATGGCGACACTACCCGCTTGCTCGTCGGTGTCAGCTATCGCATTCCTTTCTCCAGCCTGCGACCCGAGTGGCAACTGCGGGTCGTGCGAGCGCTCTTCGGCCGAGACTACACCGCCGCCAGCGGTTGGTACCACGAGATCGGAGGCCGGTCGACGTACGGCAAGGAGAGTCTATGGCACGTGGCCGAGTGGTTCACGGGACGCGGCGACAACTATCGCGCGATACGCCTCGAGAACGGCCTGCCCGAAGATGAGCTGACGCCGGGGCAGGCGGTCTTGATTCCGGCCAGGTTGCTGCGACCGGCGCTGCGCGCGGCCCTGCCGCCGGATTCGGCGTATTACATCGAGTACCAAGAGGATGAGGAGGGCGAATACGCCGTGTACGGCCTCAAACCCGGAGAGGCTCTCTATTCGAGCGTTGTCGTGCGTTTCACGGGCCGGGTCTTCGCGGATGATGTCAACGCCTTGGCCGGAGTGATTGCCGGTCGAAGCGGGATCGACCGGGTCACCGCGATTCCGATCGGGTACAAAGTGAAGATCCCTTTTGAGCTGCTGGAGCCGGAGTTCTTGCCGGCCAACCATCCTCGCAGGCGCGAGTACGAGGCCGGCCTCGAGGCGAGCTCCAGGTACCGCAATAGCGTAACCGCCAGGAGACTTTCGGGTGTTACGGTAATTCTGGATTCGGGCCACGGAGGTTCGGACGTGGGAGCCTCGGTCGGAGACGTCTGGGAGAGTGTCTACGTCTACGACGTGATGGTTCGGGTCATGGAGCTGCTAGAGGCCGAAACGGCCGCCGTGGTGAAGCCCACAATGCGCGATGGTCCGATCCACCTGGTCGCCGACACCGACGTGCTGCCGACGTCAAGGCAGCATACGGTTCTGACCTCCCCGCGCTACCTGGTCGAGGACTCCACGGTGGGCCTGCACCTGCGATGGTACCTCGCCAACAGTCTCATGCGACAGGCGAGGAAAAAGGCCGGCGACTCCGAGAAGGTCGTTTTCTTGTCGATCCACGCGGACTCGCTGCACCCCTCGCTGCGCGGTGGCATGGCCTACATTCCCGGCGCGCGATACGGCAAAGACTCCTACGGGCGGGAAGGGCTGGTCTACGCTTCGCGCCGCGAGGTGCGTGAAGAGCCCCGCGTGACATTCAGCGGTGAGGATCTCCTCAAGAGCGAAGGTCTTTCGCGAGATCTGGCCGAGAGCCTGATCCATGCTTTTGACGCTCGTGGTCTCGCAATCCATCCCGACAAGCCGGTGCGCGAGAAAATCGTCCGCGAGCACAGCGAGTGGCTTCCGGCGGTGCTGCGTTACAACGCGGTTCCCTCCAAGGTTCTGCTCGAGATCTGCAATCTGTCGAACTCAAAAGACCTGGAGTTGATTCAAACCCGGGCGTTTCGCCAGAACGTTGCCGAGGCGATCGTGGACGGCATCATCGCCTACTACGGTGCGGCTGGAGGGCCGGAGAGTCTGTGGGTCTCCACCAGCGCTCGGTAGCGGAGCACCGGCAGTCTCGAGCGGGAACTTTTTCCGAGATTCCGGGTCTGAATTGATGGCAGGCCCGAAGCACGAGTCTCGAGCGTCCGGCACTAGCCTCCAGGCTATGGCGGTAAACGCATCAGCGAGTCTTAGAACGCGGGAGGCGAGCCTGCTGGAGCGGCACCGTCAGGGCGACGCCCTGGCGTTTGGCGAGCTCTATCAGGAATTCGAGGCGATGGTATACAACTTGGCTTTGAGAATGAGCGGCAATCCGGCCGACGCTGAAGATATTGCTCAGGAAACTTTTATCAGGGCGTACCGGCATCTGAAAAAGTTCAAGGGCAAGTCGTCGCTCAAGACTTGGGTGTTCCGAATTGCTCTCAATTGCAGCAACACGCGGCTGCGGCGGCGCGCAAGGCGCCTCGCGCATCGGGTTGACGACAGCGAACCCGAACTCGAGCGAGCGGCGGACGCGGGTCGCTCGCCCGAGGAGCGAGCCCTGGCGACCGATCTATCCGCTGCCGTGCGAGTTGGTCTCGACCATTTGCCGGTTCACTATCGCGAGGCGGTTCTCCTGAGGGACTTCGAGGAACTGAACTACTCCGAGATTGCCGAGGTCTTGGGAGTGCGAATCGGCACTGTCAGGTCCCGAATCGCGCGGGGCCGGGAACAGCTGCGGCAGTGGTTGGAGGCCAACGTATGAGCCGGCATCTGGCGGTAAAGCTCCTGTCCAGTTACATGGATGAGGAGGTCACGCCGGCCCAATTGCGGCTGGTCGAGGGACACCTCAGCGCCTGCACCGACTGCCGGCGCGCAATTGCCGGCCTGCGGGCGGTCGCCGCGGGCGTGCGGCGCCTGGAGGCCGCGGCTCCTCCGCCGACTCTGTCGGCGGCTGTCGAGCGCAGGGTGCGGCTGGCGTCGCGCGAGGAGCCGGGCAGATTCAGGCTCGAGGACGGTTTGAAGCGTTGGGTGGGGCAACCGGTGCTGGCTCCGGCCTTTGCGATCATCCTGGCGCTCGGCGCCATTCTTTACCTCTTCGCTTTCGGTGTGTCGAGAAGCGGCCCGCACACGACCCGCCTCGTCGTGGCCGCGGCACCCGTGGACGAGGACACTCACTCCCTCGAGAAGCCTGCGGAGTTCCGAACGGATTCTGAAGTCCCGGCCCCAAAGACCGACCTGGACCCACTCGGCGCTGCCGTCGGATCGGCAACGTCCGAGGTGCGAGAGTTGGCTGGCCGTCGCTTTGTCCAGAAGGACGGTATCTGGGTCGAGGTTGGGCTGGAGGGGGAGCCGGCCCTGGAAGTCTTGGACTTGCGCCTCGATTCGGTTCGGCTCGAAGTCGAGTTGTCGGCCTTTCGAGACCTCGGGCGAGTCCGGCTCAGAATCGACGATCGAGTTGTCGAGGTGATCTACGCCGCGGCCGCATCTCGCGATTAGTGTCCCTATTTGCCGCCTCGCCAGGGAACGATCGAATCGATGCGCCAGTTGTCGCGCCCCAGCGCGACCTGATCGCCCTTGCGCTTACCCAGCAAGTTGCCGGCGGCTTCGGACTCGTAGGAGAGAATGCCCTGATCGGGATTGCTTTCCCATGGTCCGAGGATGGTGATCTTGCGGGTCGAGCCGTCACCGTCGGCGCTCGAAAGCATCACCGTGACTCCAATGCGCACTTCGCTCGAATCGATCTGATCGAACAGGATTGGTTGTACCCGGGACAGCTCCCCGTCGAGGTTGTGAACTCGGGCGGACAGGTACTCGTGTCTTTGGCGGGCCGACTTGTATTCGAAGTTCTCACGTAGATCTCCGAGCGCTCGGGCCTCCTCTATGGCGGCGCGGTTGGCCGGAATCTCGACTTCGAGGAGATTTCTCAGCTCGGCCTTTTTCTCGTCAATCACCGTCATCGTGGCGTAAAGCGAGATGGAGGCGCTGGTTTTGAAGTCCGGAAAGCGCAGATACAGTGCAGTCAATAGGCGGTCCCGCAGATGTTCTTCGAGCGAGGTCCTCTCGAACAACTCGTGAACGCTCTCGGCTTGGTCGGGTTCGAGCCTCTGGATGAGCCCTTGCGTCACCGCACCGTCTTCGAGGATGCGCTTCATGGCGACCTTGTACTTGGAGAACGCGGGAAGACTCTTCGCCCGTAGCAGCTGCCCGAGCGCGCGCCCGGGATTGCGCTTTCCGAAGTAGGGGGCTTTCCCGAGGCCTTCCAGAAGCCAGAGGAAGGCGGCCGGGCGCTTGGCGGGCTGGCTGAGAATGCGGTCCACGAGTTCCTCGGCCAGGTTGCGCTCGGAGGACCACAACGTCTCGAACAGAAAGTCGAGCACCGGGGCGTCTTGTTCGCGGCCCACGGCGTTGCCGAAGATACCGGGCCAGTCGGTGCGGAGTGCGGGGAGGCTGCCGAAGCACGTGAGTCTGAGGCTGCGATCGCCGATCGAGTGGATGACCCCGGCGGGGTCCGTCGCGGTTCTCAAAATGTCGTCAATGGTCCTGGGCTGGTTATCGATCGCGAGGTTCGAGCGTTCGAGCGCGGCCAGGATTCGAATCGCCTCGCCGGATTCCTTCTTGCTGTTCTCGGTGACGAGCTGAGCCAGGGCATTGCCGTACTCGATGGCTATTTCGGGGCTGCGTTTGGCTTCTCGGAGGAAGATCTCGAGTTTCTGCTCGAGATCCGCACGTTCGAACTGAACGCGGATTTCCTCTCCCGCCGCGGCAGCGCTGTCGGCCCAGCTGTATTGCTGGCGGGCGCCCTTTCCGGTCGCCACGAGTTGGGGATGATTTCGCGCTTTGGCCCACCAAGGGGCCCAGCTCTTGTCAGCAATCAGACCACTCACGGTCTCCTTGACTTGGCTAGCAGTCAGTTTCGGCTGACTGATAAGAACTAGTCTCAAAAGCGCGGAGGGATCGGACTTGGCGAGTGAAACGAGTACCTCGGGAGCCTCTAACTTGCGCCTCAGGAAATGGTCGGGCGCGAGAGGCTCCAGTACTTTGCCTGCGGCTCCGAAGCCGACGGTCAGGCCGGGGTGCTTCTCGAAGTCGACTTTGAGTTTCTCGAGCTGAACGTTGACTTCCCTGACTCGACCGACGCCCTTTCCCTCCATGGCGACGATGGTGCCAACGTCGTAGGCGAGGACGCCCCGCAAGCGGTGGACCTTCTGCCAGGTCCGAGGAAGGTCCGCGACGGCTCGCTTGAGCCCCATCTTTTCGGTCAGAGTCTGAACGACGGTGCTCTCCGGGTAGAGTTTCTCCAGAGTGGAAAGGATTTCCTGGTTGAGAACCTCAGCCGAGTAGGAAATCTCACCGGTCGCCTCGAGAACCGACAGCCGATCTTCCCAGTTCTCCTGGCTGGAGAGTTGTTCGTCGAGTAGCTCGAGAAGCTGCTGGGCCACTTCGGACCCGCTGGTCGCAGCGAGCGCGCGTGCGGTCGAGGTGAAATAGTCCAGGTCGGCGGGAGACGTACTCAGACGGGTCAGCCATTCGTCTTCGACAGCGTCGAAGTTCTGGGCTTCGATGTACTTTCTGGTGTTCTTGGGAAGGCTCATGAGTGTGGGGTCGGGTGGCTCCAGGCAGGGTAGAATATCGCAATGGAACCGGCTCGTGGCGCCGAACTCGCCGCCCGGCTGCGAGAGTGTGGCGAGCAGGAGATGGTCGAGCTGCTCGAGTCGGAACTCGAGCACTTGGATGGCGAGACCGTTCGCCTGGCTCTTCGCAATCCCCACGCCTCGAAGCGGGTGATCGATCTTATTCTGGGCGAGCGGCGGCTGCTGTTGTCGCACAAGGTCCCCCAAGCGCTGGTTCAGCACCCCAAGACTCGGGAAGCAAGGGCCCTCAACTTGGTGCCCGCTCTCTCCTGGAGCGACTTGGTGGAAGTGGGCGGAAATACCCGTATCCGGCAGCGTGTTCGTCTGGCCGCGGACCGGCGCCTCATCGAGCGCCTGCCGAGGCTCGAGATCGGGGAGCGCGTTGCCATCGCGCGCAAGGCGGGACCAGGTGTTATCGCTCCGCTCCTGCAAGACCCTGACCTGCGTGTTGTCGAGGCCCTGCTCGAGAACCCAAGGTTGACCGAAGCGCTTCTGGTGCCTTTCATACATGGCGATACGGTTCGGCCGGAAATTCTCGGGCGGATCGCAAGTGACCGAAAGTGGGGGAGTCGCTATTCGATTCGGGATGGGATCGCCCGGAATCCGAAGACCCCGTCGGGCACGGCTCTCGAACTACTTGCCTACTTGAAGAAGTCGGACCTGCGCGATGTGCGGGCCGACCGAGGGATTGCGCCGGAGGTGCGCCGCAGAGCGGGACTCCTGCTTGGCATTGATCCTCAGAGCGAGGCGAACTCTATTTGACCTTGCCATTTGACCGTCTTGGCAGCCGTCAATAAAGTGTTGGTTCATTCGGTGCCCGGCGGACCAACCGACTTATTGGAACCAGCAGTGACAGCTCAGAGCACCCGCCAGCCTCCATGGCAGGAAGATCAGGCCCGCGAGACAGCGAGTTTTGGGGCATGGCTGCGTAGCCAGCGAAAAATCCGGGAGGTTCCACTGGGCGAAATCGCGGACGCCACCAAGATCAGCATTCGCTACCTCGAGGCGCTCGAGCAAGACCGGTTCGACGTTTTGCCGGCCTCGGTATTCGCCAAGGGTTTCCTGCGTGAATACGCGCGGTTCGTCGGTCTCGATCCCGACGAGGTCGTCAACTCCTATCTGATCGCGCAGCAGGAGTCCTTGAACGCGGAAGCCGGCGACGAAGCCGAGCCGGCCAAGCCGTCAAGGAGACAGCGCAAGAACAGTTGGTTTCTGATCGTGGCTCTGTTGCTCGCGTTGGCACTGATAGCGTTTTTGATCTACTGGGGGGGAAGCCAGAGCCGGCAGGAAGCGATTGCGCCGAGCATTGCCGCGCCGGTTCTGCCGCCGCCGCCGCCCCGGCCGGTCGATGACAATGCTGCGGAGCCCGCCGCCTTGACGGTGACCATGGATTTTACCGGGGATTGCTGGGTGGAGGCCTCGGTGGACGGGCGGCGTCGAATAAGCGAGCTTCACGTCCAGGGGGAATCCATGCGTCTAGAGGCGGATCAGGAAGTTCTCCTCACGCTGGGTAACCCGCAGGGCGTTCGCCTCGAGGTTAACGGCGAACCCTACCC
>Ga0209980_10001292_pt1 | contig 13861 bp, 11 predicted proteins | sample CR02metaG_FD_183611 | JGI IMG/M metagenome (GOLD analysis project Ga0209980, IMG submission 183611) | Deep subsurface microbial communities from Mariana Trench to uncover new lineages of life (NeLLi) - CR02 metaG (SPAdes) (version 2) | ecosystem: Environmental > Aquatic > Marine > Ocean trench... | reverse complement strand
CGGTCGGTCAGTTCACCTCGACGGTGATGTTGGTCGGGTTCGTGATGGCGTCGTAGACCGCCGAGCGCTTCTGCGACTGGGCGACCAGGGCCTTGATCTCGTCGGGGGTCGCGTCGGCGTCGATGTCGAAGGTGACTTTGATGTCGCCGAATCCGTTGCGCACGTCGCTGTCGATGCCGAGGATTCCCTGGATGTCCATCGAACCCTCGAGCGTTGCCTTGACCGAGCGCAGCTGAATCTCGCGGTGCTGGGCGACCGCGGCGATGCCGGCGGTCAGGCAACTGGCCAGGCCGACGAGGATGTACTCGACCGGCGCGGCGCCGTTGTCCTCGGACGCGAAGGTCTCCGGATGGTCGGCATCGAAGGTGAACGTGGTCTTGTGGTGCTGCTCCTCGCCGAGGCCGAAGTAGCCCTCGACGGTGGAATAGCTGTGGGTGCCATTCTTCCACTCGCAGGTCGCCCGCCACTGGAACTGGGCGCCCTCGGGTGTTGCGGTCAGGGCCTCGCGGGCGTCGAGCAGTGCTGCGACGTTGACGCCGTTGTCGACGGAGGATTCGGCTGCGGACATTGAATTGCTCCTTGTTTGTCTCCCAGGGTCCAAGGGGACGGACTTCGATGGCTACGGACCTTGCATCGTGATCTCGGCCCGTCGTTCGGCACCTCGACGGTTGCCCGTCGCCATCCCTCCTGGTTATACGGACTTTGAAACGTAGAACCTGCGGCGTCGGAGTCAAGTGCGATCGTCGGGGGACGCACATCGGGGGACGTGGCGGCCCCACGCCTTGCGTTCGGGGCGCCATGGGGGACAGGATGGCGCCATGTGGCGGAACACTCCCCAGAGTTACGGCGGCGTCGCCAAGGTCCTGCACTGGCTGACCTTCGTGTTCCTGTTCGGCAATGCCTGGCTCGGGCTCTACATGAACGACCTGCCCAAGGGGCCGGAGACCGAGGCGGTCTACGCCCTGCACCGGGCCTTCGGGATCACGATCCTGCTGCTGGTGGCGCTGCGCCTGCTGTGGCGTTGGACCAACCCCAGGCCGGCGCCGCTCGCGGGGGTGGCCCCGGGCAACTGGCGCCTGGCGCGGCTGGTGCAGGGCGCCTTCTACGCGGTCATGCTGGCCATGCCGCTGGTGGGTTGGATCGGCTCCTCGGCCGCCGGCGCAACCGTGCTGTGGTTCGGTAACCTGGAGCTGCCCGCGCTTGCCGGGCGCGACGAGGGCCTGAAGGAGGCCATGGTGCTGACCCACCGGCTGCTGTTCTACACGCTGTTCGGGCTGCTGGTCCTGCACGTGGCCGGCGCGCTCAAGCACCGCTTCAAGGACCGGATCGACGTGCTGGGGCGCATGCTGCCGGCGCGCGAGCCCTGAGGGTGAGGGACGTTCAGGTCCGGCGAGAAGCGGCGTCGGCGTAGCAACCGCGTTCGATCTCCTCCAGGAGTGACGGCGCCCGGGGCGCCCAGCCGAGTTCCGCCCGCGCGCGCCGGCCGCGCACCCGGCTGTTGGAGCCCATGGTGTCGTGGGCCGGGCCTTCGCCCCATTCCGCAGCGGCCTCCGCCAGGGTCATGGACTCGGTCCGGCCGTCCTGGCCGAGCATGCGGCCGATCGCCGCGCAGACCTCGCGCATGTCGTTCTCGCCGTTCTCGGCGAAATAGAACGCTCCGGCCGGCGCCTTGTCCAAGGCCAGCAGGTAGAGATCGACCAGGTCGTCGATGTGGACGTTGGACCAGAGGTTGGCGCCCGGGCCGATGTGCTTGGGCACGCCTTGCTTCCGGGCCAGCGCGATCAACCAGGGCACCTGAATGCTGTCCGGATTGACGCCGTGCCCGCGCCCGTAAATCAGGCTGGGTGCGATCACGACCGCGCGCAGGTCGCCCGCGGCGCGCACCTTCCGGTCGAGGGCGACCCGGCCCACGCGCACCGGCGAGGGCGTGAACGGCGTGTCCTCGTCGAACACGTCCTCGACCCGCTCGCCGCCGGCGCGGGTGCCGACGATGCTGGTGCCGCTGGTCCGCAGGAAGACCTTGCCGCTGCCCTCGAGCGCCGTGAGCAGGGTGCCGGCCGAGGCCGGGTGGTCGGCGCTGGCGGCGTCGATGACGGCATCGGCCGCGCGCGCCGCCCCGGCCAGGACCTCGCCATCGTCGAGCGTGCCGAGCAGGGGCGCGATGCCGCGCGCCCGCGCCTGTTCCGCGCGCGCCTCGCTGCGCACCAGGCCGGTTACCTGATGGCCCTCCGCGAGCAGCCGGTGGGCGAGCGAGCCGCCGATGTAGCCGGTCGCACCGGTGATGAAGACCTTCATGGCTGTGGCTCCCTGTCGCGCGGCCCTTGGTATAACGCAATGCCCCAGGAAAGGACAAAGGCAAACGCCAAACCGTGGCACCATGCGGCTTGCCGCGCGCCCCGCGGGTCGCCTATGTTCGGCCGGCGTTCCCCGATCCCACAAGAGGCAAGTTCCGACCATGACCGGTCCGCTCCATGGCCTGCGCGTGTTCGACCTGACCCGGATTCTGGCCGGGCCGACCTGCACCCAAATCCTCGGCGACCTGGGCGCCGACGTGATCAAGGTCGAGCGGCCCGGCGCCGGCGACGACACCCGCCGCTTCGCCCCGCCGTTCCTCAAGGACAGCGCCGGCACAGAATCCGGGGAGAGCGCCTATTTCGCCAGCTCGAACCGCAACAAGCGCTCGATCACACTCGACCTGACCGCGGCGGAGGGCCAGGACCTGGCGCGCCGCTTGATCGCCCACTGCGACATCCTGGTCGAGAACTTCAAGCACGGCGGCCTGGCCAAGTACGGCCTTGGCTACGAGCAGCTCGAGGCGGACAACCCGGGCCTGGTCTACTGCTCGATTACCGGCTTCGGCCAGACCGGGCCCTATGCATCCAAGCCCGGCTACGACGTATTGATCCAGGGCATGGGCGGCTTCATGTCGATCACCGGCGAGCCCGAGGGCGCGCCCCAGAAGGCCGGGATTCCGATCGCCGATTTGATGGCCGGTATGTACGCCGCGGTCGCGATCAACGCGGCGCTGCGCCACCGCGAGACGACCGGCGCGGGCCAGTATATCGACATCGGCATGCTCGACACCCAGGTGGCGATGCTGACCATCCAGGGCTTGAACTACCTGGCCACCGGTCAGGCGCCGGCACGCCTGGGCAACGCCCATCCCAACATCGTGCCCTATCAGACCTTCGCCACCGCCGACGGCGACATCACCCTGGCGGTCGGCAACGATGGCCAGTTCCAGCGTTTCTGCGCCTTCGCCGGCGTGCCCGAGCTGGCCGAGGACGAACGCTTCCGCAGCAACGATGCGCGCGTGCGCCGCCGCGCCGAATTGACCGCCTTGCTCGCGCCGATCCTCGCCGCCAAGTCGGCGCGCCACTGGATCGAGGGCTTGGAGGCGCACAACGTGAGCTGCGGCCCGATCAACACCATCGACCAGGTCTTCGCCGACCCCCAGGTCCAGGCGCGCGGCATGAAGATCGAGATGCCCCATCCGGCGCTCGGCGGCGATCCGGTGCCGCTGATCGCGAGCCCGATCCGGATGTCGGCGACGCCGCCGTCCTACCGGCACGCGCCGCCGTTGCTCGGCCAGCACAGCGACCAGGTGCTGGGCGAGTTGCTCGGTCTCGACGCGGCCGAACTGGCGGTGCTGCGCGAACGCGGCGTGATCTAGGAGGCGGGGTTGGACCCGAAGCCCTGCCCAGCCGAACTGGCTATGGCGTCACAGGCGATTCATTCATACATTTTAGCCATAATCCGGTGCGCCGATCCGGGTCTGGTGGCCCGGAGGCACCGGTTTTCGCCCCTTGGACCGACACAGGAACCATGGCGCAGAACGAGACCCTGATCGAGCGGACCCTGTCCAACCTGGCCAGCGCCTGGCGCGACATCGCCCAGAGCGCGGCCCGGACCGTAGGCCGCAACGGCGGCAAGCTGGACGCCGTGCGCGCCGGCGCCGAGCCCGAGGCGCTCAAGGCCTTCATGACCGAGTGCCTGGAGGCGCGCGGCGGCGAGGTCTCGGCGCGCATGCGCGCGGCCGAGCTCGGCGAGACCTACCTGGAGCTGGACGGCGACGGCCGGCGCCGCTTCCTGGAGGTGCTGGCCGGCGAGTTCGCACTCGACGGCGCCGCGCTCGACGCCGCGATCGCGGCCTATCAACAGGCCGACGACCCGGAGGTGAAGCGCAAGGCCGAGCGCCGCCTGCGCCAGGCAAGCACGCCGTCTCGCATTAAATTACTCACACAATTCAATTCTCTACCGGAAGGTGTTAAGTTCCTGGTCGATCTTCGCGCCGACCTGCTGGAACTGCCGGACCGGGCGCCGGCGCTCGACGATCTCGACGCCGACTTGCGCGATTTGCTGGCCTCCTGGTTCGACACCGGGTTCCTGGATCTGGCGCGCATCACCTGGGACTCGCCGGCGGCGCTCTTGGAGAAGCTGATCGCCTACGAGGCGGTGCACGAGATCCGCTCCTGGGACGACTTGCGCCACCGGGTCGAATCCGATCGCCAGCTCTACGCGCTGTTCCATCCGCGCATGCCCGAGGAGCCGCTGGCCTTCGTCGAGGTCGCGCTCGTCAAGGGCATCGCCCGCAACGTCCAGGCGCTGCTCGACGGTGCCGCGCCCCGCGCCGATCCCGAAGCCGCCGACACCGCGATCTTCTATTCCATCAGCAACACGCAAAAGGGCCTGCGCGGCATCTCCTTCGGCGAGTTCCTGATCAAGCGCGTGGTCCAGCGCCTCTCCACCGAGCTGCCGCGCATCAAGACCTTCGCCACGCTGTCACCGGTGCCGGGCTTCCGCGCCTGGCTCGATCGGGCACCCCAGGAGACGGTCGAGGGCGCGTTCAGCGAGGCCGAGCGCGGCGGCGTGCGGGCGCTCGGCGGCAGCGACGATCCCCAGGCCGCATTGGCCGCAATCTTGGCGCGCGCCGACTGGCCCCAGGATCCGGTGATCCGCAAGGCGCTCGAGGGACCGCTGCTGCGGCTCGGGGCGCGCTATTTCCAGGAGCGGCGCGCGGGCGGCGAACCGATCGACGCGGTGGCGCGCTTCCACCTCAAGAACGGCGCCCGGCTCGAGCACCTCAACTGGCTCGGCGATTCCTCGGCCCAGGGTCTCGCCCGCTCGGCCGGGCTGATGGTCAACTACCGCTACCGGCTCGGCGAGATGGAGCAGAACCACGAGGCCTACATGAACCAGGGCCGCATCGCCATGAGCGCCGAGGTCAAGGCCCTGGCTCGCAGCGGCGCGGCCGGCAACGGCCCGCTCAAGCGCTTGGGTCTGGGGTAAGGGCGCGGCTGAGAGACGCCCGGTGCAGCCCCACGGCTCTCAGACGCTCTCGAAGTGACTCGTTAACAGAAATAAACGATACTTCTTTGCCGGCGGCCGGGGCTGGCTGCGGCGCCTGGCGCCGGCGCTGGGGGCTCTGACTCCCTACGGTAATTCCAGCTGTGCAGGAACCCGGAAAAGGGATACCAAGTCGTCTCATGCAGACCGCTCCGGCCCACCAATCCGATAAATCCAGGACCGCGCGCAGCTTCGCCGACGTGGGCTCGGTGGTGATGGCGCTCGAGCCGAGCTATCCGGTATTTTGCCTGCGGCCCCGGGTGCTGGAGGCGGCGGCGCAACGGTTCATGAGCCTGTTCCCGGGCACGGTGCTCTACGCGGTCAAATGCAACCCGCACGCCATGGTGCTGGACGTGCTCTACCGGGCCGGTATCCGCCACTTCGATACCGCCTCCCTGCCCGAGATCGCTCAGGTCCACGAGGCCTATCCGGGCAGCCACGCCTACTTCATGCATCCGGTCAAGGGCCGGGCGGTGATCAAGAACGCCTATACCGTCTACGGCATCCGCCACTACGTGGTCGACCACGCGAGCGAGTTGGACAAGGTGCTGGAGGAAACCGGCGGCGAGAACCTGGTGATCATCGTGCGCCTGCACACCCCGCCGGTCGAGGCCGCGCTCTACCACCTGGCCGCCAAATTCGGCGCCAAGCCGGACCAGGCGGTCGAGCTTCTGCGTGCCGCCAAGGCGCGCGGCTGCGATACCGGGCTGGCGTTCCACGTCGGCTCCCAGTGCCGCGATCCTTCGGTCTACCGCAAGGCGTTGGCGCTGTGTGGCGAGGTGATCGCCCGGGCCGGGGCCGATCCGGTCTGCCTCGACGTCGGCGGCGGCTTCCCGGTCACCTACACCAACATGGAGGTGCCGCCGCTCGAGGCCTACATGGACGAGATCCGCGCCGGACTGAAGGAGATCGCGCTCAAGCCGACGGTCGAAGTGTTCGCCGAGCCCGGCCGCGTGCTGGTTGCCGAGGCCTGCTCGCTGCTGGTCCAGGTGCAACTGCGCAAGGACGACCAGTTGTACATCAACGACGGCATCTACGGCAGCCTCTCGGAGATGGCCCAGGTCGATCTGCGCATGCCGGCGCGGCTGATCCGCATCGGCGGCGACGCCGCGGAGACGGCCCGGGCCTTCGTGCTCAACGGCCCGACCTGCGATTCACTCGACGTGCTGCCGGGCACCTTCGAGCTGCCCGAGGACGCGCGCGAGGGCGACTGGATCGAGATCGGCCAGGTCGGCGCCTACTCCTATGCGCTCGCCACCCGCTTCAACGGCTTCTATCCGGAGACCTTCGTCGAGGTCAACGACACGCCGCCAGCGCACACATCGTGAGCGCCGGGGGGAGCGCCGGGGGGAGCCAGACCCCACGCCCGGGCGCGGTGCGCTGCCTGTCGCCCGGCGGCTTCCACCCCATGGCCTACCGCGAATGGGGCGCCCCGGACGCGGCCCGGGTGGTGATCTGCGTCCACGGGCTGACCCGCAATGGCCGCGACTTCGATGCGCTCGCCGCCGCGCTCGCCGAGGCCGGTTGCCGGGTCGTCTGTCCGGACGTGGTCGGGCGCGGTGACAGCGGCTGGCTCGCCGATCCGGCCGGCTACGGTTTCCCGCAGTACCTGGCCGACATGACCGTGCTGCTCGCGCGCCTGGGGGTCGAGGCGGTCGACTGGGTCGGCACCTCCATGGGCGGGCTGATCGGCATGATGATGGCGGCCCAGCCCGGTACACCGTTACGGCGATTGGTGCTCAATGACGTCGGCCCGTTCCTGCCCAAGGCGGCGCTCGAGCGCATCGCCGGCTATGTCGGCCACGACCCGCGCTTCGCCGATCTCGCCGCCGCCGAGGCCTATGTCCGCGATGTCCACGCCGGCTTCGGCGCGCTCGCGGACCACCAGTGGCGGCATCTGGCCGAGACCAGCGTGGTGGCGGCGGAGGCAGAAGGCGAGGGCGGCGAGGACGGGGCCTTGCGCCTGCGCTGTGACCCGGGGATCGCCGCCGGATTCCGCGCGCGCCCGGCCGAGGACGTGGATCTCTGGGCGGTATGGGACCGGATCACGGTGCCGAGCCTGGTGCTGCGCGGGGCGGACTCCGGCCTGCTGCTGCCCGAAACCGCGGCCGAGATGACCCGCCGTGGGCCGCGCGCCGAACGCGTCGAGATCGCCGGCTGCGGTCACGCGCCCGCGCTCATGGAGGCGGGCCAGATCGCCCTGGTGCGAGACTGGCTGTTGGGATGACCGGCGCAGCGCTGGCTCAGCGCACCCGCTTTTCGGGCCCGCGGCCGCGATAGGTGTCGATGAAAGCGGCGGCGGCGGCGGGCTCGAAGCTGTCGAGCTTGAGGATCTTGCGCCAGGCGGTCAGCACCACCGCCTTGCCGAGCCCGGACGAGGGGGCCGCGACCACGCCGTCCCATCGGCCGCTGAACAGCGCGGTCCAAGCCTCGATGGTGGTGCGGGCCTCGGCGCCGGGGTCGTCGTAGTAGATCACGATGTGGCCGTGTTCGACGGAGTGCGCCAGCTGGGCGGCGCGCTGCGGTCCGGTGTAGAACCCGGCATCGACCGGCACCCGGTCGTGGATGCCCGAGGTCGGGAAGGCGGTGTCGTAGCTGTGGCCCTGACCCGGCCCCAGGTGCCCGCCGCCGCGGTCGGGGGGGGTCTCGACCCGGGCCAGGGCCGGCTGGCCCTCGGCGATCAACGCCTCGAAGTTGCTGCCCGCTTGTTGCAGTCGCCAAAGATAGAGCCCGCCGGCCACCACCGCGGCCAGCGCGACCGCAGCCAACACCAGGTTGATGCGCCCCGAGCCTTTGGCGGAACCGGCGCTCCAGTCGATCGCCTTGTGCTTGCCCTTGGTGGACTTCTTTCTAGTTCTGGATTTTGGCATCTCGATTTCGATCCTCGACCTATGGTCGCGGTTCGGGCGCGGCAAATCAAGCTCGCAAGAGCGCGGGTCTCAAAGGGCGGTGAGGGGAGCTTGTGGCGCGGGCGCGCCGGGGTTCGGTTCAGGCGAACAGCTCGTCGATGTCGTCCTGGGAGATGCCTTCGCCGGCCCGTTGCGGGCCCTCGAGCGGCACACCGTCGTCGAGCTGCTGGGGCAGGTCCCATTCGTCGGCCAGCGCCCTGACCTCGTCGCGGCCGCAGAGCTCGGCCATGGCGTTGACCCGCTCCTCGACGAACTTCATGGTGCCGACCACCTTGGCGATGCGCTGGCCGGTCAGGTCCTGGAAGCTGCAAGCCTCCATGGCCGCGATGGTCTTTTCGCTGATGGCGTCGCAAATGCTGTCGAGCTCGGCGGGTTTCGGGTGGGTGCGGAGCCGCTCGACGCAACCGTCCACCGCTTCCATCGCGGCCAGGATGGTGTCGGTCGCATGGGCCGTCGACTCGACGATCGCGTCGAGCCGGTCGGCCATGGTGTCGAAGTTGGTCCGGTCATTCTTCTCCAGGGCGATGCCGGCGATCTCCGAGCGTAAACGCTGGATGTACTGGATCAGGTTGAGGACCTCGGCCTGAAGCTTCTTGTCCAGCCTGCCGTTCGCACGTTTGCGTTTTGCCGCCATGATTTCGTCACCCGCTGTTCTGTGCCGACGCCCGAATCCAAAGCAGCGGCTCTGGCCCCCCACTCGGATAATTCCCACGTATTTCAAGGGCTTCCGCCCTCGATTTCTGGGCAACGTAGCACGCGAGCGTGAAGGCACGGTTAAGCAGCGGTTCGCGAAGTCTAACGCGCGAGAGGGCGGCGCGGGTGATTCAACCGGCCTTGAGGCGCTCGGCCGCCTCCGGGGCGGCGTAGGTCAGGATGGCGTCGGCGCCGGCCCGCTTGAAGGCGAGCAGGCTCTCCATGACCGCCTTGTCGTAGTCGAGCCAGCCATGGGCGGCGGCGGCCCTGAGCATCGCGTACTCGCCGCTCACTTGATAGACCATGGTCGGCACTCCGAAGGCGTCCTTGACCCGCCGCACCACGTCGAGATAGGGCAGGCCGGGCTTGACCATAACCATGTCGGCGCCCTCCTCGAGGTCGAGCGCGACCTCACGCAGCGCCTCCTCGGCGTTGGCCGGGTCCATCTGGTAGGTCTTCTTGTCGCCGGCCAACAGGCCGCCCGAACCGACAGCATCGCGGAACGGGCCATAGAAGGCGCTGGCGTACTTGGCCGAATAGGCGAGGATCTTGACCCCTTCCAGGCCGGCCGCATCGAGAGCGCCGCGGATCGCGCCGATGCGCCCGTCCATCATGTCGGAGGGTGCGATCACGTCGCAGCCGGCCTCGGCCTGGACCAGGGCCTGGCGGCACAGCACTTCGACGGTCTCGTCGTTGAGGATCTGGCCGTCGCGCAGCAGGCCGTCGTGGCCGTCGCTGTTGAAGGGGTCGAGCGCCACATCGCAGATCACGCCGAGCTCCGGGTAGGCCGCCTTGACCGCGCGCACCGCGCGGCACACCAGGTTGTCCGGGTTGGCTGCCTCGGCGGCGTCGGGAGTGCGCAGGGATTGGTCGATGTTGGGGAACAGGGCGATGGCGGGCATCCCGGCCTCCGCCGCCGGACCGACCGCGTCGATCAGTGCGTCCAGGCCGAAGCGCCGGACTCCGGGCATGGAGGCGACCTCGCTGGCGCCGTCCACGTCCTGGACGAAGATCGGCCAGATCAGGTCGTCGACCGAGAGCCGGTTCTCGGCCACCAGGCGCCGGGTCCAGGCGTGGCTCCGGTTGCGCCGCATGCGGACTTGCGGATAGGCGCCGAGGGTCTCGGGCGCGCGCGCCGCCGGCCGGTCGCCGCCGGGCAGGGCGCGCAGGAAGGTCTTGGACGGTTCGGGTTTCGCCATGGCGCCTGGGCCGTTCGAATGCGGCCCCCTCCAGCGTTGTCGCTCGGGCAGCGTTGTCGCTCGGGTGGAGTCTAGACCTCCCGGCGCAGGGCAACAAGCGTCGGTGCCGGATGGAAGCTATCGCCGCGCGGTGGTTAAGGACGGCTTAATGGCGGGCCGTACGGAAGGTCGGCCCGCTGCTTACGACCCGGTCTGTTCGAGCGTCGCCGCGCCGGTCTCGCCGATCTTGGAGATGTCGAAGGGCATGTGCTCGTAGATCTCGTAGATCCAGTTCCAGAACAGCAGATGGGCGTAGGAACGCCAGTGGTTGACCGGCGGCTTGCTCGGATCGTCGTCCGGGAAGTAGTTCTTGGGCACCTGGATGTCGGCGCCGGTGGCCACGTCGCGCTCGTACTCGCGCTTGAGCGTATCGGCGTCGTATTCCAGGTGGTTGAACATATAGATCGCCCGGTGCTCCAGGTCCTCCATGAGGCAGAGCCCGGCTTCCGGCGATTCGGCCAGGATGCGCAGGCCTGGTTGGTCCGGGATGTCCTCGCGGCGTACTTCGGTGTGGCGCGAGACCGGGATTGAGAACTCGTCGTTGAAGCCGCGCAGCAGTCCCGAACCCGGGGTCACGATGTGGTGGCGGAAAATGCCGAACATCTTCTGCTCCAACTCGTACTTGGGCACCCCGTGGAAGTGATGCAGCGCGGCCTGCGCACCCCAGCACAGGTGGAAGCTGCGGAACACGTGGGTCTGCGCCCAGTCGAAGATCGCGGTCAACTCGTCCCAGTAATCGACCTCCTCGAACGGCAGGGTCTCGATCGGCGCGCCGGTCACGATCAGGCCGTCGAACTTCTCCTGCCGGACCTCGTCCCAGGTGCGGTAGAAATCGATCAGGTGCCGCTCGGGCACGTTGCGGGACTTGTAGGAACCGGTGTTGAGCAGGGTCATCTCGACCTGCAGCGGGGTCGAGCCGACGACCCGGGCGATTTGGGTTTCGGTGCGGATCTTGTCGGGCATCAGGTTGAGCATGGCGATGCGCAAGGGGCGGATGTCCTGGCGGACCGCGTCGAACTCGCTGATCACCGCGACGCCTTCCGCCTCGAGAATGCGCCGGGCCGGCAGGTCGTTGGGTATCTTGATCGGCATGCTCGCCGTTTTCCTGTCTTATTACTTTGTCATAAGGCTCTGTAATTCCAGGCCATTATAGGCGGGCACGCCGCCGCCGCCGAGTCAACCCTTCGTGAACCGCCGGGCCGCGCCCCCGGGAGGCGGCGTCCGAGCCCTAGATTTGGGGCCTTACCGGCCCGGACGCAATACGCAAATCGCGGCGCTCGCGTTGGGCCTCCGCCGCCGTTGCGTTGCCGGGCCCCGGGCCCTATCAATTCACTACCGCGAGACCCTTTGCCCGTAGACTGGGCGGCACCGGCCGTGGCGCCGGGAGAGGATCATGCCCGACGACACCCTGCGCAAGTCGACCAGCGGTCGTAGCGCCTCCGGCGCTGCTCCCGGCAACACCCGGAACAAGATCCGTTTCGTGACCGCGGCGAGCCTGTTCGACGGCCACGACGCCTCGATCAACATCATCCGCCGCATCCTCCAGGGCGCCGGCGCCGAGGTCATCCACCTGGGCCACAACCGCTCGGTCGAGGAGGTGGTGACGGCCGCCGTGCAGGAGGACGTCCAGGGCATCGCGATCAGCTCCTACCAGGGTGGCCACGTCGAGTACTTCAAATACATGATCGAGCTGTTGCGCGCGCGCGGCGGCGGGCGGGTGCGGATCTTCGGCGGTGGCGGCGGGGTGATCTCGCCCGAGGAGATTCGGGAACTCCGCGACCACGGCATCGCCCGCATCTACACCCCCGAGGACGGCCAGCGCCTGGGTCTCCGGGGCATGATCGACGACATGCTCGCAGAGGCCGACTTCGACCTCGTCCAGGATCTGCCGACCAGCCTGGACGGTCTGGAAGCGCCGGGCGGCTGGGTCCTGGCCCGGTTGCTGACCGCGCTCGAGCAAGGCGCCCTCGAGCCGGACCTGAAGGCCGCCCTCGAGGCGATGGCCGCGGCGGCCGGGCCGGTGCCGGTGCTCGGCGTCACCGGCACCGGCGGCGCCGGCAAGTCCTCGCTCACCGACGAGGTGATCCGGCGCTTCCGCCTCGACGATCCGGAAGCGCGCATCGCGGTCATCGCCATCGACCCGTCCAAGCGCAAGAGCGGCGGCGCGCTGCTGGGCGACCGCATCCGGATGAACGCGCTCGACGGCGAGCGGGTGTTCATGCGCTCACTGGCGACCCGGGGTTCGGTGAACGAAGTGCCGGCTTACGTGCCCGACATGATCACCGCCTGCAAGGCCGCGGGCTTCGGCCTGGTGATCGTAGAGACCCCAGGCATCGGTCAGGGCGACGCCGGGATCGTGGCCCACGTCGACTGCTCGCTCTACGTCATGACCCCGGAGTTCGGCGCCCCCAGCCAGCTCGAGAAGATCGACATGCTCGATTTTGCCGATCTGGTGGCGATCAACAAGTTCGATCGGCGCGGCGCGGCCGATGCGCTGCGCGACGTGCGCAAGCAGGTCCAGCGCGGCCACGAGAGGTTCGGCGCGGCGCTCGAGGACATGCCGGTCTACGGTACCGTCGCCGCCCAGTTCAACGATGGCGGCGTGACCGCGCTCTATCATGGCCTATTGGACAGCTTCAACGCGCGCGGCCTGGGCAAATGGTCGAGCGATCTGCCCAGGCCGGCGGCCAAGGCCCCGGCCTCCCGCGGCGCCATGGTGCCGGGCGAGCGGGTGCGCTACCTCGCCGAGATCGCCGAGACGCTGCACGGCTACCACGGCTTCGTGGCGGAACAGGTCGCGGCCGCGCGGGCGCGCCAGAGCCTGCGCGAGGCCAGGGACATGCTGGCGCGGGCGGGCAAGGACACGCGCGATCTCGCGGCGCTGATCGCCGCGCGCGAGTCGGCGCTCGATCCGCGCTGCGCCGAGCTGCTCGACACCTGGCCCGAGGTCAAGGCGCGCTACGGCGCGGAGGACACCGTGGCCGGGCCGCCCGACCGCGAGGTCCGCACCGCGCTCACCGTCACGACCCTGTCGGGGACCGTGGTACCCAAGGTGGCGCTGCCGCGCTACCAGAGCGACGGCGATCTGCTGCGCTGGCTGCTCGAGGAGAACCTGCCCGGCGGCTTCCCCTATACCGCCGGCATCTTCCCGTTCAAACGCGAGACCGAGGACCCGACCCGCATGTTCGCCGGCGAGGGCGACCCGTTCCGGACCAACCAGCGGTTCAAGGTCCTGTCCCGGGATTCGGAAGCCACGCGGCTCTCCACGGCCTTCGATTCGGTGACGCTTTACGGCTTCGACCCGGACGAGCGGCCGGACATCTACGGCAAGGTCGGCACCTCGGGGGTCTCGATCGCGACCCTCGACGACATGCAGGTGCTCTACGGCGGCTTCGACCTCTGCGCGCCCGCGACCTCGGTGTCCATGACCATCAACGGCCCGGCGCCGACCATCCTGGCGATGTTCTTCAACACCGCGATCGACCAGCAGCTGGCGGGTTTCGAGGTCGAGCGGGGACGCACGCCGAATGCGGAGGAGGCCGCCCGAATCCGGACCCGGACGCTGGAGACGGTGCGCGGCACGGTCCAGGCCGACATCCTCAAGGAGGACCAGGGCCAGAACACCTGCATCTTCTCGACCGAGTTCGCGCTCAGGATGATGGCCGACATCCAGGA
>Ga0209980_10001291_pt1 | contig 13863 bp, 13 predicted proteins | sample CR02metaG_FD_183611 | JGI IMG/M metagenome (GOLD analysis project Ga0209980, IMG submission 183611) | Deep subsurface microbial communities from Mariana Trench to uncover new lineages of life (NeLLi) - CR02 metaG (SPAdes) (version 2) | ecosystem: Environmental > Aquatic > Marine > Ocean trench... | reverse complement strand
CAGTTGTTTACGGACATAATGAGGTTCATGGTATAATCGATATTCACATTTTGAGGGTCTGAGAGATAATCACTATACAGATTCAGTAGATTCTCCATACTTACATTAGGCATAATTTCAAATTTGGCGTATCCGCTCACCGATGCTCCAAATTCAAATCGCAAGGTCTTGTTGGCTGCCACACCAAAATACTCCATATCGTCGTCCAATCGGTTTCGGGGATCATTTGGATCGGTAAATTGTCCATCAACAAAGATGAGTCGTATTGCAAGCGGTGAGATATTCACTTTTAATTTTTCACTTTTTTTCCAAAGCAAACCCGGTCCAAACTGTAAATATGCAGGAGAAAGAAACTTTGAGTTTTTGGTACGGTCCGTGATGGTAATTATTTCACCATTGACATTTACTTCACGGTTGGTTTCTTCATAACCCGAATCAAATTGGGTTTTAAAATATAAAAAAATGGAATAGGACCATAAGGACTCCTTGATCTGCTTCCCCAAAATCGAAGTAAATGCCAACCTGTCATTGGTTTTTTGTGCATTTTTTTCACTCTCGATCTTTGTAATACCATATTCGGCCAGAATTTTATTATCCCAGCTAATTTTTCCTTTGAGGTAATTAAAATCGTAATCCCCCTTAAAATTACCCGAAACATTAGACACTCCACCCCCTTGCCATTCGGCATTAAATGTGGCCTGGCTAAACAGTAATGAAATGTTTCCCGTTTTGGTCCAACCCTCTTTGGGTGTTTCATTCTCTTCGTCTTCTTGAGCGAATCCAATAAATGATGTTGCAAGTAATACACAGATCAATAACTGTTTTAACATGGCGATTATTTTTAGTTGAAAACCCTAATTTAGGATTAATACTATCAAGAATAAAACAATGTTTTTGAAAAATAGATTTGTTCGATAAAAATGAAGGAAATCGGATTTTGAACTACTTGCTTTTTTTGTACAAAGGAACCGAGGAGCAAGCTTCCCCGTACATGATACTTTTGGCAATCGGGCGCAGTTTTTGAGCTAGCAATACAAAGGCATTTTCCGGAACAGGCTTGTGGCCACACCCTTTGATAATAACCGGTTTATCTTTATATACTGAAAGATCCATTTGTGCGATAATTTCAGAAAAAATAAGAGTTTCCAAGTCGTTTATCGTACCCACAATCACCATTCGGGCAATAGGGGTTAATTGAAGCGAAACCAACATATAGGCCCATCCGGGAATAATAGCGTCTGCGGAACAATGTAGGGCAACATAGGCATTTTTGTATTGGGACCAATCGTTATTTACCAGATGTTCTCTAAAATCTTTTTCGTGAAGTACCACTCCTTCCAAAAGCCAATTTGAAATATCTATAGCGAGTCGAGGGCCATCTGGGTATAATTCCTCCAGGTCCAAAGTAACCAGTTTGCTGTTCGCAACTCTATTGACAATTTTATCTTTCAATGTATAGGTTTAAAAGCTTTTTAACCACAAAGTCCGCAATGATGTAACAGCGCGGTTATCTGTAAGTGATGATTTAAAGCAATCCTAATTCAACTTCGCCCCTTCACTCATTTCGTTTATCTACCGGAAAGTTTTAAACTTTTTGTGTTTAAAAAATTACAAAAACTTTAAAACAACCACCAAGCTACCATGGAACAGGTTGGCATTAAAAATCACAACATACCTAGTTCCAACTTTGCCTCCTCGCTCATTAATTCTTGGGTCCATGGAGGGTCGAAGGTCATTTCCACTTCAGCGTCTTTTACCAGTTTTATACTCTTCACCTTATCCTCAACTTCCAGGGGCAAGGATTCTGCCACGGGACAGTTGGGAGTGGTCAATGTCATAAGGATTTTTACTTCATAATCCTCATTGACAAACACGTCGTAAATAAGTCCGAGTTCATAAATATCGACAGGGATTTCCGGGTCGTAAATGGTTTTAAGCACATTGACTATTTTTTCTCCGAGTTCGTTGGTGTTTATTTCAGTAGTACTCATTCTTTATAATTTAATTGTGCTTGGTAGGCCAGAGCGTACAATTTCATTTGCTTGATCATTGAAACCAGGCCATTGGCACGAGTGGGAGATAAATGTTCTTTTAGTCCTATTTCATCGATAAAATTTGTGTCTGCATGTACTATTGATTTGGGTGATTGATGCGAAAATACCCGAACTAATATTGCGATTAATCCCTTTGTTATAATGGCGTCACTATCCGCTGTAAATACGACATCATCATTTGCCATTTGCGCATCGAGCCATACCTTACTTTGACAACCTTTAATTAGTTTATCATCAATTTTGGCGGATTGATCTATCAAAGGTAATGACTTTCCCAAATCGATGAGGTGTTGGTATTTATCCATCCAATCATCAAAGAGCGCAAACTCGTCTATCAATTCGTATTGTATCTTTTCTATTGTCATTTTAATCTTTGGAAGCTGTTTTTTTTATGGCTACCAGGATAATACTTCGGTCGCTCTTCGAGTACAGGGTTAATACACTATTTTCAATATCGTATGTGCCTGTGTTTCGAAGCGCTTGTAAAAACGCGTTTTCAACATCCATAATGGGTTGTTCACAGGCCATTTCCGTTGAGCTTATATCATTGAATGACAAAGCCGAATGATCAATTGTATAATTTCCGAAGAAACTATTACAACCTGTATTACCATGAATGGTTTTCTCTAATGCGATAAAATTAATGGTAGGAACATTTTCCGAAACGGCTTTATTAGAAATACTCGAGATCCTGTAAGCCCCGGAAAGGTGAACATTTCCTGCTCCGTCTATAGTTTTTTTGGTCCCGTCACAAGCCGATATTAAAAGTGCTGCGACTACAATTGTGATAAAATTTTTCATCAAACTACCATTTGTTATAGAAAAGTGAAGATACCATTAATCTTTGGTTTTCACCTTTTTTACTTTGTTAGCCAAGCATTATTTTGGCCTTTTTAACCGCGTCCAAAAGGCGGTCTACTTCCTCTCTTGTATTGTAAAAAGCAAACGAAGCCCGAACCGTTCCTGGGATACCATAAAATTCCATTATAGGTTGTGCACAGTGATGCCCGGTGCGTACGGCTATACCTAATTTATCCACTATAGTGCCAAGATCGTAAGGATGGATACCTTCAATATTGAAAGAAATGACCGAAGTCTTTTCGTTTCCGGTTCCATAGATCTTCAATCCTTCAATTGCCAACAAGCCTTTGGTCGCGTATTCAAGCAGATCATTTTCATGTTTGTTTATCGCCTCAAATCCTATTTTATTCAAGTAATCGATCGCCGCTCCAAAAGCGATACCCCCAACGATATTTGGAGTGCCTGCCTCAAATTTATGGGGGGGTTCGGCATAAGTTGTTTTCTCAAAGGTAACTTCTTTAATCATCTCTCCACCACCTTGATCAGGAGGTAGCCTTTCAAGCCAATCCAGTTTACCATAAAGCATTCCAATTCCGGTTGGGCCACACATTTTATGGGCTGAGGTCACATAAAAATCTACGTTCAGAGCCTGTAAATCGGGCCGTATGTGTGAGCAGGATTGTGCACCATCTATAAGTACAGCTGCACCAACTTCATGTGCTTTCTCAATGATTTTGGCGATGGGATTGATAGTTCCTAAGGCGTTTGATATATGATTGACAAAGACCAGTTTTGTGTTTTTTGAAAGAAGTTTTTCATATTCTGAAAAGATTAAAACCCCTTCTTCGTTCATGGGGATTACCTTTAAGCTAGCACCGGTTCTCTCGCAGAGCATTTGCCAGGGAACAATATTCGAATGGTGTTCCATAGCAGAAACTATCACGTCATCATTGTTTTTGATTATAGAAGAAAACCCGTTGGCAATCAGATTAATTCCATGCGTTGTTCCCGAAGTAAATATGACTTCCTCAGGATGTTTGATATTAAAATGGGCTTGTATTTTTCGCCGGGCCGTTTCATATGCATCCGTGGCTTCTTGTGCTAGAGTGTGCACACCCCGGTGAATGTTTGAGTTGTAATTACTATAATAATCAACAATACAATTGATAACGCTTTGTGGTTTTTGAGAAGTGGCAGCGTTGTCTAAATAAACCAATGGATAGCCATTGACCTGACGGTGTAAAATAGGAAAATCTTCTCGTATTTTTTGAACATCGAAAGCCATAGACTTATCCTTTTCTTAAAACAAATTATAGGTTAAAGCCTAAACTCACACCTAATTTTAAGGCGATTAGCTTATTAATGCGTTTTTTAAGTTCCGGGATCTTTACACTTTCCAAAATGTTATTTGCAAAAGCATACATCAATAAGGCGCTCGCTTCTTTTTTTCCAATTCCACGAGAACGAAGGTAAAATAAAGCTTCGTCATCCAATTGGCCGACGGTACATCCATGAGAACACTTTACATCGTCTGCAAAAATCTCGAGTTGTGGTTTTGCGTTGATCGTAGATTTATCGCCAATTAGAATATTGTTGTTTTGCTGAAATGCATCGGTCTTCTGTGCTTCTCTATCCACAAGGACTTTTCCGTTAAATACTCCTGTTGAGTTATCATCAAAAATGCCTTTGTAATCTTGGTGGCTCTCGCAATTTGGCGAAATATGATGGACCAAAGTATTGTGATCTACGTGCTGCCTATCATTTAAAATAGAAATTCCTTTTAATACACTATCGCAGTGCTCCCCAATTTGATAAAATTTTAAATTATTCCGGGTTAATTTACCTCCAAATGAGAACGTATGTACATTACATATACTATCTCTTTCTTGTTGCAGGTATGTATGATCTATCAAGGAAGCTTCAGCACGATCATTCTGAATTTTATAATAATCTACCTGAGCACGATTTTCAGCAAAAATTTCAGTTACCGAATTGGTCATTACCGCATTGTTCGATAAACTTTGATGACGTTCGATAATTTGTACATGGGCATTTTCTCCAACGATGATCAAATTTCGAGGTTGCAGCAGGGTCGCCACTTCACTTCCGGTAGCAAAATTGATGATCTCAATGGGTTTATCTGCCTCCACATGCCTGGGAACAAAAATATAGGCTCCTTCTTTTGCAAAAGCGGTATTCAAGGAAGTAAGACTATCTTTTTTCGCAACTTTATTGAAATACGCCTCGATGACAGGTTGGTATTTTTTCTTGCTTATCGCTGAAGATAGCAGGCAAGCATCAAATTTATCGTGCGTAGTTTCCGAAAGGAAGGAGCTATAAATTCCATCCACAAACACAATCTTGTACGTATCGATTTCGTGTAGGAAATATTTTTTTACATCTTTGTATTCGACGCTGTTCTCCTCCTTCGGAAAAAGACTGTAATTCTCCTTCAAAAGAGAATTTAACGAAGTGTATTTCCACTCCTCCTCTTTTTTGGTAGGAAATCCTTTGTCTTCAAATGTTTTGATAGCCTCGTTCCGCAGATCGTGCAGTGGGGAATCATCTTCCAAATAATCTTCGAAAGCAATATATGAAGAGAGTAATTTATCTTTTAAGTTCATTTTTCAAGTGGTGAGTTTTACGTCTTTAGCTGCGATCCAACTGTACATCCAAGCAAAAAAATTAATTCACTAATTCTTCCTTGATCCAGTCGTATCCTCTTTCTTCAAGCTGGTAGGCCAGTTCTTTGGAACCCGATTTTACTATTTTTCCATCCATCATAACATGGACATAGTCCGGGGTGATATAATCCAATAGTCGTTGGTAGTGGGTAATAAGAATAACAGCATTGTCCTTGTTTTTAAATTTATTGACTCCATTGGCAACAATTTTCATGGCATCGATATCCAGACCTGAGTCGGTTTCGTCCATAATGGCCAACTTGGGATCCATTATTACCATTTGAAATACTTCATTCCGTTTCTTCTCTCCCCCCGAAAAACCTTCGTTCAAAAAGCGTGATAAAAACTTACGATCTATCTCTAATAAGTCTGCCTTTTCTTTGATCAACTTTAGCATTTCACCAGCCGGCATATCCACAAGGCCTTTAGCTTTACGGGTTTCATTGATGGCAGTTTTAATAAAGTTGGTCACGGTCACCCCAGGGATTTCTACCGGATATTGAAACGAAAGAAAAATACCTTTGTGAGCTCTTTCCTCGGGATCCAACTCGGTAATATCTTCTCCGTTGAAAAGCACATCCCCCCTGGTGATTTTAAATTCATCTTTTCCTGCGATCACAGCCGCTAACGTACTTTTACCCGAACCATTAGGGCCCATAATAGCGTGTACTTCACCCGATTTCACATCCAGGTCGATTCCTTTTAATATATCTTTATCATCTACACTCGCATGCAGGTCCTTGACTTGTAGCATATTAATTATTGGTTTCTTCAATTTTTATATCGGCTTCAGCGGGTTTATCGCTAACCGCAATAATTTCTTTGATCGTGATCACTTCTTCCCAGCCTTCTCCTGCAGCAACAAGATTAGGATTTTTACTTACTACCCCTTTAACCACAACGGCGACCATATCAAAATCTTCGTTTTTTACAGGAGCTACTTGATCGGCAAGTTCTCTGGCTTTTTCATCCAGGGTCACGCCATAAATGAAATTACGGCCCTTCAAAACTGCTGCATCTTCCACATAAATAAATTCTCCCTGATATATAGGATAGCTCTCGGTTTGCTCTGTAAGTTTTGGGTCATTTTCCAGAGTTTCGGTTTTTTCTTCGGTGTTTTTACACGAAAGAATTACTACTGAAATCGAAACTGCTAAAAGTAAAAGTGTTTTTTTCATTTTCATACTAAATTGGTTATTTTAATTTATCCCACGGAGCCTTCAAGGCTAATTTCCAATAATTTTTGAGCCTCCACAGCAAACTCCATAGGAAGCTGGTTCAATACTTTTTTACTGAAACCATTCACGATCAGAGCGATGGCCTTTTCGGTATCGATGCCGCGCTGATTGCAATAAAATATTTGGTCTTCTCCAATTTTACTGGTGGTGGCTTCGTGTTCTATTTGAGCCGTTTTATTTTTGACCTCAATATATGGGAAGGTATGGGCACCACAATTGTTTCCCATCAACAAAGAATCACATTGTGAAAAATTACGAGCATTGTCTGCCCGAGGGCCTATTTTCACCAATCCACGGTAACTATTTTGGGATTGCCCGGCAGCAATTCCTTTCGATATTATAGTGCTTTTGGTATTCTTACCCAGGTGGATCATTTTGGTCCCCGTGTCTGCCTGCTGGAAATTGTTTGTCACAGCGATCGAATAGAACTCCCCAATGGAGTTGTCACCTTTTAATATACAACTTGGATATTTCCAGGTGATAGCACTACCGGTCTCAACTTGTGTCCATGATATTTTAGCATTTTTATGGCATATACCCCGTTTGGTCACAAAATTAAAGACACCCCCTTTTCCTTCTTTATTACCGGGATACCAGTTTTGAATGGTGGAGTATTTTATCTCGGCATCGTCCAGTGCAATTAGTTCTACAACGGCTGCATGCAATTGGTTTTCATCACGAGAAGGAGCAGTACAGCCTTCCAAATAGCTAACAAAACTTCCCTCGTCTGCTATCACCAAAGTACGTTCAAACTGACCGGTGCCGGCTTCATTGATCCTAAAATATGTGGAAAGCTCCATCGGGCAACGAACGCCTTTTGGGATATAACAGAAAGATCCATCACTAAATACAGCACTGTTCAACGCAGCGTAAAAATTATCTTTTTGAGGAACGACAGAACCGATGTATTTCTTTACCAGCTCAGGGTGTTCTTTGATCGCTTCGGAAATGGGACAAAAAATAATCCCTTTTTTAGCCAGTGATTCTTTAAAAGTCGTCGCTACCGAAACAGAATCTATCACGATATCTACAGCCACCCCGGCAAGTTTCTTCTGCTCTTCAAGAGAGATCCCCAGTTTATTGAAGGTCTCCAGAAGTTCGGGATCCACCTCGTCTATACTATCATATTTAGCCTTTTTTGAAGGGGCAGAGTAATATGATATGTTTTGAAAATCGGGCTTTTTATAGGTTACATTGGCCCATTCGGGTTCAACCATTTGTTGCCAGCCTCGAAACGCTTCCAAACGCCATTCTGTCATCCATTCTGGTTCTTCCTTCTTTCGGGAGATGGCACGTACTACATCTTCATCCAAACCTACGGGAAAGGTTTCAGATTCTATATCGGTATAGAAGCCGTACTCGTATTCTTTGGTTTCGAGTTCCTTCTTTAAATCGTCTTCTGTGAATTTTCCCATTTTCCTTTTTTTCAGCAATTATTAAAGCGAAAAACTTTCTCCGCAGCCACAGGTCCTGTTCGCATTGGGGTTATTGAATACAAATCCTTTTCCATTAAGACCACCACTGAATTCGAGAGTTGTTCCAACCAGATATAAAAAGCTCTTTTTATCAACGATGATTTTAACCAAATTGTCCTCAAACAACTTGTCATTTTCATCATGTGTATGGTCAAAATTTAGTTCATAGGATAAACCGGAACAACCACCACTCTTCACACCCACACGAACATAGTCCTGCTCAATGTTAAATCCTTCTTCCGTCATTAACTGAGAAATCTTTGTTTTTGCAGTATCACTAACCTTTATCATTTATATAGATTTATTCTAAATAAGACTGCAAATATACTGAAAATAGGTCTTTAAACCATGTTCGAAGACAATTTTAAGCTTATACAATGATAGATTTATGTAATAATTAACAAGCTGGAAATTGAATAATATACTTCAGAAAATAAATTTAATTCACCCTAATTCTGGAAATCGGGGTTATTGATAAAACCAGGGTCCGAAAGTGAGATTAGAAGCGCTTTGAGGTCCGCTTTATCTTCTTCGGATAGGTGTACATCACCTTCCCCTACTTTTTTCATCAAAGGGTCGATGGTTACTGAAAGAACAGACCCACACGGTAGTGATCGCTCACTACATTCAAAGTTGGGAAAACAACCACCATCGGCTTATTTTAATTTTACGATCAAAAGATCTTTTATCCCTTGAAAACGTGGAATGTCCTTATCGTTGCTTTCCGTATTTCCAACTAGTAAGACTGCGGAATTATCGTGCCCTAGAACAGCGTCTTCACCAAAATCAAAGTTCGAACCCCCAATGGTTTTTTCGAATACAAGCGCACCATTGGCATCCATAATGACCACCCACGCATCATTTTCTCCATTATTGGAAGAAACGTCTCCATCAGCGCTTCGGGTAGCTCCGGCAATCAGATAATTACCATCGGTGATGGGCACAATACTTCGGGCCGAATCGAATTGACTTCCGCCAAAGGATCTGTTCCAAATGATACCACCGTTTCCATTGAATTTAACCGCCCAAAGATCGGCGTTGCCTATAGGATTTGTTACATCCTGGTCTGTACTTCGTGAATCTCCAACGATGATAAAATTACCATCAGCAGTTGCCGTAGCGGCATACCCATTGTCAATTTCGGATCCTCCATAGGATTTGGTCCAAAGCTTAGTTCCAAAGGCATTTAATTTAACCACCCAATAGTCATAACTTCCTTTACTATCGGTAACGTCGAGGTCTTCACTTTCAGAAGCACCAATAAGTAAAAATCCACCATCACTGGTTTCCAAGGCAGAATAACTTATATCACTTTCGTTTCCACCAAAATAGCGTCGCCATATATATTCACCACTGGCATCCATTTTAATAGCCCAATACTCCCCAACTCCATGACGATTTCCAGCACCACGGCCATCATTTCCAGCTCCCCCACTAGCAGTAACGTCCAAAAAACCAGTTACAAAATAGCCACCATCTTTGGTTTGAAAAACATCAAATGCCTGATCGCTTCCCGAGAAACCAAATGTCTTGTCCCAGACTTTGTTACCATTCGCATCTAGTTTCAAGATCCAATAGTCATGAAAGCCTGCATTACCGGAAACATCACCATCGTTACTACGGCTATAACCTGAAACGATATAGCCCCCATCACTGGTTTTGGAAATATTCGTCGCCACATCATCGTTGGAACCTCCAAAAGTTCTGTTCCAAATGAGCTCTCCGGTTTCAGAAATTTTTAAGATCCAATAGTCACTATCGGTAGTGGTTTTGTCGATAATATCTCCATCAATACTATTTGTAGTTCCCACTACAACATAAGCATTGTCGTCTGATTTGACGATAGCAACCGCTTGATCGATATTACTTCCACCGAAAGTCTTTACCCAGTCTATTTCACCTTGAAAACCAACAGGGGTACCATCGTCTATGGGATCAGGTGGATTTACGGTGTCATCCGTTACCGGAGAATTGCCTTTACTACAAGAAATAATAACCACGCTACATATTAGTAAAAGGCTCAAAAAGGTGATTATATTTTTCTGTTTTAATAACATTCAAAAATTTAATTCACGATCAACTTTTTTGTAGTACTATTATTAATATTAACAAGATACAGGCCCGAATTTAGATTTGAAATATCTAAGGTTTCAGAAAAGTTATTTGAGAACGTTTTGTTCACAATTGCTTGTCCCAAAACGTTATATATTTCCACATGTGAAATCACTTCGTCCATAGACGAAATTGTTAATTGATTCTTTGCAGGGTTAGGATACATGGCGAAGTCGCCTTTAGCCACATCCTCAATACCCAAAATAGGATTATGCACCAAAAAGAATCCTTCATCACCACTTATTACAATATTACCGCTGGCAAAGAAAGGGTAGACATTCCAAGAGCCTCCAAAACCTGCCGAGTTAGTACCAGGGATCGTATCGAAAAAACCAACTTCCGAAATATTTTGATTGTCGATATCACTAATGTCTAAGGCTCTCAAGCCCGCATTGTAATTTGCCATATAAAAGGTGTTTCCAACAACATAACCGTTGTGGTCGATTGCGGGTGTATTTCCGAAATAGTCAAAAAAGAAGGTAGGGTTGTCCAGGTCAGATACGTCAAAAACGATCGTTCTGGTATTGAAACCAAAGTTCAACTCATCGATCTCATCACCCACTATAAAATACCTCTGGTCTTCAGTAAACCATCCCTGGTGTGTATAACCAACATTTCCATAGCTTCCAATAGATATGGATTGCGGGTTATTCTTATCCGTAACATCAACAATTACAATGTTGTCTGCATTACTACCTACATAAATTTCCCTGCCTGTGTAGTCGGTATCAGGGCCGTTGTAAGTAACTACCTGGGCATCGTGACTATATCCATCCAAACTATAGCCTCCGGCCCCAACCGGACTTGTTGGGTTTGAAATATCGATGAAATGAGGCCCGCCACTAAATGTGGAAGAACCTACGACATAAGCATATCCGGTATCCTCGTTGATAACGATATTGTGTGCATCTCCGAAGGCATCGTAGTGAGCGTCTTCGGTAAATATTTCCGGCGGATTTGCCACATTTCTCAAACGGGTTAGGTCGAAAACCTGCATGCCGGAAGCACTGGCTTGACTAACGATAAATGCATGATCTGCATACACCTTTATGTCTCTCCAGATACTCGGATTTGAATGCGCTGGTAATTTACCGAGATACACAGGATTAACAGGGTCTGAGATATCGAAAAATGCAGTTCCGTTATCCAGGCCTATTATAGCGTACTCTGTTCCATCTTGTGGGTCTGTCCATCCCCAGGAATCATTTGCCGCACTGGCATTCATCCCTCCGGGAGTAATATCGAATTGTAAATTGAATCCTTCGCAGGGAAATCCTGCGGCATTCCCGCCATTACAAGGAACTTGAGCAAAAGCAAATGTACTCGCCAATAGTGTAAAAATGAATGTAATTTTTTTCATTGAAATTATATTAAGGTTTTAAAAATGATGATGAGTTAATGATATAAAGTCTAAATACAACGATAGATCATGGATCTTAGTCTCTAACTCAATTTTTAACAAAAATAGTTAAAGCTTAGTCTTTTACAATTTTCTTAGTTATCTGGTTGTTCACGTTTACAAAGTAAATGCCTTCGGCAAACGATGATATATCTATAATTTGTCTTTCAGTATTTAGGTTACTTACAGAGATCAATCGCTTTCCGGTAATATCTGCTACATCAATATTGGTAAGATTTTCATTAGTCGAGACAATTGTAATAATTTCCGACGATGGGTTCGGGAAAATCGAAAGACCTTCAGATAATACATTTTCCTCTATCGATAGAATTTCCACGACCGTCAATTCAAATGAACAGTTGGAAGTATTCCCTTCGTCGTCTGTGCTTTCAAATGAAATGGTGTAGGTTCCATCGGTTAATTCTGTTCCGGCGACAGGATCCTGGGCAATCGTTAAACCAGTTGTGCAATTGTCTTCAGCGGACACATCACTATTACCCACATAATCCGGTAAAGTATAAAAGTCTTCACCTTCGTCATAAGATACAGTTTCGTTTTGATAACAGTCAAAAACGGGTCCGAGGAGATCAACTACCGTAACTGTGGTGGTACAACTGTCTGTATTACCGGATGGGTCGGTGGCGGTCAAAGTAACAGTATTGGGTCCAAGATTAGAACAGTCAAAAACGTTTGGTGTAACCGTTAACGTAACAAAACCACTATTGTCCGTAGACCCTCCGTCCACATCTTCACCCTCAATAGTTACATTTCCGTTTTCATCGAGTTCGGCGGTATAATTTTGACAAACAGCTACCGGATCCGTAGTGTCGATCACGGCAGATTTAACCAATAGAAATCCTCTATTGAGATCGCTTATAACAATATTCCCACTATCAAAGAATGGGTACACATTCCATGCACCACTAAAGCCCGCATTATTATTAGAGGGATAGCTATCAAAATAGCCTTCTTCCACGATGTTGCCATTTCCAATATCACTAATATCAATAACTCTGATTCCAGCTCTATAATTGGCCAAAAAGTACTTATCTCCTTTTACATATCCATTATGGTCGATGGCAGCAGTAGGGCCGAAATAACTAAAATGAAATTGCGGATTGTCGAGATCTAGAAAATCCAAGACTATGGTTCTTGTATTAAAACCTGAACCGTTTTCGTCTCCTTCATCCCCTACTAGGAAATATCTTTGGTCTTCGGTGAACCAACCTTGATGCGTATATCCCACATCGCTATAACTTATTGTAGTGATGTTCTGAGGGTTAGATTTATCTGTAATGTCAACAATAACAACTTCATCTGTATTGCTGCCAATGAAAATTTCTTGTCCTATATAATCTGTATCAGGGCCGTTATACGTTACAACCTGAGCATCATGGGTATATCCATCTCCGGAATACCCACCTTCACCCACGGGATTGAGAGGGTCCTGTATGTTAATAAAATGTGGGCCTCCATTATATCCGCCTCCTCCAACACTATATGCGTATCCTGTACTTTCGTTGATCACAATATTATGAACTCCTCCAATACCATTATAATGGGCATCCTCTGTAAATGTCACGGGTGGATTTGTAACATTGCGCAGACGGGTTAGATCAAAAACTTGCATGCCATGGCCTCCGGCTTCACTAACAATAAACGCATAATTAGCATAGGTTTTAATATCTCTCCAGGAGCTATTACTGGTATGAGTTGGCAGTTTTCCTAAATAAACAGGGCTGGTAGGGTTTGAAATATCTATAAAGGCAGTTCCATTGTCCAAACCAATTAAGGCATATTCTTTCCCGTCGGACGGGTCCGTCCAGCCCCAGGAATCGTTACCGGATCCTGCGTTGAGTTCACCTAACGTAAAAGTGGCCTGAAGGTCATATCCATCACATGGAAATGAGCCTGCAAATCCACCGACACATGGAGTTTGGGCTATGACAAATTGAAAGCTCACCAAAGCGAATATTAATAGTAGGTTTTTCATTTTACAAAGTTTTAAATAGATATAGGGTTTAATTTTTGATTACTTTTTTAGTGATGTTGTTGTTGATGTTCACAAAGTAGATACCTGAAGAAAAAGAAGAAATATCG
>Ga0209980_10001290_pt1 | contig 13866 bp, 11 predicted proteins | sample CR02metaG_FD_183611 | JGI IMG/M metagenome (GOLD analysis project Ga0209980, IMG submission 183611) | Deep subsurface microbial communities from Mariana Trench to uncover new lineages of life (NeLLi) - CR02 metaG (SPAdes) (version 2) | ecosystem: Environmental > Aquatic > Marine > Ocean trench... | reverse complement strand
CACGGCGCCTGCGGCGGCGAACTTCGACCGCTCCATGCCGTGCAGCGTCTCGGTGAAAATACCGATGAACGTGACCGCCAGGATGATGCCGGAGACCAGCATCGCGGTATTGAATTCCAGGGACTCCATGCGCGGGTTCCTCTTCGTGGCAGCGATCAGCGCCCACTGAGGTCCGCTGAGACGGCGGAAATCTTAGCCGCTCCCATGACTTCCTGCAAAGAAACTTAGGCCTCCTGGCGCTCTCAGGAGGCGCAAGGCTTATCAGACCGAGTCTTCGGCGAGTACTACGGGTCCTCCTGCGATTCCCAGACGCTTGGCGCACCGGTCTGCTCGCGAATCCGGGCCAGGAGCGCACGATGCGCTTCCTCCGCCGCTGCTGAAGCTCGCGGCACGATCAGATCGAGCCCCTCGCGTTGGACCGGGACGACGACGAGCTCGGAACTCGCAGCTTCTTCGGCCAAACCGTCCAGCGACAGGCTGGCCTGGCCGCCGGTCATGGCCAGGTAAACGTCGGCGAGGATCTGCGCGTCCAGTAGCGCGCCGTGCAACTCGCGCTTGGAAAGATCCACCTGGTAGCGTTTGGCGAGTGCATCCAGAGTGTTGCGCTGACCTGGATGCAGTCGTCTCGCTAGCGCAAGCGTGTCGAGTATCTCGCAGTGTGTACGAAGGTCGGTCGGCAGATCGTCCGAGCGTGCGAACTCGTGATTGATAAATGAGACATCGAAATCGGCGTTGTGAATGACCAGCTGTGCACCGTCGAGAAATTCGAGAAATTCATGCGCGATCTCGGCAAACAGCGGCTGTGAGACGAGAAACGCGTCATCGATGCCGTGGACGTCCAGCGCGCCCTGGTCGCTGGCGCGCTGCGGATTAACATAGCGTTGGAACGAGTTCTGCGTGACGCGACGATTGACCAGCTCAACACAGCCTATCTCGATGATGCGATGTCCCGCCTCCGGTTCAAGACCGGTGGTCTCGGTGTCTAGAACGACTTGTCGCATCGAACCGCCTCGAAGTATCCCGCTCGAGATCAGTATAGCGCTGCCGAGGAGCGATCTATTGCTCCAGTCCGTCCAAGCCCCGGTTGGCCAGGGCGTCGGCGCGCTCGTTCTCGGGATGGCCCGCGTGCCCTTTGACCCAGTGCCATTGCAGCTCGTGTGCTTCGGCAAGCTCGGCGAGCTGCATCCATAGATCCTGGTTCTTGACGGGTTTCTTATTTGCTGTTCGCCAGCCGCGGGCACGCCAGCCGCTCAACCACTTGGTGATTCCGTCCTTCACATAGGTCGAGTCGGTCGTGATCTCTACCCGGCACGGCTCGGTCAGCGCTTCCAGCGCCCGGATCGCAGCCGTGAGCTCCATCCGGTTGTTGGTCGTCGCCAGATCTCCGCCGTAGATCTCCTTCTCCCCTCGCGGGTGCTTGAGAATCGCGCCCCAACCGCCCGGGCCGGGGTTGCCGCGGCATGCCCCGTCGGTAAAGACCTCGACATGCTTCATAGCGACTGGCGACGCTGAGCAACGCGTGTCGTCGGCTCGACCAGCCCGCCGACGACTTTGAGATGCCGCCGACGCCACGGTTGCCGGACCGGGGTCAAGGGATGAACGCGCTTCTGCGCGCTCAACAGATAAGCGCCATCGAGCCCGGGGAGCCAACGACCCACCCAGCTCTGCTGCGCCGACGTGCCGAAATTTCTGATCCGCTCCAAGGGCAACGTGTGGCAATAGCGCACACGCGCCCCGATATCGAAGCTCAGAAGCTCCAGCCAATCTCGAAGCCGGCCCTCGCGGATCAGCCGTTGGTGACCGGGCGGGTAACCACGCCGAGACAGCAGATGACGCAGGCCCCATGGTCCGCTGGGTCTGAAACTCAACACGACCAGGTGACCGTCAGCGCGCAGGATGCGGTCCACTTCGCGCAACAACGCGTGCGGAGACGGGATGAGTTCCAGTGTGTGCGGCAGCAGCACGACATCGACCGAATCACTGGCGACGGCCAGGCGGTCGGTATCGCAGCGCACGTCGGCCGTGGGCTCGGCGCGCCACTCGAGTAACGCGTTACGTTGGGTCCGGGCATAGGGGAGGAAGGACTCAGCGTGTCCCCACAGACCGATCTGCAAACACTGCTCGCCGAACATCCGCTCCAGCGTTTGGCGCACGAGACGCTGCTCGGTCGCAAGACAACGCCGCCCCAACGGCGTCGTCAGCCAGCCCGTTCGTGTTGCTGCTCCACTCACCACTGCGGTCACTCTGAGACAGCGCCGGCGTCGAGTCAATCGCGGCCGCGGCCCGGTGAGCTTGCGCCGGCGACGCCAATGGGTAGCATACCGGCCATGCGGGCCCGCAGTTTGCACCAGGCGGTCGCCGCTCTCAGTAGCAGTGCTTGCTAATTCGGAAGATTCATTGCGCCCGGAACTCCGGGCATCGGGGACGCTTTGTACGCGCTTGCGCCTTACTCCGGCCATGCTACCGAACGCTTCCGGCGTGCGGCATGGCTGAGCGCCATTGCCGTCGCATCGAGCCTCGCAGGCTGCCAAGCGCACGTCACAACCGTGGCGGCTCCCGAGTTCGTCGTCGAGTCACCTAAGCTCATGCCCGTGCCGCCAGCGAAGACCAAGCAGTCGCGAGTGCCCGGTGAGCGCAGCTTCCAGATCGAAGCGAAGATCGTCCGCGAACCCGGCATCGAAATCGTCAGCGACGATCTCCTGGTGCGGCTGCGTACGTCGCTCTCGCTGCCGGTGTCCACGGAGCCCGCGGTCGAGCTGGAGCTCATGTGGTACCGCGAACATCCGGATTACCTGCAGCGGGTCTTCGCGCGAGCGGAGCCCTACCTGTACTACATCGTCGAGGAGCTTACGCGGCGGGGAATGCCCGTGGATCTGGCGCTGTTGCCGGTCGTCGAGAGTGCGTTCGACCCTTTTGCGTACTCCCATGGCCGGGCCGCCGGCCTGTGGCAGATTATTCCGGGCACCGCCACCCAGCTGGGGCTAACGCAGAATTGGTGGTATGACGCTCGCCGTGACGTGGTCGATTCGACCCGTGGCGCGCTGGACTACCTGGAGCGTCTCCATGACCGGTTCGACCAGGACTGGCTGCTGGCGGTCGCGGGCTATAACGCCGGCGAAGGCAATGTCACGCGCGCGATCGCGCGTGCGCTAGGCGCAGAAAAACCGACCGACTTCTGGCACATCGCTGCGTATCTGCCTGTCGAGACCAGAACTTACGTGCCGCGATTGCTCGCCATCGGGGCGCTCGTCGCAGACCCTGCCGCCTACGCCGTGACCTTACCGGGCCTGCCGAATAGGCCCCATTTCGCGCTGGTCCAAACGGCCGGGCAGATCGACATTGCTTTGGCTGCCGAGCTTGCCGGCATCACAACGGATCAGATGTACGAACTCAATCCTGGCGTCAATCGCTGGGCTACCGACCCCGCAGGCCCGCACCGATTGCTCGTACCCGTCGAGCACGCCGCGCGGCTCACCGCAGCGCTGGCGGATCTCAGTCCCCGCGACCGGGTCGAGTGGTCGCGGCATGAGGTGCAAGCCGGCGAGACGCTTAGCGAACTCGCGCAGCGCTATCAGACCACGACCCCGGTCCTTCGGGATGTCAACGGCCTCAACAGCAATCTGATACGTGCCGGTCAACAGATCATGATCCCGCATGCCGTGAATGACCTGAGCGCGTATACGCAAAGCGTCGAGGCGCGGCTCGAACGCCGGCAGAACCAGACGCGCGGCGACCGGCGTCAGACTCACAAGGTACGATCGGGGGAGTCTCTATGGTCGATCGCGGCAGCCTATAGCGTCAGCGTCAGCGAGCTGGCCAGCTGGAACGCCATGGCGCCGGGGGATATCTTAAGCACGGGTAAGCAGTTGGTCATCTGGAGCGGGCGTATCGTGCCGGCCAGCAACGAACGCATCAGGCGCGTGACCTATATCGTACGCAAAGGCGATTCGTTGTCGCGAATCTCCGCTCGCTTCCGCGTCAGTGTCACCGAGCTGCTGCGGTGGAACCGGATCTCCGCCGATAAGTACCTGCAGCCGGGGCAACAGCTGTTGTTGTACGTCGATGTGACCGAGCAGAGCACTTAGGTTGAAAAAGACTCAGACGGCACAATACTGCGTTAAAAATCGACTCACAATGCTCGTGTACTAGCATGTACACTGCGCTTTTTCGCCGATTCTTGCCTTGTCTTGTACTCGCCTGAGTCTTTTTCAACAGTCTGCTAGCTGCACCAGGAGGACTTAGATGGGATTTCTTGCCGGCAAACGAGCCGTCGTCGTGGGACTCGCGAGCAAGCGCTCGATTGCCTGGGGCATCGCCCGGGCGCTCAAAGCCCAGGGCGCCGAGCTCGCGTTCAACTACCAGGGCGAGAAACTCCAGGGGCGGGTCGAGAAGATGGCCGCGGAGCTCGGCAGTGAGATCGCACTACCCCTTGACGTCACCGAAGACCGCCAGATCGATGCGTTCGTCGATGGGCTGGCAGCCCATTGGGACGGCTTCGACATACTGGTCCACTCGGTCGCCTATGCACCGGCCGACCAGCTCGACGGGCGCTATGTCGATGTGGTTAACCGCGAAGGCTTTCGCCTCGCCCACGACATCTCAAGCTATAGTTTCGCCGCCCTGGCCAGGGCGGCTCGACCGCTGATGGCGGGCCGCCAAGGCGCGTTACTCACGATGACTTATCTCGGCGCGGTCAGAGCGCTGCCAAGCTATAACGTGATGGGACCGGCGAAGGCGAGCCTGGAGGCCAACATGCGCTTCCTGGCGTACGATCTCGGCGCCGACGGTATCCGCGTCAATGCCATCTCGGCCGGTCCGATCAAGACACTGGCCTCGGCGGGAATCAAAGGCATGCGGCAGATGCTCGCGGCAGCCGCGACAACCGCACCGCTGAAGCGCAATGTGACGATCGATGACGTCGGCCACTCGGCAGCGTTTTTGTGCTCGGATCTCGCCGCCGGCATCACCGGTCACGTGCTGTACGTCGACGCCGGTTACAACATCGTCGGCATGCAGTTCGACTAGCCCGCTAGGCAAGTCAGTGTTCTGGTGGCGTCGCCATGCTCAACGCTACGGTGACCGTTCGGGGGGCGTACCCGGATAGTCTTGCGAGCGTCGTGGGCGAGGGGTGCGACCCCCGTTGAGCGGACCTCAGAAGATCGGGTTCAGGACGACGTCGGGAATTCGGACCGTGGCCTGATTGCGGACCTCGGCGGCGTATCCGGTGATCTCAGACATAGTCGTCTGCTCAGCCAGTTGCAAGCGTTGCAGATTCCGCTCCTCGCGGGGGATATCGTCGGCGTTGCCTGCCTCAACCGCAGACAACACCAACACCGCGTAGTCACCGCTGGCGATCGGTACTAACTCCCTGATAACGACGCCGGCTAAAGGCTTGCCCAAACGAAACGCGGTAGCGAGCACTTGCGTCGGGACTTCTCCGTCGGTGCGCTCGACCCAATCGGCTTCGGTCCAGGTGCCGCCGTGCTCTTGCGCCACAGCCTCGACATCGTCCGCTTGCCCGAGTGCGTCCAGAAACTCGCCCGCAGCGGCCTCAGCAAGCCGCTGTGCCTCGGCACGAAGCAGCTCCTGCTCGACCGCCTCGCGGACGCTTTCCAGTGGCTGCTCCGCCGGCAGATTGTGGTCGGAGACGCGCAGGACGACGACATGATCGTCTGCAAGCTCGATCGGCCCGCTGTTCTCGCGCTGCTCGAGAACCTCCAAGTTGAACGCAGCCTGGACCACCGGCGCAGCGATCGGAAATGGGCTGTTCGAGCCATTGCGAGTAAAACCGGCGAAAGTCTGCAGCGGAAGGTCCATCTCCAACGCTACCGTGGCAAGCTCGTCGAACGCATCAAACGCGCGATCGGCCAACTCGCTAGCACGATCGTAGAACAGATTTTGGGCGCGCTGAGTTTGGAAGGTACCCGCGAGTTCCTCGCGAATCTCCTCGAACGTTCTGATATCTCCAGCCTTGATCTCGTCCAGACGAATGATGTGGTAGCCGAAATCGGTCTCGACCGGCCCTCGCACATCGCCGACGGCCATCGAGAATAAAGTGTCCTCGAAAGACCCGACCAACAGCCCTTTGGAAACCCAGCCGAGATCACCACCCTGGCCGCTGGTACCGGCATCTTCGGAGAACTCGGCTACCAAGGTCTCAAAGTCCTCGCCCTCGTCCAGTCGAGCTAGAATCGCCAACGCAGTGGCTTCGGCATCCTCGTTATCGGTGCCGATTAAGATGTGCCGAGCGTGGCGCTCCTCTGCCGTCTGGTAGCGATACTTTTCATCCTCGTAGTACGTTACGAGTTCTTCCTCGGTAACCTCAACCTCTGCGGCAATATCGGCGCCCTGAATTTCGATGTACTCGAGGTCGATACTCTCTTCAGTGTAGTACGCGGCCTTATTCGCCTCGTAATACGCCACGATCGCCGCCTCGTCTATCGTCGCCTGGTCGAGAAAATCGTCAACCGGGAACAACGCATAAGCGATCTCCCGGCGTTGGTTATACAACTCGACATAGCGACGATATTCTTCGGCCGTATAGAACCCCGAGGCCAGGATTCCGGATTGCAGCTCGACGAGCGAGAGCTGTTCCCGCTGCAGCGCTTCGAACCCGGCAGGTGTGAGACCGATGTTCAACAACGACGCCCGGTAGACGTCTAGGGAAAACTCTCCACCCACTCGAAACTCCGGCCGCGCGCGAATCGCCGCCGTCAAACGCTCATCAGAGAGCCGGTAGCCGGCGGCGTCCACCTGCTGTAGTAGCGCTTCGTTACGGATCAGCCGCTCTAAGACCGCCAGTCTCAGCTCACGCTGTAGCTCATCCGTTATCTCGATTCGATACAGTTCCTGATACTGGGCCTGCTGGCTCTGCAAGTCGCGCTCGAAATCGAGGATCGGAATTTCGTTGCCGTTGACTTTCGCCGCGAAAGTCGTACCGCCTAAACTGAAGTCGACGCCCCAAAAAATAAAAGCGACCGCGAGCAGACCGAGTATAACGCCGGCGACCCATCGTCCAATGCCGTCACTAATTGCTTGTAACATGATGCGCTACCGACCCAAGAAAAAAAGGACAGATCCACTTTCGTGAAAAAATAGATCTGTCCTATCTGTATGGCGGAGTGGACGGGACTCGAACCCGCGACCCCCGGCGTGACAGGCCGGTATTCTAACCAGCTGAACTACCACTCCGACTACCTTTCGTGGTGGGTGCTGAGGGGATCGAACCCCCGACCTTCGCCTTGTAAGGGCGACGCTCTCCCAGCTGAGCTAAGCACCCCCGCCGGAACAGGTCCGGCTAGTTTACCGCTTCCTTCAACGCCTTACCTGCTTTGAACCCCGGCACATTACTGGCTTTGATCTGTATCGTCTCGCCAGTCCTGGGGTTGCGTCCGGCTCGCGCCTTACGATGTTTAACACTGAATGTTCCAAATCCAACAATCGCGACTGGTTGTCCGTTGCTCAATGAGGAACTGATGCTGCTGAGCACGGCGTCGACCGCGCGACCTGCATCGGCTTTGGAAAGAGAGGCTGCACCTGCTACCGCATCGACAAGTTCCGCTTTGTTCATTCCGATCCCTTTAAGTAAATAGAAGTTTTACCCCAGACGCACACTGACGCCCACCCTGTTTAAGACCTGTCCGGAGGTTAATCGAGCCCGAATCGTCTCCCGTATGCGAACGCTACGGAACCACCAGACGGGGAACTTATACCAAGGCGTATTTTCCGATGTCAAATAAGAATTGCAGCGCTAGTGAGGAAGCACGGCCTTGTCCTTGTCGACGCCCTTCGACTTGGCGTCCGGATCTTCGCCTGCGGTCTCTTTATCGCCCTTCGGTGCAGGCATGTGTCGTAGTGCCAACGCGAGGACTTCATCAATCCATTTGACCGGAAGAATAGTCAATTTGTCCTTGATGTTCTTCGGTATTTCCACCAAATCCTTTTCGTTGTCGGCCGGAATCAGTACCGTCTGGATGCCCCCCCTGTGGGCCGCTAACAACTTCTCCTTGAGCCCGCCAATCGGCAGCACTTCACCTCGCAAGGTGATCTCTCCGGTCATCGCGACATTCGCTCGCACCGGAATCTTGGTCAGCGCTGAGACCAATGCTGCGCACATTGCGATACCGGCCGAGGGTCCATCTTTTGGCGTCGCGCCCTCCGGGACGTGGATATGCACATCTGAGTTCTGATAGAAATCTTCGTCGATTCCCAGCACGGCGGCTCGACTACGTACGACCGTCATCGCAGCTTGAATCGACTCCTTCATCACATCGCCCAACTGTCCGGTCTGGATTAACTTCCCTTTACCGGGAACAACCGCACCTTCGATCGTCAGCAACTCACCGCCAACCTCGGTCCAGGCGAGACCGGTGACCTGACCGACCTGGTCGTTCTCCTCGGCGCGGCCATAGCGGTAACGCTGGACGCCGAGAAACTTGTTGAGGTTACGATGCGTCACCCGCACGGTACTCTTGCGCGGTCTAAGCAGCAGCTTCTTGACGACCTTACGACAGATGTTGGCGATTTCACGCTCGAGGTTTCTGACCCCAGCCTCGCGCGTGTAATAACGGATCGTATCTAGAATTGCCGAGTCGGAGATGCGCAGTTCATTATCCTCGATACCATTTTGCGACATCTGCTTCGGCATCAGGTATCCGGTGGCGATCTTGAGTTTTTCGTCCTCGGTGTAACCGGGCAATCGAATGACCTCCATTCGATCCAGTAACGGCGGAGGAATATTCAAAGTATTCGCCGTGCAAACGAACATGACTTCCGAGAGGTCGAAGTCCACTTCCAGATAGTGGTCGTTGAACGTCGAGTTCTGCTCGGGATCGAGAACCTCTAACAGGGCTGACGACGGATCCCCTCTGAAGTCTATCGACATCTTGTCCACTTCGTCCAGAAGAAACAGCGGGTTACGTACTTTTGCCTTGCTCATATTCTGGACGATCTTGCCCGGCATCGAGCCAATATACGTGCGCCGATGGCCACGGATCTCGGCCTCATCCCTGACTCCGCCCAGCGACATGCGAATGAACTTACGATTGGTCGCGCGCGCGATGCTCTGCCCGAGCGATGTCTTACCGACACCGGGAGCGCCCACGAGGCACAGTATCGGCCCTTTGAGCTTCTTGACGCGTTGCTGCACGGCCAGATACTCCAGGATGCGTTCTTTTACTTTCTCCAACCCGTAGTGGTCTTCCTCGAGAATTCGCTCGGCTTCCTCCAGATTCTGCAAGACCTTGGTGCGTTTCTTCCACGGCACCTTGACAAGCCAATCAACGTAGTTGCGTACCACGGTCGCTTCGGCTGACATCGGCGACATCAGCTTCAGCTTGCCAAGCTCGGAAGTAGCCTTCTCTTTGCCCTCCTTGGTCATACCGATCGTCTGGATCTTTTTCTCCAGTTCGGCTAGCTCATTGGGCGCATCCTCCAAATCGCCCATCTCCTTCTGAATGGCTTTCATCTGCTCATTCAGATAGTACTCATGCTGACTTTTCTCCATCTGCTGCTTGACGCGGCCACGGACTCTTTTCTCGATACGAAGTATGTCGATCTCACCGTCGACAAGACCGAGAACGTGCTCCAAGCGCGCCCTGACGCCGTTGATCTCCAAGACTTTTTGCTTATCCGACAGCTTCAGCGTCATGTGGGCGGCAACGGTGTCCGCCAGCCGTCCCGGCTGATCGATTCCCGCGAGCGAAGTCAGGATTTCGGGAGGGATCTTCTTATTCATCTTGACGTACTGCTCGAATTGAGACACGACGGACCGCGTCAGCACCTCCAACTCGCGCTCATCAACGGGCTCGCCCTCGGGAAGCGGCTCAACGTCGTCGTCAGGAAGTTCGTCGACTTCAGCCGAGAAGCACGGGCCGATCTTCAGGTTCCGAATGCGCGCACGCCGGTTACCCTCAACCAAAACTTTGACGGTACCGTCCGGAAGTTTCAGTAATTGCAAGATTGTCGCGACCGTACCGATCTCGTAGACGTCTTTCTCGCCAGGGTCGTCTACATCGGCTTTGGTTTGAGCGACGAGGAAGATCTCCTTGTCCGCCGCCATCGCCTGATCCAATGCGACCACCGATTTTTCCCGCCCAACGAAGAGCGGAATCACCATGTGCGGGTAAACCACTACATCCCGCAGGGGCAATATGGGCAGTCGCTTAGGTTCTCCCGATTCGGGATGGTCTTTGTCCACAGCTCTGCAAACTCCTTAACAACGGCTCGCGCTTCACCAGCCAGATTCCTTAGTGGGGGCACCGGCGCCGAATCTCAAGCGCCAGATGCACTCCCTGCGAGGGACTTAGCGGCGCTTCTCTCCCACGGCCGCAGGTTCCTCGGTTTCGTAGACAATGTAGGGTTCGGTCTCACCCGTCACCACGGTCTCGTCCACGACCACCTTCGTGGCATTCGTCATGGACGGCAGGTCGTACATCGTGTCGAGCAGCACATTCTCAAGAATGGTCCGCAAACCACGGGCTCCGGTCTTGCGCTTCATGGCGCGGCTGGCGATGGCGCGCAGCGCGTCGTCACGCAGTTCGAGTTCCACGCCCTCCATGTCGAAGAGCTTCTTATACTGCTTGGTCAAGGCATTCTTGGGCTCGACAAGAATCTCCACAAGAGCGTCTTCGTCGAGCTCTTCAAGCGTTGCGACCACCGGCAAGCGGCCGACGAACTCGGGAATCAGGCCGTACTTGATGAGATCTTCGGGCTCCACTTCCTTCAGCAGCTCGCCTAGGCGCTCATTGCTGTCCTGGCTCTTCACATCAGCAACGAAGCCGATGCCGCTCCTGGAAGAGCGCCTTAGAATGATCTTCTCCAGGCCCGAGAACGCGCCGCCGCAGATAAATAAGATATTGGCCGTATCGACCTGCAGAAATTCCTGCTGCGGATGCTTACGTCCCCCTTGAGGCGGCACGGACGCGATCGTACCTTCGATGAGTTTCAGCAGGGCCTGTTGCACGCCCTCGCCAGATACGTCCCGGGTGATCGAAGGGTTATCGGATTTGCGGGAAATCTTATCGATCTCGTCGATATAGACGATGCCCGTTTGCGCCTTCTCCACATCGTAGTCGCACTTCTGCAGAAGCTTTTGAATGATATTCTCGACGTCTTCGCCGACATAGCCGGCTTCGGTCAACGTCGTCGCATCAGCGATCGTGAAGGGTACATTTAAGAGCCGCGCGAGTGTCTCTGCCAGCAGCGTCTTGCCGCAGCCGGTCGGTCCTATCAGCAGGATATTGCTCTTAGCGAGCTCGATATCCTCCTTGCTACGCGGCCCTATGCGCGTCTCCAACCGCTTATAATGGTTGTAGACAGCGACTGCGAGGACTTTCTTGGCAGTCTGCTGACCGATGACGTACTCGTCGAGGACCGCCTTGACCTCGTGGGGCTTCGGCAGTTTCTCGCCACCGCGCTCGGCGCGATCGTCCAGTTCCTCGCGAATAATGTCGTTACAAAGCTCAACGCATTCGTCACAGACGAAGACCGACGGGCCCGCAATCAGCTTACGAACCTCGTGCTGACTCTTGCCACAGAACGAACAGTACAGCAGCTTGCCGTCGTCCGATTTGCCGCGGGAATCGTCGCTCATATTGCGTCCTTAGCCCCTGGTAGAGTCAGTACTATCTGCCTTATAGCATTAGTCTCAGGGCTGTGCCAAGGCCCGCTTCGCAGTTCCCGACGTCCTGCCCCATATCAGGGCAAAACTCGTAAGCCCTTGAACTATCAGCTACTACCTGGATCCTCAACGCGTTTTCGGAGCACCGTATCGATTAGACCGTAACTAACCGCGGTTTCTCCATCCATAAAGTTGTCGCGATCGCTGTCCCGCTCGATCGTCTCCAGGGACTGCCCCGTATGCTTGGCCATAATCGCGTTCAGGCGTTCTCGCAGATGCAGTACTTCTCTGGCCTGAATATCGATATCCGACGCCTGACCCTGGAAGCCGCCGCTCGGCTGGTGGATCATGATTCTTGAATGCGGCAAACAGTAGCGCTTGCCCTTGGCGCCACCGGCGAGCAGTAAGGATCCCATGCTCGCGGCCTGGCCGACGCAAATCGTACTCACATCCGGTTTGATGAACTGCATCGTGTCGTAAATAGCCAGGCCGGCTGTCACCGCCCCACCCGGGGAGTTGATGTACAAATGAACGTCCTTATCCGGATTCTCGGACTCAAGATACAACAACTGCGCGACAATCAGATTGGCGACAGTGTCGTCGACACCGCCGACAATGAAGACGACGCGATCCTTTAGGAGCCTCGAGTAGATATCGTAGGCTCGCTCGCCGCGAGCCGTTTGCTCCACCACCATGGGCACCAGATTCAGTCCTGTGACATTCACCGTCGCACTCCTTTTAACTCGTCTGTCGCCATTATGGACTAATCGCCATGAAGTCTTTGAGGGCCACGGACTTCTCCGTAGTCTTCGCGTTTTCAAGTAGAAAATCCACCACTTGTTCCTCGAGTACGCCGGCCTCCAACTGCGCCATCAGCGCTTGATCGCCCCGAACCATCCGCGCTGCTTCCGCGGGCTTCTCAAACTGCGCGGCCTGTTCCTCAATGCGTCGCTGCAACCGTGCTCGATCGAGCTTGATGTCGTTCGCGCGGATGACTTCCTGTACCAGTAAGCCTAACGCCACCCGACGTCGCGCAGACTCCGTGAAGTTCTCTCTTGGCGGCGCCTGCTCCGGATCCTCGATGTTCAGCTGTTGCATGGCATTCGCCTGCATAGCAGATATCTCTTGTTCTATCAATGCCTTAGGTAAGTCGATCCGATTCGCATCCCGCAGGCTATCCAGCGCTCGGCGCTTGATCTCGACACTCAATCGCTGCGCAAGTTCGCGTTTCATATTGTCGTGAAGTCGCTCTCGTAGGGCCTCGACACCGCCCTCAGTAATCCCGAAGCTCTGCAGAAACTCCTCGTCGATAGCCGGCAAACTTTTCTCTTCCACTCGATGAATCGTGATCTCGAACACTGCCTTCTTACCGGCCAATGCATTCACCGGATAGTCCTTCGGAAATTTCACTTTCGCGGACTTGGACTGGTCAGCGACCATTCCCGTTAATGCTTTATCGAAGTCGCCTACGACCTCGCCTTTGCCGACAACAATCGGCACCTCTTTACCTTCTCCGCCTGTAAAGGGTTCCTTACCGATCGTGCCGACAAAGTCCGCGATAACACGGTCGCCAGATTCCGCCGGACGCTCCACACTCTGCCAGTCGGCGCGCTGGTCCCTTAGCCTGTCCAGCATTTCATCCGTATCGGCCGCAGTGATCGCGACCTGTGGCTTCTCGATGCTCAACGAGTGCATCGACTTCAGCGTGATCTCCGGGTAAATCTCGAAAGTGGCCCTGAAAGCGAACTGTTCGTCGCCGTCTCCACTCAGCGGCTCGATACTCGGGCCACCGGCGGGACGGAGCTTCTCCTGAACGAGCGCGTGCGTGTAACTCGTGCGGATAAAGTCTGTGATGACTTCCCGACGAACCTGGTCGCCGTAACGCTCCTGAACGATTTTGCTGGGAATTTTGCCGGGCCGAAATCCCTTGAGCTTGGCGGTGCGCCCGACCCGCGTCAGCCGCAGACTGACTTCGCGCTCTATCTCAGCGCTCGGAACCCGCACCGTCATCCGACGCTCCAAACCGCCGGGCTTCTCTACCGAAACGTCCAAGGCATTCGTCGTTGCTGCGTTCACAAACTCCCCTGGCGCCGACAGCCGCTTAACCGCGTAGCCGCTCGGCAAAAACTAAAGTCGCAAGAGTTTCGGACGGGCGGTGCGAAAGGGGAGACTCGAACTCCCACGGGTTGCCCCACTGGATCCTAAATCCAGCGCGTCTACCAATTCCGCCACTTTCGCGCACGGCC
>Ga0209980_10001287_pt1 | contig 13881 bp, 9 predicted proteins | sample CR02metaG_FD_183611 | JGI IMG/M metagenome (GOLD analysis project Ga0209980, IMG submission 183611) | Deep subsurface microbial communities from Mariana Trench to uncover new lineages of life (NeLLi) - CR02 metaG (SPAdes) (version 2) | ecosystem: Environmental > Aquatic > Marine > Ocean trench >... | reverse complement strand
CTCCTTCTTACCGTTGACTGCATTGCTAACGCTCTCAGTCTGGCACCTAGATGCCGATTAGGTGAGGGGGAGTCCATCCCATTGCTTTCGGCCATAAGCGGACGTCGCATAGTTAGAAGAGAAAGTTAAAGTGACTTCTAGAATACGGGTTGCGCGACCCTATCGAATCTCCTACAACACTAGAAACAGAGGTCCATACTTCGTCTGCAAGGGCTGTCTATAGTCGAACGGAGCCAGGTTGCCTGGCCAAAATGCCCGAGCCTTACGAGCGAACAGTGGCAGAGTCGTTCATCTAACTGAGGGGAAACTTATGAAATCAGATAACTGGCAGATTGTGGCGCGGTTGCCGATCGCATCGACTCTCGCTTGCGTCATTGGCTTCGCGAGCCCTTCGTTCGCGCAAGAGACAGATCAGTGCGCCGGCGTGAACGATATATTGCTAACGAACGGCAAGATATTGACGATAGACGAAGACGATTCCGTTGTGACATCTCTGCGGATCCGAGGCAACACGATCTATTCAAGCGCCAATGACCAAGAGGACGTGACTGCCTGCACTCAGACAATCGATCTGCAGGGGCGCACGGTTATTCCCGGCCTGATCGACTCCCATGTCCACTGGATAGGACGTGCTTCCCGTCCCGGCCATAACGTCGCCGAGATGGATAACGCCTTCTCGATTGCACAGGCGATAGAAATTCTGCAGAAAAAAATACGGGCCGTTCCGGAAGTGGACGGCGAAACCACGGCCGATAATTTTCTGACCGCGATCGGTGGTTATTCAACGTTGCAGTTCGCTGAAGGTCGACTACCGAACCTTGAAGAGCTGGACGCTGTCGCGCGGCCGGTATATCTGTCAGTCGGGTTTGGTGGAATGGGCCAGACCAATTCGGCCGGCATCGCCTACTTTGAACGTCACGGCGTACCGGTGTCGGCGGACGGCCAGGTCGGTCAGGGGGGCAGAGATGCGCTCGCCGCTGAGCAGAGCTTTGAAGACAAGAAGCGAGGCACGCTGGACCTGATGGCCTGGTCCGCAGGCCTGGGGTTGACCACGGTCTTTAATCAAGGTGGCTTCGACTCTCATGACGCCGTTAAAGCGCTTGCCGATGAGGGAGTCTCCTTTACGCGCGTTCGTGCCGGTATCGGTTCCGTCACGATGGACCAGCTAGGCGGCGTCCTTGCCGAAAACTTCCCGGTACCTCCCTCCGACCAGGATATGTATCGAGTCGTCGGAGTGGGAGAGTTCATCGTCCGCACGGACACCGGGGGCCGCGCCCCGTTTCCTGACGATTATTCGGCTGCAGCGTCGTTAGTCGCCGAGAACGGTGTCAGTTATCAACAGCACTCGATACCCGTTGACGAGGCCAAGCGCTTCCTCGATGTGTGGGAAGCAGTCAACAAGGAGCATCCGATCACCGATCTGCGTTGGCAGCTGACGCATGTCTTGGACATGGACGTCGAGGCAATGGACCGCCTTCAGGCTCTGGGCGGTGGGCTCGCGATCGAAAGCCACCTGTATTCGATGGGTCGTGCTGCGCCTGGCGGTGGAGCTCGTGGCGGGCCGGGTGCCGCCGGACCTGGCGGTCGCGGTGGTCAGGGCGCTGCCGGCGGCGGGCCGGGTGCTGCCGGACCTGGCGCTCGCGGTGGCCAGGGCGCTGCCGGAGGCGCGCCGGGCCCCGGTGGTGGCGGCCGTACGTTCGGCATGCCCCCGGGCCCACCGTACCGTACCGCGCTTAATCACGGCGTGCCGGTTGGAGCGGGTACGGACGGCGGTAATATCGTGACCATCAACCCGTGGCTGGCTTTATATTTCATGACAACGGGAAAGAATGCTGCCGGCGGAAGCGCGCTGCCACCCAGCGAGACGCTCACCGTGGCGGAAGCGATTCGACTGTACACCATCGGTAGCGCGTGGTTCTCCTTTGACGAGGAGACGTTAGGATCCCTTGAGGCCGGTAAGCTCGCAGATCTGGCCGTGTTGTCCGATGACATCCTTGAGCTGGAGGCCGCAGACCGTCTCGACGATTTACGCCATGTCTCATCGGTCCTGACGATCGTCGATGGCAACATCGTTTACTCTGATGGCAACTTGATCAATTGCAGGGACTCCGATAGCGACGGTGTCTGGTATCGCAAGGAGAAGGACTCTCGCTGTGTAATTGAATAGGGATAACACCCGGCGTCGTGGGCCGAATAGCAAAGCGTCGCTGGAGAATCTTCGCCGGACAGACAGTGAGCACAACTGATGAATAGAACAGCTAGCCTTCTCGGACTTCTCTTCGTTCCGTTTGTTGCCATCGGGCACCACTCCACGGCGGAATATGATCGAAGCGTCGTCATGGAATTCGAGGGGGAAGTCGTACGCGTCGTATGGCGGAACCCGCATGTTCGGCTGACCATTAAGACGCAACGCGACGATGGCACAGAGGAACTCTGGGACTTGGAATCCGGGGACGTGAATAGCATGGACCGTCGAGGTATCCGCCGAGATCTTGTCCACATTGGCGATGCGGTTAGGGTCGCAGGAAATCCGTCGAGCCGCCGCGAACTTTTCATGTCAGTCTCCAACATACTGCTACCCGACGGCACCGAACTTCTCGTTCGCGGGAACCGCCAACCTCGATGGTCGACGGAATATGTCGGTGATGGCGGCTGGATCATCGATGCGTCAAACGCCGGTGAGCCGGACGGAATTTACCGCGTCTGGACACCCAAGGGACGGAACGTTCCCGCGTTCGTCAACGATCCTCCGCTGACAGAGTCGGCACAGGCTGCGTTTGCCGCCTACGATAAGATGGCCGACGATCCGGCTCTGGAATGCATACCAACTGGAATGCCCAGGGCAATGACCAGTTCAGGCGGCGTGCACCCATTAGAGTTCGTCCGACGCGATGAGGACATACTGATTCGGTTAGAGATCTTCGATAACGTCCGGGTGATCCACATGGGTCCTGATGCGGACCCGGAAGGACAGCCATACAGTTCTTTGGGCTATTCGATAGGGCACTGGGAGGGAGAGACTCTCGTCGTGACGACGACGCGAATCAACTGGCCCTACTTCGATCTAAACCCGATACCTCTACAGGGTGTCCCGCAGAGCGAAGCGGTGGAGATGGTCGAACGGTTCACTCTGAGTGCCGACGAGACTGAGCTGGTCTACGATCTTACGGTCACCGATCCTGCCACGTTCACGGAGCCCGTTTCGGCTCCCAGCCTCTTCACCTGGCAATGGCAGCCCGGAGTAGAAGTAGAGCCCTACGAATGCGTCGTTGGCTGAGCGGCGTCCAGTAAAACCATTCTCCGCTAGGACTCACCGGCGCTCACGGTGTGACGTCTACGCCGCCGCTGCCACCTTGCCCTTCCACATCCCGTCGTGCGTGAACGATTTCCACGCCCACGGCAGCCAGCGCAACAGCGCGAAGCTCAGCCACAGCGCCCACGCCAGCATCGCCGCCTTGTAAAACCACAGCGACACGGAAATCGTGGCCACCTCCGGCGTGGTCCCGGCCGATTGATCCTCGAACCAACTCAAGCCGCCGAACTGCACAGGCGATACGATCTGCATGTCCGGTTCTCCGAGCAAGCCCGCGGGGATCGCAGCCAACAACGCCACGAGCGCCACCACGGTCAGTAACCCCAGGCCGAGTTGCATTGCATTGAACAGCTTCGGTTTCAGATCCAGGCTCGCCTGGCCACGCCAACTCATCGCGAACGCCCACCCGCCGAACAGCAACAACACCGGCCAGGCGAAGGTCGAGAGACCGAGCCCGAGCAGCAGCCACTCGTGTGCGCGCAACGGGCTCCACTTGAGCCGCGCGAGGATGAACGCGGCCAGCGCGAACACCAACAGCTCGGGCCAATAGAGTACCGCCGGTCCCAGTGTCGGACCCGAGGCGTACAACAGCCATCGATTCTCCGGCAGGTGCAACGATGCCAGGAGGTTGCTCGCGCCCGCGCCAAGATCGACGATCGGCAGCGACGTGCGAATACCGCTGGCCCCGTCGATCGTCCAGACGAGATTCACCCGATGCTCACCGGGCTCGATCGGAAGCTCTAACAGGCCCTCATCCAACTGCAATGGCATCGGTCGCCCGTCGATCGCGACACTCTGCAACTCACTACCGTCAGGCAAACGAATCGTATGTTGCGCGCCTTGTGTGCTGCGGTAGTCGAAAATCAGATTCGATCGCGTCGAACGCTCCCCGATCTGCGCGGAGTACTCCACCGAATCGATCGCCATCGTGTCACCCTCGCTCGGCGACGGCCGAGTCAGAGTGACGACCAACGTCTCGCCCGGCCGCGGGTAATACTCCGGCACGTAGAAACTCGGGTCCGGCCGCTCGGGCAACGTGCCGGGCAAGCCGTCATACTCCGCGTGCCAGATCGGACTCACGCTGAAACGCCAGACCTCCGTCCAAGGCGCATCTTCCACCGCCGTCAGCGTCGCACTGTCGGCCGTGGGAATACGGGACTCCCAGGAAACGAAACGTTGACCGGCCGCCATCGCGATCAACGCGACACCATCACTGACCTCGATGCCTGGCGTCACGACCGCTTCGTTCGGCAGTAGATTGACTGCCAGCGTAAATGCGCCTTCCGCCGGCGCCTGACGAAAGACTTGGGTCGAAACACGCCAGTCCAGATCAAACGTGAGGTCACGAACGACGCGGACATAGGGAGGGAACTCAGACGCGAGCGGCGGCGTATCGTCCGTCTGGGCTTCCTGTTGACGAATGAATTCCACTGCGCCCGACAGCAACAACCCTTCATTGACACCGGCGATATCCCAACCCGGTGCGTCCACCTCGATTCGCCGTGGCGTCAAGGAGAACGGCAAAACGAAGCTATCGGCGTCGGGGATCAAGCCTGTCAAGACCACAGCATGTACGCCCGGCGACAGGTGCAGCCAGGGGCGTCCATCGCGGCTGCGATAGAGCAGGTTGATCGGCACACCATCGATGTTGATCGTCTCCGGACTCCAGCCGCCGACCTGTCCCGGCATCGGCACCGCGACCGCGTCCTGCACGGCGAGTTCGAGTTCCAAACTCATGGTGGCGCCATCCAGTTCGACCCGTACCTGCGTAAGTTCGGCGCAACCGGGATGACACGGCGCAGGCTCGGACAGCCGATTGCGTAATTCCTCAAGCAATTGCGGTGAAGGAAACTCGCTCGTCACTTGCGCGTCGCTTGCGTACGGCAGCAGCGTCGCGGCCAGCAGCAACCATCCCGCCGCCGCGCTGGCGCCCGGCCGAAATAGATTCGGCGGCAGCTTGAACTGGGATCGCGTCAATGCCCACAACAGCGTCAGGACGATGAACACGGTCGCGAGCCGCCAGGCGCCGACACGCCACGGCCCGAACACGATCATGCGGAAGGACTGCTCGGCCTCGATCGGTCCGCTCCAACTCAACGTGTAGCGGTTCCAGTTCCAATCCGGCAAGCCCGGGCCGGTCTGCACGAGCGCACCCGGGACATAGCGGGTGACACCGCCGCCGATACCTCCCGCCGAGAAAGCGTCTTCTTCCAGGGCGATCGAAGCATCGGCGACACCACCGAGTTCGATTCGAGTGCGATTTGCGCGGAGCTCGTTTAGCGCGAACGCGCGCTGCCGCGTCTGAGGCGCCGCCAAGGTCGCCAATTCGTCAATCTCGGACAGCCTGGAACGCGCCATGAGCGGCACCGTAACTGAGCCTCGCTGCAGCTGGCTGTGTTCGAGCTGCGGAAATACGACGACGCGTATCTGCCCGACGATGAATGGAATCAGCAGCAGGCACAGCGAGACGATACTCGCATTACGGTACCAACCGCAGAAGCGCCGCAGACGGCCTTCGGGCACCACGCGGAGCAACCCGACGATGACGAGCAAGTTCAGCCAGGCCCAACTCGGGGCACCCGGCTCGTGAAACGTTAACACCAGCGCGGCCAATGCGATCAGGCCAGGCACGGTACCGAGCAGGCGCCAGGTCCCGGCCGCGATGATCAGCACGAGAAAGATATCGAGCAGCCGCCAGCGATTCAGCCAGGCACCATCAGCCGTGTCGGCGCCGGACGCCGCCATGAGCCGATAGCCGGGCGGCAAATGCAGCGTGGTCTGAACCTGGGCGAACGACTCGCGGTAGCCGGTGACCGGGATCTCCCCGGTCTGAGGCAGAAGCCGTGCCGTGTCGCGCACGACCAGTCGCGAGCCTCGAAGCTCGATGCCCTGCGCGCCCGGCTCCGGGCTGGCCGTAATCAGCATCTCCTCGCCGTCCGCGTCCGCGCTAGTCATCAGGTAGGGAGCCGCCATATCCAAGCGCCAGCCGCTACGCATTTCGCCGGTGACTCGATCCAGGGCCGTATAGCCGTCGCCGTCGAAATCCAGCCAGAGATCGCGAACGAGCGACAGGCGGTTCTCGTCTTCGGCATCGTTACGACTGCGCTCGACGAGGTTCAGGACCTGCTCGGCCGCGACGGCGTAGCTCGGCAAGCCCCGCCAACCGGCCGGCACGCCGCTGCGAGCCGCGTCGACGGATACAGCACCCTCTAGCGCCGCAATGCGCAGGCGTGGATTCGCCTGAAAACTCCAGATCTCTTCGTCCGGCCAGGGCGCGACGGCCGCGGGGACCTCGAGTTCCTCGACCAGCGTAGGCGTCCGGGTCATGAGCTCGACTACCCAGCGACCGGGCCGAATCTGGATCCGCAACGTGCCGTCCTGATCCAGTTGTACCGGTAGAGCGGAGTTCAGCGCCTGACCGACGAAGCCGGGCAGCAGCCCACCGACAAGTTCGAGTTCACGGCTCTGTCCAGCCACGTCCAATTCGATGCGCGTCGTCAGCGTGATCGGCAGGCCGTCCGCGAGACGGCGATAAACATTAACGCTGAGCCGATCCTCCTCCGCTACGGCATCCGCTCGGATGCCGAGCCAGACCTGCCCGTCCTCGAGTTGCGGCCGCGCGATCACCTCCCCGTCCAGCGCCAGGGAAATCAGGCCACTCTGCAGTGGCACGGACAACGCCGCGGGACGGGTGATCCAGGCGAGCGTGCCGGTCACCTGATACGATCCGGCTTCGAGACGAACCAGCGGTCGACCCGTGCGCATCACGACCGGGACCGGGCGACCGTCGACGAGTACATTGCTCGGCCAGTGCATCTGATCGCCGGGCAACGGCACCCAGTCTTCCGCGTAGAGGTCCCAGCTCTGGGAGAAGCTGGCGCCGGACTGGTCCACGTCGAGCGCCAGTTCCCCAGGCCATGCGCAGATGTGGTTGGACTGTTGCCCCGGACGCGAGCCGTTCAACACCGGGCAGGCTCGATATTCCTCACCGTACAGGACCCAGTCACGCCAGGGCTCCAGCGGCTCGGGCACCGAAGGCTGCGCGAACACATTGACGGACACGAACACGAACCCGGCCATCAAAGACCGGGACATACCGTTGCTAACTGCCATTGCTGCGTTCCCCGACTGTGATTATCTGGAATCTAGAACGGCGCACGACGCCCAGCGGGGTTAAACCGCCTCGTTCCACAGGCTCCTGTTGGCCCATTGTAGGCGTTCTCGGCAGTCGGAATCGGGTAAGGTGCCTTGCACGTGCCCGTAAACTCGGCCGAAGCGAAGCGACTCGGCACGAAACGACACAGAACAACAGGGAGCGCAGACGTGAGCGACGATCGACCCGGCCCTGACGTGCGCCGAAGCGAGGACGACGTGCATATCACGCGGCGCCTCACGCTGCAGGGCGCGGGCGGCCTGCTTGCCGCGGCCACTCTCCCCACCTCGTCGGTTGGCCAGGACACGGTATCGACAGCGCCACCGCGACGCCCCGACCTGACGGGCCGCCTGGCGCGTTACATGGTGGCGGCGCGAGACCTGGACCTGCCGCCCAGCGTCGTGCTCGCGACCAAACATCGGCTTCTCGATACGCTCGGCGCGATCGTCTCGGGCGCGCGCCTGAAACCCGGCGAGGTAGCGATCGACTACGTGCGCCAGCAAGCCGGCGTCCCGGAAGCCTCCGTCATAACGACCGATATCATGACGTCGGCCGTCAACGCAGCATTAGCCAACGCGATGTCCGGCCATGCCGACGAGACGGATGACTTTCACCCGTTCACGAAAGCGCACCCCGGCTGTTCGGTCGTGCCGACAGCACTGGCAATGGGTGAACGCGAAGGCAGCTCCGGAGAGGAACTTTTGCGAGCCATCACGCTCGGTTACGACCTCTGCTGCCGGTTCTTGGTTGCGCTCAGACCCGCCCTGGTACGTGCGAACCATCGCAGCGCCGAGGGTTACAGCTCGACCTTCGGCGCGACGGCTACCGCCGCGTCTCTGGCGCGTTTCGATCAGACGCAGATGCGTTACGCAATCTCGTACGCCGCTCAGCAGGTCTCCGGCGTCTGGAGCTGGGTCCGGGATGTGGAACATATTGAAAAGGCCTTCGACTTCAGCGGCATGGGGGCGCGCAACGGCGTGGCCGCAGCGACGATGATCCAGGCCGGGTTCACGGGCGTCCCCGACGCGCTGGAAGGCGAACGCAACGTGCTCGATGCCCTGTCGACGGACGCGGCACCGGAGGAGATGGTCACCGATCTCGGCAGCCGCTTCTATGTTGAGGAGACCGCGATCAAGACGTTCCCGGTCGGCTACCCGATCCAATCGCCGCTAGCCGCGTTCTTCACGCTGCGCGAGGAGTACGGCCTAACCGCAGACAACGTCGAGCACATTCTCGTGCGCCTGCCGGAGGACGGCGCGAGGATCGTCGACAGCCGCTTGATGCCCGACGTCAACTGCCAGCACATCATGGCCGTTGCCCTGGTGGACGGCACGATCAACTTCGAGAACAGCCATTCCTTCGAACGCATGTCGGACCCGTTGATCGTTGCCGCACGCGAGCGCGTGGAGCTCGTGGCCGATCCGGAGCTCGTCGTGCTGGAGGCACCGCGCAGCGGCTTCGTCGAGGTCACGATTCGCGACGGCCGACGGGTGAGTCTGTTCGTGAGTCACGCGCCGGGCACACCCGAGAACCCGCTCGACACCGAAGGCGTGGCTGCGAAAGCGCGCGAGCTGATGGCACCAGTTCTCGGGGACGCGAGGACGGAAGCGTTGATCGAGCACGTGAATGCGCTGGAGGAATTGGCGGACATTCGCGAGCTGCGGCCGTTCCTCACAGGCTAAAGTTCACCTCGAATCGTAGAGCGCCCGTAGCTGCGTGAGATCACCGGCCGAGAGCCCGGACACGTTGGCGATGTCGTCTCTCGAGCGCAGCTCGTCCCGATAGCGGCCGAAGAACCATGACAGGTCCCCGCCGAAGCCGAAGAAGTACATGACATCGGCAAATTCGGCGGTGTGAGTCAGGCCCAGCGCGTGACCGAGTTCGTGCAAGCAGGTCAGATACACGACCGTGTCGCGAAACAGGGGGTCTTCTCGGGCACGCTGCGCGATCTCCTCACCGAGTGCCCCGGTATCCGGCCGGATGAAGACCGCCGCGCCGCGGCGGCCATCGACGATCAACGGCCGCATTTCGCCATACTGCCCGAAGCTCGCCGGCACCCAGTACACACGCAACAGCGCGGTCGATTCCGGGCCGGCATTCAGGCGCAACGCGCCGTTCGCACTCCGCTCCCACGCCCGCAGCGCCCAAGTGGCGAGATCTCGGTCGGCCGCTCGGAACTGAGATCCGGCCATGCCCTCCGCGATGAAATACGTGATCGGGCCGCTCGTGTCGAGCGGGCCCAACGTTGGCTGTTCTTGCGCGTTCGCGGCGGGCTGGCACCAGCCCGCAACGATCAGGCAGGCGAGGCCCGCCCTACTCGCTATCCGGCTCAGGTCCCGACTTCGACCAACGCGACGCGATTCACGGCGCTGCAGGCCAGCACGAGATTCCCGTCCGCGGTCGCCATCATGTTACGGATGACACCACCGCCGGATGGAATCGCCCACGACTGGAACTGCTCGGTGTCCGTATCGAAGCGCACGAGCGTATTCGGCCGCATCGACGTCTCGCTGTACCAGATCACGTTACCCACTGACGCGATGCCGTAGGGCCGGGAGTTGGGCCCGCCGGGGGAGGCCCATTCCTGGACCTCGCCGGTCTCCGGATCGAACCGGCCCAAGTAGCCGCGGGTGTAGTCCGTGTACCAGACCGCGTCATCGGGGGTCAGGGCAATGCGCCGGGGGCGCGACTCGGGATTCGGCAGCTCGTATTCGGTAATCTCAGCCGTCACCGGATCGATACTGCCGACGCGGTTCCCGCGGAAATCGACGTACCACGGCACGCCCTTGGAGTTCACCTGGATACCATAGGGATACGTACCGGACGTGGGCGTCGCCGAGATCGTCATCTCCCCGGTCTCCGGCACGAGCCTGCCGACGTGACCCGATTGCATCGTGAACCAGAATGTGCCGTCCTGGTCGAAAATGGGCGTGTGCGGACCACGGACACCGTCCGGCACCGGGTACTCGGTCACGTCGCCGGTGTACGGATCCAGTCTGCCAATGTAACCCTGCGACACAGCCGTGAACCAGATGTCCCCGTCTTCGTCCTCGACCAGACCGTGCGGCCCGGAATTAGCCGTCTTCAGAGGGAACTCCCGCATCTCGCCCGTCGCCGGATCAAGCCGTCCGAGCCTGTTCGCGAACTGGCCTGTCCACCAGATCGAGCCGTCGGCCGCGGCGAGAGGATCATGGGGCCGTGACCCCAACGTCGGGGCGAGCCATTCGCTGATCGTGATCTCAACCGGCCCCGGAATCAGCACCGGTGCGGAGTCCGGCTTCGTCGGAAAGTGGGTGGCCAGATAACTGACCATCGCCTCGCCCTGTTCGCCACGCAGGATGATCATCGAGTCAAGCAGTTCCTGCCAGCCCTCGTGTGTGTACCCCACCGAGTTCGGGATAAAGTCGAGCCGATGGCATGCGACACAAACCGCCTCGACCATTGCCTTGGCCTCCCCGTCGGGTAGCTGAACCGGTGCGCGGCCCCGTTGAGCTAGAACGGTCGCCGGCAGACCTGCCACGTAGATGACTGCCGCCGCCATAGAGATTATTAGTGTTCGTTGTCGCATGATTGGTTACCTCAAGCAAAGAAGCAGTCGACGCCCGTCAACCCGAAAGCTGCCGATCGTGTGCGATGTTACGTTAAATCACCGTAGACGCCTACGCAACCGGAGCGTATAGATAGATGCATGATTGACCGTCGAAAAGACCCCCGGGAATTCTCCGTGGCGGGTTGGGATCCGTACATCCTCTCATTGGTGTCTGACGGGAAAGCCTGGGATCAACGACTCGATCCCATCGCGCGAGCTCGCCAGCTGGAACCGACCCCCTGGTGGATCAGGCTCCGCCGGCGTTTCACTTCTAGCGCCCGACGCTAGCTGCGGAATCGCGACGACGCCGTCGCCTCTACACGAAGACACAACCCGCGCCCCCTCGAAACCCTCGCCCCAGTTGGCATAGATTCGGGGCCGTAATAAACTCCGACGACCCCGGGTCCTATCCAGTGCCCGCAGCTCACCAAGGCCTCGGGCGCATTAAAATTCTAAAATATTCCGAAACCTAAGGAGTTTACCGATGACCAAGAATCAAGCTCTATTCAGTGCCGCCGTCAGTAGTCTGATCGCGATCGGCGGTCTCACGGCCGCCGCCCAGGCCAGCGCCCAGGACATGGAGAAGTGTTATGGCGTGGTGCAAGCGGGGAAAAACGACTGCGCCGGCGCCGGCCACACGTGTCAGGGCCAGGCCACGGCTGACGCGAGCGCTGAGGAGTACATCCTGCTACCCGCCGGCACTTGCGATCGTCTGACCGGCGGCGAAGTCAAGACCAGCTAATCCCTGAGGTGGTTTCCGCTACGACCGCGAGACCCGACCCGATCCCGGCGGCTGCCGGGATCGGGCTTCGCGGCCTTCACCACTCTCAATTCCTGACCGAGGCCCCGCCTGTGGCATGGCTGGAGGCCCACAGCGAGAACTTCTTCGCTGCGGACAGCATCGCCTCCGGCGCGCTCGAAAAGATCCGGGAGAGTTACCCGCTGAGCCTGCATGGCGTCGGTTTATCGCTCGGCTCGGCAGGATCGTTGGATCATGAGCATCTAGCGAAGCTCGGCCAACTGGTCGAACGGCTCGAGCCGGGCCTCGTCTCGGAGCACCTGTGCTGGGGCGCAGCCGGCGGATATCACCTCAACGACCTGCTCCCGCTGCCGTACACGGAGGAGGCGCTCGAGCACGTGGCAGAGCGTATCGCCCAGGTCCAGGATTTCCTGGGCCGGCAGATCCTGATCGAGAATGTCTCCAGTTACATGGAGTTCAAAGACTCCACCATCCCGGAATGGGAGTTCCTGACCGCCGTGTCGGCTCGGAGCGGCTGCGGGATACTTCTCGATATCAATAACATCTATGTCAGCGCCAAGAACCACGGCTTCGAGGCAACCGATTACATCGACGCGATCCCGGCAGACAAGGTCGGCGAGATACACCTGGCAGGTCATAGTGTCCAGGTCTTCGAAGATCAGGCCGTCCTCGTCGATACGCATGACGCACCCGTCTGTGACGAGGTCTGGACGCTGTTCGAGGCGGCGTTGCGGCGGATCGGCCCCCGCCCGACGCTAATCGAATGGGATTCCGAACTGCCGCCGCTTGCGGTTCTCCTCGCGGAATCGCGGAAGGCTCAGAACCTGTTGGACGAGGTTCATGACCTCGCTGCGTAGCATCCAGGATCGGTGTTACCGCGCATTCCTGCTCGGCGATGCCGAGCCGTTGGTGCCCGAACTGACGAGCCGGGAAATCCCGGCGCCAATCTCCATTCAGGTCTATCAGAATAACGCGAGAGAGACCTACCGGAAGGCGCTGGGGGCGAGCTATCCCGTCGTCGAGCGTCTCGTGGGTGAGAACTGCTTCCGGGGCCTGGCGCAGAAGTACATGCGCGAGTACCCGTCTACCAGCGGCGATCTTCGGGAGTTCGGCGCGACGATGCCCGCGTTCCTCCTCGAACTCTACGGCGACTCGGAGTTCGCCTATCTACCCGACGTCGCTCGATTGGAACGGGCCGTCGAGGAAGTGCAGTTGAACCGTGAGGGCGAACCGTTGGACCAGGGCGCGCTGCGCCGCCTGGATCCCGAACGCTACGCGGACGTTCGCTTCCAGCGATCCGCATCCGCCCGGCTCATCTGCTCCCCCTACCCGATCCTCGCGATCTGGAACACAAATCAGCCTGGTCAGGAAACCGAGGTCGACTTGAGTTCCGGCGCCGAGCATGTCGTCGTCAGACGACACGCCGGTAACGTCGAGCTGAATCTCATCGACGCGAGCTCGGCGTCGCTCGCGACGCATCTAGACGATGCGAAGACACTCGCGGAAGCCGTAGCAGCACTCGACTTCGGATCCGCTGACGATCCGAACTTCGATCTAGCCGCTGCCTTACAGCGATTAACGAGCACAGGTCTCTTATCGGGATTCACGCTCGCGCGCCCAACCCATCAATAATAATTCGACACGAGGCCCGTCAACATGATCGACAAGCTCCTGGACGCATTAGTGGCTCAGCCCGCACGACTGCTCAATCATCTTCAGGACATCTTTATCCTCGGAGCGCGCCTCTTCGTAGGCTGGCAGTTTTTCAAAGCGGGATTACTGAAGGTGCAGTCCTGGGATTCGACGCTGTTCTTGTTCCAGTACGAATATCGCGTGCCTCTGCTCTCCCCGAACCTGGCCGCAATACTCGGTACGCTGGGAGAGTTGGTCTTCCCCGTACTGTTGTTCGTCGGCCTGGCGGGACGTCTGTCCGCGATCGGCCTGCAGGCCGTCAATATCATGGCCGTCGTGGCTTACGCCCACGTGATTTTCAGCGCAGGATTCGAAGCGTCCGTAACCGACCACTATCTATGGGGACTGATGCTGCTCGCTATCACGATCTATGG
>Ga0209980_10001286_pt1 | contig 13883 bp, 11 predicted proteins | sample CR02metaG_FD_183611 | JGI IMG/M metagenome (GOLD analysis project Ga0209980, IMG submission 183611) | Deep subsurface microbial communities from Mariana Trench to uncover new lineages of life (NeLLi) - CR02 metaG (SPAdes) (version 2) | ecosystem: Environmental > Aquatic > Marine > Ocean trench... | reverse complement strand
TCGCATCGATCAGCCCCTGTTCCGCCGTCGCGATGTGGTCGTTGAACAGCATGTAACCGATTTCACCGGTTATCGTCGATATCGTGCTGACATTTTGCACCGGCGTTGACGTGATGTTGGCAGACACCATGTCAAATGGAAGACGACTGTTCGCCGCGCCAAAATCCAGTACCGTAAAGGAATGGGTTTCGCCGGCCGCGGCGGGAAACAGGCCGGCATTCAATATGTCGATGCCCGCACTGGTGTTGTCATTGACCAGGTCTATTCCATCGATCGCCAGCAACATCGCCCCGCGGGCGAGATTGGCCGGCGCCGATGTGGCAGGCGTGCCTGGATCGGTATAGGCGACCACGACATTTCGGGGCGGGACCGAGGATATGAATGACAGATTCATGCCGTATCCTGCGCTCACCCCTCCCTGCGACAATGCCAGCCAATCATCCGTGGGAAAAGTAAAATGAAACTGGTCCTTGTCGGTGCCAGATGGTGTCGTGGCGAAGGTCTTGAGCAGGTCGAAATAGTCGAGGGTCTGGAAACCGGCAGGGTCCCGGTCGGTAATTTCACTGTACCAAAGATACAGCTCGTCGCTCCAGGATCGCAGCCAGTTATTCTCGTCCAGGGTCGTGCCTTGCACATCCGGGAAGGGCCGGCCGTTCGCGTCCACACCGCTCCGTGGCGACGTGCAATGTGAGGAAAAGGTGCCGGATGGCAAAAAGACGCCCTGCACCCAATTGCTTACCGGCGGAGGAGAGCCACCGCCGCCGCCACCGCCACAGGCTGCAACGAAGAGGACGCTCAGTACAAGTGAGGGACGGAAAAGCTGGCGGCGGTCATTGTTATACATAGTGTGCCTCAGGGCACGATGCCTGGAAACTGTTTTGACAAGCGCTCATGGTGCAGGTTCAGTTGGGCTGGTAGTGTGTCAGGCGTCCGTTTGCATTGATAAACTACCACAGCAACGAAATTATGGCCAAGGTGCCGGCGTGCAGCGTACGTGTTATGACTAATGAACCCGATCGGGGCAGGCTGGCCGATTTGATCGGTTTTGCGACCGACATGACGACGGTTGTCGCAGCCATCAGCTTTTCGCTGGGTCTGTGGCTGAGCTTTTCCGCCGGCATTCTCGGATTACCGCTGCTTCTCCTCCTGATCCCCTGGTTTGCCAAGTATCTTTTCGTAATCTTGAGCTTCGCCGCGCTTGGCCGGCCGGATGTTCCCGTGTTGTCCGAGGAGCTGATCAACCCGGCCCAGGTCCGGCCACTGTTCATTCTTTTTCTGATCCTGGTTTTTGGCGCGGCATACTGGTCGGCGGCGAGAATTGGCGAGGGAGCAAAGAACGCGGTAATCCTGTCGGCAATTTTCCTGTTGCCGGCGATGATCAGTGTTGTCGTCATCTCAGACAATCCGTTTCGCTCACTGAATCCGCTTAACCTTTTCAGGCTGATCTTATCGCTACGGCTGGATTATGCCGGTGTTGCCATAGCCCTTGGTTCGCTGCCGTTCTTGTTCCCCGGGTTGCTGGCAATGCATCTGCCGACGCCGGTGGTCATTTTCGTCTTGCTTTACTGGCTGCTCATCGTGTTCCGTTTCCTCGGTCACGGTCTTTACCTGAACAGGGCAGAGTTGGGCATACAGGTGATAAATGCACCGGAGATCGCCGCGGCCAAGGCGGATCGAGTCGCGGCAACGGCGCACAAAGCATGCCTCGATGAAGTGCATCTGTATTCTTCGGCCGGACGTTATGACCAGGCATATAAAACTGTCTGTCAGCATATAAAAGAACAGGCCGACACGGATGCGGCCGAGGCCTGGTTCCTGGAACGGTTGCTGGCCTGGGAAAATACCCGGGTCGGCGTCAGGCTTGCACGGGGCGCGGTGTCCCGGTTGTTGGCGGCCAACGACACCGCCGCGGCCTGGCGCTGGGGTGAGCGTTGCCTGCGTATAGACCCTGGTTTCAGCGTGAAAAGTTCAGGCGAAGCCCTGGCCCTGGCGATTTATGCGAAACAGGCTGGCCGGAGAAAGCTGGCGTATGCGGTCCTGCGGCCGTTCACTCGGGAAACCGGCGAAGATTTCCTGGCGCGGGATGGCATGCTCCTGGCGTTAAAAATCGCCACCGAAGACCCGGCTCTTCTCACCGAAGCGAAACGCCTGGCAGAGATAATCACTCGTCGCATGGGAGAGCAACTGCAAGCCGGCGACCTGGCGCTGGTCAGGACAGTGCGGGATGTCGATTCCACGGACTAGGTGTCCCGCGGTTTCATGCACTTTAACGGCAACATGCTGTCTCAAATGACAGGGAAAAAAGTTGCGGGGCTGCCATGTACAGACCAGGGTCATGGATCCACAAAAGCAGCGTTGTGCTATGTGGATCATTTCTGTTCGTACAATGTGGCAGTGAGTTTCAACCGCTACCGGTACCTCGGCCGCCGCCGCCTTTGGCCCAGGTCATTCTCGATCTCAACGGGTTGTCGGTCGCAAACGGCTTGATCCGCGTCTCCGGTGCGGAAGCGACGGGCGCGTTTGGCGTGCCGGTTGCCGGTGGTTTCGATTGCGATAACGATGGATTCCTGGATTTCGCCCGCTCAGAGATGCTCGCTTCCCCGTTTTCCAGGGCAAATGCCGGGCAGGTTCGACTGATATTTGGCGACGGGCAGATCAACCAGAGCATCGATACCGCAGTTCCGAATACCAATATTCTGACCATCGCTGGTTCGGCGCCGAACGAAGTGGCCGGCAGCGAGATCTGGATGGACGATGTAACCGGCGATGGTCTTTGTGATCTGTTGATCGCCCGGCAAAATTTCACCGAACCTGCGTCAGGAAGAATTGGCGCGGGCGCGCTGACCATTTTGGTCGGCAACAGTATCTTGCGAGATCTCGCCACCAACGGCGTGATCGTGGATCTCGCCGCCCCACCGCCCAGTGTCACCTTGTTTACCGTGGTTGGCGCGGCGGAACTCGATCGCCTGGGCATGTGGGTGCGCACCGGTGACGTGACCGGCGACGGGATCGCCGATATCTTGATAGGCGCGGATCAGGAAGATAATGCGACCGAGTCCAATCGGGGAGCCGCCTATCTGATCCGGGGCGGTGTCCACCTGAATGCCAATCTGACCATCGATCTGGCCGGCTTTGGCGCGACCGCGCTGGCCGGGCACATCGTGAAAATTACGCCACCGCCGGGGTCGGCGGATTATCACTTCGGCGCAACCGTCGCTTTGGCCGATCTGGATAACAACGGGCGCAGCGAAGTCTTGATTGCGGCCGCATTATCGCGGATCGGCGGCAGTTTGCTGGCCGATGGAGCGCCGAACAACTCGGCAACCCGCTTTGGCGGCAATCCTGGCGGCAGCCTGTTCATCGTCTGGGACGATAACTTTCCGCTCGGTACGAATTGGGCCAGCGGTTTCAGTTTTTCGGTGGACGGTGCGCCTGGCAGCACCACGCGCATAGACGGCGGCAGCGTGCCGAATCTTTTTAGCAACGAGCGATTCGGCGAGGAGTTACTGGGCGGCCTCGATTATGACGCCGACGGGACCGCGGACCTGTTCGTTGGCGATATTACCGGTGTTTCCCGCGCAGACCGGGTCGGAGCTGGAGTGGGCCATGTGTTTTTTTCGGCATCCCTGCTGAGAAATCAGAACTTTTCCATGACTACGGGTCCGGCCGGTGTGCGGACGACGACGATTCTCGGGCCAGCCGGCGCTATTTCCAGCGATACCTCCTTGCATGGGGACATCAATGGCGATGGCATTGCCGACCTGGCAATCGCGGGCCCGTTGGAAAACCCGCTGGGAAGGGTGCAGGCGGGCGTCGTTCATATTTTGTGGGGGCAAGCCGGGCCGTGGCCGGAGGTCATCGATTTGCAGAATGACCGGCAACCCGATCCAGCGGTGTTCGCGATCACTGATATATATGGAGCGAATGGCGAGCGCTCGGTTGACGACACCGGTGACACGCTGATGTACAGCGCCGCCGCTGCGGATATGAACCGGGATGGCAAGATCGACCTGATCATCAATGAAATGCGCGGCAACGGCGTGTCGCCGGCGGCGCTGGATGTTGGCAACCTGCTGGTTATCAGTGGTGAAATCGTGCCCCGCCGCTGAGCCGATCAGTGCAAGACCCGTGCTTCTCCACGTTTGCGCGGATCCGATGCCACCTTGTAGCTATCGCCATCCCGCCAGACGATCTGGAGGTCGCCATAGTCCCATCTATGCGGCCTGGTCCGGTAACCCTTCTCGATCAGACCCTCGATCGTGGCATCGGACAACGGTCGGCTCCGGCTATAAGTCACCAGGTCGGGTGGCAGCAGCTGGTGGTGAAAGCGGCTGGCGCCAGCGGCTTCTTCGGGTGTCATGCCGAAGGCGAGAATATTGACGATCGCCTGAAACACCGTAGTAAATATCGTCGACCCGCCCGGTGTTCCTACTACCATGCTGATTTCGCCGTCTTGCAAAAGCATCGTCGGCGACATCGACGACAACATCCGTTTGCCGGGCTGGATTTCATTCGCTGTTTTTCCGACGACACCGTAGATGTTTGGAGCACCGGGCTTGGCGCTGAAATCGTCCATTTCGTTGTTGAGCACGAAGCCAGCGCCTTCGACGACCACGCCGTTGCCAAATAAGCTGTTTAAAGTGTAGGTGTTGGCAACCGCGTTGCCGTCTTTGTCCGCGATGGAAAAATGGGTGGTATGGGGTGACTCCAGCCCCGGCGGCACACTGTCAACAGAAGAAATCGCGTTACTGTCGACTTCTGCTGCGCGCGTCTCTATATAGGCATCGGCGATCAGCTTGTCTATCGGTACATCGACGAAATCGGGGTCGCCAAAATATTCCGCCCGGTCCGCGAAAACCCTTTTCTCCATTTCGGCAATCAAATGCACATATTGTGCAGAGTTGTGGGCGAGGCCATCGAATTCTCCGGCCAGGTGGTCTTTCATTTTGAGCAACTGGATGATGGCGAAGCCACCCGAACTCGGTGGCGGCGCCGACAGGATCTGGTACTCACGCCACGATGCATTGAGGGGTTCCCGCCAGGCCGGCTGATACTCGATCAGGTCATCCATGCTGATCAAGCCGTCGCCGCGTTTCATTTCATCGACGATATAGACGGCGGTTTTTCCCTGGTAAAAACCCGCACGACCGTTCCCCGCGATTCGCCGGAGAGTCTCCGCGAGCTCGGGTTGCGAAAACACGATCCCAGCCTGCAGTTTCCCGAAATAGCGATCGAAATTGGTTTTTCCTGCGTAGGTTTTTCGCTTTCTCTTGGTCCGTGCCGCCAACTTTTCGTCTACTACAAAGCCGTTTTCCGCCAGATCGATCGCCGGCGCGAGCAGTTCTGCCCACGACAGGCCGCCAAATCGCTGGTGTGCGGCCCACATGCCTGCCACGGTGCCCGGTATGCCGGTGGCCAGATGACCGACACGGTTCAACTTCGGAACGATATCGCCATTTTCGTCGAGATACATATCGCGGCTGGCGGCGGCTGGCGCGACTTCCCGGTAATCCAGAAAATAGGATTGGCCATCCATATAGATCAGCATGAAGCCGCCACCGCCGATATTGCCCGCCTCCGGATAGGTCACGGCGAGCGAAAAGGCCGTGGCGATCGCCGCATCGACCGCGTTGCCACCGGCGCGTAGCACGAGTTCGGCAACGTCGGCCGCATATCGGTCCGGCATGGCAAAAGCCGCCTGGATGGCGGGTATTACGGCAGGGGTCTGATACGCCGGCGCGCAGGCGGCCAGCAGGAAACCGCAGAAAACCGCCAGCGAAACGGAACGACGAACGAACATCGAAAGCACCCTGTTTTTTTGGAAATACGAATCCCGAGCGGCTTATACTGGAGAAAGTTCTCGCCAATAGCTACCTGCGTCGGCCGTTCTTCCGGATTGAAAAATGCAGCCTGGGCGGATCGATCGAAAGCTCGAGAGCTGTCAGGACTCGATGGCGAAGACGACCGCCTGGGGATTGCACGATGCCCAGCGCACCTGTACCCCTGCAAAAAACGTGATGCAAGTCACAGACTCCCGACGGCAACGAATTAATATTGTTGTTTGATCATTATGTAATCTCGTGATACCAGGTATCAGGAGGAAATCATGGCTTCAGGCCCAAAAGTCAATTCGCCCGTTGGCCCGGAAGAAAAGCGGCCTGACGATATCGTGGAAAATGAGAATAACCCCAACATTTGGGATGGCACGATCAGAACGCTCAAGTTGTCGCTCATGAAGACCGGCATTTTCGGCGCGGAAAAAGTGCAAGACGCCTTGCAGGAGATGGAAGACCAGGGCACAGCCGATGCAAACGCCGACCCGTCTGCAGAACACGATGTCAGTGTGAGCGATGCCGGGTTCAATCCTTATGATTCGTCGTCGAAAAAGTAACCAGGCGCCTTCCGAGCGCGTTTACGACACAGTTAGCTCAATCTAGTCCAGCGCTTGCAGCGCCATCAGGATTTCATGGCGCAGACGGTCGATTGTCGAATCGATCTGGCTGATGCTGGCCTCGGGTTCCCCCAGGATTCCGGACTCCGCCGCCCAGGCCTTGCCAAGCTCCGTGGCGGCCTCCTGCACCGTGGCTGGCATTACCATGCTCAGGTCTTGCAGGCCAAGAACCACGGCCCAACCTTTTTTTTCACTTCCGACGATGGCGTCGGGCGAATAATGCCCAAGAAAAACAACTTCATGCAAATCGGCCATGGCGATAATCATTTCAAAGCCGGCGGCGCGAATGTTTCGGTTAGCCTCGGTTTGCTCGTTCCGCCAGGTGTTGTACCCGAGACTGGTCAGGGCGACAAGAAAACTGATCAGCGCGACGGCGTTTCGTTGTAACTGGGTCTTTATCGGTAGTTTTGCGTTCTCGAGCATGGTCATATGCCTTGTATTACGGTCCTAGCAGAAAAGACCGCATCAGCCCGCTGATTGTTACCGCCGCCATCCGGGTCAGTGGTTTGAGAATCGTGCTAGGCCGCAGTATGGACACTTGCTGTTTCGGTTTCTATGCCGGCGTAATAAACGTAGATATTTTCCTCGACCGTCAGCAAATCGATATATTTCGGGTGTACGAACAAGGTCTCACGGCCGGATTTACTTTCCTTGAGAACACCGATATCACAAAGCTGTTTGAGATAAACCGATGCCGTCTGGCGTTTGGCGATCCCGGCATCGACCAGGTTTCCGATCCGGCAATAGGGTTGTTTGAACAGCAACTCGTTCAGTTCCCAGGAATAAATTCTGGGCAACTTTTTTTGAATAAATAAACTCGTGTGTTGCATCAATTCGCGAATCGATTTGATTTTCTCGGTCGTCCACAAACAGGTTTCTTCGACGCCTTCGATTACAAATTCCACCCATGGCTCCCATGCCTGTTTGGTGGTTACTTCGAGCAACAGGCGATAATAATCTTTCCTCTTGCGAATGATGTAGCGGCTCAGATAAAGGATCGGTGAATCGAGCAATCCTTGTTCGACCAGGAAAAGGATATTCAATATCCGGCCGGTCCGGCCATTGCCGTCATTGAATGGATGAATGGCTTCAAACTGGTAATGCTGAATCGCCATTTTTACCAGCGGATCCATATTCGATTTATCGCGCAGAAATTTTTCCCAGTTAGCGAGTTTCTCCGCTATCAGCTTTTTTCCTTCGGGTGGCGTGTAGATGATTTTTCCGCTGGCGCTGCTCTTGAGATTTGTCCCCTTGTTATCGCGGATCTTCAGTTTCTTGTCATTCTTGACGGTGCGGCAAAGACCGATCGCCGTCTTTACCGTGAGTGAGCCCAATTGCACGGCGCGGCTGCCTTCGAACAACGCTCGTCGATAACGCAAAGCCTCTTTGGTCGCCGGGTCCGCCTTTTCTTCGGCGACATCGGCAAATTCAAAAAGCTTGTCCGTCGTGGTTACGATATTTTCGATTTCCGAACTCGCGCGGGCTTCCATCAGCGGCAGTGCGTTCACCAGGACCGCTGCGTTGGGGATTAACTCGGCGGCTTGTTTCAGTTCCGCAAGAGCGACGCGCGCCGAAATGCATTTTTTCAAAATCGCCGATGTCTCGATTTCGCCATTCGCTGGCGGCAGCATCGGCAGGTCGTTGTATGGCGTTCGAGGGTCGAATTTGGCCATGGCGAAACACTCCTTGTCGCGTCGGTCCCGATCTGTCGAAGCTAACGACAGGATTGTTCAATATGTCGAAAAAACAACTCCTTTTCGACATTTACTGGCGATGTGTCGATCGAAAAGACACATGCGGTAGATATGTCGATTTTTCACAAGTTTTTCGACATGTTTTGAGTATATGTCGATGGAATGGACAGATCAAGCAAACCTGTCGATTTTTGTCTATTTTTTCGACATATGTCACAGAAATGTCGATTCGCTACACATGGCCAAATAAAAGCCATACAAAACAAGTCCTTAGAGCCTTCGGAAAATCATCATTCGGGATTATGTGAAATAAAAATACTGCTGCCGCGATCCAGGCCTGCGGACCCGGCATTTGTCGATGGCGCTCGAGCCCGGTTCCTGCTTTGTTATTATCAATCTCCCTGTTGCCGCCACCAAGCGACGCCTATGTCCGGTCAACCCATGCCTCGCAGAAACGATACTTGCCCCTGTGGCAGCGGCAAGCGCTACAAGCACTGCTGCGCAGCAAAGCAGTCCGCGGCGAGCGGCAAGAGAGCCACCGCACGGGCGACTCCCGACTATACCGAGCTGGGGTACATCCGCGATGGTCTCGATACGCCGGAAAAACAAGCGCTTTATTGCGCAGACCAGCCGCCCGGGATCGTGGCAACCCGGGGTTTGGTGCCTCCGGGGATATTGATTATCAAGAAATACCTGGGCGCGACACAGTGTCAGTTCATCGTCGATTATGCGAACCGGCAGGCCGGTGAGAAATCCACGATCCAAAGTAAGGATTCGTCGGGCTCAGGGCAGGCTGCGACCCGGGAGTCGACCGCGAGGATTACCGAGTATGTGGATATCACGGGGATAAGCGATCATGTCAATTCGTTGGTGAGCGATATTTTTCTTCATGAGGTGCAGCCATTCTACTCGACCGAGATCGAATGGTTTGAATGCCCGGAGATACTTCGTTATCACCAGGGCGGGCACTACCAGGCGCATTCCGATGCGGACAACTGGACCGCATCGAAGCGGAAATGGTCACGCGGGATGGACAGGGATTACAGCCTGTTGCTTTACCTGAACGATGATTTTACCGGCGGCGAACTCGATTTCCCGCATTTCGGTTTTCGCCTACGCCCGGAGTCCGGCATGCTGGCTTGTTTCCCGTCGGATCATCGATACCTGCACGCGGCGAAACCGACGTTGTCCGGAACGCGGTATGTACTGGTCGGCTGGGCCGCCGCGAAAGGAACCCGACGGGTCAACGATCAGCCGCCAAACCGCGCGGTCAGGCTGAGCGAATAAGGCCACTGAAATCAGCTCGTAATTCCCGCAGGCGTACCTATTCCAGGGTGGCGATATAGGCGGTGACGTCCCGAACCTGCTCATCAGTGGCTAGGATCATGGCCATCGGCCGCATTTGCGCGCCATAAATATCTTTCGGGTTGGTGCCCCGTATCCCGGCCTTGAAATTCTCGAGCTGACGTTCGATGTACCAGTCATACTGTCCAGACAGGCGTGGTGCATTCAATGAGACATTGCCTTCCCCGTTGGCCCCATGACAGGCTACGCAAACCGCAAACGCCTTTTTGCCGGCATCGGTATTGCCCTCGATAGTGGCTGCCAGTTCTGGCAACGGCAGAGTCGCTATATACGCGGCAACATCCATGACTGCCTGTTCGTTCGGCAGGGTTAGCGCCATCGGGCGCATTTGCGCGCCAAAAATATCCTCTGCGTGCGCGCCGCGCACCCCCGCCCGGAAATTATTCAGTTGGCGGACGACATACCATTCATCCTGGCCGCCGGTCGCGGGAGCATTCAGCGCTGCGTTGCCCTCGCCATTCTCACCATGGCAAGCCATGCAGACAGCGAACAAGACCTTCCCCTTTTCGGCGTCGCCATCGGCGGCTTTTGCAACCATGGTGTTGCCAAGCACAATGACGAAGATCAAGGCAAATCCCGGTAGTTTTTTCATGGCGTCCCCGCTTGCGATATGCAGAATTAGGGAACAAGCTACCTAACTCTCTGTTTTTCTTCAAGCATTTTGCGAGCTGCTTTCCCAGTGGTGGCTTTGCGGGTTGGTTTTGGAATCGCGTGCTACACTCGGCCCCATAACGGGAGCATCTTGCAACAGGGATCGTGGAAGTCACCTTATTTTTTTGTAACCAGGCCAGTGTCGAGCCTGACGGAAAACTGAGTCTTCAAGGCGTGTTGAACGAGTTGTATGCCCCGGCGTTTCCCGCCAGGCAGGAACGGTTGTTTTTGGCTGGAATCATAGAGTGGCAACGGGCTGACGAGGGGAAGAAAGAATTCCTGATACACCTGAAAGACCCGGACGGGCTGGCTATTTTTACCATTGAAGGCCATACCGATGTGGACAGCAGACCGGAAACCCGGGCACCGGCGGTGACGCAGCTGGTGTTGCCGATGGAAAAACTGGTATTTGAGGCGGCGGGCGAATACCCGGTGGATATCACGATCGCCGGTCGGCAGTTCAACGGTCCAAAATTGTATTTAATGAAATCCGAAAAGGCAGATTTGTAGTTTGTAAAAGCAATAGGCACAATCCGCAACGCGAAGAGAAATATAAAAATGTCAATTTCTGTTCTGGAAGCTCTTGCTCATTTTAAGAAACCGGCCCTGGTTGTCTTTGGCGGGGTGGCAGGTTTTGTTGCGGGAATCTGGGTAAACAGCACTTATTTCGACGACGCCAGCCCGCTTCAGCCCATCGAATTCAGTCATAGAATCCATGCCGGGGAAAATGAAATTCCCTGTCAATACTGTCATGTCTATGCCGCCCGTACGCCGGTGGCCGGCGTGCCATCGGTGGAAAAATGCATGGGTTGCCACAGGTCGGTCGCCACCGACAAACCGGAGATCATCAAGGTGGCGCAATATTACGCCGACCGCAAGCCCATACCCTGGGTCAAAGTCTATGACGTTCCCGATTTCGTGCATTTCACGCACAAACGGCACATCAAGGCCGGCCTGGAATGCGCAACCTGTCACGGCCCCGTCGATACCATGGATCGAATTACCCGACAGCAACCACTGCGCATGCCGTGGTGCGTCGATTGCCATACCAGCAAAGAGGTCGAAAACGGACGCGATTGCTGGACCTGCCATAAGTGAAGGCAGCGAAAGCTGCGAAACTCGAGGGTGAGATGAGTAACAAGATCAATCGTCGGGATTTTCTGAAGTTTGTCGGCGCCGGAACGCTCGGTGCGGGGGCTGGTTTTCTCGCTGCCGACGTTTCGAAGATGTCGACGGAGTTTCTGATCCCGCAGGTCAATCTGCCGGAAGATTATTCACCTGGAATCGCGACCTGGTACAACACGGTGTGCACCCAATGTTCCGCCGGTTGCGGGATCTCGGTCAGAACCCGGGAAGGGCGGGCCAAGAAAATCGAGGGCAATCCGTCTCACCCGGTCAACCAGGGGAAGCTGTGTGCGTTGGGGCAAGCCGGTTTGAACGTGCTGTATAACCCGGATCGGATCAAAACCCCGTTGCTCAGGGATGGCGAGCGTGGCAGCGGCAGTTTTAGCCCGATCAGCTGGGACCAGGCGCTGACCACCATTTCCGGTGTTCTGGGCGCGCTGAAAATTCAGAAAAAAGCCAACAATGCCTATTTTCTCAGTGGTGGGGTCAACGGTCATTTGAATGAACTGTTTGCCCTGTTCATGGATCAGCTTGGCTCGGAAAACTATCTGCAACATGAGTTTTCATACCCGGCCAGCTTGTTTGCGGCGAACAAAGCCTGTTTCGACGAAGATGTCCTGCCTTATTACGATATTGCTAACAGCAAGTACCTGCTTTCTTTTGGCGCGGATTATCTGGGTGCCTGGTTGTCGCCGGTTCACTATAGCGTTTCATACGGGCACTTGCGGCAGGGAACGGAGCAGCGCGGCCGTTGTGTACAGGTTGAGCCGCGGATGTCGCTGTCTGGGGCAAATGCCGACGAGTGGGTAGCAGCCCGGCCTGGCAGCGAGGGTATGCTCGCCCTTTCGATGGCGCATTCCATCGTCGAACAAGGGTTGTATTCCGGTGCGGATGCCGGTGACTGGAAGCAGACGCTCGTCGCTTATTCGCCGGCCAGCGTCGCCGAACAATGTGGAATATCGGCTGAACGCATCGTACGAATTGCGACCGAGTTTGCTAACGCCAGTCCCAGCCTGGCCATCGGCGGTGGGGCCGCCGGCGCATCGACGAATGGCACGGCCAACCTGGTCGCGGTCAATGTGCTCAATTATATCGGCGGCAATATCGGCGAAGCTGGCGGGATATTGTTTAACCCGGCCAGCACATTTTCCAGTGGGGCTCCCCGGCCGCGCGCCGGCTATCAAGACATGCTGGAATTGCTTGCGTCGCTGCGCGGCGATGACGCCGAGGTGCTGATTCTTCACGATACGAACCCGGTCTTTACCCTGCCTTCCTCCGCGAACGTTAAAGAGGCAGTGATGGCGGTTCCGTATGTCATCGGCATGTCGAGCTTCATGGACGAAACGATGGCGCTGGCCGATATCATCCTGCCGCTGGATACCTACCTGGAAGCGTGGGGTGACAACATCCCCGATCCCGGTGTCGGCTTCGCGGTTGCCTCTATCGCCCAGCCGGTCGTCAAGAGACTCTACGATACGCGGTCGGCCGGCGACATCATTCTCGCGCTGGCGCACCAGATCGGCGGTGAGCTTCCCGCCAACATGCCATGGACATCGATGGAAAATTACCTCATGGAAATGTGGCGGGCGGTCTACCGCAGAAATAGTAACGACAGCAGCGACCAGGGGTTCAAAAAATTCTGGACCAGTATCCTGGAATCAGGGGTTTGGGGTGAGCGGCCGCGGCAACAGGACCGTCCGCACAAGGCCATGAGCCGGGCGATGTTGTCGGCAGTGGGCATGGCGCAGCCATCTTTTGCCGGCAAGGAGAGTGAGTATCGGTTTGTGATGCAGCCCTATTTGAGTTTGGCCTTCCAGGACGGGCGCGGCGCCAATTTGCCCTGGATGCAGGAACTTCCCGATCCGCTGACCAGTATCGTCTACAACTCCTGGGTTGAATTGAACCCAAAAACAGCCGCCGAGCTTACCATTCGCGAAGGCGACGTTTTGCTGGTGGAGTCCACGACCGGTCGGCTCGAAGCGCCGGCTTTTATCTATCAGGGGATTCGACCTGATGTGGTGGCCATGCCGATCGGGCAAGGCCACGGTAACTACGGTCGTTACGCGAGCGGTCGAGGCTCGAACCCGATTGAAATTCTGGCGCCTGAAACCGATATCGGCAGCGGCGGGCTGGCCTGGTCGGCAACCCGCGTGAAAATTTCGAAAACCGGCAGGCGAGTCCACGTTATCAAGACCGATGGTACGACGCGCGACCTGGGTCGCAATATTCTGGGCCACGAGCATGGTCATGCCTGATTGCAGGAGATGTAGATGAGCACAGCTTTGGAAAAATTCAAAAAGTACAGAAAGCCAGGCTACTACGACAAGTTCGATTACCACTGGACCATGTCCATTGACCTGGATCGTTGTACTGGCTGTGAAGCTTGCGTGGTCGCCTGTCAGGCGGAGAACAATCTGCCCATCGTCGGTGAGCAACAGTTTGCAATGCGGCGGGAAATAAAATGGATCAGGATCGAGCGTTACTGGGAGGGCGAGTACCCGGACATCAAGCTGCAATTCATCCCGATGCTTTGCCAGCACTGCGATCAGGCTCCCTGTGAAATTGCGTGTCCGGTTTTTGCGACTTATCACAACCAG
>Ga0209980_10001285_pt1 | contig 13888 bp, 12 predicted proteins | sample CR02metaG_FD_183611 | JGI IMG/M metagenome (GOLD analysis project Ga0209980, IMG submission 183611) | Deep subsurface microbial communities from Mariana Trench to uncover new lineages of life (NeLLi) - CR02 metaG (SPAdes) (version 2) | ecosystem: Environmental > Aquatic > Marine > Ocean trench... | reverse complement strand
TTGGTAGCGGGGGCTGGATTCGAACCAACGACCTTCGGGTTATGAGCCCGACGAGCTACCAGACTGCTCCACCCCGCATCAGGAGCGCGGAATGATAGCTAGGTTGATGCTAATTTTCAATATGTAATTTCTGACACTGAGTCGTATTCGAGGACTCAAGTGACCCTGATATTTTGGCACCTACATCGACCGACGATACCTTTTAGCTAAACGCCAGGATGCAATAACCCATCAGCGCCGACGGGAAAATTCCCAGGCCCAATAAGGTCAGGCCGTTTGCACTGAGCAGAATCTTGACATCGAGCGCCTGCTTGATTGTGATGATCTGATCTGGTATCGGTTTATCGAAATACATGACCTTGATCACCCGCAGATAATAGAAAAGACCGATCACCGAGAAAAGCACTGCAAATACCGCCAGCCAGACTAGTTCAATTTGTACGACCGACTGTAAAACGCTTAACTTGGCGTAAAAGCCGACTGTCGGTGGCACTCCAGCCATCGAGAACATAGCGATTGCCAGCATTGCCGCATGCCATGGATGACTATCGTTTAATCCGGTCAGGTCGGCAATATTTTCCGCCTCGCTACCCTTGCGATTAAGCAATAGCAAAACCCCAAATGCTACCGAGGATGTAATCGCGTAGGTAATCGTGTAAAACATGGCCGAGGCATACCCGTTGGCGGTACCAGACAGGATACCGAGTAAAATAAACCCAACGTGCGAAATTGTGGAGTAAGCCAGCATTCGTTTAAAATTGGTCTGTGCTATTGCAATCACATTACCAATAGCCAACGACAATACCGAAAGCGCCATTAGCATTTGCGACCAGTCGACCTGGAGATCGCCAAGGCCATCGACCAGTAACCGCATTGCCATCGCGAATCCGGCTATTTTAGGCGCTGTACCGATGAGCAGGGTGACCGATGTTGGAGCTCCCTGGTAGACGTCAGGTAACCACATATGAAATGGCACGGCACCCAGTTTGAAGGCCAGCCCGACTACGATAAATGTCAGGGCAAATGCCATCGGTACCGGGTACTGTTCGATTTTCAGGCTCACTACTTCAGCGAGCTGATTAATATTCAGGGTACCGGTAATCCCGTAAAATATCGAAATACCGTACAGCAGTATTCCGGAGGCCATTGCACCGAGTACGAAGTATTTCATCGCAGATTCAGAAGCGGATTTCGAGTTCCGGTTAAAGGCAATCATTGCGTAGAGCGAAAGCGATAACAATTCCAGACCCAGATAAATCAGCAATAAACTGTGCGCCGATATCATGATCATCATACCCAGGGTCGCGCAAAGCCCCAGCACGTAATACTCGCCCTTATAAATTTCGTGATCGACAAGATAATCGCGTGAATAAATAAATACCAGGATAACGACGACACAGACGGCAATCTTCAAGGTGACTGCCAGTTGATCAAGAATGAAGGAACCGCCGAAGGTGGAAACACTGTCTACGGGAGCCACCGCAATAACCGCGACTGCGGTTAAAACCAGGGTTAGCACCGACAACAGCAAACTAATCCAGCGTTTTTCCTGACTGAGAAACAGATCGACTATCAGTACCAGGCAGATCATCGCCAGCATTACAATTTCTGGTAATGCCGGTAACAGGTTGGGTTGGGTGAATTCTGCCATTATATTTTCGAAATTGTAATGTGATTCAACAAGTTTTCAATCGTTGGATGCATCACCCTGACCAGTGGGTCTGGCCAAAGTCCGAGAACCAGCACCGCAATCGCCAATATTGACAGGAATAAAAACTCCCGTTTGTTGATATCGGTTAGTGCTTTCACATTGTCGTTAGCAACCTCGCCGAATATGACCCGTTTTATCATCCAAAGTGTATAGGCAGCGCCGAGTATCAAGGTTGTTGCAGCGAGAAAAGCGATCCAGAAACTTGCCTTGAAGCTAGCCAGAATTACCATGAACTCACCGACAAATCCTGAGGTTCCGGGTAAGCCCGCATTTGCCATCGCAAAAAATACCATGAATGCGGCAAATACCGGCATCGTGTTCACAACACCGCCGTAGTCAGCTATCTGACGGCTGTGCATGCGGTCATACAAAACACCGACGCACAGGAACATTGCGCCGGATATAAATCCGTGCGAAATCATCTGCACCATTCCGCCTTCAAGCGCCAGAACTGAACCCTGGCTTCCGCCGTCTCCGGCCATGATGCGAAATACGATAAAAAAACCAAGTGTCACAAATCCCATATGCGCGATCGAAGAATAGGCAATCAACTTTTTCATATCCCGCTGTACCAACGCGACAAAACCGATATAAACCACCGCGGTCAGTGACATAAAAATGATCAACCAGTCGAGTTCGGCACTGGCATCGGGCGTTATCGGCAGGCTAAAGCGGATAAAACCATAACCACCCATCTTCAACATGATTGCTGCGAGGATCACCGAGCCGCCGGTGGGCGCTTCCACATGCGCGTCCGGTAACCAGGTATGCACCGGCCACATCGGTACCTTGACCGCGAAAGCAACCAGGAATGCAAGAAATATCAGTATCTGCTCGGTCAGGGACAGTGGTAGCAAATGGAAGTCGAGGATCGAGAAGCTGCCGGATTTATGGTACATGTAAATCAAAGCCACCAGCATCAATACCGACCCGATAAAGGTATAGAGGAAAAATTTCAGGGTTGCATAGATGCGGTTCTCACCGCCCCAGATTCCGATTACCAGAAACATTGGAATCAACATTGACTCGAAAAAGATATAAAATAATATCGCATTCAGCGAAGAGAAGGTGCCAATCATGAAACCTTCCATGATCAGAAAGGCGGCCATATACTGCGCGACCCGGTATTGAATTATCTCCCAGGCCGAGATAATGACAACCACCGTGGTAAAAGAAGTCAATAATATTAACGGCATCGAAATGCCATCGATGCCGATAAAATATTCGATTTTAAATGCCGGTATCCAGTCGTGGCGCTCGACAAATTGCATCAGATGCGTGTCAATATTAAATTGCGAGTAAAGCGGCAGAGTCAACAGGAAGGTTATAATGGAAGACAGCAATGCAATTATACGCGCTGCGGCAGGCTTTCTGTCGCCTACAACCAGTACCAGCACGCCACCTACGATTGGTGTCCAGATTACCAGACTCAACAATGGCCAGTCAGCATACATAGATTAACGATTACCTTTTTATTGATTATTACTTATTATTTGTCTGGTCAGCGGCTAGACCAGCACAACCCAACCAAGCAACAGGATCAGCCCCGATATCATCGCAAATGCATAATGATTGAGGTAGCCGGTTTGCACATGTCGAATGACTCCCGAGAGCCAACCCACCAGTTTGGCGCTGCCATTGACTAATAGTCCATCGATCAATAGTGCATCCCCCAACCGCCATAGCAGGTGTCCGATTCCACGACAGCTTCCGGCAAAAACGAACTGGTTAAAGCGATCAAAATAGTATTTCTGGTCTAACAGCCTGTATATAAAATTGAATCTACGTTGAAAGACTTCTGCGATCGACGGTTTTTTCAGGTAGATATACCAGGATGAGATGACTCCTCCAGCAGCCAGGTACAGCACCGGTCCAGAAAAGCCATGCACAACGAAATTGGCTGGGCCATGGAATACCTCTTCCACGGCTGCCATCGCACCGTGTTGTTTCAATATGATTATTGCATTATCAAAATAGCCACCAAACAGCACCGCATCGATCGTAAGCCAACCGATAATTGCCGACGGAATCGCCAGTAATATCAATGGCACTGTGACCACAGGTGAAGTTTCATGCAGATGTGATCGCGTGTGTTCATCCATACGCTCCTCACCGTGAAAAACCAGGAAGAACAGGCGAAATGTATAAAAAGCGGTCACAAATACGCCGAGTAAAACCATCGTATAGGCGTATCCGGCACCCGGTATATCGGCGTTTTGTGCGGCGAGTATGATCGCATCCTTGGAAAAATAGCCTGAGAACCCGGGAAAACCAATGAGTGACAGGGAGCCAACCAGTGCCACCCAGTAGGTTATCGGCATATACTTTTTCAAACCGCCCATCTTGCGAATATCCTGCTCGTGGTGCATCGCTATGATCACCGAGCCGGCAGCGAGGAATAACAGCGCCTTGAAAAATGCATGCGTCATCAAGTGGAATATAGCCGCCGAATAAGCCGAAGCACCCAGGGCAACAGTCATATAGCCGAGCTGTGACAGGGTCGAATAAGCCACGACCCGCTTGATATCGTTTTGCACGATACCGATCAGGCCCATAAAAAATGCCGTGGTAGCACCAATTACCAGCACTACCGAAAGGGCTGTTTCAGATAATTCGAATAGCGGTGACATACGCGCCACCATGAAAATACCGGCTGTTACCATGGTTGCAGCGTGGATCAGGGCGGAGATCGGAGTTGGGCCCTCCATCGAATCGGGTAACCATACGTGTAACGGTACCTGCGCCGATTTACCCATAGCGCCGATGAACAGCAAAATACAGGCCAGTGTTATCACGCTCCAATCGAGCCCGGGTATTACCTGCAGCGTGGCTGACACCATCCTATCCGATCTTTCAAATACCTCGTAATAATCAAGCGATCCGGTGTAAGTTAGCAGTACAGCGATCCCGAGCAGGAAGCCAAAGTCACCGACCCGGTTGACCAGGAAGGCCTTCATATTGGCGAAGATTGCGGTTTCCCGCGTATACCAGAATCCGATCAACAGATACGAAACCAGTCCAACCGCTTCCCAGCCAAAGAAAAGCTGCAGGAAGTTATTTGACATCACCAGCATCAGCATCGAAAAAGTGAAAAGCGCGATATAACAGAAAAAACGCTGGTAACCCGGGTCATCCACCATGTAACCAATGGTATAAATGTGCACCATTAACGAAACGCTGGTTACCACCACTATCATCATCGCGGTCAGGCTGTCGATCAGGAAACCTACTTCGAACCGAATGCCATCGCTTATCATCCAGACATAAACCGACTGGTTGTAAATCTCCGCACCGTCGAGTACCACGTCTTTCAACACGACCAGGGACAGCAGGCACGAGACGCCGACACCAATTATGGTCACCCAGTGTGCACCCGCACGTCCAATTTTGCTGCCAAATAAACCGGCGATAATGGCGCCGGCTAACGATGCCAGGGGAATGGCCAGGTAAACTGATTCCATGCCTATCCTTTTAACTCGCTGATATCGGTCACATTGATAGAACCCTTGTTGCGAAATAACACCACCAGTATCGCCAGCCCTATCGCGGCTTCCGCGGCAGCGACGGTAAGAATGAAGAACACGAATATCTGTCCCGCGAGATCGTCGAGGTAGTGCGAAAATGCGATAAAATTCAGGTTCACAGCGAGCAGCATGAGTTCGATCGACATCAACAGGATAATGATGTTTTTGCGGTTAATGACGATACCGGCAATGCTAATGCTAAACAGTATCGCGGCGAGTACCAGGTAATGGCTTAAATGTATGCTCACTGCCCTTCACCGCTGGAGGGCATTTTCACAATTCGCAAACGGTCGGCCTTACGAACCTTGATCTGATCCGACGGATTTTGATATTTGGTCCGTGGGCGCTTACGCATGGTGAGAGATAAAGCGGCCACGAGTGCGACCAGCAATATCACCGCGGCTATTTCAAATGCAAATACGTATTCGGTATACAGCACCGCGCCAAGCGCCTTGGTATTACTGAAGTCGGCGCCTTTCGGAACTGGAGTGGCTATCGACTCAATTGAGAATATATCGTCGGTAACCACAGACCACATCAGTAATAACATGATTACGGCGAAGACTATGCCGAGCGGTAAAATCCGGCTAAACCCTTCGCGCATTTGTGCAATATTAATATCGAGCATCATTACCACGAACAGGAATAACACCATCACCGCACCCACGTAAACCAGCACCAGGATGATGGCGAGGAACTCGGCTTCGAGGGTCATCCAGATGACCGCACTGGTAAAAAATGTCAGTACCAGGAACAATGCAGCATTAATCGGGTTTCGCACCGTCACGACCACGGTCGCCGTGGTAATGGTCATAAATGCAAAAACATAAAAAATAATCGCCTCAATCATTCCAATAATTACCGGTAGGGTGCGTCAACAGCACGGTCTGCGGCTAACTGTTCCTCATAGCGATCACCAAATTCGAGCAGCATTTCCTTGGTCATAATATTTTCACCCCGATTCTCAAAGTGATACTCGAAGATATTGGTCTCGACGATCGCATCGACAGGACAGGCTTCTTCGCAAAAGCCACAGTAAATACACTTGAACAAGTCGATATCGTAGCGCGTGGTTCTGCGCGTGCCGTCCGCCCGCTGTTCTGACTCGATGGTAATGGCCACCGCCGGGCAAACCGCTTCACACAATTTACAGGCGATGCAACGCTCTTCGCCGTTCGCGTATCGACGCAACGCGTGCAAACCCCTGAATCTGGGGCTGATTGGTGTTTTTTGTTCTGGATACTGCACGGTAATTTTTTTGCGGAAAAAATACCGGCCGGTCACGCCAAGGCCCTGCAGCAACTCGAGAAACAGGAAGCTTTTGAGGTAAAATTTTATCCTTGCAAACATAGTATTACACCGACCAGGGACCAAGCTTGAAATAGACCATCACACCTTCAACCGCAATCCACACGATGGCCACCGGGATCAACACTTTCCAGCCCAGGCGCATGATCTGGTCATACCGATAACGCGGGAAGGTGGCCCGAAACCAGAGGAACAAAAACATGAAAAAGCCGGTCTTTAGGAACAACCAGCCGATACTGTCTCCCACCAGGTCCGGTATAGGACTTAACCAGCCGCCGAAGAACATCAGCGACGCCAGCATCGCGATCAGAATCATGTTGGCGTATTCGGCGAGAAAAAATACCGCGAAGGTCATGCCTGAATACTCGACATGAAAACCGGCAACGATTTCGGATTCACCTTCCACCACGTCAAACGGAGCGCGATTGGTTTCGGCCACGCCCGATATCAGATAAACCATAAACAGCGGGAACAGTGGAATAAAAAACCAGCTTCCCACACCACCCTCCTGGCTGGCCACAATCTTGCCCAGATTCAGGCTACCCGCCGCCATTAGCACGCCCACCAGGGCGAAACCCATCGCAATCTCGTAGGCGACAATCTGGGCTGCAGAGCGCATCGCGCCTATTAATGCATATTTCGAATTGGAAGCCCAGCCGGCAATAATTACGCCATAGACACCCACCGAGGTCATCGCCAGGATGTAAAGCAACCCGGCGTTAATATCGGCAAACACCAGCGTATCGTTAAATGGCATGACCGCCCAGGCGGCCATGGCCGGTGCGAAAGTCAAAACCGGCGCGATAAAAAACAGGTACTTATTCGCATTCGTCGGCAGTATTATTTCCTTGAACATCAATTTGAACATATCGGCGAATGGCTGCAGCAGGCCTTTTGGACCGACACGATTGGGGCCTATGCGACTTTGCATATACCCAATAACCTTGCGTTCTGCGAGGGTGTAGTAGGCGACTACAATAAACAGTGGCATCAGAATCACGACAACTTTAAGCAGGGTATAAATCGTGTACTGCAACGATTCAGGTAAGCTAAGCCAGACTGGAGTAAAATATTCGATCACGACAGTCGCTCCAGTTCAACCACACCACAGGCATCGCCCAAATCTTTCACCAGCTCGATGCCGGTGGGGATGTAGACGCAGCCTGACGGGATATCCTCGCTGATTATCAAGGGCAAGATTGCTGTGCCCTGCCCCTGTTTGATATGCACCTGCTCGGTGTCTACCAGTTCCGATTTTTCCGCCTGCCGCTGATTCATGACGATAGAACATTGTTGCACCATGATAGGCGTGGCCTGCAATGGTGCTGACAATCGGGTCAAATCGTCACAGGCATAAATGGGCGCTATGCCGATTTTCTGAATCGACCGGGATTTGACCGGTAAACGACTCGCAGTCGACTCGACACCGCAGAGATTATTCAGGCTAACGTCGCGACATAGCTCCTTGACTTCATTTTTTACTGCAACCGAATCGGCGTAATCAAATTCACCGGGCAGAAGGTATTGTCCGAGCGTAACCAGTATTTTCCAACCCTGCCTGCTTAAACCCTGGGCCTTGATGCATCCCTTAAAACTCTGCCAGAGGCCCTCCACATTCACAAAGGTTCCCGAAGTTTCTCCAAAACCGGCTAACGGCAATACCAGATCAGCATGTTCATCGATATACTGATTATTAAAACTATTGATCGCAATGATGAAATCGTTATTGTCCGCAAGATGCCGCACCAGCGATCCATGACCAGTATCCAGCATCGGATTAATTCCAAAGCTGAGTAACACCTCGTGCTTCGATTCTAATATCTGGCGCGCATGCTGCCAGCTTCCTTTCACTGCAACCCCGCCCGGTAATCGATGCGGCAAGCATCCGGCAAGACAGGCACCGGCAGAATTCGCCAATGGTGACAGGTAGCCCAGGCTCGAATCGCTGGCACTTGAGATGGTTTCACATAATTCCTGTATCAAGGACAGATAGGGGCTGCTAAGCGCCTGGATGCCGACGATCACTGCTGTATTTTTGCCAGCCAGCAGAGAACCGGCAATTACCTTGTGCTCCTTTTGGAGTTTGTAGCCATCCAGCAGTCCGCGTAAATGGTCGGATAATTCGGTATTAGATTTTTCTGCCAGTGCCACAACCACACCCGCCAGATCGCCTAGCAATTGCTCGGTCGAGCCATTGATCTCCTCGAGCAAATCGAAATTATATTGTCCCGCGACCTGGCAGATCGAAGACACACTGGCGCCATTGTTAACCACCGCTTTGCGAATCCGATGCGATAAAATCGGTTGTTCCTGCCGCAGGTTACCCGCGACGATCAGACAAGCGTCGAGTGATTCCACCGATTCAAGTGATCTACCCAACCATGGCATCGCCGCGGACTGATCCTGAGAGGAAAAATCAACCTGGCTCAGGCGGTGGTCGATATTACTGGAACCGAGACCACGCAACAGCTTTTGAGCCAGATAGTGCTCCTCTAGTGTAGCCTGCGGGCTAATCAGCGCTGCTATCTGATCGCTATCCTGGTTAGCGGCGCGCGACAATTTTTCCACCGCGACATCAACCGCTGTTTCCCAGTCGATAATTTTTAACTGGCCGCCTTCACGCAGCATCGGCGAGCTGATACGGGTTTCATTATTCACCGCGGTGTAACTAAATCGATCACGGTCTGAAATCCACGACTCGTTAATTGATTCATTTTCTCGTGGCACTACCCGTATCAGGTCGTTACCGCGGGTATGTACAAAAATATTGGATCCTATGCAATCGTGCGGCGCAACACTCGGGTGCTGGGTCAATTCCCAGGGCCGGGCGGTGTAACGCGAGGGTTTTGCAGTCAGCGCACCGACCGGACAAATATCGATCATATTACCCGATAATTCAGAGGATATGGATTTTTCGATAAAGGTGCCGATTTCGACGCTCTCGCCCCGGCCGGTAAGACCCAGTTCGGGCAGCCCGGCAATTTCATCACCAAAACGAACGCAACGGGTGCAATGAATACAGCGGGTGAAATCGGTGGCGATCAAGGGTCCGATATTTTTGTCCATTACCACGCGCTTTTGCTCGGTATATTGCGAAATGCCTTCGCCAAACCCCATCGCCACATCCTGAAGCTCGCATTCGCCACCCTGATCACAAATAGGGCAATCGAGAGGATGGTTGATCAACAGGAATTCCATCGTCGACTTTTGCGCTGCAATCGCTGCAGCCGATCGAGTCTGCACAACCATGCCGTCGACCACATTTGTGGCACAGGCAGGCATCGGTTTCGGTGACCGTTCGATCTCGACCAGGCACATTCGGCAATTCGCCACAACCGACAGCTTCTTGTGATAGCAAAACCGCGGTATCGCAATATTGTTATCATCCGCTACATCGATCAGCAGTCGCCCGGCCTGGGACTCAATCCGTTGCCCGTTGATCGTGAGTGTAATGCTGTCGCTCATTAGTTATCTTTACTCATTAAATAGTCACTAGGCAGCGTTTTCGATGATTGAACGCTTGTGCTCAACATAGTATTCGAATTCGTGGCGATAGTGCTTGATAAAACTCCAGACCGGCATTGCTGCTGCATCCCCGAGCGCGCAGATAGTCCGGCCCTCGATCTTGTGTGAAACCTCCTCCAGCCTGGTAATATCTTCAGGCAGCCCCTGGCCGTCGATAATTCGATTCAGCATGCGGTATAACCATCCGGTACCCTCGCGGCAGGGCGTACATTGCCCACAGGATTCGGAAAAATAAAACCGTGCTATACGACGCAGGGTCAGCACCATATCGGTGGTTTCGTCCATCACTATCACGGCACCGGATCCCAGCATTGAGCCTGCCTTTGCAATCGAATCATAATCCATCGTGCAATCCATCATGATATCGCCAGGCAGTACCGGCACTGAAGAGCCGCCGGGAATCACGGCCTTGAGTTTACCGCCATTACTCACCCCACCGGCCATTTCGAGTAGATCCTTGAACGGGGTACCCATGTTGATTTCAAAATTACCCGGTTTGGCGACATGCCCGGATACCGAGAACAGTTTTACGCCACCATTATTAGGGATGCCAAAATCGGCAAACCATTGCGCACCATTGCGCATGATCGCCGGCACGGACGCCAGTGACTCGGTATTATTGATCGTGGTCGGTTTTCCATACAGACCGTAATTCGCCGGAAACGGGGGCTTGTATCGCGGTTGACCTTTTTTACCTTCGAGTGATTCGAGTAACGCGGTTTCTTCACCGCAGATATAGGCTCCTGCGCCCAGCGTGCCGTACAATTCAAAATCTACCCCGCTACCGAGTATGTCCTTACCCAGGTAACCGGCTTCATAGGCCTCTTTTAGCGCTGCTTCAAAACGGATAGCGGGCTCGTCGATGAATTCTCCACGCATATAATTGTAGCCAACCGTGGCGCCGATGGCGTAACCAGCAATCATCATACCCTCGACCAGCGAATGCGGATTAAAACGCAATATATCGCGGTCCTTGCAGGTGCCCGGCTCGGACTCGTCTGAATTACACACCAGATACTTTTGCCCCGTCGTATTAGCTGGCATGAAGCTCCATTTGAGACCGGTAGGAAATCCCGCACCACCGCGTCCTCGCAATCCCGATGCCTTGACCTGTTCGATCACTTCCGTCGGCGAGATTTTTTCATCAAGGATTTTTCTTAACGCCTGGTAACCACCCGATTTCAGATAGCTTTCCATCGTCCATGGCTGGTCATACTGCAGGGTCGCAAAACAGACTTCGTTTACCATGCTTACTTCAGCCCATCCAGAATTTCATCAACCTTTTCCGGCGTCAGATTTTCGTAATACTTATGGTTGACCTGCATCATCGGACCACCAGCACAGGCCGCCAGGCACTCTTCTTCGCATTTTAGATAAATGCGCCCATCTTCGGTGCTTTCGCCAATTTTGATACCGAGTTTACTCTCAACGTGACTGACGATAGTGTCCGAACCCATCAGCATGCAACTGATGTTGGTACAGATTGCGACATTATTTCTCGCCACTGGCTTGATCTCGTACATCGAGTAAAAAGACGCAACCTCATAAACATGGATTGCGGCTAATCCCAGGTACTCGGCAACCGCATCCATCAGATCGACAGTCAGAAAACCCTTATTTTGATGCTGCGCTGCACTCAGGGCCGATAACACCGCCGATCGTTTTTGATCCGGCGGAAATTTAGCTAACCAGAGGTCGATTTCATCTCTGGTGTGGCTCGACAATAACTCGCTCTTAGATTTTTTCACGATAGCCATTACCTGTCGATCTCACCAAATACGATATCCTGGGTGCCGATAATCGCAACCACGTCGGCAAGCATATGGCCAGTCGCCATTTCATTCATAGCGGACAAATGAGCAAATCCCGGGGCCCGTATCTTCAACCGGTACGGCTTGTTACTGCCATCCGAAATCAGGTAGACGCCAAATTCCCCTTTCGGGGCTTCAATGGCGGTATAAACCTCGCCCTCGGGCAGGGTATAGCCCTCGGTAAATAATTTGAAGTGGTGGATCAAGCCTTCCATGTCAGCTTTAATTAATTCGCGCCGCGGCGGAGCAACCTTGTGATTCTCGGTCATGACGATACCGGGATTCACGCGTAGCCATTCGATACACTGTTTTATAATCCGATTTGACTGACGCATCTCCTCGATACGCACCAGGTATCGGTCATAACAATCACCATTAGTACCGACAGGAATATCAAAATCCATGCGGTCGTACACTTCGTAGGGTTGTTTTTTGCGCAAATCCCATTCAACCCCGGAGCCCCGCAACATGGGCCCGGTAAAGCCGAGTTGGTAGGCTCGCTCCTCGGATACAATGCCAATATCCACGGTACGTTGTTTCCAGATGCGATTGTCGGTCAACAGGGTTTCGTATTCGTCGACATAACCGGGAAAGCGCTGGGTAAAGTCTTCGGTAAAATCAAGCATGCTTCCCTGCCGATTTTCATTCAAACGAGCGGCTTCTCTCTTGCTGCGCCATCGGTTCTGCTCATATTGAGGCATGGCATCGGGTAGATCGCGCGCTACACCGCCCGGGCGGTAGTAGGTCGCGTGCATGCGAGTTCCCGATACCGCTTCGTACAAATCCATCAAGTCTTCACGCTCGCGAAACGCGTACAGGAACATGGTCATCGCGCCGACGTCGAGTGCGTGTGTTCCTATCCACATCAGGTGATTGAGGATACGCGTAATTTCATCGAACATGACTCGAATATACCTGGCACGTTCGGGTATATCGAGGTCGAGTAATTTTTCGATCGCCATCACGTAGCCGTGCTCATTACACATCATCGAAATATAATCGAGGCGATCCATGTAGCCGATGGTTTGATTGTAGGGCTTGGATTCCGCGAGCTTTTCGGTGCCGCGATGCAACAATCCGATATGCGGGTCGGCGCGCTGAACCACCTCTCCATCCAGTTCCAGCACCAGGCGCAAAACGCCATGTGCGGCTGGATGTTGGGGACCGAAGTTAAGCGTATAGTTTTTTATTTCAGGCATCGCCGTTTGCCTCGTCATGCGCATCCTCAATATAGCGATGGTCTTTCCTGATAACCTTAGGCACCAGGACTCTCGGTTCAATTGTTACCGGCTCGTAAACGACGCGCTCCTTTTCCGGGTCGTAGCGCATTTCGACATGACCGACGAGTGGAAAATCCTTGCGAAACGGGTGCCCGACGAATCCGTAATCGGTCAAAATCCGGCGTAGGTCTGGATGGTCGGAGAACAGGATGCCGAACAGGTCAAACGCCTCACGTTCGTACCAGTCTGCAACAGCCCATACATTTGTAACCGTGGGTACAACAGGAAAACCGTCGTCAGACGCGAAAACTTTCAGCCGCAATCGAAGGTTTTTACTGTAGGACAACAGATGGCAGGAAACTGCAAATCGACTTCCCTGTGTGCTAATGGATTCGAGTTCATCACCAAACTGTAGCCGACCGGCTGAAGTGGTGGCATCCACCCCGCGGCTATAACCTGCGCGACTGGCATCGTCGGTTTGCCACTCCGCCTGGCCAAACTGTAAATAATCTACCCCGCATAAATCAACCAGCTGGCTAAAATCATACTCGCCGTTGTCGCGCAACTCGGTAGCAACTTCAATATAATTTTCTACCGTCACAACTGCGGTAATTTCCCTGAATTCATATTTTACCGAGCTTAGCTTGTCGGCAAAATTACTGCGCAGGGAATCAGCCAATTGCTGCCTGGAATTCGACATGTTATCGGGCTATGGTATTGGTGCGCTTTATTTTATTTTGCAACTGCAAAATACCGTAGAGCAACGCCTCCGCCGTTGGCGGGCAGCCC
>Ga0209980_10001284_pt1 | contig 13892 bp, 13 predicted proteins | sample CR02metaG_FD_183611 | JGI IMG/M metagenome (GOLD analysis project Ga0209980, IMG submission 183611) | Deep subsurface microbial communities from Mariana Trench to uncover new lineages of life (NeLLi) - CR02 metaG (SPAdes) (version 2) | ecosystem: Environmental > Aquatic > Marine > Ocean trench... | reverse complement strand
GAACTTCCGCTTATGGCTACAAGCAGACATCCAGCCGCTCGAAATCGAAGTCCGCTTTACCCCCAACAGCGGACGTGGCAGCAGTGGGTCACACGGGCGAACGCGATCGCGCCAGGGCTCAGCGTGTAATAGCCGAGGATTCGCTTGGAGGTCTCAGGATCGACGGCCACGAAGGTCTTTGTGCCGCTGCTCCGGTGCGAGCCTCCGATTTGAACCTGCGGGCCGCTTGGAGCGGGTTTTTGTTTCGCAAATGAATTCCCTGTTCTGCCGCGAAAATTCCCTGATACGTCAATTAAATTCCCTGTTCCGATTTATAGGGAAATCGTGGCTAACTTACTGATTTCACGAATCGATTTCGTCGAAAATTCCGCCATTTTGGCGAAATACGTTAAAATTCCCTGTTTTTTCCCTGTTTAACAGGGAAATTGCCCCAGAGACGGTTTCGCAGCAGACTGTCCGCACAGCCAATCCTTCTCCGGCAACTATATCAATGAGTTAAGCGACCCGAATGGGCATATGGACGGGCGCGTCCCGCGGCGCCGGTCGCAACGGAAAACGACCTGGACGGCTTGACCCGGTGCAAGCACGGAACCAAGCCGTCCAGACGTTCACGAGGGTAGAACCTAGAGAATCTAAACCAATAACAAGTCATCGAGAGATGGGCCGCCTGGCCGCCGGGACGGCGGCCAGGCGCACATCCGCTTTATCCCGCACAGACGAGCCCGGTTTCGATGAGGCAGGCGGAATCTTCCATCTCGTTCGTGACCGCGTTGCTCAGCAGCTCCGCGGCGGTGATGATGCCGGCCGCGACGAAGGCGAGCAGAAGCGCATATTCGACCGAAGAAATGCCACTCTCGTCGTTCCAAAGATCGCTCAGAAACTTACGCATTATCTTATCTCCCCTGATTGGTACCCAACATTGAGTTCGTGACTTCCCAAGAGGAAGTGTGAGCGGACTTTATATTAGTTTTTTATAAATTTCAATAATTATTGTATTTATAAAAATAGTTAATTTATATCTCTACAGTATAGTTAATATAACATTGTTAATCATATTTCTTTACTACGTAACGCCTTTCATAGAATGATTTTTTACTGGATTTGCCGGTCCGAGAAGGGTAATGCGCGAACCGATCCGCCGGCGATGTCGCTCACGCGAGCCGGCGGAAATCGCCCCCCCCAACTGGGTTCGGAGCGATTGATCTTGGACCGCCGGCGGGGGAGAGGTTGACTTTGTTTGGTGCCACATCGCGGGGCCCCGGCCTCAACCCAATCCGCGAAAAGCCGTTGCCACGACATCGCGCTGCCAGTTGTGCCTTGGCCGCCGTTCGCGGAACGCAACCGCTGGCACCCGGCGCCACCCCGGCCCGCCTTGGGCCTCTGCCAGGCCCCCGATGCCTGGCTTCTGCGATCGCTAGGCCGGCGCAGCGGGACCACCGCCTCGGCCCGGTCTTGATCCATTCACTGACGCAACCGCTCCTGCTTGCTTTGCTGCCCGGCCAGGCGCATCACCGCCACGGCCGACGCGGTCGGGCGGCCGGTACGCGGATCCCGGGCCGGGAAAACTGATCCGCTCTTAACCGTTTGTTAAGAAATCCGGTTAACCTTGGTTAAAGGCCCGGATCAGCCGGGCCTCCAATTTCGATGCGCGTACCGGGAAAGCGGGGATGCCTGCGATGAAAAGTTTGACGTGGATTGTTGCGCCCGCCCTCGCCGCGGCCGCGGTTCTTAGCGCTCCGGAAACCACGGCCCGGGCCCAGACTCCGGGCCAGGCTCAGCAGTGCGACCAGCGCGCCAAGGTCATCGGACACCTGGCGCAGAAATACCAGGAGGCGCCGGTGGCCATCGGGGTCACGACCTCCGGTGGCATCGTCGAGGTCTTGACCAGCGGCGACGGCAGCACCTGGACCATCATCCTGTCCAACCCGAACGGCACCTCCTGCCTGGTCGCCGCCGGCGAAGGATGGCGTGCCCTCCCCTTCGACAAAACCGCGTACGATCCGCAAGTCTAGCCGCCCGCACGCGCGGGCCAACTCCCGCGGCAATGCCGTAATATAATTTATTTTTCAATGAGTTAACTAGCTGCCACCCGGTCTGGAAGCGGCCAGCCCCGGGGGCGCCCAGGCCCCTCGATCCGCTCTAGTGGTGGAACAGAAAATCACCGCATCTAGGACACGATATCGAGCAGCGCGCCCAGCATCTGGTCCTTCACCTGGATGGTTTTCACATTGGCCTGGAACAAGCGCAACGCCTGGATTTGCTCGACCACCTCCTGCTCCAGCGACACGTTCGGCAGCGGCACCATGCCATCGGGATCGGCGTCCGGGTGATCGGGCTGGTACGACAGGAACGAGGCCGGCGTAATCGGCGCCGTCGAGGCCGCAACCCCGCCCCCGATCCCGGCCAGGGCCAGGGAACTGAAGACCGTGCGCTGGGGGGCAAAGCCCTCCGGCTTGGCCAGCTCAGGGTCCGGGTGCACGCCCAGGCTCGTCAGGTTGGCCACATTGTCGGCCGACACCGCGAGACGCCGACTCTGGGCCCGCAGGCCCGAAACGGCGCTATCGAAGACGAAACTCATTCGAGGCTCTCCATACGGCCAGTCGAGGGCATTCTATCGCTCTCGGAAAATCTCGTCAAGCAATTGTTTTTATTGAATATTTCGAAGACATTCTAGACAAATCCGCGGGGTTTCGGAAATCCGCCCCTGCGCCCACTGCAGGGCAGCCATCCTTATATCGCACGGGTATATGTATGGCCACGGTATGCTGGAATGATATATAAGTTTTGTGTAGCAACAGGGAGCCATCCATGGACGCGAAGACCCTCTGCCTCGGCGCGCTCAGCCGCGGCGACGCCAGCGGTTACGAGATCAAAAAGGCCTTCGAGGAAGGGCCGCTCAGCTACATCCACGAGGCCAGCTTCGGCGCCATCTACCCGGCGCTGACCGAGCTCGAGCGACAGGGCCTGGTGACCGGCCGCGAGATGGCCCAGGAGAAGCGCCCCGACAAGAAGGTCTATGCGCTCACCGAGGACGGGCTCCGGGCCCTGCATCTGGCGTTGCTGGCGCCGCCGGCACGGGACAAGACCCGCTCGGACTTCCTGTTCCTCCTGTTCCTCGGCCACCTGGTGGCGGCGCCCCGGCTGGCCGAGCTGATCGATGGCCGCATCGCCTGGTACCAGGACTGCCTGTCCCGCATGGAGGCCTGCAATTTGAGCGCCGGTCCGCCGGGCGAGGCGTTCGTCCACGGCCTGGGCCTGGCGGTCTACGCCGCGGCCCGGGACTATCTGATCGCGCACCGCGCGGACCTGTTGGATGCGGTCGCCGAGCAAGACCGCCTGGGCGCGGAGTAGCGGATCCGGACATGAAACGGTCTTATCTCATCGCGGGCTTTCTGGCCCTGGCGGCGACCGGCTGGGTCGTTTCGGGCCAAGTCGACCAGGGTGACAGCCCGAAGGCCGCCCGCAAGCCGCCCGCCGATCTCACCGCGACCCAGATCGTGCCGAGGGTCCGGGTGCGCACGCTGATCGCCCAACCGCGCCAGGCGGAAGTGATCCTGCGCGGCCGCACCGAGGCGATCCGAAAGGTCGACGTCAAGGCCGAGACCTACGGCCGCATCATCGAGCTGAAGGTCGAAAAAGGCGACCGGGTCGAGAAGGGCGCCGTCCTCGCCCGCCTCTCGCCCGAGGACCGCCCGGCGCGCCTGGCCGAGGCCAAAGCACTGCGCGATCAGCGCGAGATCGAATACCAGGCCTCGCACCGCCTGTCCAAGAAGGGCTATCGGGCGGAGACCCAGCTGGCCGGCGCCAAGGCCGCGCTGGAAGCCGCCGCGGCCGCCGTCACCCGCGCCCAGGTCGCGCTGCGCAACACCACGATCCGGGCGCCGTTCGACGGCCTGGTGGTCGCGCGCGGGGCCGAAATCGGCGATTTCATCGAACAGGGCGATCCGGTCGTGCGCATTATCGATCTCGATCCGGTGCTCGCCGTCGCCCAGATCAGCGAACGGGACCGCGGCCGGGTGACGGTCGGGGCGCCGGCGCGGGTCACCTTGATCGGTGGTCGCGAGGTCGTGGGCAAGGTCCGCTTCGTCACCGCGGAGGCCGAACCCACGACGCGCACCTTCCGCATCGAGATCGAGCTGCCGAACCCAGACTCGGAGATCCCCGACGGCATCACCGCCGAAATTCGGCTGCCGCTCGGCGTGGTCATCGCACACCGGGTCTCACCGGCAATCCTGACCCTGACCGACGATGGTTTGATCGGGGTCAAAACCCTCGGGCCGGACAACCGGGTGCGCTTCCACCCGATCCAGATTATCGGCGACGGCGCCGATGGGGTCTGGCTGAGCGGCCTGCCCAACCGGATCACCCTGATCACCGTGGGCCAGGAGTTCGTCGCCGAGGGACAGACCGTGCGTCCGATCGACGAGGCGGACCTGCCGCCCGGGTCCGAGAGCGGCCCGTGAACGCCCTGATCGACGCTGCGATCGACCGGGCGCGAACGGTGGTGGCGGTCCTGATCCTGATCCTGATCGCCGGCACCTACGCCTATGTCACCATCCCCAAGGAAGCCGATCCGGACGTCCAGATCGCGATCCTCTACGTCAATATCAACCACGACGGAATCTCGCCGGCGGACGCAGAGCGCTTGCTGATCCGGCCGATGGAACAGGAATTGCGGGATATCGAGGGCGTCGATCTGATGCGCTCGACCTCGTTCCTGGGCGGCGCCAACATCGTACTCGAGTTCGATGCCGGCTTCGACGTCGACCTGGCGCTGGCGGACGTGCGCGAAAAGGTCGACCTGGCCAAGCCCGGGCTGCCCGAGGACGCCGACGAGCCGACCGTCCACGAAGTCAACCTGAGCCTGTTCCCCGTGCTCGTGGTGACGCTCTCGGGCGATCTGCCGGAGCGCGCCCTGCTCGACCTGGCCCGAGATCTGCGCGATGACATCGAAAGAATTTCCAGCGTGCTCAAGGCGCAGATCGCCGGCGGCCGGGACGAGGTCGTCGAGATCGTCATCGATCCGCTGGTCCTGGAGAGCTACGATCTGAACGCGGCCGACATCATCAACGCGATGTCGCGCTCGAACCGGGTCGTGGCGGCGGGCAGCATGGATACCGGGCGCGGGCGCTTCGCGGTTCGGCTGCCGGGCCTGTTCGAGACCTACAACGACATCCTCGACATGCCGGTCAAGGTGACGCCGAATGCGGTCGTGCGCGTGCGCGACATCGGCATGCTGCGCCCGACCTTCAAGGACCCGGAGGGCTTCGCGCGCATCAACGGCCGCCCGGCGATCGCTCTGGAGGTTTCCAAGCGCACCGGCGAGAACATCATCGAGACCATCGAGCGGGTCAAGGCGACCGTCGAGCGCGCCCGCCAGACTTGGCCGGCCGAGGTCGTGATCGCCTACAACCAGGACAAATCGACCGACATCCGCACCATGCTGGCGGACCTGCAGAACAACGTGCTCAGCGCTGTGCTCCTGGTCATGATCGTGATCGTGGCCGCCCTGGGCTTGCGGTCGGCGGGTCTGGTCGGGATCTCCATTCCCGGTTCCTTCCTGGCCGGCATCCTGGTGCTTGCCGCCTTCGGCATGACCATCAATATCGTGGTCCTGTTCAGCTTGATCCTGGCGGTCGGCATGCTGGTCGACGGCTCGATCGTGGTCACCGAATACGCCGATCGCAAGATGACCGAGGGCCATGGGCGTCGGGCCGCGTATTCGCTCGCCGCCAAGCGCATGGCTTGGCCGATCATCACCGCGACCGCGACCACGCTATCGGCGTTTCTGCCGTTGGTGTTCTGGCCCGGGATCGTCGGCGAGTTCATGAAGTTCCTGCCCATCACCCTGGTCGCGACGCTGTCGGCCTCGTTGTTGATGGCGCTGATCTTCGTGCCGACGCTGGGGGCGCTGTTCGGCGTACCGAGCGGCACCGTCGATTCGAGCGCGGTCAAGGCGATCGCCGCCGGCGACCGCGACCACCTGCGCAACGTCAAGGGTTTCACCGGCCTTTACCTGGGGGTGCTGCGCCGCGCACTCGCACATCCGGTCAAGGTGATCGCCGTCGCCCTCGCCGTTTTGATCGGCGCCCAGGTAGCCTATGTCGAGTTCGGCCGTGGCATCGAGTTCTTTCCCACCGTCGAGCCCGAGAACGCCCTGCTCCAGATCCACGCACGAGGCAACCTCTCGATCGCCGAGCGCGATGCGCTGCTGCGCCAGGTCGAGGAGCGCATCCTGGCACTGCAGGCCGAAACCGGGGAGCTGCACGCGATTTATGCACGCAGCTTCGCCTCCTCCGGCGTTCAGCGGGACGAGCCCGAGGACCTCATCGGCACCATCCAGATCGAGTTCACGGATTGGGACCGGCGTCGCCCGGCCGATGCGATCCTGGCCGACATCCGCCGCCGCACCGCGCCGCTCGCCGGCGTCACCGTGGAGCCGCGCAAGCCGCACGCCGGTCCGCCGGTCGGCAAGCCGGTCCAGCTCCAAATCTCTTCCGATCTGCCGGAGTTGATCGGGCCCGCGGCGGCGCGCGTCGCCACGGTCATGGCCGAGCTCGGCGGATTCGTCGACATCGAGGACGGCCAGCCGATTCCCGGCATCGAGTGGGAGCTGAAGGTCGACCGCGCCGAAGCCGCCAAATTCGGCGCCGACGTGACCTTGATCGGGAACTACGTGCGCATGATCACCAACGGCACCAAGCTTGGCGAATACCGGCCCGATGGCAGCGACGAGGAGATCGACATCGTGGCGCGCCTGCCGGCCGGGTTCCGCAACATCGAGCAGCTCGACAGCATCCGCGTGCGCACCGAATTGGGCCAGGTGCCGATCTCCAACTTCGTCACGCGCGTGGCGCGGCCCAAGATCGGCATCCTGCGCCGGGTCGATGGGCGCCGGGTCATGACGGTCAGGGCCGAGGTCGCGCCGGGCGTGCTGCCCGACACCAAGGTGCGCGAGCTGCGCGCCTGGCTGGCGACCGCCGGGCTCGACCCGCGCGTCGACGTCAGCTTCAAGGGCGAGGACAAGGAGCAGGCCGCGGCCCAGAATTTCCTGATCAAGGCCTTCGCGGTCGCGATCTTCCTCATGGCCATCATCCTGGTGACCCAGTTCAACAGTTTCTACAGCGCCTTCCTGATTCTCAGCGCCGTGATCATGTCGACGGTCGGGGTCATGCTCGGCCTGCTGATCACCGATCAACCCTTCGGCATCATCATGGCGGGCATCGGCGTGATCGCACTCGCGGGCATCGTGGTCAACAACAACATCGTGCTGATCGACACCTTCGACCGGCTCAAGAAGACGGCGCCCAACCCGCTCGAGGCGATCCTGCGCACCGGCGCGCAGCGCCTGCGGCCGGTGTTGCTGACCACCATCACCACGGTGCTGGGTTTGATGCCGATGGTTCTCGGCTTGAACGTCGACATCATCGCGCGCGAGGTTCAGATTGGGGCGCCCTCGACCCAATGGTGGCGTCAGCTGGCCACGGCGATCGCGTTCGGCCTGACCTTCGCCACGGTGTTGACGCTGGTGGTCACGCCGAGCGCGCTTATGCTGCGCGAAAACCTGGCCGCCTGGCGGCGCCGGCGCCGCGCCACACCGCCGCCGCCCAGCGTGGCGATCCGGCACCTCGACCCCGACCTGCCCGAGGCCGCCGAATAGCGCGCCGAACTGGGCGCCGGTCCGGGCGCCGGTCCGGGACTACTTGTATCTCTGGACCGCGTCCTCGATCTCGCGCAGCAGTGCCTTGCCGACCTGCCCACCGCTCCCGGTGATCCGGTTCCGGAACACGTTGCGGACCGCATCGATATGGGCCGCGATAAGCTTGTGGCGGTCTTCGGTGATCTTCATCTCGGGGTCCATGGTCGCCTGGTAGAGCGACTTGGTGAACGACGTGATCAGGTGATAGTCGAAGGTGCCGCTCTGGCCGCGCAGCTCGTGGGCGATGCGGTTGATGTTGGCGATGTGCTTGGCGTTGCCGTCCTCGGGCCAACCGCCGATCTCGAGCGAGGACAGCGAGGTGGCCATCGACGAGATGTAGCGCTTGGCCCAATCGGCGTAGTCGCCCACCAGGCGCTGGATCCGCGCCTGTGCGGCGTCGATGATCAGGGGATCGAAATGAACCGGCTCCCGCGCCGCCGGACCGAGCTTCTCCCGGATCCGATTGTTGGGTCGGAAATAGATGGCACGGGCGTCATCGCGCAGGACCCGGAGTTTCGAATCGGGCTTGACGATCTGGATCTCGGACGCCTCGGTCTTACGGCGCTCCTCGCGTGTGCCGAGTTTCGCGCGCCGCCGGTCCGGTCCGAAATAGCCGGGCGCGAGGACGAATTGGCGCGGCGTGTTCACCACCGCGAGAATGTGGTCGGCGACCGAACGCGCCGAAAACGGTTTGGCCATAAACTCGCTGACCCCGGTGTCGCGCGCCTGCTCGACCACGAATTGATCGGCGGCGCCCGAGACCATGACGAAGGGCACGAAGCGGTCGGGAACATCCCGGTTGGTCCTGACCCAGTGCAGGAACAGGTTCCCGTCGACACCTTCCATCAGGTAATCGGCGATGATCATGTCGATGGTGCCGATGCCGGCCGCGATAGGATCGGTCTTGCTCAGCTTCAACCGCTTGATCGCGGTCGCGCAATCCGGCTCGGCCACGGTGTTTTCGATTCCGAACATTTTGATGGTGTTGACCAGGAGGTTGCGCATGAAGGTGTTGTCGTCCACCACCATCACGCAGATGTTGTCCCAGTTCAGCTTGCCCATCACCACGTCGAGAACCTTCCTGCGACCCTTCCCTCGGGCTCCCCATCCGGTGCGCGGACACGCGGACATGCGGGCGCGTTCCGGGCGCGCCGAACGAGGCGAAAACCAGTAGCCCCTTTTTCCAGGGTTTGGGTTACGGGAAGGTTAATGCCCGCGACTGGCGCCGGTTTGAACGCGCTGATGCGGGCTTCAGGCGCCCGATTCGTCGTTCTGGTCCGGCGTATCACCGACAGCCGGCGAAACCGGCGCTGGCGCGGCGCCCTGCCTGGCTTGCAGCCGGCGGTACTGCCGGGCGGAGACCGCAATCGAGATCGCATAGGCGACCCCGGCCAGGCTCAAGGTCACCCAGGGTGTGCTCACCAGGAAGGCCACGAACGCACCGACGCCGACCAGGACCAGGCCGACGTAGCTCTGGCGGACCCGGAACTGCTTGGCGGAGAAGGTCGGCACCTTGCTGACCATGAGGGCCGCGACCACCGCCAGCATGACGCCGTTGAGAACCGGGGACGCCAGCACGTCGTCGCCCAACTCGAAGCTCATTACCATCGGAACCAGCACCAGTCCGGCGCCGCCCGGGGCCGGCACGCCGGTGAAAAAGCGGCTCGCCCAGGACGGCACCGGCTTTTCGTCGTCAAGCGCCACGTTGAAACGCGCCAGCCGCAGCGCGCTGGCCATGACGAAAACCAGGACCAGGGCCCAACCCAGCCCACCGGCGTCGCCCAGAGCCCAGAGATAAACCATAATCGCCGGGGTCACGCCGAAGTTGATGACGTCGGCCAGCGAATCGAGCTGCGCGCCAAACTCGCTGGTCGCGTTCATCAGGCGCGCGATTCGCCCGTCGAGCACGTCCGCGACCATGGCGACCAGCACCGCGGCGATCGCCAATTCCCAACGTTCGAAGAATGCCAGGCGGATCGCGGTCATGCCGGCGCACAGCGCCAGCAGCGTGAGCGCGTTCGGGATCAACCGGTTGACCGTGAGGCCGGGCAGCCGGCGCCGCTTGAGACCGCTCATCCGCCCCCGCGCCCGGTTCACCGCCGCGCCCCTCGGCGCGGGGCCTCGCCGGACTCGAGATCGGCGATTACGGTCTCGCCGCCGATCGCGCGCTGTCCCGGCACCACCAGTGCCGACACGCCCGCGGGCAGGTAGACGTCGGCACGGCTGCCGAAGCGGATCATTCCGAAGCGCTCGCCGGCTTCCACGGGCTGTCCCCGGCTCAGGTTGCACACGATGCGCCGCGCCACCAGCCCGGCGATCTGCACGAAGGCGATATCCTTACCATCCGCAGTCGTCAAACGCACGGCTTGACGTTCGTTGTCCTCCGAGGCCTTGTCGCGCGCCGCATTCACGAACGTGCCCTTGTGGTAGGCCAGCTCGGTGATCGTGCCCGCCGCCGGGACCCGGTTGATGTGGACGTCGAAGATGTTGAGGAAGATGCTGATCCGGGTCACCGGTTCCGGACCCATGCCCAGATCGGTCGGCGGCGGCGCCGGCGCGACGGCGACGATGCGTCCGTCGGCGGGGCTGACCACCAGGCCCAGGCGCAAGGGAACAACCCGATCCGGATCGCGGAAAAAATAGGCGCAGAACAGCGCCAGGATCAGGCCCGGCACGACCAGCGGCGCCCAGGCCAGCCACAACAACCCCGCCACGACCAGGGCGCCCGCGATGAACGGCCAGCCCGCTCGATGGATCGGTACCAGCACGCCTTCCAGAAGGTCGTTCCGTTCGCGCAAATCGAAAGCTCCAGAAGAATTGGCCGTGCCATTCCTACACGCACCCCCCCTAGTTAGGAAAGGTTTTACGCGACGTTAATCGATTCGGTGCTATGCCATTTGCAGCGCTGGGAACATTGGACCGCGGCGATGGTGAGCGAAACTCCCGAACTGGATGGACCGACGGAATCGGCGAGCGGCGAGCTGTCGGCCGTTGTGGCCTGGGTCGCCGGCCGTCGCTTTCCCCTCGAAGTCGGCGAGATTTGGATCGACGAGCGAGGCCGGATTCGATCGCGCGACGACGCGGCGCCGCTGCGTCTCGGCTTCGCCTATCGCGGCGTCGAGTACCGTGCCGAGGTCGAGACCGCATCCGAGCCTCGGGTGCGGCTCACCGCCGAATTGGGCAAGCTGCCCTACTCCATGGAGATCGGCGAGGGGCGCCGCCTGATCCGGTGCATCCTCCACGAAAGCGCGCGCGCCCCCCATGGCCGCATCGATCTCTCCGAGGACGACGATATTCGCCTGGAGGCGGCCTCCACGCCGCCCGCGCCGTTCACCCCGGCCAGCCTCATGGCCACGCTGGCGGCGCTGCTGTTCGACTTTCAACCCTATCTGGATCTCTTGGGACAGGTGCTCGACGACGCCCGGCGCGCGATGGCGGCCGACGGCCCCAACGGCACCGGATGATCGATCTCTAGTTGGTGGTGGGCACGACGAAGATCTGACCCGGATAGATCAGGTCGGGATCGCGGATCTGGTCCCGGTTGGCCTGATAGATCACGGAATAGCGAAGACCCGCCCCGTAGACGCGCCGCGAAATCCGCCACAGGCTGTTGCCCGGCTGGACGATCACCGCACTCTCGCTGGGCAGCGCGGCCAGCACCACGGCGCGCGAGAATGGCGTCTCCACTCGCGCCGCCACCTGGCCGTCGGCGGCCAGTTGATCGACCCGCAGGTTGTGCAGGCCCGGGGCAATCGTTTTGACCAGGGTCGCTTCCCAGCGGCCGCTCGCCGCCGCCGCGGCGTGGGCCGCGGGCTTGTTGTCCAGGTAGATGACCAAGCGGCTGCCGGCTTCGGCGCGGCCGCCGACCCGGGTGCGGCCTTGGGCATCGTAGTCGACGGTTTCGAGGACCAAGGTGCCCTCACCCAATCCGCCGCTGACCGACTCGGCCTGTTGCAGGACGCGGATCTGGCCCTCGCCGCCGCGCGGCATCAACACCACCAAGGGCTGCTCCGCGTCGGCCACCAGCACGGTTTCGACCTGGGGCGCGGCGGCGGCCGAGGACGCGGGCACGGCCTGGACCGTGGGCTGCTCCGGCGCCTGGGCTTCGGCCGCGGGCTCGGCCGCCGCGACCTGGGCACCGGGCGCTGCGGGCTGTGGCGCTGCGGGCTGTGGCGTTGCGGGCTGTGGCACTTGCGTACTTTGGGCAACCTGCGTGTCTTGGGCGGCCTGCGTGTCTTGGGCGGCCTGGGCAGCGCTGTCCGCTTCGATCACCGCAACGTCCGGCGCGGGCTGCGCGGCCGCTTGCTGCTCAGGCACGGACGCCTCTGGAACCACGGCTTCCGGCTGCGCGTTCACCTCGGGCTGCTTGGGCACCTCGGGCTGCTTGGGCGCCTCGGGCTCCGCGACGGCGACTTGCGGTCGCGGCACCGAGACCACCACCACGTTCTCCGACAGCACCATCTCGCCACCGGGCAGGCGCGACTCCAGGCTTAGCTCATGGCTGCCGGGCGCGAGCGGCGTTTCCAACACCAGCACCCACTGGCCGCGGCCATCCGCCGTTACCGTGCCCAGGATGCGGTTCCCGGCGCGCAGCGTCACCTCGCTGCCGGGCGCGGCGCGGCCGGCGATCACCGCCTCGCCACTGCGCTCGACCCGGACCACGTCGAAGCTCGGCGGAAACGCAATGACCGGGGGCGCCACCGGGGGCGCCGCCGGCTGGCTCTCCGGCGCGGCCTCGGCGGCCGCCTCGGCTTCGGCGGCCTTCGGTGTCGCCGCCACCTGCGCCGGCGCCGGGGTCTCGGCAGCCGGGGTCTCGGCAGCCGGAGTTGCGGCAGTTTGGGTCTCGGGAGCCGGGGCCTCGGGGGTTTGGGCCCCAGATGGCGCGGACGCCTCTGCCTCCACCTCGGCCGGGGCGGGTTCGCTGGTTGCGGCCGCCTGGGCGGGTTCGGCCGGCTGGTCCGCGGCCGTGTCCGGCGGCACCGCCACTGTCGCACCAGTGGGGGCGCTGGTTGGGGCTGTCACAGGCGACTGTGGCTCGGAGCGGGTCAGCAGAAAGACGCCAATTACGGCGAGCGCGAGGACCGCGACGACGCCGATCAGGGTACGGTTTTGTTTCAAGCTCGAATCCTCATGCTGACCGCGGCTAGCCTAGTATGGGCGGTCGTCTAGCGCAATCGGCAGGGCGGCCGCAACGACTCTCTTGAGACGCGCAAGACCGCGCCGCGCGACGCAACGAGATCGGTGCGAGAAATCAATAATTTTTCACATCATATCTGTATATTACGATTGTTATTTATCTTAATACATCACATGAAGATGTGGCGGCATCGGGTCACGGTCCCGGCGTCGGCGGCAGGCTCAGCAGGGAGACCGAGATGGCCGCGCGGTCGGCGTCGGTCAATCGGGACGTGGTCGATTCGATGACCTCGACCATGGCGCCGCCGGCGAAATCGCCGTCGGGCAGGAACCCGGTTTTGAGGTAATTAAGTGATGTCGCCTGCGCGCCACCCGCCGAGCCCGTCCTTGGGGTGCGGCGTGATGTTGGCCACCTTCTTGCCGTTCGGTCCGTTCAGGTTCCCGGCCAGCTCGCGCGCCCCATCCCGGGCGCCGGGCGGGTTGCGCGCCGTGTGGCATTGACCGCAGTGGCCCAGGTGCTCGTGAAGCACCACGGCGAGGACGCGGCGATCGAGGCCGCCATTCGGGCGGATGCAATGCTTGACCAGCGCGACCGGCTGGATGGTGGCCCGTGATCCCGCCATCATCGGTCGCGAGCTGCGGCACAACTGCCTTTCCCGATGCGCGACCTTCGGCTACCATCGGGCCCGGATTGAGGAGTCAACTGGGGAATGTCGGCTCATGTGCGGGTCCCCTGCAGGAGGGAGGAATCATGCTGACCAAATCCGAGATTTCCGACAAGCTGGCCGCGATCGCACTTTCCTGCGGAATTCTGCTTGGTTTGCCGACGGCGGCGCAGGCGGCGGACTACAAGATCGATCCGGCTCATTCCTTCATTCAGTTTCGGGTCAGTCACCTGGGCATCGCTTGGGTGTTCGGCCGCTTCAACACCTTGGAGGGCAATTTCACCTATGATCCGGCGGCGGGGCCCTCGGCGCAGAAGATCTCGGTGACGATCGATCCGTCCAGCGTGGATACCAACCACGCGGAACGCGACAAGGACCTTCGCAGCTCGAAC
>Ga0209980_10001283_pt1 | contig 13907 bp, 7 predicted proteins | sample CR02metaG_FD_183611 | JGI IMG/M metagenome (GOLD analysis project Ga0209980, IMG submission 183611) | Deep subsurface microbial communities from Mariana Trench to uncover new lineages of life (NeLLi) - CR02 metaG (SPAdes) (version 2) | ecosystem: Environmental > Aquatic > Marine > Ocean trench >... | reverse complement strand
GACCCCTCTCATCAAGGATTCAATTCCACGAGGCGAAGCCGTCGAGGTCGATCGATCCCCTGGCACCACTCAACGTTCCGCCGACGACGCCCCAATCGACCGAATCGACTCTCAGGGTGCCGTTGGCGAGGCCACTGAGCTGGCCCGAAGGGACGCCGTCGATCGAGAGGGAAAGAGAGCCCGTGCCCGCCGCGGCCTGCCACTCGAGCCGTACCCGGTGCCAGCCGGCCGAGATGGGAGCCTCCTGACCGGGTAGCGTTGTCGCGAACGAGCCGTCGTCGCGCCGGGCCTCGAGAAGAGCCTCGTGACCGCCGACGCCGTCCTCTTGCAGGACCAGTCGAAAGGTCACGTCACCGGCGTTCGACTGCGCGACCAAGGTCTCCAAGCGATCTCCCGCACTGAGCGTCAAACCGTCGAGAGACATATGAAACTCAGCGGTGTAGGTGGTTTCCCCGGCGGGAGACGGGTCTCGCACCCAGGCCACTGGAGTCAGGAGTGGATCGATCTCGAGGGTCAGGTCGGCGCTCGCAAGAAACCCATCGCCGAGTGAGATCAGCTCCCCGGCCCGAAGTACTGCCCCAGGGGAAACCACCTCGACACCTTCGGCCGAGAGTTCACGGCAAGCCTCATGGGTGCCTTGGATGGTCAGAAGTGGTGGCTCGAGGGCCACAAAATCCCCGGCCACACAACTCGTCCCGGCTTTGACTCGGAGGCCACGTGTTCCGATTCGGGAAGCGCTGCCTAGAACCTGGATGGATCCGGCGGTGATACCACTCCAGGCGGAAACATCTCCCGATTCGAATCCGTCCGAGAAGATCCCCTGGGTGCTCGGCGGCGGAAGGGCCGAGAGCTCGGCAGCCGAGAGCGCGCGATCGTAGACTCTGACGTCGTCGATACGTCCCCTCCAGGGCTTGCCGCTCGGTTCGGTCGGATTGCCACCGATCCACACGGGTACCGCCGGGTTGCCGCTGAGAGCACCGGTCTTTCCGGTGCTGCCGACCGAGTTGCCGTCGAGGAACAGCTCCATGGTTGCGCCATCGTAGACGGCGGCAACGTGTAGCCACACGTTTTCGGGCAGATCGCCGCTCGAGGCGATCAGGGTCGTCGTCGTGCCGCCGGTCTTCAAGCGGAACCGCAGGCGGCTGCCTCCCCCACTCGAGATCGTGCTGAGCATGAAGTAGTGGTCGGCCTCGGCCGTGCCGGTCGCTTTCGAGAGGATGCGGCAGTCGTTCGAGGAACAGTTGGCGAGATTCTCGGCCTTGACCCAAGCCGCGAGGGTCAGGGCCGAGCCCGAAACATCGAAGGACCCCGCATCGACGTAGTCATTCGAACCATCAAAGTCGAGGGCTGAACCCGACGGTTCGTCCGTCCATTGGGGTCCGTTGGTCAGGAATCCGGTGTTGCCATTGCCTGAGGTGTCGTGTGCGACCGTCCCACCTCCCTCGTTGAACGGCCACCGCGCAACCAGGCCGGGCGTAGGTTCGCCGAGACCGAGCGCAAAGGATGCCGTCGAGTTCGGGTCGATCGGGTTGCCCGCCAGATCCTGGACACTGTTGACCGTGAGCGTGTAGTCGACGCCCGAAGTGAGAGTCGTCACGGTGAGGGTCACCGCCTGCTGGTTGGCGGCGAGCGCCGCATCGGTGACGGTGACGCCGTTCGAAACGGCGTAGTTGGCGGTGTTACCGGCACTTGCGGCCTCCAGCGCCTCGCTGAAGTCCACGACGACTCGGGTTGCCGGGCCATGCGCAGAAACCCCGGCGAGGGTCGGAGGGGTCGTATCGATGGTCGGAGCGTCATCGATTGCCAAGTTCTCGTAGATCACGAGACTCCGTTTGGTCCAGCCGACCGAGATGATGTCGAGGTCTCGGTCGAGGTCCATGTCCACGAGGATGGTGCCGTCGTGATGATCAATGGCCGCGGAGTTCCCGCTGTCGACCACGTGGGTCGTCCACACCGTGCCGTCGCCGTTATTCGCGTAAATCGAGACTTCGCCGCTGCCCTGGTGAGCGCCTCCGACCACATCGATGTCGCCATCGCCATCGATGTCGCCAGTGTCGACACTGAAGTAGTCGAAGTCGGTAGCGATCGGGTGTTCCGTCCAGGTCCCGCCGGCACCGTCGTTCTCACCCCACACCAGCGTCGAGGCGAACTCGACGCCGATCACCACATCGAGATCGCCGTCGCCGTCGAGGTCGGCAAGAACGACCCGATCCGGCACTCCCCCACCGCTCAACGTGATCCCGCTCTGCGTCGAGAATGTTCCATCGGCCTCTTGCCGTAACCAGGAGGTGCCGAGATGAATGTCGATGTCGCCGTCACCATCGAGGTCAGCCGTCGGCGCCTGTTCCTGGTTGGTGGTGGTGCTCAGGACCGTCAAGGGCCAGGCGGCGGTCGTCGGATCATCCGGGACCGAAAGCATCGCGGTACCCGAACCACCGTTGTGCCACGAGAGAATGACCTCCTCCTGGCCGCCGGCACCCCCGTCGATCACCTGAAAGAGGCTCACACCCTGGAGGAAGTCTCCCGCGGTCGCCGTGTTGGTGATGTCGAAATTGGTGAAGGTGCCGGTACCATCGTTGCGCGCCCAGGAGAAGTCCTCGCCACCGACCTGGCCGTTGGTTCCGAGAATGTCGAGATCTCCGTCGTTGTCGAAGTCGTGGATCACGGCGACGTTGTGGAGCGGAGCTCCGATGGATTGCCGGGTCCAGGTTCCGCCGAGGTCCCCGGGATTCGGATACCACCACCCGCCGGTCACGAGATCCGGCAGGCCGTCCCCGTTCAGATCCCGGCCGTCGACGAAGACGGCGTTCCACGGCAACGAGGTCTCGATGATGTGCCGGTCCCAGCTCCCGAGCGGTAGCGGCGACGTCAGGTTTTCCCAGATCTCGATGACGGCCGAGTTGGGAGCGCTGTCGTTCCAATTGGCGCCGAAGATATCGAGATCGCCGTCATCGCCGATGTCTCCAACTCGCACATTGTGAGATCCCGACTCTGCGACCACCTCTCGAGACCAGGAGGTACCGTTCGCGTCGTTGAAGTAGATGGACACCTCGTCAGGGTCTGACGACTGATGCATCTCGGCCGTGACCAGGTCGAGATCGCCATCATGGTCCATGTCGGCGGCCTTCAAGGTGTGGATGAAGCTGACCGACGGATCGATCGGGTGCTCGGTCCAGGGGCCGTTCACCGGGTCGATCGCGTCGTACCAGGACAGCCGTCCGGAACCCTCGGAGGGCGCGAGGATGACGTCCTGGTCACCGTTCCCGTCGACGTCGGCAATGGTCACGCCGACGTCGCTCGGCCAATTCGTGTCGATGGTGTGCGCGGTCCAGGTCGTCGGATTCACCTGTTGGAGCCAGAAGCCGTTTTGCGCGACGTCGAGATCGCCGTCGCCGTCGAGGTCTCCCAGCGCGGTGCCTTCGCCTGCACCCGAGGGCAGAGAGATCCGCGTCCAGACGATTCCAGGGCCCTGGCGCCAGAATGAGGTGTCGTTGCCGCCTTTCTTGCGCGACACGACGTCGAGGTCGCCATCCGGCTCCATGTCCGCCACCTCGACGTCATGGTGATTGGCGCCGGCAACGCCGATTTCGTGCTCGGTCCAGGTGACGGTGCGTGGATCGAGCGTCGGAGGCGGGTTCTCGTACCATTTGAGGGCGGTGCTGTCCGGAATCACGATATCGAGATCGCCATCCCCATCGATATCTCCGACCTGCATATCGGTGGTCCAGGAACCGGAGGCGCGAATCGTGTGCTTGGTCCAGGCCGGGTACTCGTACCAGAACATCCCGGCGCCCGAGGAGCTCGCGGCGATGACATCGAGCAAGCCATCGCCGTCGATGTCGCCGATAGCTTTGCAGTGAGGATTCGCGGGGTTCGCGGGGTCGATGACGACATGGTTGAACGTGAGGGCGGCGGAGACGGGTGAAGCCATCGTCAGCACACCTACGGCGGCGGCCACACCGAGTCCCGAGACGAGACAGCGGCTGATGGCTCGGTGCGAGAGCATGCAGACAAAGTCCTACTATGGCCCGTGGGATTGAGGCAATGGAGTACAGAACAGCGAAACGGCTCAGGTCGCCGTTGGGGGCATCAGCGAGCCCAAAGCGACGATTGAGCCTGATTTGGTGGCGAGCCGGCGAGCCAGGGGTTAGGCTTGGGCCCGATGACCTTTCGGCCGGCAAGCCAGTTCAACATCGCGGGCTACTTCCTCGATCGGAGAGTGGAAGAGGGTCTCGGAGACCGAGTTGCCATCAGGACCGATCAGGGCACCCTGACCTATGGCGAAGTGCAACACCTCGCCAATCGATTCGGCCAGGCCCTGAGCCGCAAGGGCGTCAGGCGCGAAGAGCGCGTTCTGATCGCGCTGCGCGATACGCCCGACTATGTGGGCGCTCTGTTCGGCATTTTGAAACTCGGCGCGGTAGCGGTGATGGTGAACCCGGATCTCGAGCCCGCCAACCTCACGGCTTTGCTCGACTCGAGCCGAGCAACCTGTGCGATCGTGGACCGCTCGGTGCTGGGCAGCTTCGAAGCCGCAGTTCGCGCGGCCGCTCAACGACCGGCCATGCTGGTGGCTGGCTCCGATGCCGTCGATCCTGATGAACCGGACTCCTTCGAGGCACTGGCAGCAGATCTCGACGGCGACCTGACCACGGCATTGACTCACCCCGACGACCCGGCGATCTGGCTTTTCTCCGGCGGCACCACCGGACGTCCCAAGGCGGTGGTGCAAACCCACCGGTCGTTCGCCAATACCACCGAGTGCTATGCCAAGCGGGCCCTCGGCCTGTCCGCGGCGGACATCACGATTTCGGTGCCCAAGCTCTTCTTCGGCTACGCGACGGGCTCCAATCTGATGTTTCCGTTCGCGGTCGGAGGCTCGACGATCCTGTTTCCGGAGAAGCCCACCGCGGAAATCCTGTTCGAAAAAATCCGGCGTCATCGCCCGACCGTGCTGATCAACGTCCCGACGATGATCAACCAGATGGTCAACCACGTCGACGCCCGATCCCAGGACTTCACCTCGTTGCGCTTTGCCACCTCCGCGGGCGAAGCACTTCCCATCCCTCTCCACGAACGCTGGAACGAGACCTTCGGCACCGAGCTGCTCGACGGGCTCGGAACCGCCGAGATGTGGCACATCTTCCTCAGCAATGTTCCGGGATCCGTCAGGCCCGGAACGCTCGGCCGGGTGGTTCCAGGGTTCGAAATCAAAGTCTGCGACCCCGAGGGAGTCCCGGTACCGGACGGCGAGGTCGGCCGGCTTTGGGTGAAGGGCGATTCGCGCGCCATCGGCTACTGGCAAGACAGCGCGCAAACCGCCGCGGCGTTTCAGGGGCCGTGGTTTGTGGGTGGTGATCTGGTCCGAAGGGACCCGGACGGCTATGTGACCTACTGCGGCCGCGGCGACGATGTCCTAAAGGTCGGGGGGAAATGGCTCGCGCCCCAGGAGGTCGAAAGCTGCCTGATGGAACACCCCGCGGTGCTCGAGTGCGCGGTGGTCGGAGTCAGCGACGAGAACGGTCTCACCAAGCCCTACGCCTTCGTCATCAGCAAAGAAGACAGCGGCGATCTCGAAGACCAGCTCAAGAGCTTTGTGCTCGCCAACCTCCAGCCCTACAAGCACCCGCGCCGGGTTCTTGTTCTGGACGTCTTGCCGCGTACCCACCTCGGAAAAATAGATCGCGCGGCACTCAAGAGGCTAGCCCGGGAGACCGTGTAGATCGGAGCGATCGATGGTTTCTAGTTCGTTGCTCTGGCTGCGGCGTCGGTCTCCGCAGTCGAGCCGGTGTTGGTAACGAGGAGCACTTGCTTTCGCGCCAGCTTCGCCTCTGCCACCGTCCGGAGGCGGCTCGAGACCGCAGGCGCCAGCCCCTCGAGCCGGCTGCCGTCCACGACGGCGAAGGCGGGTTCGGGCCGCGCGAGGTGGGCCTCGACTTCCTCGATGGAACCCACCTCCAACGTATACAGTCCATTGGTGTAGTAGGCGAAGTGCTGCGGCAGGTTGACCAGCCCATAGGCCACGATCGGAGGGCCGGAGCGCCGATACTCGCGAGTCTCCTCCTCGAGAACCAGGGAAAAGGCGCGCGCGGACTTTCGCGGCTCAAAGGCCGGCCAGATGATCGACGCGACCAGGAGATAGAACACCGCGAATCCAGCGGCCGGAACGAGCACCGCTCTCAGCAGGCGGCCGGTCGCGGCCGCGTGCAGCGTCACAATGCCGGTGGCCGAGAGAATCAACCCGAAGAGAACCAGGACCCATGCCGACAGGAAGTCGTATTCGCGGGCCGCGAACGGAGCGTAGAGAGCCACGGCGATCAGGAGGACACCGAGAATGAGCTGAGAGCGCGTGATCCAGCGCGAACCGACGAGAGGGAGTGTTTTCGACTCCCCCCGCGACTCACCCCAGCCGCAGAGAAAGGCCGTGAGCGCGGCGATCATGAGCGCGAAAGCGGGAAGCGCCGGTAGCGCGTACAATTCCCGCTTCTCGCTCGAAATCGAGAAGAAGATGACGATGAACCAGGCCGTCGTCATCAGGAACCGATCGAATGGTTGCCGACGGCGCCAGGCCAGAAGCATCGCGCCCGGAAGCAGGAACGTCCACGGCATGATCAACGCGGGCAGCACCTGGAGGTAGTACCACGGCGGCCGTCTGTGGTGGAGGCCGTGCATTCCACGATCGATGAAGTGTTCCCGGAGCGCTCCCCAGACCGAGTACTCCCCGCCGCTGCCGAAGGTGGCGAGCAGCATCCACGACCCGATCACGAGTACGAATAGGCCCGGCTCCGACCAGGGCGCAAAACTGCGCCAGAGATTCAGCTTGCGGTCGCCGAGCAGCACCGCGACGGCGATGCCAAGCGGAAGCAGCAGACCCACCGGCCCTTTGGTCAAGACCGCCAGAGCGAGGGCGAGCCAGAACAGACGTCCCGCCTCGCGTCCTCCCCGCTCACCCAGCTCCCGATCACGAAACTCGACAAAGGCGCCCAGAGCAACCCAGATCAGCAGGCACAGGACGGCGTCGGTCTGCACCCAACGCGCCTGCTCCCAGAACATGTAGCTGATGGTGAGAACGAGACCGGCCAGCGCCGCCGTCTTGGGACCGTAGAACCTCTGTCCGAGACGCATGGTGATCGCCACGGTACCCAGAGCCGCGAACACCGACGGTAGCCGAGCAGTCCACAGCGTTACCTGTCCGAACGGGAGCGAGACGAGGGCGATCAACCAGAAGAAAAGCGGGGGTTTGTCGGTTGTCATCACCCCATTGACATGGGGGACCGCCCACTCACCGTCGACCACCATCTCGCGGGCGCCCTCCGCGAAATAGGGCTCGTTCGGCGCCCAGAGATCTCGGCCGCCCAGCCACCACAGAAAGAGCACCGCCGCGAGCAGCAGGACCATTCGCTGGTGCTTCATGAGGCAATCCTGGAAGCGCTTTCGGTCGCCGCTCCACCTTCGAAGCTGAGCGGTACCTCGGCACCGACTCCGAAGACTCGATCGCACCAAAGATCCAGAGCCAGCAGATTGAACAGCGGCTTGCGGTGGTCGGCCCGGCAGGCAAGGTGGTCCTCGAGAAGACGGCCGACGCCCTTCGCCGAGAGCAGGCCCCGGGCCTCGACCCGGTCACGCGCAAAGCGCTCACGCAGCTCCTCCCCGAGCCCATGAAGGATCCAGCGAGAGAACGGGATGTTGAAGCCGCGTTTGCGTCGACTCAACACCTCTCTGGGTAGGCGCTTGCGGACGGTGCGACGAAGAATCGCCTTGGTGGTCCATCCGGAAAGCTTCTGATTCGACGGCAGGCCGGCGACGAACTGCGCCAACTCGTGGTCCAGAAACGGAGCTCGGGCCTCGAGCCCTGCCAGCATCGTGGCGCGGTCGACCTTGGTCAGCAGATCGTCCTGAAGGTACATGGTGAAATCCGTGTAAAGCAAGAGGGCAAGGTCATCCGGAAAGCTGTGTCCGGAAAGGCGTCCCCGAGCCGAGCCCAGGGGGTCGTCCGAGGCCAGGCCTTCCTGGAGCCGATCCGAAAGAACCTCGCGCTGCAAGCCGGCGCCAAGGCTTCCGAACCAGGTGTGATGACGCTCGATCAGATCCTTCTCGGCGGCCAGCGCGAATCTCTCCAGGAGATAGCCGGGGCCGACACTCCCCATTTTGACCGGCATCAGCCGGAGCGCCGAGCGGACCAGCGCCCGGCGCAGGCCGCCGGGCAACTTCCGGTAGATCGCTACGGCCCGATGGCCGAGGTAGGTCGGGTAACCGGCGAACAATTCATCGGCGCCCTCGCCCGACAGAACCACCTTGACTTTCTTCCTCGCGTGGTGAGACAGCAAGAGCGTAGGGATCGTCGACGCGTCCCCCAGCGGTTCGTCGAAGCCCTCGGCCACCAGCTTCAGGCCTTCGGCGAGATCGTGTTCGGTGAGCACGAGCTGATCGAAATCGGCGTCGAAGAAATTCGCGGTATCGCGCGCAAAGCGCGATTCATCGAAACTCTGATCGCTGTGGCCCAGCGAGAAGGTCGGCACTCCCGGCCCGACCTGCTCGGCGAGGTAGGCCAGGACCGCCGAGGAGTCGATGCCCCCTGAGAGGAAGACGCCGATCGGCACGTCGCTCCGCCGGCGCCGTTCGACCGCCCTGCCCAGCCGCTCGTCGAGTTCGTCGGCCAGGTCCGCCGTGGACCGGCCGGCCAGGGACGGGTCGCCGAAGTAGTCGGCGAGATCCCAGTAGCAGCGCACCGATGACCGGCCATTGGTCACCGTCAGAAGATGACCGGCCGGGAGCTTGCGGACGCCGGCAAACGGCGTCAGGGGTGCCGGAAAGTAGTCGTGCTGGAGATAGCGGCGAAGGGCGACCGCGTCCACGGTACTGGGAATCGATGGATGGGCCGCCAGGGCGCGCAGTTCGGAAGCGAAGACCAGTTCGCCGCCGGTACCCTGCCAGTAGAACAAGGGCTTCTCCCCGGCCCGGTCGCGCGCCAGCAGCAGCTCCTTGCGTTGGCTGTCCCAGATCGCCAGGGCGAACATGCCGTTGAGCTTGTGCACCAGGTCGGCACCGTACTCCTCGTAGAGATGCGGCAGGACCTCCGTGTCAACGCCGGTACGGAAGACATGCCCACGCGCCTCGAGGTCCTCTTTGAGCTCGTCGGAGTTGTAGATCTCGGCGTTCGCAAGGCACCACACACTGCGATCCTCGTTCGCGTAGGGTTGTGAAGGAGCGTTCGGGTCCATGATCGCGAGGCGGCGGAAGCCCAGCGCGCAGCCTGTTCTCTCCAGCGATCCCACCCCGTCCGGTCCCCGATGCGCCAAGGTGCCGGTCATTTTGCGAACGGTTTCGGCGCGTCGGTTCTCGTCGAGGTCGCCCCCAAAACTGCCTGCGATGCCACACATATATAGCTAACCTGGCCGGTTGTCCTTCGACGTTGTGATTGTCTCAGTGCCAACCGGCCAAGAGCAACTGAGCCCCTCCCAAGAGGATCACCGATTGAATCGATTGGCCGGTTCGACCGCTGTTTCGAGGCGCTTGGCTTCCGAGGTTGCCCCGGTACCCGATCGATCGGGCGAGGGGATGAGGCGGCTTCGGAGCCATTCGGGCACGCGTTTTTTCTCGAAGCTATCGAGGTCGGTGCAAACCGTGATCTGACGGCTTTGGGCGATCACGTCGCTCTCGCCGTGGCGAAAAATCCGATAGTTCCACTCGACGGACGTGCGGCCGATCTTCTTGATCTCCATCTCGATTTCGACCTCTTCGCCGTATCTCAGTGGGTGGAGGAAATCGATCTCGATATGCACCGTGGGGAAAGCAATCCGGCGTTCGAGAAGCAGCTTGTCGTAGTCGATGCCCATGACCACCGAGAAGTATTCCTCCATTCCGACATGGCAGTAGTGCAGAAAGCGCGGAAAATAGACAATGCCGGCCAGGTCGACGTCGCCGAAGCGCACTTTGAGATGAGTCCGGTGTTTCATCAATAAGCTTCCGAGCGGAGTCTAGCCTGCTAACGCCGTCGGCGGGTCGGCCGCGGTGGCGTCGGTTCGGCGGGCTGATACTGGCCGGGCCACCTCTGCTGCCAGTACTCGTAGCGTTCGGCGGCATGCAGGGTCAGGTAGGCGTCGCGAAGATGGGGCCGCGCCATCACCGCGAGATCGGCCCGGCCCGCCGCCAGCACGGTGTTGGCGTGATCGGCCCCCAGAAGAGCCCCCACCGCGGCCACCGGAATCGCGGCCTCGTGTCGAATCCGATCGGCGAAGGGCACTTGGTACATACGGCCGTAGTCGACGCGGGACCCCGGCACGTTGCCGGCCGAGGAAACATCGACGATGTCGCAGCCGGCCTGGGCGAGCATTCTCGCGACCTCGACCGACTCCGTGGGTGTAACTCCCGAGCCGTCCGGCATCCAATCGCTCGCGGAGATCCGCACCGACATCGGCCGGTCTTCGGGCCAGACCGAGCGCATGGCGTCGAAGACTTCCAACGGGAACCGCATGCGGTTGCCGAGCGAGCCGCCGTACTCGTCCTCACGCCGATTCGAGAGCGGCGACACGAAGCTCGACAGGAGATAGCCGTGCGCCATGTGGACCTCGATCAGATCGAAGCCGGCTGCGAGGGCATACTCCGTTGCCCGCACGAAGGCCTGCGTCACGGCGTCCATGTCCGCGCGATTCATGGCCCTCGGCGCCGGCCACTCGGGCCGAAACGGAATCGCCGAAGGTGCCAGCGTCTCCCAGCCGCCTTGCGCTTCCGTGAGCGGCAGATCGTCCCCCTGCCAGGGATGTCGCACCGAGCCCTTGCGGCCGGCATGGGCGAGTTGAATGCCGATCTTGGCGTCCGAGTTGGAATGCACGAAATCAACCACGCGCCGCCACGCGCCCACGTGCTCGCGCTCGTACATGCCGGTGCAGCCGAAGGTGATCCGCCCCTGGGCCGTGACGTCGGTCATCTCGGTGATGATCAGTCCCGCGCCTCCGATCGCGCGGCTGCCCAAATGCACCAGGTGCCAGTCTCCGACGGCACCGTCCACCGCCGAGTACTGGCACATCGGGCTGACCACGATGCGATTGACCAGTTCGAGACCGCGCAGCCTGAAGGGCGTGAAGATCGGAGGCGGTGCCTTGCCGTCGAGAGTTTTCGGAGCGGCTGCTTCGCGTCGGTACCACTCATCCAGGCGCCCGATCAGCGCCGGATCTCGGTCCTTCAAATTGTCATAGGTGATCCGTTTGGATCGAGTCATCAGATTGAAGGTGAATTGGATTGGATCCTGCTTCTTGTAGCGATCAGAGTTCTCGAACCACTCCAGGCTGGTCTGAGCCGCTTTCTGGAGCTTGACCACGTCGACCCACCTCGATTCCTCGTACTCCTCGAGCACTCGAGGAATTTCGGCGGTGCCGAGCCGGCGGAAGCTCTCGGCCAGAGCGATTGCATCTTCCATCGCGAGTTTGGTCCCCGATCCGATCGAGAAGTGCGCCGTGTGAGCGGCATCGCCGAGCAGAACGAGATTGCCTCGGTGCCAGGTCTCGCACCGAACGGTTGGAAAGGACCGCCAGGTCGATCGATTGGTCAAGAGGCGATGCCCGTCGAGGTGATCCGCGAACAGGTCCCGGCAAAAGGCCACGGTCTCCTCCTCGGTCGCCCGATCGAGTCCGGCCCTCTTCCAGGTCTCTTCGCGGCATTCGACGATCCAGGTCCCGAGTGCCAAGGGGCCCGATTCGGCGGCCCCTCCTGTTTCGGCGGCTTCGAACGGATAGGCATGGACCTGAAACAACCCGTGCGGGGTGTCCTGGAAGACGAACGTGAACGCTTCCAAGGGCTTGTCGGTGCCCAGCCAGCAGAACTTGCACTTGCGCCAGTCGAGGCGTGCGCCGAAGTGCTCGGAATAGGTCTCGCGAATCGCGCTGTTGACGCCGTCGGCGGCAACGATGAGATCGGCGTCGGCGAACTCCGCCACGCTTTTGACCTCGCGTTCGAACTCGAGCTCTACGCCCAGCTCTCGGCAACGCTCTTGAAGGATCAGCAGAAGCCTCTTGCGAGAGAGCGCCGCGAAGCCGTGCCCGGTCGAGACCACGCATTCGCCGCGGTGGTAGGTCTCGATGTCTCGCCAGTACTTGAAAGCAGCGGTGATCTCCGCATAGCTCTCGGCATCCACCTCTTCGAAGACGCCGAGGGTCTCGTCCGAGAACACGACACCCCAGCCGAAGGTGTCGTCGGCGCGATTCCTTTCCACAACCCGAATCTCGGAGTCCGGAAAGGCCTTGCGCATCAAAATGGCGAAATAGAGCCCTGCCGGTCCTCCTCCTATGCAGACGATCTTCATGGTGCGCGGAAATTGTAACCGGCGGCCTGCGGCTAGGACGTCGGCTCGCTGCTGACCGGCGGCCAGTCCGGCGCTAACAATCTCCGCTTGCCATCGGCCGACCGCTTGACGCCGGGTTCCTCGAGCCCTTCCCGATCCCAGAGCTGGCAGGTGACTTGTTTGTGTTTTTGGTCGAGTCCCTCGCAATAATTGGTGTAGATGCAACGCCGAATCTCTTGGCCTCGTCCCAGGCTGATTTTCCTGAACCAGTCGGGGTCGGCGAGACTCTGTCTCGCGGCGGCCACGGCGTCGGCTTCGCCGCGCTCGAGGATCCCTTCGGCTTGGTCAAAGGTCGAGATGCCGCCGGCCACGATCACCGGGGTCGAGAACCCCGCCCGACGGACAGCGCTTCGAATGCGAGCGACGTGCGGCACGTTGCGTCCGAAGGGGCCGGTTTCATCCGAGATCGCCGTCGGCATGCACTCATAACCGCTCCGGCCGGTATACGGGTAGACCGCCCAGCCGATCTTGGGCTGCTTGGCGTCTTCGAATTTTCCGCCCCGTGACAGCGAGAGAAAGTCCATACCGGCGCGGGCGAACTCGACCCCGAAGTAGATCGCGTCCTCGACCGAGCTGCCGCCGTCGATACAGTCGTCGCTGAGGTAGCGGCAGCCGACGGCGAAGCTCTCCCCTACCCGCTCGCGCACTGCGCGGAAGACCTCGAGGGGCAGCCGCACACGGCCTTCCAGCGATTCGCCGTAGCCGTCGCTCCGGGAGTTTCGTGCCGACAGGAAGGAGGCCATGGTGTAGGCGTGCGCGAAGTGCAGCTCGACGCCGTCGAACCCGGCCCGCTGGGAGCGCCGAGCCGCCTGCGCAAAGAGATCCGGGAGAACTCGCGGCAGCTCCCGAATCGGTTCGAGATGGGTATCGGTGACACGCTCGCGGCTACCGAAGCGCAACGATTCGAGTTCCCGAGGCTCCAGAATCTCGTCGAGCGCGTGATCGGGGAGAGCCTCGAGGAACTCGCGGACCTGTCGATCGGAGGTGGCGTCTCCTGCAGAGCGTCGATGCCGATCGGTGATTTCGAGGTATCGATCGAAGAAGGTCTCCGGTCTGGGTCGTCGCCGAACCGCGAGGAAGTCAATGATCTGGATCAGTAGTCTGGTGTGGCCGCCGCTGGCGTCGGCAACCGTTCGCACCAGGTCTCGCAGCCCGGGGACGAACCGATCGTGGCCGATGCGCAGCAACGGTCCGCTCGGAATATCGCGGATCCCGGTAGCCTCGACCACCAGAGCGCCGGGGCGACCGCGTGCGAAGCGCGTGTACCAGTCGAGAATCTCGGCGGTCACGAAGCCGTCGTCGCTGGCTCGCCACGGCACCATCGCTGGAACCCAGGTTCTCTGTTCGAGCTCCACGGGGCCCAGACGAAGTGGACTGAACAGGCGCGAACTCGAGGCTTCGGCCGCCGTCGGCCAGCGGGCTTCGAGCTGCGGGTGCTTAATCCGCTCCGGCGGCTTCCACATGGCTAGTGGACCGTAACGGATGAACGGTTAGTGGATGCGTGAGTCCTCGGCTTCGAGGTCAAGGCGCGTCGACGCAGGCATAGTGGGGGCTCTGTCGAGGAGACGCA
>Ga0209980_10001282_pt1 | contig 13909 bp, 14 predicted proteins | sample CR02metaG_FD_183611 | JGI IMG/M metagenome (GOLD analysis project Ga0209980, IMG submission 183611) | Deep subsurface microbial communities from Mariana Trench to uncover new lineages of life (NeLLi) - CR02 metaG (SPAdes) (version 2) | ecosystem: Environmental > Aquatic > Marine > Ocean trench... | reverse complement strand
CTCCGCGGTGCAGGAGATCTGTATGCGGAGGCGCGGCCTCGAAAATGCCGATTAGTGATTCGGAGCTCCCGTCTGCAGAGCGTCGATACCCGCGGCGACCGGGGCCCGCACTAACGATTATCTTGGCGAGCGCGTACTGAGTGTCAACAGTGCTTGATTGCAACGCATGTTCGAGCTGTTTGCTTAGTACGTCTTCATCCGGCGCTTTGATCTGCAGTCGCTCGCAGCCTGATCGCAGACGTTCGACATGCAAAGCCCACAGCCGTGCTTTGCCAGCGCGTATGGCAATCGTTTCGAACAGACCATCGCCATAATGCAGCGCCCGACTGTCGAGGGGCATGGCATCAACCGCTTGTCCGTTTTGAAACCAGGTACTCATGATGTCAGGGCGCGCAACAGGCCCTCTGCCTTGGCGCGTGTTTCGGCGAGCTCTGCATCGGGTTCTGAGTCCGCAACAATGCCGGATCCTGTTCTGAATGATAATGCCCTGTCGCGCAGGACCATTGTCCGGATCAATATATTCAAGTCCAGGCTGCCGTCTCGATTGAGATAGCCAAAAGACCCCGTGTAGGCCCCACGCGGCCCTTTTTCGAGTTCCTGGATGATCTCCATGCAGCGTACTTTCGGACAGCCTGTGATCGTACCGCCCGGGAATACGGCCCGAATTGCATCACCCGGTGTGACGTCTTCGCGCAGTACGCCGCGAATGTTAGACGCAATATGATGAACGTGCGCATAGCTTTCCAATACCATCATCTCGTCAACTTCGACTGTGCCCGGAACGCAAACACGTCCCAGGTCGTTACGTTCGAGGTCGATCAGCATGACGTGCTCGGCAAGTTCCTTCGGGTGGGATAACAACTCCGCAGACAGACTGTCATCAACATCCTGATCTTCGGATCTGGGTCGCGTCCCGGCAATCGGCCGAGTGGAGATAACACCCTCCCGGATTCTCAATAAGCGCTCGGGCGAGGATGAAATAATCGTTGCGCCCTTCCAGCGAACGATGCCCGCGAAGGGCGCAGGATTCGAATGACTCAGCGACGCATAGATTTGACTGGCACCGAGAGTCTTATCGGCTTTAGCCGACCACTCGCGCGACAAGTTGGCCTGATAAACGTCACCTGCAGAGATGTACTGCTTGGCTCGACGGACAGCTGCGGTGAATTCGTCGGCGGGTTCTTCGTTTATTCGTGCTGGTACAAAGTCACCGTCGGCGCCGTGGTCATCCACTGTACTCGCAGCAATGTCCGCACGCAGTTGCGCTGTATCGAACTCCGCATCCTTTTCAACGACGAGAAAACACTCGCCCGATGCGTTATCGCGAATGACTGCGGCTGCGCAACGGACCGCGAATGCCGTTGGTAGCACCGGGTCGTCATCCAGGTCCAGCCCCGGCTCTATTTCCGCTGCCAGTTCATAGCCGAGGTATAAGAACCAGCCACCGTAAAACGGCAGCGCAGACGGAACTTTGTCAGCAGATTCCCTTTGCCACCACTTGTCCAGCGATGTCAGAAAGCCGCCTGAGGCGCCAGGACCGTTCAAGCAACCAATCGTTTCGAGTACGAGTGATTCTCCTGGACATGCGAAAAGAATATCGAATCCGGCCAGCGACGATGCTGACGCGGTGCTTTGCAATAAAAAGGGATAACGCTGCGGTGCACAGCGATGCAGCGCGGGCAAATTCAGGCCGGCAGCCAGCTTTTGGACGCTGCTGTAACCAGTCGCTTCGATACTCCGCCTGAGCACGGCGGCAGGCCTACTCAAACTCGCGAAAGACCAGGCTTCCGTTGGTGCCGCCGAAACCGAAAGAGTTGGAAACAACGGTCTTCACGCGCGCATCGCGCGCTGCGTTAGCGGTGTAGTCAAGATCACACGCGGGATCCTGATTATCCAGGTTCATCGTGGGCGGAATAACCTGGTTGCGTATCGCCAGTATTGAAAATATCGCTTCGACCGCTCCTGCTGCGCCCAGCATATGGCCCGTCGTCGACTTCGTAGAGCTAACCATTAAATCGTCGGCTGCATCGCCAAAGGTTCGTCGTATAGCGACCGTTTCACCAATGTCACCGGCCGGTGTCGACGTTCCGTGGGCATTGAGGTAATCGACGTCCGCCGGATCTATGCCGGCATCCTGTATGGCGGCCGTCATGCAGCGGCGCGCGCCATCGCCATCAGCAGGTGGCGATGTGATGTGGAACGCATCGCCGCTCATGCCGAAACCGATCAGTTCCGCGTAAATCGTGGCGCCACGCGCCTTGGCGTGCTCAAGTTCTTCCAGCACCACACAACCGGCACCGTTGCTCAGCAAGAAACCATCACGGTCAATATCGAAGGGTCGGCTCGCCGCTGACGGGTCATCGTTGCGGGTGGTCATCGCACGCGCTGAGCAAAAACCAGCCATCGCCAGCTCGGTCGTTGCATGCTCTGCACCACCTGCCAACATCACGTCGGCATCGCCGTGCTCGATGCTGCGGCCCGCAATACCAATACAGTGAGTTGACGTAGCGCAGGCTGTCACGATGGAAATATTCGGACCCTTTATGTGCTGCAGAATACTGGCTTGGCCGGATATCATATTGATGATGCTGCCGGGAATGAAAAACGGCGATACCTTGCGTACACCGCCGGCAATCATCTTGTAATGATTGTCTTCGATGTATTTGATACCGCCGATCCCGGAGCCCATTGCAACGCCGATGCGGTGACCGTTTTGCTCGCTGATTTCAAGACCGGCATGCTTGACAGCTTCCATGCTCGCGGCGACGCCGTAATGAATGAACGGGTCGTTCTTGCGCTGGTCCTTTTTCGACAAGTACTGATCGGCGTCGAAATCCTTAACGGTTCCTGCGATACGTGTCGGATAAGAAGAGGTGTCGAATTCGTCTAAAACACCGATCTGTGAATTGCCTTCACAGATGTTTTCCCAGACGTCATCCAGCCGGGTACCCACGGGAGAGATAATGCCCATCCCGGTAATGACTACGCGTCTTTCGCTCAAAATTTTTCCGCTGGAGGTCGGCAGGACTGCCGTGAATAAAGCAATGGCGCGGCAGCTATTGCCGCCGCGCCATCAGTGTTCAATCTTCTTTGTTGCGTGACTTAACGAAATCGATTGCCAGCTGCACTGTCGTAATTTTTTCGGCTTCCTCGTCAGGAATTTCAGTTTCAAATTCCTCTTCGAGTGCCATTACGAGCTCAACAGTGTCAAGCGAGTCAGCGCCAAGATCATCGACAAAGGACGCATCGTTGGTGACTTCGTCTGCTTTGACACCAAGTTGCTCGGCAACGATGTTCTTAACTTGTTCTTCGATACTGCTCATTGGGTTGCTTCTCCTGAGAAGACTCTTAAAAAACGGTAAGTCTTTGATTTTTCAAGGTACTGCCTTACCGAGGATGCGTATTGTATGTGAATCGTCGTCCGCAATCTATACACACAAGGCTTGATTTTCAGACAATTTCAGTCCATCAACATGCCGCCGTTCACATGCAGTGTCTCGCCCGTCACGTAGGCGCCCGCGGGCGAGGCCAGAAACAGCACCGCATTGGCAATATCCCGGCTCTCCCCGAGCCGTGATAAGGGAATGTTGCTCAACATGGCTGTCTTTTGCTCATCTGGCAGATCCCTGGTCATGTCCGTATCAATAAAGCCCGGCGCGACAACGTTTACGGTGATGTTGCGGGAGCCAATTTCCCGCGCCAGGGATTTGGAGAAGCCTATGAGGCCCGCTTTTGAGGCCGCGTAGTTCGCCTGTCCGGCATTGCCGGTAACCCCGATGACCGAGGCAATATTGATCATGCGCCCTCTTTTCGCCTTCATCATGCCGCGCAGGCAGGCCTTGCTGACTCTGAACGCGCCGGTCAGATTGGTCTGCAGGACGTCATCCCAGTCCTCGGCCTTCATACGCATGAGCAAATTATCGCGCGTGATACCGGCGTTATTGACGAGTATCAGCGGCGCACCTTCGGTCCCTTGAATGTCTTTAATAAGCGTTTGCACCGAGTCATCGTCCGCGATATTCAGTACCGCCCCGCGACCGCCGGAGCCTAATGCCGCAGAGATGCCATCCGCCCCGCCCTGGGTGGTTGCCGTGCCGATGACCGTCGCGCCCGCTGCTGCGAGTGCTGCTGCGATTGCTGCTCCGATTCCGCGCGAGGCACCTGTCACCAGCGCGATCTCTCCGGCCAGCACGTCTGAGGTGAAAAGACTGCTCATGTTGAATTCCTTGTTGTACTCAATTTGTCAGGCTTGCAGGGCTTTTTGCAAGCTATCGTGGTTATCGAGGTGCGCGACAGTGATGCCCTTGTCGATACGTCGCATGAGTCCGGCAAGTACCCTGCCGGGGCCGCATTCGATAATAGTGTCGGCACCCTCTGCAATCATCGCCTGCACCGTTTTTACCCACAAGACCGGACTGTATACCTGCAGCGAAAGCGTGCGGCGAATATTGTCTGCGTCCGTATACGGCAGGCCGGTTGCTGCGCTGATCACGGTCTTTTCGGGCGTCACGAACGCCGTATCGTTCAGCGTCTCGGCAAGTGACTGGCCTGCCTCACGCATCAGTGACGAATGCGATGGCACGCTGACGGGCAGAATAATTGCGCGCCGCGCACCGTGTTCCTTCGCATATTCCACTGCCTGCCTGACGGCGGTCGCATGGCCCGCAATAACGACCTGCCCCGGTGAATTGAAATTGACCGGTTCTGCGATACCGATCGTCGATGCTTCATCGCACAGCGCAATAACGGCGTCATCGTCCAGCCCGAGCAAGGCCGCCATCGCGCCTATGCCGACTGGCACCGCTTCCTGCATCAGCTCCGAGCGTCGTATGACGATCCGCAGTGCGTCCGGAAAATCGACGGCGCCGGCACACACCAGCGCTGTGTATTCGCCAAGACTATGGCCGGCCATCAGTGACACGTCGCCGCCACCGGCTGCCTGCCAGACCCGATAAGCTGCAACGCCGGCCGTTAGCATTGCCGGTTGTGTCACGACGGTTTCACCCAGTTTTTCGGCCGGCCCCTCCTGCACGAGAGACCAAAGGTCGTAAGCAAGAATTTCTGCAGCTTCGGCATAGGTCTCGGAAACCACATCGAAATGTTCGGCCAGGCCCGCCTGCATACCTGTCGACTGGGATCCCTGCCCCGGAAAAACCATCGCAATCGTCATTCGTTCTTCGCTCCGTATGCGTTGATATCTAAGTGCTGATGTTGGATTAAGGCGGCAAATTATATAGGCAGCGTGGACCGGACTCTAATAGAAATGGCCAGGCCCGCGACGAAGCCGCCTATCGCGCCCAGCAAATGTGCTGCGGTGACCACATCGCCGCCGGCAACGCTTTCCGATCCGGGCAGCGGGCCGATCAATGACTCGTACACGAGTTTCGCGAGGATGAGGACGGCGATCACCAGGGCCTCGAAACGGCGAGTTCGCCATATACCTGAAATCCCGGCCGCAAGCAGGCCGTGCAACAGTCCTGATAATCCGACGTACCAGGCCAGAGTGGGCATCAGAAACCAGAACCCGGCATCCATTATCCCGATACTGGTGCCGATAATGACGGCCCACGCTCTCGTAGAGAACGCGTCGCCCACCAGGTACCAGACGACCAGTAAGCCCGCCACGTTCAGGAGGTAATGCGCAAATTCGAGATGCACTGCGTGGCCTGATATAAGCCGCAGGATCTCGCCGCCGCCTATTGCCGCCCTGTCATAACGCAGCCTCAATGCCGCGTCCTCGCCGAGTAACAGGATCACTGTGGCAGCGATTACGATCGCTGCAGGCAGTGCCCAGCCGCGTATTAGTTGCTTCGAAATCAATTTTCCTGCCCTTGGCCTAACCCCATGTTTGGTATACTCGCGTTTACATCATCGTAGAGTCAATCCCGGCGTTGTGCCGGCTGGATCGACTGCACTGGAGTAGGAATTGTGACAAGTAACAAGCAGCTGTGGCAGGCACCTTCGCAGCAGCGCGGATTCACCCTGATTGAGATAATGGTGGTCGTTATCATTATCGGAATTCTTGCAGCGATTGTCGCACCGAACGTTATCGGGCGTGTAGACGATGCGCAGATCACCAAAGCGAATGCCGAAATCTCCAATATCGAGAATGCGATGAAGTTTTACAGACTCGATAATTTCGCGTACCCGACGACTGAGCAGGGAATTGACGCGCTCGTTACGAAGCCGAACGACCCCAATGTCCGCAACTGGAAAACCGGGGGCTATCTTGATCGTTTACCGAAAGACCCATGGGGAAATCCTTACCTCTACCTTAATCCAGGCAACAACGGCGAGATCGATATTTACACGCTTGGCCGCGATGGCCGGCCTGGTGGCGTCGAAATTAACGCGGATATCGGCAACTGGATAACTGATTAAGCCATCCTCTTGCGAAATCACGCAACAGTGATCGACGCTTTCCGCGGTCGCGGCTTCACGCTGATCGAACTGCTCGTCACGCTCGTCATCGTCAGTATTATTCTGTCGATAGCCGTCGTGTCGCTTAACCTGGTCAGCGACGACCGGGAAATTCGCACCGAGGCGCGGCGGTTGATGTCCTTGCTCGAGGTCGCGCAGGATGACGCTGTCTTGCAAGGCCGCGACTTCGGAATAGAGTTTCTGCTCGGAGGCTACCGATTTGTGGAGTACGACGCTTACAGTGGCCAATGGCAGGATATTCTGGGAGCGGATGTCCTGAGACACAGGCAGATTCCCGAGGAAATGGAGATCAGTCTGTACCTCGAAGACAAGCGCGTGTTGCTGGATAAAGATGCTCTCGGCCTGGGTGAAGAAGACCTGGAGAACCCAACAACGGAGTTTAAAAATTACGCGCCCCACGTGCTGATTTTTTCGAGTGGCGACATGACGCCGTTCGAGCTAAGTATCAGGCGCGTGACTGATCAATTGGCTGTCGCGCTAAAGGGCGACCTGTTTGGGAATATTGAATACATTGACGATGAAGACACGCAACGCTGATTATCGCCGCGACAAAGGCTTCACATTAATCGAAGTCCTTGTCTCGCTAGTGATCGTCTCAATCTCATTGACGGGCATGGCCGTTACGATGGGCACCATGCTTAACAATGCCACCGCACTTCGCGAGAGGACCTACGCAAGCTGGATCGCGCAAAACAGAATTGTCGAGTTGCGTCTCGCGAACGAGATTCCCAAGACAGGCACAACAAGTGGCGAGGTTGAGTTTGCGAATGCATTTTGGGAATGGCGTGCTGAAGTATCGGAAACCGGCGTCGAGAACCTCTTTCGTATTGACGTAGAAGTATCGTTTCCGGGCGCCGAAAATCCAATCCGCAAAGTCACGGGATTTGTCGGCGAGCCGGTCATTCCGGGGCAAAGCAACCGTGCCTGGATGCAGCTCGCCATCGAGGACAATGGCGTCGTCGGAGAACGGGAATGAAGCGCCGCGCATCGCCAGGTTTTACGCTTGTAGAGGTGCTCGTCGCCCTTGGAATATTTGGCATCATGTCGACCATGGCCTACCAGGCGCTCGGGCAGTCTTTCTCAAACGCGGAACTACTCACCGCCCGAATGGATCGAGTTCAGGCGATCCAGCGCACGATGAGCATGTTGGGCAAGGATTTGATGCAGGCGGCACCGCGACCAGTACGAGACCTGATCGGTGACGGATTTATTCCTTCTATCCGTAGCGCGCAAAATACGGAATTTGCGCTTGAAGTCACGCGCGGTGGCTGGCCAAATCCCGCAGGGCTGCCACGCGGTACGCTGCAGCGAGTCGCCTGGCGAATCGAAGATGGGGAATTACTGCGTTACCACTGGAATGTGCTCGACCCAACATTCGCCAGTGAGCCTGTCATTACTGAACTTATGGGTGATGTCGAAAGCATATTGTTTCGATTTAAAGTGCCGGGTGGTGAATGGACCGCGCAATGGCCCCCGCAAGGGGCAACCGGGGCGCGGGCCCAGCGTATGCGTCCACAGGCGGTAGAAGTCTTATTAACGCTTGTCGACGAAGGCGAGCTACGCCGCTTTTTCGAGGTGGCGCCGTGAACCACAAAATCCTGCGTACTCGCCAGCAAGGCGTTGCCCTGATTACGGCTCTGCTGATCATGGCGTTGCTCGCCAGTTTGAGTCTGCGCCTGAGCTGGGACAACGCGATGGATGTGCGTCGAACGATGACGATGCTGTACTACGACGAAGGCAGTCAGGCGGCCCTGGGCGCAGAATCCTGGGTCATGAGCTTGCTCCGTGACGACGCTGAGGAATCGGAGACTGACCATTTTGGCGAAATCTGGGCCGCGGAGATGCCTGTACTGCCGATCGAAAGCGATACTATTCAGGGTGTGCTACTCGGTGACTTGCAGGATTTGCAAGGCCGATTCAATGTCAACAACCTGGTCCGACAAAACGGCAACATTGATCAGCAATCGCTGGAGCAGTTTCGGCGTCTTCTTGTGGTTCTCAATATCGATCCCCGCTTCGCAGACCTAAGCGCGGACTGGATCGATGCTGATCAAAATGCTGAGCTTGCAGGTGCCGAAGACGCTATTTACCTGGGCATGATCCCGCCTTATCGCAGTGCGAACCAGCATTTGACCTCCGTAAGCGAACTCGCCGCACTTGACGGTATGGACAAGGCGACCTTCGACATCTTGCTGCCGCATATCGTTGCATTGCCCGGTCGAACCGAAATCAATGTAAACACAGCGACGTTTGCTGTCCTGCGGTCGTTGAGTGACGAAATCTCAAGCGAGACCGCCGAATCTTTGATGGGCGAACGTGAGGAATCCGGTTTTGCTAACATCGAGAGTAGCTTCGCACCCTACCTGGGCGCTGAGGTAGCGCGAGGGTTGCGGGAAACCAGCGACTATTTTCAATTGAAGGTCGTCGTGCAGATTGATACCGTTCGCATCACCTATTTCAGTGTCTTGCAGCGTGACCCGCAGCGCGGCACAGTCGTCCCTATATTGCGCAGTTTTGGAACTATGTGAGAATGGCAGAATTTCTTGTAATTCGTATTCGCGAGGATGCCGGCGAGCCCGTAAGCTGGATCGCTGTCGATGATCACGGTACGCGCCGTGGACAGGCCGGCAGCGGCAGTCTTTTGGACGCGGCTCAGGAAGTCCGCGAACGCAGCGTCATCGTTCTTGTCCCCGCTTCCGAGGTGCCAACCCTTAGTGTGCACGTTCCCGCGAAGGGGGCTCGTCTGGTCGCCGCCCTGCCCTTTGCGCTTGAAGACCAGGTAGCAGACGATGTTGAGGATCTGCATTTTGCGGCTGGCAAACGCAGCGCCGGCGGCGCTTTGTCTGTGGCTGTGGTTGCCAAAACAACGCTCGTCAACTGGATAGAGCGCTTGAGCGACGCGGGCATTCAGGCATCGAAGATCATCCCTGAAAATCATGGTCTCGCCAGGACACCCAACACTGCGTCATTACTGCTTGCAGAGGACCAGCTCTTCTTCAACGACGGTGACGAGTCGACATTCGTCATTTCCGGAATGAGCCCGAGCGAAGCGTTGGCCGCCGCCAACGTGATCGGTGACGCGAATTCCGAAGCACCTAAACACCTGCTCGTATACTGCGACAGCGCTGCAAATGCTTCCTATGAAAAGGACTGGGCATTGCTACGCCATGAGTTGTCCAGTGTGGATGTGAGTCTCTTACCCGATGGCGTACTGCCACGCCTCGCGATCACGGTTGCCAGCGGTGAAGGAATAAATCTCTTGCAAGGGCACTTCGGTCCGCGGACTGAAGTGGCTGCGCTATTCAAACCCTGGAAATATGCTGCGATGTTTTTACTCGCGCTCGGGATTGTCGGGATTGTCGGTAAAGCAGCGGATTATTATCGATTATCGGCGCAACACAGTGCCTTGAAGCAACAATTCGCCGAGGAATATCGACAACTGCGGCCCGGCGATACTCGTGAGATCGTCGACCCGGTTGCGACCGTAAATTCACTGCGTCGGAGCATTGGTGCGGGAGGCAACAAGCCAACGATCTTCCTGCCGTCGCTATTGCAACTCGCGGATGCGTTGCAGCAAAACAAAGCGGCCACAGTTGAGGCCATCAGTTACCGCGCCGGAGTTATCGACGTGCGACTGAATGCGCCGGACATTTCGACACTTGACCGAATTGTGCAGGCCGTTAACGCGTCCGGACGATTTAGAGCGTCGCTGCAGTCTGCTGACAGTGTCGGTGACCGCGTAAACAGTCGCATTCAGATCCGGGAGGCTGGCGCATGAAGGCCTGGTTTGAAGCCCTGCAGGTTCGCGAGCAATGGTTTGTCGGTGTCGGCGGCGTGGTGGTCGCATTGACATTGGTCTGGGGCGTACTTTGGATGCCCTTCGACACGGGACATAAAGAGCTGCGATCGAATGTCGATGTATGGGAACGGTCGCTAAGCGAACTAAAGCCTCTGCGGGCTGCCATCCAAAGTGGCGCGAACCCGCGTGAAGTTGCTGTCGAGAACAGCAATGAAACGCCGGTTGTTGTCGTTGACCAGACTTTACGCGCCCGCGGACTGAATGGCGCATTAAAACGTCGGCAGCCAACGCCGAATGGCATACGCGTCGAGTTTGAAAATATCGCGTTCGATGACCTCGTACTGTGGCTGGGCGACCTGAGTACACGTTACTCAATGGAAGTTCAGGCTGGCAGCATGTCGATTGCGAACCGCGCCGGTCCGGGACGCATCAACGCGTCGCTTACGCTCGAGCGCTCGCTTTAATGCCAGCGCGCCGTGCGCTGATTATTGCGGGCGTTCTTACCCTGTTGTCAGCGCTTGTCATTCTATTTCCGGCTCGAGTGGCTCTTAACTGGTTCGCACCGCCCGGCATCAATCTTAGCGGGATCGACGGCACAGTCTGGTCAGGGACTGTAGATCACCTGTCGATCGAAGGCACTTATTTGTCAGACATACGTTGGCGCGCGATGCCGCTAAAGTTGATCACAGGCAGGTTGGCTGTCGCAGTTAGCGGCAATTTCGCCTCGGGTATTATTGAAACCGATGTTGCATTGGGCTTTGGTGGCGATGTCTATCTGAGCGACCTCGCCGGCTCCTTTCCTGTACAGGGTTTGCAGCAGTTCATTGGCATGACGGGACTGCAGGGCGTTCTTAATCTTCAATTTGACTACTTGCACTTTTCCGACGGGGTGCCGGTCGAGGTCGATGGAACGGCCGAGGTATCGGGCTTATTGATTCCACTGGTCTCGCGTACGCCATTGGGCGGCTTTCGGGCAGAATTCTTCACACAAGGTGCCGGCATTGGTGCAAGCGTGTTAGATACGGACGGTGTTGTGGATCTCGCCGGCAGCCTTGAAATCGATGCTGACGGCAACTATCAGTTCCTCGGCCTGCTCGCCGCGAAACCGGCAACACCGCCGCAAATCAGAGAACAGATGCGATTCTTAGGCTCACCTAATGAGCGAGGCCAGTATGAATTGCGCCTCGAAGGCCAGCTTTAGCTAACCCTGTACGTCCACCTCGACGAACTCACGCAACAACGGAAAATACAACGCGCAACGAAGTTCCGCACCGGAGTAGTCGGCGTAGATTTTGGCATATTTGCTTAGCTGACCCCGATAGCGATCACTTTCAGCCTGCAAGAAGGCGTCCAGGTTTCCGCCCTCATGCGTGCTGGTCTTGTAGTCGACAATCCAGTGTGTACCGTCCTCATCAATACACACACGATCAATAACGATCGATTGAATCTTGCCATTCACGTACGCACTCAGGGCAAGTTCGGCGAACCCGTCCGCCTGCAACAACCAGCGACCTTTCTCATCGCCAACGACACCCTGCAATGCCGACACGACACGATCACAGATCGCGTCGATTGAGCCATCACCTGCACCGAGTTCTCGCAACCACCGCTTACTCGCGGGTCGCAAGTCATCGAGCGTGGCCTTATCGAGTTTCGCCTTGCCGTCCGCTGCTAATTGCAGCCAACGATGAACGACGGTTCCGGCAAGCCGCGCATCCACACCTACCCAGTAATAGTCGACTTTGTATGTACCACCCTCCTCCTCGTCTGCGCGATCGGGCTGTCCTGGTAATGCTGCAAGCTCCGGCAAATTCCATTGCGTGTCAAAGCGCCGCAATAGCGGCTGAATCCAAACGGAATCGCCTTGATCGCTGTCTTCTGGCGGTGCTTCATAGACCTTGAAGACATCCTCAAATTGATTTTCAATGGCCGGCCACAGCAACGACAGCAGTGTGCTTGAGACGGGCTTTAGAAGTCGTTCTAGATTCTTGCTGAGCTTGGCATTGCCAACCAGGTGCAGGGACTTTTTCGCTCGTGTACAGGCAACATAGAGAAGGCGTCCTGTTTCGTGCGCGTCTTTTGCCTGTTCGGTTTTTTCAATGAACTGATGCAAAGGGTCACGAGTCAGATCATCGCGTCGACCCACGGGACTGATTATCTTTTCCTCACCGCCCTGCGTATCCGGCAGATCAAACCAACTCAATACGGCTGGCGTGCGCGATCGCGGCGCACGTCCAAGGCCGTGCAGCAATACGTGGTCGAATTGCAGCCCCTTTGCCTTGTGCATCGTCATGATTTGCAAACGTGCCGCGACGTTCGTGGAGACATGCTCGGAGTCCAACTGGTTTTGCAGTTCTGCAAAGTCCAGCAACGTTCCACCGGTCTCCAGGGATGCCAGGATCTCGAAATAACGGTATACGTTCTCCACAGCGCCGGCGTCTCGTAACAGGCCGGGTCCGCCGAGATCAAACCAGGCTGCCTCGACCCGGCTGTGCAACTCTGTTGATCGGTCGGCCTTAAGATGCGGATCGATAAGCCTGAGGAAATTTTCGACAGACTGCTGTCCCTCCTGCGACAGTTTCAATACTCGCTCATCGTCCGTCAGGCACTCAAGAACATTGGCATGGGGCACACCGAGGACCAGGTAGTGCATGTCAGACCACGTCAGACCGACCCAGGGTGATCGCAGCAAGCCCAGCCAGGCCAGTCTGTCGCCCAGATGCGCGAATGCCCTGGTCAGCGCGAGTACGTCGATAATTTCGGGCAGGTCAGTTAAGCGGTCTATGTCGATCGCTTCATAGGCGATACCGCCGTCACGCAATTTTTGCAGCAGCTCGGGTAGATGACTTCGTCCCCTAACCAGAACGGCCATGGAATCATCGGGGTGATTCGCGAGTGTCTTCTGAATAATTGAGAAACTCTGTTCCGCCTCCTCATTGCGGTCGCTCCCCAGCACCGGATACAGATGAAAATCACCCTGCCCAAGGAGCTTTTCAACAGGTACCGATTCGGAGTAGGACACCGCACCGTCCACCGGATTGTCGAAATCCGACAACACGATGGGAAAAACCGTATTGAACCAGTGGACAAGAAATTCGCCGGAACGAAAATTCTGACGCAGCAGCAACGGCTCGAGTTCTATGTTGCCAATTCCTTTTTCCCGGGCTAGCAGGAACTGCGCAACTTCGGCATTTCGAAAACGGTAAATGGATTGCATCGGATCACCAACGCAAAAGAGCGTTCTACCATCCCCTTTTTGCCATCCGCCCGTGAGTGATTCCAGCATGCGGTATTGTGCTTTTGACGTGTCCTGCATCTCGTCTACCAGAATGTGACTAACCTGGTAGTCCAGCAGCAGTGCAATATCCCCCGGCTGATCAGCATCGCCAAGCGCGTCGCCCGCGCTAATCCCGATTTCCACGTAGTCGGTCAGCCCTCGGGCCGAGGCAAGACAACTCAATTCAGCAGCCGCGATGGGCAGAAGCTGAAAAAGCGATAGCAAAACAGACCATTGTTCGTCTGTATATTGGGTCGGCGGCAAGCCTCGAGACGCGTGTAAATGTTGAACAAACATCGGTGCCGTTTCAAGCGACTCCAGTAAATCGCTCATCCTTTGCTTAACATCCTTGTTGCCGGGTGGAAACCCGATACGCTTGTCTAATTGTTTGC
>Ga0209980_10001280_pt1 | contig 13930 bp, 10 predicted proteins | sample CR02metaG_FD_183611 | JGI IMG/M metagenome (GOLD analysis project Ga0209980, IMG submission 183611) | Deep subsurface microbial communities from Mariana Trench to uncover new lineages of life (NeLLi) - CR02 metaG (SPAdes) (version 2) | ecosystem: Environmental > Aquatic > Marine > Ocean trench... | reverse complement strand
GGGCATGGCCGGCCCCTCGCCCTATTCGATGGCCCCGAGCATGGCGCGGGCCACGCCGATCTCCTTTTCGGCCGCCGCCTTTTCCTTCTCGGTCTCGGCCGCGCCGGCTTCTTTCTCGGCGCGGTCAAGACGCGCTTCGATGGCGCCACGATCGAGTGCGTCCACCGGCGCCGCTTCCTCCGCCAGCACCGTCAAGCGCGCTTGCGTCACCTCGGCGAAGCCGCCGGCGACGAAGATGCGCATCGTGACGCCGCCCTCGTCATGGACATCGATGACGCCGGGTCGCACCAAGGTGATCAGCGGGGCATGGCCCGCCAATACGCCGAAATCCCCTTCCGCGCCGGGCACCACCACCATGTCGGCGGCGGCCGAAAAGACCAGCGCCTCGGGCGCGACCAGCTCGAATTCGACCTTGTCGGGCATTCACCGGTTCCTCAAGCGGCCTCGGCCGCCATGCGCTTCGCCTTATCCACCACCTTGTCGATGGTGCCGACCATGTAGAACGCCGCCTCGGGCAGATCGTCATAATCACCGGCGACGATCCCCTTGAAGCCGGCGATGGTGTCGGCGAGGTTGACGAGGACGCCGGGCGTGCCGGTGAACACCTCGGCGACGAAGAAGGGCTGGGAAAGGAAGCGCTGGATCTTGCGCGCCCGGGCGACGGTCAGCTTGTCCTCCTCGGAAAGCTCGTCCATGCCGAGGATGGCGATGATGTCCTGCAGCGACTTGTACGTCTGAAGCACCTTCTGGACGTCGCGGGCGACCTGATAATGCTCCTCGCCGATGATGCGGTGATCGAGCATGCGCGAGGTCGAATCCAAGGGGTCGACCGCCGGGTAGATGCCGAGCTCGGCGATCTGGCGCGACAGCACCGTGGTCGCGTCAAGATGGGCAAACGACGTCGCCGGCGCCGGGTCGGTCAGATCATCGGCCGGCACGTAGATCGCCTGAACCGAGGTGATCGAGCCTTTCTTGGTGGTGGTGATGCGCTCCTGCAGATTGCCCATGTCGGTGGCGAGGGTCGGCTGGTAGCCGACGGCCGAGGGGATGCGGCCGAGAAGGGCCGAGACCTCCGAGCCCGCCTGGGTGAAACGGAAGATGTTGTCGATGAACAGGAGCACGTCCTGGCCTTCCTCGTCGCGGAAATACTCGGCGAGGCAGAGCCCGGCGAGCCCGACCCGGGCGCGGGCGCCGGGCGGCTCGTTCATCTGGCCGTAAACCAGGGCGGCCTTCGATTCGCCGCCGTCGAGGCTGATCACGCCCGATTCGATCATCTCGTGATAGAGATCGTTGCCCTCGCGGGTGCGCTCGCCGACGCCGGCGAACACCGAATATCCCCCGTGGGCCTTGGCGATGTTGTTGATCAACTCCATGATGATCACCGTCTTGCCGACGCCGGCGCCGCCGAACAGGCCGATCTTGCCGCCCTTGGCGTAAGGCGCCAACAGGTCGATGACCTTGATCCCCGTCACCAGGATCTCCGATTCCGTCGACTGCTCGGCGAACCCTGGCGCCGGACGGTGGATGGGAAACCGCTTCTCCGTCTTGAGCGGGCCGCGCTCGTCGATGGGCTCGCCGATGACGTTGATGATCCGCCCCAGCGTCTCGGGGCCGACCGGCACCATGATCGGCGCGCCGGTATCCACTACCTCCAGGCCGCGCACCAGGCCTTCGGTCGAATCCATGGCGATGGTGCGCACCGTCGATTCGCCGAGATGTTGGGCGACCTCGAGCACCAGCCGCTTGCCGTTGTTGTCGCACTCGAGCGCATTCAGGATGGGAGGCAGATCGCCCTCGAACCACACGTCGACGACGGCGCTGATCACTTGGGAAATCCTGCCGCTAGCGTTCTTAGCCATGGCGCATTCTCATCACACTATTGATCCCGTCGTTCGATCGAAAGCGCACCTCACAGCGCCTCGGCGCCGGAGACGATCTCGATCATCTCGGTGGTAATTTTGGCCTGACGCGTCCGGTTGTAGTTGAGCGTCAGCTTGTCGATCATCTCACCGGCGTTGCGCGTGGCGCTGTCCATCGCCGCCATGCGCGCGCCCTGCTCGCTGGCGAAGCTTTCCAGCAACGCCCGGAAAACCTGCACCGCGAGGTTCCTCGGCAACAACTCGTTGAGGATGCCCTCTTCGTCGGGCTCGAACTCGTAGATCGCCGAAGGGCCGGTATCTTCCTCGCGCCCGGGTTCCGCACCCGCTTGGAGTACCGGGAAAGGAATGAGTTGCCGCACCGTCAGTTCCTGGGAAATGGCCGACTTGAAGCGGTTATAGATGATGGTGCAGACGTCGAAATCCTCATCCCCGGCCATGGCGGCGAACCGTTCGGCGATGCCGAGGCCCTCGCCGTAACTCGGCCTTGGGCGGGAGAGATCCTCGATGGTATCGATAATCAGACTACCGAACTCGGTCTTCAACTGGTCCCGGCCCTTGCGGCCGATGCAGAGAATCTTGACGGTCTTGCCGTCCTTGCGCAAGCCACGGATCAGCTCCCGCGCGCCGCGCACGATCTGGGTGTTGAAGCTGCCGCAAAGGCCGCGATCCGATGTCGTCACCGCCACCAGATGCACCTCGTCCCGACCGGTGCCGGCCAGCAGTTTCGGCGCCTCCTGCCCCTCGGGAATGCCGGCGGCGAGGGATGACAGCATGCGTTCCATGCGCTCGGCGTAGGGCCTTGCGGCCTCGCACTGTTCCTGGGCGCGCCGGAGCTTGGACGCCGCCACCATCTTCATCGCGGCGGTGATCTTCTGGGTCGACTTCACGCTGTTGATGCGGGTCCTGAGGTCCTTGAGATTGGCCATTCCGTGTCAACGCTACGATCCGGGAGCGGATCCTGGTTCAGGTGCCGGGTTCAAGTGAAGCTCCTGGCGTAGTCCTCGATGAATTTCTTGAGCTTTTCCTCGGTCTCTTCCGACAGTTCGCTTTCCTCGCGAATGGCGCCGAGGATCTCCGCCCCCTTGTCGCGAATCTCGCTAAGCAGGCCTTCCTCGAACCGGCCGACGTCGGCCACCTCGATGGCGTCGAGATGACCGCGCACGCCGGCGAAGAGCACCACCACCTGTTCCTCCACCGGCACCGGCGCGTATTGCGGCTGCTTGAGAAGCTCGGTCAGACGGGCGCCACGGGCCAGCAGGCGCTGGGTCGAGGCGTCGAGATCGGATGAGAACTGGGCGAAGGCCTCCATCTCGCGGTACTGGGCGAGCTCGAGCTTGATGGTGCCCGCGACCTGCTTCATGGCCTTGATCTGGGCGGCGGAGCCGACGCGGCTGACGGAAATGCCGACATTGACCGCCGGGCGGACGCCTTTGTAGAACAGCTCGGTCTCGAGGAAGATCTGGCCGTCGGTGATCGAGATGACGTTGGTTGGAATGTAGGCGGAAACGTCGCCGGCCTGGGTCTCGATCACCGGAAGGGCGGTCAGCGATCCGCCGCCGTAGTCATCGCTCATCTTGGCGGCGCGCTCGAGCAGGCGCGAATGCAGGTAGAACACGTCGCCCGGATAGGCCTCGCGTCCCGGCGGGCGGCGCAGCAGCAGCGACATCTGGCGATAGGACACCGCGTGCTTCGATAGATCGTCGTAGATGATGAGGGCGTGCATGCCGTTGTCGCGGAAATATTCGCCCATGGTGCAGCCGGAATAGGGCGCCAGGAACTGCAACGGCGCGGGCTCGGACGCGGTGGCGGCGACGACGATGGTATAGTCCATGGCGCCGTATTCCTCCAGGGTCCTGACGATCCGCGCCACGGTCGAGCGTTTCTGGCCGATGGCGACGTAGATGCAATAAAGCTTCAGCTTCTCGTCATCGCCGGCGTTGATTTCCTTCTGGTTGATGATGGTGTCGATCGCCAGCGCCGTCTTGCCGGTCTGGCGGTCGCCGATGATCAGCTCGCGCTGACCGCGGCCGATGGGGATCAGGCTGTCGATGGATTTGAGACCCGTCTGCACCGGCTCATGCACCGAGCGGCGGGAGATGATGCCCGGCGCCTTGACCTCGATGCGGCGGCGTTCGTCCGCCTCGATCGGCCCCTTTTCATCGATCGGATTGCCGAGCGCATCGACCACCCTACCCAGCAGCGCCTTGCCGATGGGCACGTCGACGATCTCGCCGGTGCGCTTGACCGTGTCGCCTTCCTTGATCGTGCGGTCATCGCCGAAGATGACGACGCCGACATTGTCGGTCTCGAGGTTGAGTGTCATGCCCTTGATGCCGCCGGGGAACTCGACCATCTCGCCGGCCTGGACCGAGTCGAGGCCGTAAACCCGGGCGATGCCGTCGCCGACCGAAAGCACCTGTCCGACCTCGGCGACCTCGGCCTCGGTGCCGAAATTGGCGATCTGTTGTTTGAGAATGGCGGAAATCTCCGCCGGGCGGATATCCATCAACCAACCCCCTTCATGGCAAACTGCAATTTCGCCAACTTGGTACGGAGCGAGGAGTCGAACATCTTCGACCCGACCTTGACGATCAGGCCGCCGAGAAGCGAAGTGTCCACCCGGGATTCGATCGCGACCTTGCTGCCGAGCGCCTGTTTGACGGCGGCGGCGATCTCGTCGAGATGTTTGTCGCTGAGTTCGGAAGCCGAAATCACTTCCGCCGTCATTTCGCCGCGGCTTCGCGCCAGCAGGGAAAGATAGGCGGCGATCATGCGCCCGAGCGCGAACAGGCGGCGGTTCATGGCGACGAAGCCCAGGAAATTGCTGGTCAGTTCGCCCATGCCCGCCTTGCCGGCCAGCATCGTCATCACCCTGGCGTGGTCCTCGCGCGAGATCACCGGGGAGAGGATCGCGCGCCTGAGATCGTCGCTGCTATCCATCATCGCGCGCAGGACCGCAAGGTCCTTGGCGACCGCATCCAACTGCTTGCCCTCCTCCGCCAATTCGAACAGGGCGGCGGCGTACCGCCCGGCAAGCCCGGTCGCGCCTGTCGTCTCCGATGGCACCGAGATAAGCTCCCGAATTCCTAAATGAGATTCGTCAAAACGGTGATGTCTCAAGCGAACGAACGCGCCCCTCCGGGCGCCATATCCGCCCGGAGGGCGTGCTTACCTAACACACTCACCGGGGTGTTGCAACCAACCAGCCCCTGCCCTTCCAGGCCCCCGGAAGCGGCCCGCGCGCCCCCCTCCCGACGCCGTAAACCCGGTGATCACATGAAGCTGTAGGGGTCGATGTCGACCTGGATGCGCACCGATTTCGGCGGCGTCGCGGCGTCGAGCCAGGCGCGCAATGCGCCTTGTATGTTGAAACCCTTGGCCGCCTTAATGAGGAAGCGCCGCCGGTGGCGCCCGCGAAGCAGCGCCAGTGGCGCCGGCGCCGGGCCGAGCACCGTGATCTCGGGGCCGCCCGGCGCCCGACGGCTCAGTTCCCTCGCCACCCGGTCGACTTCCGCTTCGTCGCGCGCGGAAAGGATGACCGCCGCCAGCCTCCCGAACGGCGGCATGGCGCTGGCGCGCCTCGCCTCGGCCTCGGCGTCGAGGAAGTCGTCCCGGCCTCCCGAGACCAGCGCCCGCATGACCGGGTGGTCCGGCTCATAGGTCTGCAACAGGACACGCCCGGGCCGCTCCGCCCGCCCGGCGCGCCCGGCGACCTGGGCCAGCAACTGATAAGTGCGTTCCGACGCCCTGAGATCGCCGCCGGCGAGACCGAGATCGGCGTCGATGACACCGACCAGGGTGAGAAGCGGGAAATGGTGGCCCTTGGCCATCACCTGGGTGCCGATGAGAAGGTCGATCTCGTGCCCCTCGACCTTGCGCACCAGCCTGGCGGCGGCCTCGGGCCCGGTCAGGGTATCGCTTGCCATGATCGCCTGGCGGGCGCCGGGGAACAACGCCTGCGCCTCCTCCGCCAGGCGCTCGACCCCTGGGCCGCAGGCGGCCCAGGCGCCTTCATCCTCGCAGGACGGGCAGCACCGGGGCAGCACCACCGAGTGGCCGCAGTGATGGCAGGCGAGCCGCCCGATGCCGCGGTGCTCCACCAGCCAGGCGGAACAATCGGGACATTCGAGGCGGTGCCCGCAGGTCCGGCAAAGCGTCAAGGGGGCATAGCCCCGGCGGTTGAGGAACAGCATCGCCTGTTCGCCCGCCGCCAGGGTCCCCGCCAGCGCCTCCTTCAAGGTCGGCGACAGCCAGGAACCGGACGCCGGCCCCTCGGCGCGCATATCGATGAGGCTGACCTCGGGCATGATGGCGCCGCCGTGCCGGTCGGGAAGATGAAGATGCGCGTAGCGCCCGCCCTTGGCGTTCGTCACCGTCTCGAGCGACGGCGTCGCCGACACCAGGACGATGGGGATGGCGCCAAGGGATGCGCGCACCACGGCCATGTCGCGGGCGTTATAGAGCACCCCTTCTTCTTGCTTGAAGGACGGGTCGTGCTCCTCATCGACGACGATGAGGCCAAGGTCCGGGAACGGCAGGAACAGGGCCGAGCGCGCGCCGACCACCACCTCGACCTTGCCTTCCGCCACCGCCCGCCAGGTCGTCCGCCGCGCCTTGGCGCCAAGCTCGGAGTGCCACTGGGCCGGCGGAGCGCCGAAGCGGGATTCGAAACGGTCCAACCACTGGGCCGAGAGCGCGATCTCGGGCAGCAGCACGAGGACGTTTTGCCCCATCTCCAGGGCCTTGGCGATGGCCTCGAAATAGACTTCCGTCTTGCCCGATCCGGTGACGCCGTCGAGCAAGGAGACGCTGAACCCGTCTTTCGCCCCTTCGTCAACGCCGTCACCGGAAGCTTTCTCCACCGCCGCCCTCAGCCCCGCCGCGGCCTCGGCCTGGGACGGTGACAGCTTCGGCCCGGCGCGCCGCCAGTCGGGTGCCGCGAAGGGCGGCGGTGGCGGCAGATGAACGGGCCTGAGCGCGCCGGCGCGCTGGAGCCCGCGGACCACGGAAGACCCCGCGCCGGCCTCGCGGACGATCTCGTCCATGGGCCTGGGCGGCCCGTCGGCCAGCACCGCGAGGACGCGCTTTCGCGCCGGCGTCATCCTGAAACCCCCGGGCGCGTCCCAGCCCGGCTCGCGGGCGAAGGCGGTGACCGGTTTCGGGGGCTCGAGCGCGTCGGGCACGCTCATCACCATGCGCAGCACCGCCCCTGGCGGCGTCAGGGTATAGGCCGCGACCCAACGGATGAAGCGGCGCTGAAGGTCAAGCAAAGGCGGCGCCTCGATGAGGCCGGTGACGGTCTTGAGGGCATAGGTTTCGGCGCCCTTCGCCCCGGCGTCTCCTTCGCCGGCGCTGCCGCCGCCGTCTTCCGGCGGGTCCCAGACGACGCCGACCAACTGGCGCCGGCCGAGGGGAACGCGGACGAAATCGCCGGCGCCGAGAGGCCGGCCGGCGCCGGCGATATAGTCGAAGGCGCCGGTCAAGGGCAGGGGCAGCAGGACCTTGACGCGATCGGTGATCGCCGCGTGGTCCGAACCGGCGTGACGCGAGGGCATGGGCGACACTCTAGCCGGAGAGCCCGGCCGGAGCCAATAAAAGCCCACCGATGCCTGGTGCCGTCCTTGACATTTCGACCCCTGACGTGTCACAGCCTGCACCGAGCGACATGGGATACCTGATCGACATGGCGACCAGCGGCGAAATCAATGCCATCCTTCCCGGACCGGCGGGCACCGCGTGACGCAAAAACCGAAAGACGCGGCCGCGGCCGGCGAGAAGGGCTTGCGCCAGGATCAGGTCGTCGCCTATCTCAGGCGTCATCCCGATTTCCTGACCGAGCATTCGGAATTGCTCGACCATCTCCTTGCGTCCGAGGACCGGCGCGGCGAAGGCGTGGTCGATCTCCAGTCCTTCATGATCGAGAAGCTTCGCCGCGAGACCACGCGACTCAAGAAGCGGCAAGCCGACCTGCTGGCCACCAGCCGCGCCAACATGACCAGCCAGATGCGGGTACATGCCGCCGCCCTGGCGCTGCTCGAGGCGCGCTCGTTCGAGAACCTGATCGAGGCGGTGACCACCGATCTCGCCGTGCACATGGACGTCGACGTGGTCGTGCTCTGCGTCGAATCCTCCGACGAGGCGCCGGTAAAAACGGTGTCCGGCATATACATGATCGAGCCGGGAGAGGTCGACCGTCAACTCGGCGCCGGACGCAACATCGTGCTCAGCCGCAAGCACCCGGAATTGCCCGAGATTTACGGCGCCGGGGCCGCCCTCGTGCAGTCCGAGGCACTCCTGCGCCTGCGGCCGAGCCCCGACGTGCCGACCGGCATGTTGGCGCTTGGCTCGCGCTATGAAGGACGGTTCGATCCCTACCAGGGCACCGAGCTGCTGGGTTTCCTCGGCCTCACGCTCGAGCATTGCATCCGGACATGGTTGGGACTCACTTTCAAGGGAGGATGACTCCCGATCTCGACCCGGGGCTTAGCGCCGCCATCACCGACTGGCGGAACTGGCTGGCGGACGAGAAGCGCGCCTCGCCTCACACCCTTGCCGCCTATGGGCGCGATCTCGACCAATTCCTGATCTTCCTTTCAGAACATCTCGGCGGCCCGCCGGGCTTGGCCGATCTCGCCGCCTTGCGGCCCGCCGATTTCCGCAGCTATCTGGCGCGCCGGGCGACGGCGGGGGCCGCGCGCACCTCGACGGCGCGGGCGTTGTCCACCCTTCGTGGCTTCTTTCGCCGGTTGGAACGCCTCGATCTCGTTCACAACCCGGCGTTAGAGGGCGTGCGCACGCCGAAGGTGCCGAGATCGGTGCCCAAGCCGCTGTCGCCGGCGGAAGCGCGCGAGGTCCTTGAAGGCACCGGCGAGCTCGGCGGCGGGCCATGGGTCACCAAGCGCGACGCGGCGCTTTTCACGCTGCTTTACGGTTGCGGCTTGCGCATCGGCGAAGCGCTGGCGTTGGACCGCCGCCAGGCGCCCGAGAGTGACTCCATGGTGGTCACCGGCAAGGGCAACAAGCAACGCATGGTGCCGGTGCTCAACGTCGTGCGCGAGGGCATCGCATCTTATATCGCCGCCTGCCCCCATCATCTCAGGCCCGACGGTCCGCTGTTCGTCGGCGTGCGCGGCAAGCGGCTTTCCGCCGGCGTCGTGCAGCAACGGCTGCGCACGCTGCGCCCCCTGTTGGGGCTGCCGGAGACGGCGACGCCGCACGCGCTGCGTCACAGCTTCGCCACCCACCTCTTGGCCAATGGCGGCGATCTCCGCACCATCCAGGAGCTCCTGGGACACGCCTCGCTCTCGACCACCCAGCGCTACACCGCGGTCGATGACGCCAAGCTCATGGAGGTCTACCGGCGGTCCCATCCCCGCGCGATGGCCGATAGAAGCGCGGACGAGCGGTGACCGGCCGAGGCGCGCGAGAGCGGCGCACGCGGCTCTAAACGGCTCTGGCGGACCCACAGCACTGTCCGGCCAGATGGAACCTAAATATGGATGGGGCGGCCGGCGACGGCGAGGGCCGCCTCCTTGACCGCTTCGCTGACGGTCGGATGGGCGTGGGTGGTGCGCGCGACGTCCTCGGCCGAGGCGCCGAACTCCATCGCCAGCACCAATTCGCCGATCATGTTGCCGGCATGGGCGCCGATGATGTGGGCGCCCAGGATCCTGTCGTCGCCGGCGTCGGCGAGGATCTTGACGAAACCGTCGGTCTCGGCGTTGACCCGTCCCCGGCTGTTGGCGGTGAAGGGAAACTTGCCGATTTTATAATCGACGCCGTCGGCCTTGAGCTCTTCCTCGGTCTTGCCGACGGAAGCGGCCTCGGGCCAGGTGTAGACCACGCCCGGGATGGCGGCGTAGTTCACGTGACCCGACTGGCCGGCGATGATCTCGGCCACCACGACGCCCTCGTCTTCCGCCTTGTGCGCCAGCATCGGCCCTTTGATCACGTCGCCGATGGCGTAAATCCCGTCGACGTTGGTCAGATAACGGGAATCGACCGTGACCCGGCCGGCGTTGTCGAGCGCGACCCCCGCCTCCTCGAGGCCGAGGCCCTCGGTGACAGGCCGCCTGCCGACGGCGACGAGGACGATGTCGCAGGCGAGGGTCTCGGCCGCGCCGCCCTCGGCGGGCTCGAGCGCGAGCGATACCCCGTCGGCGGTCCTGTTCGCCGCCGTGACCTTGGTCGAGAGCCTGAACTCCATGCCCTGCTTGGCGAGGATGCGCCCCATGTGCCTGGCAAGCTCGCCGTCCATGGTGGCAAGGATGGTATCGAGGAACTCGACGACGGTGACCTTGGACCCGAGGCGCGCCCACACCGAGCCCAGCTCGAGCCCGATATAGCCGCCGCCGATGACCACCAGGTGGCCGGGCACCTCGGCCAGCGACAGGGCGCCGGTGGACGACACGATCGCTTGTTCGTCGACCTCTATCCCCGGCAGCGCCACCGTCTCCGAGCCGGTGGCGATGAGGATGTTGGCGGCCTTATAGGTTTCCGTCCCGCCCTTACCGGCGCCATCGCCACCGCCGCCCTCGGCGGTGACGGTCACCTCGCCGGCCTTGGCGATCCCGGCGGCGCCTCGCAGGTAGGTGACCTTGTTCTTCTTGAACAGGAACTCGATCCCCTCGGTGAGGTCGCCGACGACTTTTGTCTTCTGGGCCATCATGGCGTCGAGGTCGAGTGTGGTCTTCTCCACCTTGACACCGTGATCGCCAAGCCCGTGGCGCGCCTTGTCGTAGAGCTCGGACGAATGGAGCAGCGCCTTCGACGGTATGCAGCCGACGTTGAGACAGGTACCGCCAAGGGAGCCGCGCTTTTCGACGCAGGCGACGTTCAACCCCAACTGGGCGGCGCGGATGGCGGCGACATAGCCGCCGGGCCCGGCGCCGATGACGATGAGATCGAAGCTCTTGTCACTCATGGTCGGTCTCCGTCGGAAGGCTCAGGCCGCCAGGGAGATTAGGGGGGCGCCCGACGCCATCCGCCCCGGTCAGATGTCCAGCAGGATGCGTTGCGGCTCCTCGATGCACTCCTTGACGCGCACCAGGAAGGTGACCGCCCCGCGCCCGTCGACGAGGCGGTGATCGTAACTGAGCGCCAGATACATCTGCGGGCGGATTTCGATACTGTCCCCCACCACCACGGGGCGGGGCTGGATCTTGTGCATCCCTAATATGCCCGACTGGGGCGGGTTGAGGATCGGGGTCGAGAGCAAAGAGCCATAAACACCGCCGTTGGAGATGGTGAAGGTGCCGCCGGTGAGGTCATCCATGGTGAGCTGCCCGTCCTTGGCCTTGGCCCCGAGCCGGGCGATGGTCTGCTCGATCTCGGCGAAGCTCATGGCGTCGGCGTCCCGGATGACCGGCACCACCAGCCCCTGTTCGGTGCCGACGGCGACGCCGATGTCGTAATGATTCTTGTAGACGATGTCGGCGCCGTCGATCTCGGCGTTGACCTCGGGAATCTCTCTCAGCGCGACGATGCAGGCCTTGACGAAGAACGACATGAAGCCGAGCCTGACCCCGTGCTTCTTCTCGAAGCTATCGCGGTGATCTTTGCGCGCGGCGATCACCGCCGACATGTCCACCTCGTTGAAGGTGGTGAGCATGGCGGCGGTGTTCTGGGCCTCCTTGAGCCGTTCGGCGATGCGCCGGCGCAGGCGCGACATCTTGACCCGCTCCTCGCGCGCCCGGGGGCCACCGGCGGCGGGGGGGGCGGCGCTTGGGGCCGGCGTCGGAGGCGCCGGCGCGGTAGCTGGAGCCTCGCCGTCAACCGGCCGGGCGACCGCACCGCCGGATTCGCGGCCGGATTCGAGGCCGGATTCAAGGAAAGCCAGCACGTCGCCCTTGGTCAGCCGGCCGGCCTTGCCGGTCGCCGGGATGGTCGAAGGATCGAGGCGGTTATCGTCGATGAGCTTGCGCACCGCCGGCGAAAGCGCCAGGGCGGTATCGCCCGGCGGTGGCGCCTCGGCGGGTCGAGGCGCGGCTTCGGCCACGGGAGCGGGCGGGTCCGGCTCAGGCGCCGGCGCGGCCTCGGCGGGAGAACCGGCGGGTTCAGCGGCGGGCCCGGCGGGCGGTGGGTCCTCGGCGGCGGCTTGCGGCTTCGCCTGGGCCGCGCCGTCGCCCTCCGAGATGCGCCCGAGAACGGCGCCGATCTCGACCTCGGCGCCGTCCTTGGCGACGATCTCGCTCAACACCCCCGCGGTCTGGGCGTTGATTTCCACCGAAACCTTGTCGGTTTCGAGCTCGACCAGGGGTTCATCGACTTCGACGGCATCCCCCTCCGCCTTCAGCCATTTGGCCACGGTCGCTTCGGTGATCGATTCGCCCAGCGCGGGAACGACAATTTCCACAGTCATCTTGGCTTCACATATCCTTCAAAGGCTCTAGGGCCAGGTGGTGCTCTTGCGTCACGCCAACTTGAGCGCGGCTTCGATGATCTCGGCCTGTTCGCGGTTATGGTCCCTCAAAAGTCCGGTCGCCGGCGACGCCGCTTCGGCGCGGCCGACATATCGCGCCCGCCCGTGCTCGGCGCCGATCTCGCCAAGCACCTCTTCGATCCTGGGTTCGACGAAGCTCCAGGCCCCCATGTTTTTCGGTTCTTCCTGGCACCACACCATTTCGGCCTGGGGGAACCGGCCGAGCTCCTCCATGAGGGCCTTGCGGGGGAACGGATAAAGCTGCTCGAGCCTCAAGAAGTAGATGTCGTTCACACCGGCCTCGGCGCGGCCCTGGAAAAGGTCGTAGTAGACCTTGCCGGTGCACAGCACCACCCGTTTTATGCCGATGTCGGAACAAAGCTCGCCGCTGAGTTGGGCGTCGTCCCACAGGGCGCGGTGAAACGACGATCCCGACCCCATCTCGGAGAGTTTCGAGACGCAGAGCTTGTGTCGCAACAGCGACTTCGGCGTCATGACGATGAGAGGCTTGCGGAACTTGCGGCGCATCTGACGGCGCAGGACATGGAAATAGTTGGCCGGCGTCGTGCAATTGACCACCTGCATGTTGTCCTCGCCGCAGAGCTGCAGGTAACGCTCGACCCGGCCCGAGGAGTGTTCCGGCCCCTGTCCCTCGAAGCCGTGGGGCAGAAGCATCACCAGCCCGCTCATGCGCAGCCACTTGGACTCGCCCGAGGCGATGAACTGGTCGATGATGACCTGGGCGCCATTGGCGAAATCGCCGAACTGCGCCTCCCACAACACCAACACGTTGGGTTCGGCGGTGGAATAGCCGTATTCGAAGCCGAGCACGGAGGCCTCGGACAGGGGACTGTCGATGATATCGAAGGGCGCCTGGTCCCGGCGCAGGTGATTGAGCGGGACGAAGCGCTCCTCCGTCTCCTGGTCGACGAGCACGGCATGGCGTTGTGAAAAAGTGCCGCGGGCCGAATCCTGGCCGCTGAAGCGCACCCGGGTGCCCTCCACCAGCAGCGTCCCGAAGGCCAGCGCCTCGGCCGTCGCCCAGTCGAAGCCCTCGCCGGTCTCGAACATCCGGCGCTTGGCGTCCAACAAACGCCCGATACGGGAGTGGATGTTCAGGTTCTCGGGCCGCTGCGACAGAACCCTCCCGATCTCGATGAGCACCTCTTCATCGACCACGGTTTCGCCGCGCCGGACATCGCCCGAGGCGACCTCGAAGCCGGTCCACGCGCCCTCGAGCCAGTCGGCCTTGTTGGGCTTGTAGGACTTGGAAGCTTCGAACTCCTGTTCGAGGCGGCGGCGGAAATCATTGCGGATCTCTTCCGCCTCGTCCTCGCCGAGCACCCCTTCGGCGGCGAGTCTCCGGGCGTAGATTTCGCGCGTCGTCGGGTGGTCCTTGATCTTGCGGTACATCAGGGGCTGGGTGAAGGACGGCTCGTCGCCCTCGTTATGGCCGAAGCGGCGGTAGCAGAACATGTCGATGACGACATCCTTGCGGAAAAGCTGCCGGTATTCGATGGCGGTGCGGGCGACGTGGACCACCGCCTCCGGGTCGTCGCCGTTGACGTGGAAGATCGGCGCCTGGACCATCTTGGCGACATCCGAGGGATAGGGCGAGGAGCGCGAATAG
>Ga0209980_10001279_pt1 | contig 13932 bp, 11 predicted proteins | sample CR02metaG_FD_183611 | JGI IMG/M metagenome (GOLD analysis project Ga0209980, IMG submission 183611) | Deep subsurface microbial communities from Mariana Trench to uncover new lineages of life (NeLLi) - CR02 metaG (SPAdes) (version 2) | ecosystem: Environmental > Aquatic > Marine > Ocean trench... | reverse complement strand
GTCCCTTAAGATCGTCGCAGTCGCCCCCCAGACGTAATGTCCGGCGTAGTCGAACTCATACATCCGCAGCGTCGTCCCGAAACGCTCCCGCGTACTCGTGCGAACACTGCCCTCTTGAAGCAGGAACTCCAGAGGCACCTCGAAGACGTCGGCGACTTCGGTACGATCGGGGACTGCGCGAAACTCGGGCGCGACGAAGCCGACGACCGGCGTGATCAGGAAGCCGGTGCCGGTCAGAATCTCCGGCAGACAGCCGGCGACCGACACCTGATCGGGCCGCAACCGGACCTCCTCCTCGGCCTCTCTGAGCGCCGCCGCCACCGGGCCATCGTCCGACGCCTCGATACGCCCCCCTGGAAAACTGACTTGCCCGGGATGATCCTTCAGGTGCGCCGCACGCTCCGTCAGGATCACGTGCAGGCCGTCCGGCCGTTCGACCAACCCCAACAAGACGGCCGCCGGCGTCGGTGAATCGTCGAGGAAATCCAGCAGTTCCTGGGAGACCGGCCCGTCGGCCTGGGCCAGCAGCCGCGACAGCGGATCGGCCGGGTTCGGGGCACGCGCGAGCTGTTTCTCGATCAGGGCGCGCAATGGCCGGTCAGCCCTTGATTCCGCCTCGCGTCAGGTCCATCGGGTCGAGCAAGGACTTGAGCTCTTTATCGCTGAGGTCCGTTTCCTGCGCCGCGACCTCCTGAATCGGCCGGCCCTCCCGGTAAGCCTTTTTAGCCACCGCGGAACCTTTCTCGTAACCGATCACCGGGTTGAGCGCCGTGACCAGGATCGGGTTGCGCTCCACCGCTTCCCTGAGGCGTTCTTCGTTGACGGTCAGTCCCTCGATGGCCGCATCGGCCAGTACGCCGGCCGCGTTGCCGAGGAGTTCGATGCTCTGCAGCAGGTTATAGGCGATGACGGGCAGCATGACGTTGAGCTGGAAATTGCCGGATTGTCCGGCGACGGTGATCGTGGCGTCATTGCCGATGACCTGCGCCGCCACCATCGTGACCGACTCCGGTATCACGGGATTGACCTTGCCCGGCATGATGCTGCTGCCGGGCTGGAGCGCGGGTAAAGCGATCTCCGCGAGCCCGGCCAGAGGCCCGCTGTTCATCCAGCGCAGGTCGTTGGCGATCTTCATCAGACTCACCGCCGTGGTCTTGAGCTGGCCGGACAGCTCGACGGCCGTATCCTGGCAACTCAGCGCCTCGAAATAACTATCGGCGGGGCGAAAGGCGATACCGGTCTTCGTCGCCAGTTCGGCCGCGACGCGGACGCCGAATTCGGGGTGCGCGTTGATCCCGGTGCCGACGGCCGTACCGCCCTGCGCGAGCGCGCTCAGCCGGGGCAGGACACCCGCGACGCGCTGATAGTCGGCACGTATCTGCGTCGCCCAACCAGACAACTCCTGGTCGAGACGCAACGGCATCGCATCCATCAGATGGGTACGACCGGTCTTCACGATCCCGGCTAACTGCCCGCCCTTCGCGTCGATGGTATCGGCCAGGTGCTGCAGCGCGGGCAGCAGATGCTCGGTGACGCCCAACGCGGCGCTGACGTGGATCGCCGTGGGGATGACATCGTTGCTGCTCTGACACATGTTGACGTGGTCGTTCGGGTGGATCGGTTGCCCCGAAGCCTTGCCGGCGATTTGGGCGATCACCTCGTTGGCATTCATGTTGGAGCTCGTGCCCGAGCCGGTCTGGAAGACGTCCACCGGGAATGCCGCGTCGTGCTGACCCTCGGCGACCTCCCGCGCGGCCACCTCGATAGCCGCAGCGATCTCGGCCGGCAGTAACTCCAGCGTCGAATTCGTGGTGGCGGCAGCCTCCTTGATGAGACCCAGCGCACGGATGAACTGTCGCGGCATCGGGATGCCGCTGATCGGAAAATTATCGACGGCACGTTGCGTCTGAGCACCCCAGAGCGCATCCGCAGGCACCTCCAGTTCACCCATACTGTCTCGCTCGACTCGATAACCGGCTGTCATTGTCACTCCTCAAGGGTCTGTCCCCCTGCGGCATCGGCTTCGGATCCTTGAAGCCGGAGGAACTCGAGGAACGGTGTATGATGCGCACTCCGCAACTGCTTGTATAGGGATGCCGAGCAATCCTGTGGACCCCACGACTCTCACCGCTCTGTCACCGCTGGATGGGCGCTATGCCGCCAAGGCGGCGCCGTTACGCGAGTATCTGTCCGAATACGCGCTGATCCGCTATCGCACGCTCGTCGAGGTTCGCTGGCTGCAGCATCTTGCGAACGACCCTGGCCTGCCGGAACTCGGCACGCTCGACCGGCCGGTCAACGAGTTTCTCAATCAGCTTGTCGACGACTTCGCGATGAAGGACGCCCAGCGCGTCAAGGAGCTCGAGAAAGAGACGAATCATGACGTCAAAGCCGTCGAGTACTTCCTCAGGGAGAAACTCAACGGCGTCTCCAGCGCCGCGACGAAGCTGGGACCGTATATCCACTTCGCGTGTACGTCGGAGGACATCAATAACCTTGCCTACGCACTGATGCTCACAGACGCACGGCAACACGTTCTGGTCCCCGGTATGAAGGCGCTGACCGACGACCTGCGAGCACTCGCGCATGAGTTCGCCGACCTGCCGATGCTCTCCCGGACTCACGGGCAGCCAGCGAGCCCGACCACGCTGGGCAAGGAACTCGCGAACTTCGTGTACCGGATGACGCAGCAACTGGATCGATTCGCGGCCGTGCCCGTGTTCGGCAAGATCAACGGCGCCGTCGGCAACTTCAACGCCCATGTGGCGGCGTATCCGGACGCGGACTGGCGTGGCATCGGCCAGCGGTTCGTCGAGTCCCTGGACCTGAATCCGGCCGCCTACACGACTCAGATCGAGCCCCACGACTGGATCGCAGAATACGCTCAAGGCTTGAGCCGCTTTAATACCGTGCTCCTCGACCTTTGCCAGGACCTCTGGGGCTACATCAGCCTGGGGTATTTTCGCTCGCGACCCGTCGCCGGAGAGGTCGGATCGTCAACGATGCCGCACAAGGTCAATCCCATCGAGCTCGAGAATGCGGAAGGCAATCTGGGCATCGCCAACACAATCCTGGGCTTCCTGGCCGGGAAGCTGCCGCTATCGCGCTTTCAGCGAGATCTGACCGACTCCACGATACTTCGCAACCTCGGTGTCGGGCTGGGACACAGTTTGATTGCGATCGAATCTGCCCGCCGCGGCATCGGCAAACTGGAAGCCGATACGCAACGCATCACGGCCGATCTTGATGCGAGCACAGAGGTTCTCGCGGAGGCCGTGCAGACGGTGATGCGACGGCACGGGATAACCGACGCCTATGAGCAACTCAAGGAGTTGACGCGTGGCCAGGAGATCACAACGGCCAGCCTGGAAGCGTTTATCGCCACGCTGGATATCCCCGCCGCGGAGCAAAAGAGATTGCTGGCCTTAAAGCCCGCGGACTACATCGGCCTCGCAGCTCAGCTGGCCCGGGAAATCTAGCCCGCCTGTCGCGCCGAACGGCGCCCCGGGAAACGTGACACAGGGCACGGCGCCCACCAGGCCTCCCCGTAAAATATTCGTTGGCACTGCCGCAGGTAATGGGCCAGGATGACGGATCAAGCTGAGGTCAAGGAAACACGGCGAATCCTCTCGAGTCGCGAGGAGGTCCTTGATGCCGTGGTCGAGATCACCGGGCGGGGGGATCGCGCGTTGGCCATTCTGACCCCGGATCTCGAACCCGAAATCTACGACGACGAGAAATTCCTCGACGCTCTGAAGAAGTTTATTCTGTCCCGTGCGTTCACCCGCGTCCGGGTGTTGATCTCGAATCCCGCGCGCGCGATGAAGAGCGGCAATCAGTTCGTCAGTATGGGACGGCGCCTGAACAGTTATATCGAGTTCCGCAACCTCAAAGAAGAATTCCGCAGCCATGACGAGGCCTTTTGTATCGTGGATCGGAACGCCCTGGTGTACCGTGCCGACGGAAAACGGTGGGAAGGCATGTCCGATACGAACGACCCCGACTTGGTCAGCCAGTACCTGGAGACGTTCGATGAGCTTTGGCATGCGTGTGAGACGGAGCCCACCATTCGTCTGGCGCACCTGTAGCGTGAATCTCCGTCATCGTCATCCCTGACTCTTCCCGACACCCATCGTACCGTGGTGGCGTGCCGCCGCGTGTCGGCTTCCGCGTTTGTTAGAATCCCCACCCATGGCAGGCAACGGACTCATCATCGTCGCGCTCTCCGGGGGGGTGGACTCAGCGGTCACCGCCCTACTCCTGCGTGACGAGGGCTACGACGTGCAGTGCCTGCACATGAGCAACTGGGAAGACGATGGCTATTGTGACGCCTCGCAGGATTTTCAGGATGCTCGCAAGATCGCCCGGCAGCTGGATCTGCCGTTGCACCGTGTGAACTTCGCCGACGAATACCGCGAGCAAGTCTTCGCGCCGTTCCTCACGGAATACGCAGCGGGCCGCACACCCAACCCGGACGTGCTGTGCAACCGGCAGATCAAGTTCGGCGAGATGCGGCGTTACGCGCGCCGGCTCGGCGCAGACTCGCTCGCGACAGGGCATTACGCACAACTCCTGCGAGTCGACGATCGCATCCATTTACTGAAGGGCCGCGACTCGAGCAAGGATCAGAGTTATTTTCTCCACGCCGTCAACGATGCAGACTTCGCCGACGTGCTCTTCCCGCTGGGCGGGATGACCAAGCTCGCGGTCAGGGAACGAGCACGGCAGGCGGGGCTCGTCGTCGCGGACAAGAAAGACAGTACCGGAATCTGCTTCATCGGCGAACGTCCGTTCGCAGCGTTCCTGGGCCAGTACCTGCCCGAAGACCCGGGGCAGATCAAAGAACCCGGCGGCCGGGTTCTCGGTGAACACCAGGGGCTGGCCTACTACACGCTCGGACAGCGTCACGGCCTTCACATCGGCGGCCTCGCGGCCTATGGCCCGGAACCCTGGTACGTCGCCGCCAAAGACTGCGAACACAACGACCTCATCGTCGTCCAGGGCACAGACCACCCATTGCTCTACCAGAATTGGCTGACTGCAGACGCCGTCCACTGGATCAGCCACGCGCCCGCCGGTTGGTCGCACGGCACCCCGCTGAAGTGCCACGCCAAGACCCGCTACCGCCAGCCGGATCAAGCGTGTACAGTCACGTACCGGAACGACGGCGCGCTGGAAGTCTTGTTCGAGCAGCCGCAGCGGGCCGTGACACCGGGGCAATACGTCGTGTTTTATCAAGGGAACCGCTGCCTGGGCGGCGCCACGATCCGGATGGCCAGCATGCAGGCCGCGCCACTGGAAACAGCGCGCCCACCACGGACCCGTTCACACACGGTTGAGGGGCTTCCTCAATGATCGATAGCTTTGGCGCCCGCCAATCCTTCTCAGTCGGCGACGTCGACTATGACATCTATCGTCTCGACCTCATCGGCGACAGCCGCCTCGAGGAGCTTCCCTACACGCTGAAGATTCTCCTCGAGAATCTTTTACGGCACGAGGATGGCGAAAACATCACGGCCGAGGATATCAAGGCGCTGGCAGCCTGGGACCCCACGGCGGAACCCAAGACCGAGATTGCTTTCACACCCGCGCGAGTGATCCTGCAGGACTTTACCGGTGTTCCGGCGATCGTCGATCTCGCCGCCATGCGCGACGCCATGGTCAAACTGGGTGGTAAGGCCGACGCCATTAACCCGCTCTGCCCCGCCGAGCTGGTCATCGATCACTCCGTCCAGGTCGATCATTTCGGCACCCCCGACTCGCTGGCGGCTAACAACGCGATCGAATTCGAACGTAACAAGGAACGCTATTCGTTCCTGCGCTGGGGCCAGGAAGCATTCCAAAACTTTCGCGTCGTACCACCCAATACGGGCATCGTTCACCAGGTGAACCTGGAGTACCTCAGTCGCGTGGTGTTCGACGTGGAAGTCGACGGTCGTCGTCTAGCGTATCCCGATACACTGGTCGGGACCGACTCCCATACGACGATGATCAACGGCCTCGGCATTCTGGGCTGGGGTGTCGGCGGGATCGAGGCCGAAGCGGCCATGCTGGGTCAACCCGTGACAATGCTGATACCTCACGTGGTTGGATTCGAGCTCAAAGGGCGCCTGGCCGAAGGCACCACCGCTACGGATCTCGTCCTCACCGTGACGCAGATGCTCCGCGAGCGGGGCGTCGTCGGTAAGTTCGTCGAGTTTTTCGGCGACGGTCTGGAACACCTGCCGCTGGCGGACCGCGCCACGCTCGGCAACATGTCGCCGGAATTCGGCAGTACCTGCGCCGTGGTACCGATCGATGACGAGACACTGCGGTATCTCAAGCTCTCTGGCCGCCCCGAACAACAGATTCGACTCGTCGAAGCCTACGCGAAGGAGCAGGGCCTGTGGCGCGGCATGTCGACGCCTCGCTTCAGCGACACACTCGAACTCGATCTCGATGACGTGGAGCCGTGCCTCGCAGGCCCTAAACGGCCCCAGGACCGCATTCCGCTTCGCAGCGCGGCCGTTAAATTCGGCTCGTTGATGGCGCCGATCATCGAGGGCCGTGCCGGCGCCTCTGCGGTGAGCAAATCCGTGCAACGGGGCTCGGACAGTTTCAAACTCGAGGACGGCGCGGTACTGATCGCGGCCATCACCAGTTGCACCAATACCTCCAACCCCGCCGTCATGATCGGTGCGGGCCTGCTGGCAAGAAACGCCGTCGCAAAAGGCCTCGAGTCGAGACCGTGGGTCAAGACGTCGCTCGCCCCGGGCTCGAAAGTCGTCATCGACTACCTCGCGAAGTCCGACGTGCTGGATGACCTGGAGGCCTTGGGCTTCAACGTCGTCGGCTTTGGCTGCACGACGTGTATCGGCAACTCCGGCCCGTTGGAGTCAGAGATCGAGCAAGCCGTACAGTCCACGGATCTCGTCGGCTGTGCGGTACTCTCCGGCAACCGAAATTTCGAAGGACGCATCCATCCTCTGGTCCGAATGAATTTCCTGGCGTCACCGCCCCTGGTCGTCGCTTACGCGCTGGCCGGGAACATGCACATCGACCTCTACAAGGACTCGCTCGGCGATGACCAGGACGGCCGGCCCGTTTATCTGCGCGACATCTGGCCGACCAGTGAGGAAATCAACGCGCTCATCGACAGCAACATCACGGCGGAGATGTTCCAGAACAGATATTCGAGCGTCTTCGAGGGCGACGAGAACTGGAACGGTCTGTCCGTCCCGACCGGAGAGAACTATAGCTGGGACGAAGCGTCGACCTATGTGAAGAATCCCCCGTATTTCGAAGGCATGACGCAGCAGCCCGACCCGATCACGGATATCAAGGGTGCCCGAGTACTGGCCCTGCTCGGCGACTCCATCACGACGGACCACATCTCCCCGGCCGGTGCGATCGCTGCGGATGGACCGGCGGCGGATTACCTGCGTTCGCTCGGCGTCGAACGGAAGGACTTCAACTCCTACGGCTCACGGCGCGGCAACCATGAGGTCATGATGCGCGGGACCTTCGCCAATATCAGGCTCCGCAATCAGTTGGCGCCCGGCACCGAGGGTGGCTGGACGACCCACATCCCCAGCGGCGAGCAGCTGAGCATCTTTGACGCCGCGCTTCGCTATAAGGACGAAGGGACTCCGCTGTTGGTCATCGGCGGCAAGGAGTACGGTTCCGGCTCATCGAGAGACTGGGCGGCGAAAGGAACCTTGCTGTTAGGCGTACGTGCCGTCCTCGTCGAGAGCTACGAGCGGATCCACCGCTCTAACCTGATCGGAATGGGCGTACTACCGCTGCAGTTTCTGAAAAACCAAAACGCCTGGACGCTGCGTCTGGACGGTCAAGAGAGCTACGACATCGAGGGAGTCGATGGGGGTCGCAGCGACATCGTCTCGATCACGGCGACCAAAGCGAACGGCGAACAGGCGCAGTTCGAGGCGCGAGTCCGGATCGATACGCCAAAGGAAAGGGAGTACTTCGTCAACGGCGGTATCCTGCACTACGTACTCCGCCAGTTGGCCGAGGCCGATCGAGCGGCTTGAGCGTCGATCGGGTGACGTCAGCGGGACAGGGCCCACGCCGGGACTTCCGACCACGACTCGAGCAGTCGCTTGTCCAGGACCCGATAGTCCGGCTCGAATCGCGCTACACAGCGCCAGTATCGGGCGGAGTGATCCAGGTAACGCAAGTGACACAGCTCGTGGATCAGGAGATAACGAGCCACCGCCGGCGGGAGAAATAACAAGCAGGCATTCAAGCTGATGTTGCCCAGCGGCGAGCAACTTCCCCAGCGAGTTCGTTGGGTCCTCACCTGGATCTTCTTCGGCTTGACCCCCACTTCCTCAGCCTCGCTCGCAAGCCATGGTTTGAGACAGAGCCGAGCCTGAGCCAGTAGCCACTGTCGCAACAGGCCATGGACCTGATCGGGCGCGGAATCCGTGGTCGTAATCTGCAGATGCTGTGGGAATTCCCGAAGCCGGGGCCTGGCCGCGGTCCCGGCGTCGTAGTGTACGTCCCAGCGGCGCCCCACGGCGGCGAGCTCGACCGCATCGGGCAAGACCTGCCGGCCCACGGGATAACAATGTCGCAACTCGCCCTGCGCCCGCTCGATCCAGCGGCGACTGCCGGCAAGAAATTCCTCGACCTCGCTTGGCCGGGTTCCCCGGGGAACGACGAGCTCGACTGTGTAGGGCGGGATCATCTGGAGTATCAGCCGCTTCGCGCGGCGGCTCTCACGAATGAACACCGCTTGCTCGCCACGACGCCACGGCTGCGGCCGGTCGTCCTCCAGAAGGCGCAATTGTTCTGCCATCGGCGTGCCGCGCGAGGAAATTCGGCGAGCCTAATGGCTAACGGTTATTCGGGTGGACCCGTTGGCCAGTCGGAGAAGGGAAACGGCTGTTCCTCGGTGTTGAATGTCAGATACATCACGATCTGGTAGGTATAAGTCGCAAGGCTCTGACCGAATCCAGCCAGCCGCGAGTTCGAGTCACCTGCGATCAGAACCCATAAGAACTGCAGGACGACGACGGCAACGACGATGATCCGGGAAATACTCCAGAGCGCGACGAAAAGAATCATGAACAGCAGCCTCAGCCAGGTTGAGCCTGACTTGATGTTGTCCTCGATCGATTTGCCGGTGTGTTCTTCCTCGGTCTCGGTCGATTCATCCGCAGGCACATGGTCCGGCGGCGGCATCGATTCGTTCATAGTCGCCCTCTCAGCAGGTCAGAAGTTCCGGAGCGATGATACGCTTTTTGGGCGGGTCGTACCGGCCGGCCAGCGTGCTCCGTTCATTTTACCGTCAAAGATTGGTGTTCTCGTAGACGATTTCTCCACCGACCATCGTCATCACCGGTCGAATATCGCGAACATCATCTACCGGCGTTTCGAGATAGTCGCGATCGAGCACCACCAGGTCGGCATACTTACCGGCTTCTAACGTTCCGAGGTCGTCTTCCATGAACATCAGGTACGCATTCGAACGCGTGTGGGCGATCAACGCTTCCTCGAGTGTGATGACCTCATCGGCCTCGTACTTGAGAATATTGGGGAAAACTCTGCCGGCCGTGTATTCCCAGATCGTATGGAACGGGTTATAGGTCGCGACGATCGTGCCGTCCGAACCCATACCCCAGAGGATGCCGCTGTCCTGAATCATACGGATCGGCGGCGACGCCCTGCCCTCGATTCGTGGCTTAACCGTGTGATTGGCAATCGTGATGTGCCAGCCCAGGCGCTTGGCGCGCTCCACGCTTTCCTTGCTGATCAGATCGACATGCCCGAGCGTCCAGCGCAGATCGCGCGTCGGATACTGCTCGCTGATCTCCTCCGAGATCGACATCATGCGGGACGCCGTGCTGTCCTGCATCGTATGCTCGTTCAACTGCCAGCCGTTCTTCGCGGCCGAACGAGCGATCAGATGGAAATCGTCATAGATATTCTGTGGGAATGGGTCGTTCGAGCCGGTCCCGTCATGCAGCAGCCCGTAAACGTGTTCGCCGATTCCGTACATGCCGTAGCGGTCGTCGCGTTGGAACGCCGCCTCGCGGTCGAGCAGCTCGGCGGCGGCAATCGCCGTTCGCGGCGTGTCGGCCCAGTAACGTTGTGCATAGAAAACACGTAGATCGAGCTCGCCCTTGTCATACAGCGCCTTGACCGGATCGTATGACCCGTCGAGATAGCCCACGTCGTACGCGGCCGTCACGCCCATGCTGGTTAGATAGGCGTTGAACGCTTTGACTTCCGCCATGCGTTCTTCGAGAGTTTGCCCGTACGGGAAGTACTCCAGCGCGGCGTACATGACGGTCCGTCCGTCACGGCTGTTGCTCCTGATGACCGAATCACCAGTATAAAAATCGCCGAGTTGGGGGCCGAGAATGTCCTCGGCCATCGAATTCATATAGAAAGCCGTATAGGTCTTCTGGATGAACACCGGATTGTTCGGCGCCGCCGCATCGAGCTCTTCGCGCGTAAAGCCGCCCGGCTTGTCCGCGAACTGCTGCTCGTGCCAGCCGCCGAGAATAAAGACCCACTCGCCGGGCCCGAGTTCTTCGGCCCGCGCGGTGATTCGCGCCATGACTTCGGCACGCGAGGTGACGCCGTGAATCCGCGTCTCGTACGCGGCGAAATTGGTCCCGCGCAGGTAGTGAATATGGTTATCGATCAAGCCTGGAATCACGGTCTTACCGCCGAGGTCGATCTGCTCCGTCCGCCCGTCCGCCAGCCCGCGGATCTCTGCCGACTCCCCGACGGCAACGATGCGTTCACCGCGGATCGCGATCGCGCTGGCGATGGAGAAATTCTCGTCTACCGTCAAGACCTTGCCGTTATAGAAAATACGGTCAGGCGCCTGAGCAAGCGCCAGTACCGGGCAGAGGACTGCGGGAACGAGAAAGGTTCGGATCCGGGCTAATGTGCGCACAGGTGACTCCTTCGGCGATCGTTAGTGTTGAGTGGCAATCCGAGCTACCGACTAATCGGGTACGAACCGTCTCGTCGCTTCCGGGTCACAGTCGAACAGGAACCTCTCCATCTGCGGCGAATAGATCAACTCCCTGCTGTGGCTCATCGGCTCTGCCAGGTATTCAGGGTCGTCGAGCAGGAAGGACAACTCGATCCGCGTTCCGTCTTCGATCAGCCGGTATCGTTCCACGACGTGTTTCTGCACCCCCGAAGGTACGCCGATCTGGTAGGGCGACCGATGATCCGTAAAATTCGTCGTATCCACGACCAGAACATCGTCTTCCCATCGGCCGATAGAATGACCCGTGACAAAACGCTCACTGCCCTCGGGATGCCCCCTCCCGTCCAAATAAACCGTCCGCACCTCGTCGAAGTACTCGCTTCGAAAGACGACGACGTTTTCGTCCTCGTCGATGTCGATCTCGAACAGGTAAAGGCTGCTGGAGACAATCGCGGCGGGTGTCGGGCGTCCGATACACGTCGATTCCGGGTTCTCGTCGGAAAGCGCATCGTACTCAGCCACGGCGGCCTTCCCCTGCTCGGTTAACACGAGCTGGGCTCGAAAAAAACCGTCGAAGCCGCCAGGATAGCTGATCAGCTTGGAACGATCCGCCGTCCAAACGCCCGCCAGGCTCGACGCGGCGGCGCCGGTGTTCGGCGCGGCGGACACCGGTGACAAACTGAGTCCGCCGTCCTTGTCGATCGACTCCACGATCGCATAGGGTCGCCCGCCCTGCGCGGGATGTGCCCGAACCGTGACCCGGTCGCCGCTCGACAACGATTCGGGTGTCCAACCCCTGCGAATCAGGCCGTTGACCGTGCCCATTTGCAGTGCCCACTCGACCTGGTTACCGCTCTCATCGACGGCCTGGACGGAAACATAAACGTGCGGGTTCCGCCAGTTGAACTCCGTAACCGTTCCCTCGAACGCGATCACCGACTCCATCGCGATGCCGGCGTCACTGTGATGGCCTGATACCGGGGAGGCAATCATCAGGGCTGTAACGAATGTAATTTTGACTCTCACCGTCTACTCCCGGAAGGCTGGCCGCTTCGTTTCCATTCTAGCCGCTAGATCTGCCCGGCGGGCCGACCGGCCTACTGGGGCTCCCGATACGTGAACGGCACGCGGCAGTCCACCGCGATGAATTCGTAACCGGGCGTATAGAATTTCTGCCATGTGACCGTCCACGGCGCGGTCAGGTGACCGGGATCGGTAACGACCATCTCCATCGCGAGCACGGCGCCGATATTCGGGTCGTCCATGCGTCGATAAGTCTCGACCGTCACGGTCTGATCGCTCAACGGGTTGCCCTGCGGACCCGTGTAGTTGCCGAGCAGCTGGGTCGTCTCGATCACGAGCGTGTCACCGTCGTAGTGCGCAACGGAGTGACCCAGACGGGTAAGCGCGTCGCTCTCTGGCCCGCGGCCTTCGACATCGATCACTCGCCGACCGCCGTACTCTTCGTATGCCAGGATGACCTGATCGTCCGTCTGCGTGACGCGAATCGGATGCGGCGTAGAACCGGACTGGCGGACCAGGCCGGGTGGTTCACAGTTCACCGCCGGATCGCTGACGGGATCGAACCGTGCCTGCATCGCGGTCCCGACGTCGTTGAACGGCAGCGGCGTGCGGTTGCCCGGCGGGCCGCCCATACCCATGCCCATTCCCCCGCCCATGCCGACTCCGCCGCGCCCCATGGTCCAGGCCCCGCTCAAGTTCGGGCGCCCATCGCTCAACGTCAGAGGCAGAGACGCGATCCCGGCCGGCTCGTCATAGTCGCTCTCGCCCTGCACGTTACGGACGAGGGATCGGTCGGCCGGATCGAGTTCGATGATGTCCGCTATCAAGATCATCGGAGAACCGTCGCGCGTTTCCCTTCCCGAGATGCGCAGGTACTGGCTCGGCTCGATGGTGTCGGCGGTCCAACCCTGTCGACGGAGCAGGTTGGCTGCCGAGGTCGTCGCCTGCCACTGCGTCGTCTCACCGCTTTCGTCGGTGACGTCGAAAAAGATATTGACATGAGGATTGGTGAAATTGAATTCGGTCACATAGCCCTCGACTTCAATGACGTTCGTCGTGAACGCAGCCTGGGCAGAATGGTGCGCCTGAGCGGTAGCGGCACCGAACACCGCGCCCAGGCAGGCCATTCGCAACGCATCACTCTTCATAATGTCTCCAAAGTTAAACAAAACTCATCGAGCATCCGGGTTCGTCCCGAGCGGGTCTAGTCGAGGGCGAAGCAATAGAAGCGCCCTGCGCCTCCGGTCTGGTTGAACTTCTCCAGCGAGCAGCCCGATGTCGAGTGCGACGAATTCCATGATGTGTTGAATGAACTCAAGCGGTCATGATGGCCGATCATGGCGCTGCCGTCGGCGCCGCCATAGGTCCAGTTGCTGCAGGTGAGGTTTTGCTGCCCCCGGGTTGCGGGGACTCCTGGGGGAAAGGACCGACCATGGGGAAACGACCGGCCATGCGAGTCCGACCCCGTGAGCATGTCGTGCTCGTTACTCGTCCCGGCAGGCCGGACCCGGCCGTTCACCAGCTCGCCCTTCTCGGTCAACGCCGTCTCGCGATAGATCAGATTGCTGTCGCGCTGGATGTCACCATGGAGATCGGCGAGGCTCGGGGCGATCATGACGCCCTTGGCATTGTGCCAGGGCCCGTTACCGATTCTGTCGCGCGCGTTGACGGCCGGCCCCGTCGTCGTGCCATACGTGCTCAGGTAGGCGCGCCAGACGCGGTCGCCCGCGCCCGCTTCCGCGGCCAGACGCTGGCAAATCGCATCGGCGCCGGCAAGCCCGCCGAGGTCGCCGCTGTGCGCCTCGCCGGTGACGAAGAAGGTCATCGGCGCATCGGTCTCCTGCTGCGCCATGACTGCAGCCGACGCCAACGCCGCCGCCGCTAGCGTAAAAAAATAATGCCTCGCTGCCATGAGTTCTCTCCCTCGGTGCGCTAGAGCCGCTGATGGCTCGCCG
>Ga0209980_10001278_pt1 | contig 13942 bp, 13 predicted proteins | sample CR02metaG_FD_183611 | JGI IMG/M metagenome (GOLD analysis project Ga0209980, IMG submission 183611) | Deep subsurface microbial communities from Mariana Trench to uncover new lineages of life (NeLLi) - CR02 metaG (SPAdes) (version 2) | ecosystem: Environmental > Aquatic > Marine > Ocean trench... | reverse complement strand
GCCCCCGCCTGCCCCAGCAGTTCCCTCGCGTGGTGCAACAAGGACTGGTCATCGGCGTCACCCAGCATTCGCGCGATTTCCCGCACTCGCTCCTCCCCGGTCAGCACCTCGACGCTGGCCGTGGCAATCCCGTCTGTTTCGCCCTTGCTGACTCGAACATGGTGGCTGGCTCGCGCCGCGATCTGTGGCAGGTGGGTGATTACTAGAACCTGGCGGGACTTCGCCACGCGAGCCAGTGCGTCGGCGATTTTCGAACCCGTCCCACCACCCACACCCTGATCCACCTCGTCGAACACCAGGGTTTGGACCACGTCGTGGGCGGCGAGCACCACCTTCAGCGCCAGCATGATCCGCGACAGCTCGCCGCCGCTGGCAACCTGGGCCACCGGACGCGGTTCGAGGCCCTTGTTCAATTGAACCACAAAGATGACCTCCTCGCATCCGTTGGGGCTCAGCTCATCCAGGGTCCGCAACACTGCCTTGAATGTTGCGTCGGGCATGCCCAATTCCGGCAGCCACTCCTCCACCGCCAGCGCCAGCCGCTCCGCCGCATCCTTCCGCGCCACGGTCAACGCAGCAGCCGCAGTCTCGAGCTGGTGTTGAGCCACCGTCCGGCGCTCGGCAATCTGCTCGAGGTCGAGATCCGCGGTGTCCAGAACGTCCAGCTCGCGACGTGCCTCGTCGTGTGTTGTCAAGACGGCCTCGACCGTCGCGCCATACTTCTGCAAGAGCCGGTAGATCCGGTCGCGGCGTCTCTCTACTTCGGCGAGCCTCCCCGGATCGCGCTCGATTGAGACGGAATAATCCTGGACCTCGCGCACCAACTCCTCGATATCCGCAAGAGCTGCACCCACCAACTCATTCCACCGAGCCACGCTCTCGTCGATCCGCGCCAGCTGATCCAACGTCCTGCGAACGGCCACCATTGCCTTCGCCGCCGTCGCTTCTGTTTCGCCGTCGAGCAACTCGACGACTTGTTGCGATAGGCGTGTCAGGTCTTCGACGTTGGCCAACCGCTTTGCCTCGGTCGCCAGGGTCTCGTCTTCGCCTGGTTTCGGAGCGATATCTTCGATTTCCTTGACGACATGTCGCAGGTAGTCGGCGCGTTTCATCACGTCGTTGCGCCGTTCGACGAGTTCGGTTTCTCTCCGCTTCAGTTCTGCCCACGTGCGATGCGCTTCCTTCACTCGCAGCCGCTCGTCGCCAGTGCCGCCGAACGCATCGAGGATGTCACGCTGCGCAGCCGGTCGGAGCAGTGATTGGGCTTCGTGCTGGCCATGAAGATCCACCAGAGAACGGCCGAGGGTTGACAGCACCCCGACCGTGGTGGGACTGCCGTTCGCCCATGCCCGATTCCGGCCTTCGGCATTGATGTCTCGACGAACGATGAGCATGCCTTCCTCGATATCCACACCCAACTGATCAGCAGATGCGTGGACATTGGCCGCTCGACCGAGATCGAACGCCGCTTCGACCACGGCCCTTGCCGCCCCGGGGCGTACTATATCGGCGCTGGCACGCTCGCCGAGCAGGAGGGATAGGGCGTCGATGAGGATGGACTTCCCTGCCCCGGTCTCTCCGGTCAACACGTTGAGGCCGTACTGCAACGTAAGAGTGGAATCCGAGATGATGGCTAGATCACGTACCCGGAGTTCGGTTAACACATTACACCTTTTCGCGGTCGCTCAGGTCTCCCCATTGTAACTTGCTGCGGACCCGATCGAAGAATCCTTCCGTCCCCAACCGTACCATTCTTACGCGAGCATCCGCCGTTCTGACACACACCACGTTGCCGTGCTCTAATTTCCTGTCCCACTGGCCGTCGTACGACACCAGCACCGAATCCGCATATGGTGAGAGGTGTTCGATGTGGATCACAGCGGAGGACGGCACTATGATGGGTCGCACGGCGAGCGTGTGGGGGCAAATGGCGGTGACGACCAATGCATCCACGCCCGGCACAACGATAGGGCCTCCGGCACTCATCGAATAGGCCGTCGATCCTGTGGGTGTCGCCACGATAATGCCATCGGCGCTGTACTGGCCCACGACCTCGTCATCGACGACCACCCTGAAGCGGAGAACGCGCGCCACACCGCTCTTGTGCACGACTACGTCATTGAGCGTGAAATCAGGAGGGCTTTCCCCGTTCTTATCAATGATCGTAGTCGCCAGCGCCAAGCGTGATTCAACCTCGTAATCGCCGCCGACAAAAGCTCGGAACGCGTCCTCCAGGCGATCGAGGGGAGCCGTCGTAAGAAAGCCCACCCGCCCGGTGTTGACGCCCATGATGGGGACTTGACGACCAGCCAGCACGTGAGCACCGCGCAAGAGCGTGCCGTCGCCACCGAACGTCACCAGGAGATCTAGTGGCTGAGACTTCTCAAGAAGCGGAACCTGGCTGGGCCAGAGATCCGCGATGTCCGACTCTGTGTAGATAGAAAAGTTATGCGACTGAGCAACGGCGAAAACCCGGGTCAGGGTCTCACGAATTCCGGCAAAGAGCGAATTCCCTACAACCCCCACGTTCATGCGGTGGAAAGGCTCTCCTCGGTCGCTCGTGCTCGCACGTTCTCCGCAATGCCCTCCGCCGTCAGGCCGACCCACGCCAGCTGCGAGGAGCGCGGGGCGTGTTCAAACGTTTGGTCCGGGACGCCCATGACCCTCACGCGAACCCCGGGTGCAGTCTCATGCACCACGGCCGAAACGCACGCTCCGAACCCATTCACAACCGTGGCGTCTTCGACGGTGACGAGGAACCGGTGATCGGCGACGATCGTTCGGAGCATGTCCCGATCCAGGGGCTTCATGAACCGGCAATTGACCACTGAAACGTCGAGTCCCTCAGACGCCAGCATCTCGGCCGCGTCCATCGCAGGCTGGCACATGACGCCCACGGCAAGAATGGCGCAATCTTTTCCCTGCCGCAGCATCTCCCAAGTGCCGTACTCGATGGGCGCCACTTCGGCGGCCGGGGGTGCGGGCGCGGGAGCATTGTCTCTCGGATAGCGCAAGCTGAACGGCCCGTCTTTGTGAGCGAGGGCGCAGCGCAGCAACCCGATCAGTTCGGGCGCGTCCTTCGGCTGCGTGACGGTCATGTTGGGAACGGCAAGCATGTATGCGATGTCGTACAACCCCATGTGTGTTTGACCATCCGCTCCGACCATTCCTGCACGATCCATGCAAAAAATGACCGGCAGCCTTTGGATAGCGATATCGTGGATGATGCTGTCGTAAGCGCGTTGCAGAAACGTGGAATAGATCGCCACTACCGGACGAACGCCCTGCGTTGCCAGTCCCGCCGCGAACGTCGTCCCGTGTCCCTCCGCAATCCCGACATCGAAGAAGCGATCGGGCCATTTCTTCTGGAAGATGTTCGTTCCCGTCCCTGAAGGCATTGCCGCCGTGATCACCACCATCTCAGGGTGTTCGGCAGCCAGTTCAGTGATTGCGTTGCCAAAGACTTTCGTCCACGCGGGAGGTCCTGAGCCTTTCGACGGCTTCAGTTGCCCGGTCACGGGATCGTAGGGCTTGCGGGCGTGGAATTTTTCGAGATCGGGCTCCTCCAACGGGAAGCCCTTGCCTTTCTTAGTGAGGACATGCACCACGCGGGGTCCCTTGACGCTCTTGGCCGTCTTGAGCGCATTGATCATCGCCGGAATGTCGTGGCCGTCGATGGGACCGAAATACCGGAAGCCCAACTCCTCGAACAGCATGCCCGGCGACCAGAGATTCTTGACGCTTTCTTCGATGTTCTTGGCAAAGTCTACCATCCGCTTCCCGCCGACGAATTTCGACGTTCTGTTGATGATACTCTTCGCTATCTCGCGAAGCTTGTTCGCCATCATGGAGGCATCAATGGAAACGAAGTATTTGCTGATCGCGCCCACGTTGGGCGCTATGGACATGCCGTTGTCGTTCACGATCATGATGATGTCACGGTCGGAATGCCCGGCATTGTTCATTCCCTCGTAGGGCATGCCCGATGTGAGAGCGCCATCTCCCACCACGGCAACCACATGATGCGACTCGCCCTTCAAGTCTCGGGCCGCCGCCATGCCAAGAGCGGCAGACATCGCAGTACCGGCATGACCGGCGCCGAATTGATCATGCTCGCTCTCGTCGCGGCGGAGAAATCCCGAGAGACCGCCTTCTTGCCGCAATGTGGGGAGTCGATCGTTGCGCCCGGTGAGAATCTTCCACGGGTATCCTTGATGCCCCACATCCCACAGGATCTTGTCGCGTGGTGACTCGAAGCTATACAGGAGGGCTATGGTCAACTCGACCACGCCGAGCCCCGCACCGATGTGCCCACCGGTTTCGGAGACGACGTCGATGAGCCGTTCACGCACTTCGTCAGCCAGCTGCTGGAGCTGTTCCTTTGGAATGCTCCGAACGTCTTCGGGGCCGTGAATGGTTTCCAAGAGCGACATGATCGTTGGCCGGTTCCTTTCGCTACGAGCGCCGATTCACGATAAAGTTAGCAAGGCTACAGAGGAGAGGGGAATCTATCCCACCACCCCCCAAATGGTCCATGGCACGGCGGATGCGGTCGTGGGCTTCAGCCATCGCGGCCTCGGTGCCGAGCAGCGTGGCAAACGTGGCCTTTTGCTGCCGGGCGTCCTTCCCCGCGGTTTTCCCCAGCTCCTGAGAGGTGGCCGTAGCGTCCAGAACATCGTCGGCAATCTGGAAGGCCACGCCGATCTCCCGGCCGTACTCGCGCACGGTGTCCAGTCGAGATGACGAGGCTCCCGCGGCTATCGCCCCGATGACCGCGCTGGCGGTGATCAAGGCTCCAGTCTTCCGACGGTGGATCTCGCGGAGGTCGTCGAGGCTGACTGGCCGCCCCTCGGCCTCGAGATCCAATACCTGACCACCGATCATGCCGCTGGCCCCTGCCGCGTGGAACAGCTCGGCGCCGATCTTCCCCAACCTGGCCTCGGAGAGGCCAAGCCTGGCACACCCCGCGGCCAGCACCCGGGCGGCTAGCGGCACCATCGCCACACCGGCCTCGACGGCCGCGGCCACACCGAACTCCCGGTGGGTGGTGGATCGCCCGCGGCGCAGATCGTCGTCATCCATGCAGGGCAGATCGTCGTGCACCAAGGAATACGTGTGCATCACTTCGACGGCTGCGGCGATTTCGACCACATCGCCCTCACCCCCCAACTCCCTGTACACGCCCATTACCAGGGCCGGGCGCACGCGCTTACCGGGAGCGGACAGACTGTAAGCGACTGCTTCACCCACATCACCCGGAAGGTCACGCCGCACTTGGTCGCACCACTCATCCAGTACGGCGTTGGTAGCATCCCGTGCTTCCGCGAGGAAAACGTTGAGATCAGTTGTCGACGTCGTCATCGGGGAGACTTCCGTCAGCCGCATCTATGACTTTTTTCACGGTAAGTTCGGTATCCTGAAGCAGCTTGCGGGCGTTCTTCAATCGTTTGACCCCCTCCTGAAACAATTCCAGGGCTTCATCGAGATCGACCTCGGAATCTTCCAAGTTCCGGACGATTGCCTCGAGCCGCTCCAGTTCGGCTCCGAACGACATTCGCTTGGTCATGGTTCCTCTCCGGCGACGCGCGCGCGAACGTCACCGTCGGTCACGGTCAGTCGGAAATCCTTTCCCACAGTGAAATCGCGGATGGTCTTGAGCACCTTCCCCCTATCGTCACGGGCCACGGCAAATCCTCGTTGTAACACTCTCAGCGGGCTCAACGCGTCCAACCTACCCGAGAGCATGGAAAGACGAGTGGCCCGCTGCTCGACTTGATTGAACATCGCCACGTGGAGGCGATCGGCCGTACGCTCGAGACGTTCGCCGCCCAGCATCGTCCGGCTGGTGAGCGATCGTCCCAGCCGCCGCGCCAGTACTTCGACGGCGCGTGTTGTTTCTTCCCGATCGGGAACGACGGCCTCGGCCGCGGCGGAGGGCGTGGGCGCTCTGAGATCAGCCACTAGGTCGGTGAGCACCACGTCCTGCTCATGTCCCACCGCCGATATGATGGGAACTTCGACGGCCGCCACGGCTCGCGCCACCTTTTCGCTGTTGAAGGCCCACAGATCCTCGCGCGACCCACCACCCCGGCCTACTATGGCCACATCGACAGCTATCTCGTTCGTCAACCGAAGCGCCTGGCAGAGTTCCCGTTCCGCGGCTTCACCCTGGACTCGGGTGGGAAGCAACAAGATCTCTACCGCCGGCCAGCGCCGCTCGATCACCGTGAGGATGTCGTGGAGTGCCGCCCCATCAGGACTGGTAATGATGGCGATTCGGGCAGGAAACTGCGGGAGAGGTCGTCGCCGGGCCGGGTCGAGCAAGCCATCCCGCTCGAGGGCCGCCTTCGCCTTTCGCAGTTGGAGTTCCCACTGACCGTCCCCGTCCATGGGGAGGAGACGCTTGACGGTGATCCGAAACTCACCCCGTTCCTCCCAGACGGTGGGCTTGCCTTCCACGAACACTTGCAGTCCGTCTTCCGGCTGCCGGGAAACACGTTGATTGTCGGTGCGCCACATGACACAGCGCAGCTGGGCTTCAGCGTCGCGCAGCGAGAAATACCAATGTCCGCTGCGGTACGTCTTGAAGCCCGTGATCTCACCTTTGATCCACAGCGGTTGCAGTCCGGCTTCCACGAGTTGCCGGGCGCGGCGCGTGACCTGCGCCACGGTCCACGCGCCGTCGGACGACATGGGCGCGGTGGGGAGGAAGAGATCTAGATCGCCGCCCAACGCTGTGCGGCCCGAACAGTGTTGTAGATCAACATGGTGACCGTCATCGGCCCGACGCCACCGGGCACCGGCGAGATGGCCGACGCGACCTCCTTCACCGCATCGAACTCCACGTCGCCAACCAAGCGATACCCTCGTTCTCTGGTGGGATCGTCCACCCGGTTAGTTCCTACGTCGATGACCACGGCGCCGGGGCGGACCATGTCGGCCTTTACGAACTCCGGCCGCCCGATGGCCACTATGAGAATATCCGCCGACCGAGTAACCTCGCCTATGTTTTTCGTCCGCGAGTGGCACACCGTCACCGTAGCGTTGCCGCCCGGGCCCTTCTGGAGCAACAGCGACGCCACGGGTCGCCCGACGATGTTGGACCGGCCCACGATCACTGCGTGTGCTCCCGAGATTTCGATACTGCTGCGCATCAACATCTGCTGCACGCCGAACGGAGTTGCCGGCGGGAAACCGGAGTCGTCGCCTATGGCGACCTTGCCGACGTTCTCCGGATGGAACCCGTCCACGTCCTTTCGAGGATCGATGCGCCGTAGCACCTTGTTGGCATCAATGTGATCGGGCACCGGTAGCTGCACGATCATGCCGTGAATTGCCGGATCCCCGTTGAGACGATCCACTGTGGCCAGCAACTCATGCTCCGATGTGGACTCCGGCAGTACGATCGATTCACTGTGCATGCCCATCTCTTCGCACGCGCGGCCCTTCATCCGCACGTACACCTGACTTGCCGGATCCTCTCCGACCAGAACTACCGCCAATCCCGGCGTCACACCCTGCTTCTCCTTCAATCTATCGATCTCCGGCTTCAGTTCGGCCCGAATATCGGCTGCAATCTCTTTTCCGCTGATGATCCTAGCGGGCAATTTCCACCGCCCTAGTCTCCCGAATCACGACCACTTTGATCTGCCCCGGGTACTGAAGTTCTTCTTCTATCTTGCGTGCTATCTCCTCCGACATCCGCGCCGCTTGATCGTCGGGCACTTCATTGGGAGAAACAACCACGCGTATCTCCCGCCCTGCTTGAATCGCATATGTCTTTTGGACGCCCGGAAAGTCGTTGGCGATTTCTTCCAGGCGAGTCAACCGTTTCACGTAGGTTTCAAAGGCTTCCCGGCGGGCACCGGGGCGCGCGCCACTGGCAGAATCCGCCGCCTGAACGATCACAGAAATCGGCGTTTCGTGCGGAACGTCGTCGTGGTGGGCCGCGATGCAGTTGATCACCACAGCGTGTTCGCCGTACTTAGTCGCGACTTCGACGCCCAGCTCGACGTGCGTTCCCTCATGCTGGTGTGTGAGCACCTTGCCAATGTCGTGCAACAGCGCACCGCGCTTCGCCAAGTGTACGTCCAGTTTCAACTCGGCCGCCATGATGCCGGCAAGCCAGGCCACTTCCTTCGAATGCCGGTACATGTTTTGGCCGTATGACGTGCGGAATTTCATGCGCCCTACGAGCTTTAGCAGCTCGGGATGGAGGCCGTGAATTCCCAACTCGTATGCGGCCTCCTCTCCGGCCTCGACGATTTGCCGTTCCACCTGCTCGCGCGACTTGGCGACGATCTCCTCGATCCGGCCCGGGTGGATCCGGCCGTCCGTGATCAGCTGCTCGAGAGCCAGCCGGGCGACCTCGCGCCGAACAGGGTCAAAGCACGAAACAACCACCGTGTCCGGGGTGTCGTCGATAATCACGTCAACACCGGTCGCAGTCTCGAAGGCGCGGATATTCCGTCCCTCACGACCTATGATACGTCCCTTCATTTCGTCGTTGGGCAGAGACACAGCTGATACGGACATCTCGGACGCGTATTCAGGTGCGATCCGCTGAACCGCTGTCGCGATGATCTTCTTGGCTTCGTGGTCGGCGTTCTTTTGCGCTTCCTCCTTCAAGTCGCGCATAATAGCCGCCGCCTCGCTGCGTCCCCGTTCTTCGGCCTCGCGAAGAAGCTGTGCCTTGGCCTCGTCGGCCGACATCCCGGCAAGCTGCTCCAAGCGCCGTTGATGGGCTGCAGACTCCTCCGTGAGCGCCTGAGCCTGCCCGTCCAGATGCTTCTCTTTGTCGCGCAGCGATTGATCGCGCCGCTCGAGATCGGCCTCTCGTTCTTCGAGAGCTGTGATCTTACGATCGAGGTGGGTTTCCCGCTCTTGGAGTCTCCGCTCGATGCGAGTGATCTCGTCTCGCCGTCCCTTCTCATCCCGTTCCCAATCCTCGCGGGAACGCATGATTTCTTCTCTTCCCGCAAGGATGGCCTCGGCCTTGGCCGTCTCGGCGTCGCGCCGAGCATCTGCGATCAACCGCCCGGATTGTTGCTCCGCCGACCTAGCGGCCTGCTCGGCCAGACGCCGCTCTATTCTGCGGCCGAAAAAGTAAAAAGCCGCCCCGGCCAGAACTACGGCCCCGAGTGCGGCTATCAATACAGCCATGTCTGGTGACATAATCTATCTCCAGCGGCGCCACTCCCCAGTTTCAGGCGGGCCGCTCATGGCTCGAGTCAAGACCCCCGACCCACTGCTGGGCCGGAGACCATGGAAAAACTAGCCGTCGTCAGCAGATGAGGCAAACATCCCGGGCGCTCGAGGCGGCCGTTTGCGGGGAGGCAGCAAGCGGGAAATCTCGTTTGTGAGGGCGCTCAATCGCTGTTCCATTTCCCGTTCGGCGACGCGTGACTGGAACAGATCGTCGGTGATCGCGAGAGCCGCTAGAATGGCGGCTTTGTGACTCTCGATCAGCTTACCGGATGCCCGGACATCCTTCATGGCCCGATCAACGTGCTCTGCAGCCGCACGGGTGTAGTCATCCGACCGGTCGGAGCGCAAACTGAACTCGTCGCCCCCGATCATAACCTTGACCAGTGTCTTCTTCACGCTCATCGGCGGACCTCCCCGGCGGCTGTCTGCTCCTCCAGGAACCGCAACCGCGTCAACAATGCCGTGACTCTCCTCCGAGTATGGTGCACCCTACTAAGCAGTTCTTTGTTCTCACCCTCCAACTGCAGAATGCGGGCCCGGGCGCCCACAATGTCGCCGTCGCCACTCAGATCTACTCGATCGGATTCCGCCTTGTGAGCGCGCCGCCGCCAGACAGCCAGCTCGTCAGACAATAGCTTGATCGCCGCTTCCAACTGCCCCAGCGCTTGAAATTCAGGCCTCTCTGCGTTCGACACCGAGTCGCTCCTTCAATTCCTCGAGAATTCTCCTCAACACCGCGTCGACGTCCTTGTCACGCAGCGTCCGATCCGGCGAACGGAACACCAAACGCCACGCGACACTGCGCCCTTCCATATCCTTGCCGCGAAATTCGTCGAACAGCCGCGTCGACTCCAGCAGCTTGCCGCCACGTTGCGCCACAACCTCCTCTACCTGGCGGGCCGTAACCCCCGCCGGCAACAACAATGCAAGGTCCCGCTCCACCGGTGGAGTCACCGGAAGCAATTGGAACCGAATCAACGGTTTCGGTGCGGCAACCGCATCGAGTTCGAAACCGAACAACCGAGCGGCCCACGCAGGGCGATCGGCGTCCACTTGGTCCGCCCAGCCGCACAGTTCACCGTTGCCGTCTCGCAGCACCCACCGCCCTTCCTCTTCCGATACCGTGCCACGGGCGCCAACCGCCTGCACCGCCTCCTCGAACAAAGATTTCACGTCCCACCGATCAAAATCAACCTGCTTGCCTCGATCCGACCAGTGTGGAGGCCTCCGTGCGCCGGTGATCACCCCGGCCACGTGACGCCCTTCCACCGGCATTCCGCCACCATCCTTTGCGTGAAACACCGACCCGACCTCGAAAAGACGTATGTTCCGCTCGCGAACCGCCCAGTTCCGCTCCGCAGAGCGTATCAGCCCCGCAATCAAGTCCGTTCGCAGGAATGCTTCCTCCGTCGAAAGAGGGTTGAGAACGGCCTGCGCCTCTTTCCCCCGTGCCGGGCCGAGGGACAGAGTTCGGGCTTCATGGAGACCGAGGGCGGTGAGGACCCTGCGCACGCGCGCCTCGGTAGTTTGGGTTACATCACTCGGAACGCTGCTGGGACGGAACGGTCGCATCTCAGTGGGGAACGAATCATATCCCCGCAACCGTGCGATTTCTTCGATCAGATCTTCCTCGCGGCCAACGTCCGGCCGCCAACCGGGTACGTGCACCGCCAAGCGTCCGTTCTTCGGTCCCGTCGCAAACCCCAGGCTCGTGAGGTATCCCTCGATGTCTTTCTGGGAAATCTCGACGCCGAGCAGATGGGCCACTCGCTCGGGCCGGAGAAAGATCGCTGGTGTCTTTACGGGCTTGGGATAGAGATCGACCGGCGGCCCGGCTTCGGCTCCTCCGGCCACCGCGATGATCAACCGCACAGCACGTTGGATGACGTCGGCCATCCCCTGCAGATCGGTGCCGCGTTCGAACCGGTACGAGGCTTCGGTGTTCATCTTCATTGCCTTGCGGGTCGCCCTGATCCGCTTGGCGTCGAAATACGCGCACTCGAGCACCACGTCCGTGGTCTGTTGTGAAACTTCCGAGTCCCGGCCTCCCATCACCCCACCGATTGCGACGGCGTGTTCCGCATCGCAGATGGCGGTCACAGTGGAATCCACCGTGCGCTCTTCCCCGTCGAGCAGAGTGAGCGTTTCGCTCTTTCCGCCTCGACGGATGATGATCTTCGACCCGCGGAGCTTGGCGCGATCGAAGACGTGCATTGGTTGGTTGACCTCGAACAACATGTAGTTGGTCGCATCGACGACGTTATTGATGGGACGTTGGCCGATGCTGCGAAGGCGTGCTTGTAACCAGTCGGGGCTAGGGCCCACTGTGACGCCTTCGATCACCGCCGCCAGGTACCGCGGGCAGCCTTCCACGTCCTCCAAGATCACCTCGACACCGCCCACCACCCCACTCTTCTTCGTTCGGACCGGCGCCTGGGAACCACCGGGATCACCTGGAATGGGCGGAAGCTTTACGGGACGCCGCAGCACCGCACCGAGGTCTCGCGCCACGCCTTTGTGACAGAGAAGGTCGGGCCGGTTCGGCGTTACCTCGATGTCCAGACAGAAGTCGCCGATCGGAAGCGCGTCGAGCAGCGGCGTACCGGCGGGGGCATCCGTGTCGAGTTCCAGAATTCCCTCATGGTCGGTGCCCAGCTCCAGCTCACTCGCGGAGCAGAGCATGCCGTTCGATCGAATCCCGCGGATCTTGCGGCCCTTGATCTCGAGACCGCCCGGAAGCACGGTTCCCATCGCGGCGTAGGGATACTTCTTGCCGGCTTCCACGTTGGGAGCCCCACAGACCACTTCCACGACCTCGGTGCCGTTGTTGACGTGACACAGCGTGAGCCGATCGGCGTTGGGATGTTGCTCGACCCGCTCCACCTCGGCGATGATGATGCCGGCGAGGTTCTGATGTACCGGCTCAATCGCCTCGACCGGTGCGCCGAGCATCGCAAGTTTGTGAGCCACGTCGTCGGGATCGAGCTTGATATCCAGGAGTGCCGACAGCCAATTGATTGAGACCTTCACCGGCTACTCCGCAAACTGCTGTAGGAATCGCATGTCGTTTTCGAACAACATCCGGATATCGGGAATCCCATAACGCAGCATGGTGATCCGTTCGGGCCCCATGCCGAACGCGTAGCCCGAGTATCGTTCAGGGTCGATGCCGCAGTTTTCCAAAACGGCAGGATGCACCATTCCGGCACCCATGATCTCGAGAAATCCGGTGTATTGGCAGGTTGCGCACCCACCGCCTTTGCACATCTGGCACTGGACCTCAACTTCGGCGGAGGGCTCCGTAAACGGGAAGTATGACGGCCGAAACCGAACGGTCGTATCGGCAGAGAAAAACCGCTTTGCGAAGTAGTCGAGTGCCGCCTTGAACTCGACGAACGTTATGCCTTCGTCCACCGCGAGCCCCTCGATTTGTGCAAAAACCGGCGAGTGGGAGGCATCAAACGCGTCTCGTCGATACACCATCCCGGGAACCACGATGCGAATCGGTGGCTTGTACCGTTCCATCGTTCGTGCTTGCACCGGCGAGGTGTGCGTGCGCAACAGCACTCCCGGGGACAGGTAGAACGTATCCTGCATATCTGCCGCAGGGTGATCCAGGGGGATGTTCAGCTTGGTGAAGTTGTACTCTTCGGTCTCGACTTCCGGACCGGTGACGCGTGAGAAACCGAGTTCGCGAAAAATCTCGCAGATCTCATCAATCACCGATGTGACCGGATGGATGGCGCCACGCCACACCTGCCGGCCCGGCATGCTCAGATCGGCCGCCACGCCCGACTTGCGGCCGGTATGGAGTTCCTTTTCCCGCGCCGCAATAGCCTCCTCCGCTTCCCGCTTGAGCTGGTTCGCGCGCTGCCCGACGGCACGTCGCTCACCCGGAGGCAGGGTGGAGAGGGATCGCAGAATTTGAGTGAGGCGACCATTCTTGCGGCCTAGCAGCGCGACCTTGAACTGCGTGAGACCGGCGACATCCGCCTCACGTAGCTCTGCGATGGTCCGTGCAACGGCCTCCAGTTGGTCGTTGGGGGAAGCTTCTGACATGTGTGTCCGTGGACGAGTGCCGTCTCAATCCCATTGCGTTCGCGTTCGCGAAAACGAGCTGGCACGGCACGAGTACTGCAACTGGCGTCGGTTACAGACTTTTCTTTGCGACCTCTGCCAGTGCGCCGAAAGCTACAGGGTCTCGCACAGCCAAATCGGCGAGAAATTTCCGATTGACCTCCACACCGGCCCGTTTGAGACCCGCCATAAACCGGCTGTACGACAGTTCGTGCAACCTGGCCCCGGCGTTGATACGGACAATCCACAAGCGACGAAAGTCGCGTTTCTTTCGACGACGATCGCGGTAGGCATACCTCATTCCACGCTCGACGTTCTCTTTCGCCGTTTTGTACAGCTTACTCCGGCCGCCGCGCGCTCCCTTAGCGGCGCGCATGATCTTTTTCTTGCGCTTCAGTCGGGCAACCTGGCTCTTGACTCGTGGCATGCTTCCCCCTACCGGCCGAGCAGTTTGCGAATCCGCGGCTGGTCGGCGGGGGACATGACGGTCCCCTGACGAAGACGGCGCTTTCGCTTCGGATGTTTCTTTGTGAGAATGTGGCTCTTGAACGCCCTACGCCGGGTAACCTTGCCGGTGCCCGTGACCTTGAAGCGCTTCGCGGCCGATCGCTTGGTTTTCATTTTAGGCATCTTTATCACCTCCGTCCGCTATCTCACG
>Ga0209980_10001277_pt1 | contig 13954 bp, 12 predicted proteins | sample CR02metaG_FD_183611 | JGI IMG/M metagenome (GOLD analysis project Ga0209980, IMG submission 183611) | Deep subsurface microbial communities from Mariana Trench to uncover new lineages of life (NeLLi) - CR02 metaG (SPAdes) (version 2) | ecosystem: Environmental > Aquatic > Marine > Ocean trench... | reverse complement strand
TGATCGCGAGGTGTTCGCCCGCCCTCCCCGGGGCGGCGCCGTGCCAATGCTCCTCGTCGGGGTCGATCACGACCACGTCCCCCGTGTTGAGGGAGAGCTCGTTGCCCGCGCGGTCGACCACGACGCACGTCCCGCTCAGTCCGTAGAGCACCTGCACGTCGTCGTGTTTGTGCCAATGGGTTCGGGCGCCCTCACCGAAGGTCACGCGGTAAACCCGTATGGGCAACCCGTCGCTACGGCCGAGTAGGGGCTGCATCAGGGCGGGAAGTACGAAGTGGTCCTTGTCCGCGGCGCCGTGGGGCCGGCTGGCGTGGTCGATCGCTCTCATATCCGGCCGTCGTGAGGGTAGAAGTCAGACCGCTCAAGCGTCGAGGACACCCGTGTCCAGCGGTGCTTGTGCACGGCCACGATGTCGGGTTGGGTCAGCAATGGCAAGCTGTGACCAAGAAAGGGGCCCGAGGATCTCTCCTCGGCCAGAAGCGGTGCGCTTCGACCCAAAACGAACGCTCCAGATGCTGACCCATCGAGCACGAGGCCTCTCCTATAAGATGTTGACTGGTTTGGTCCCGCCCCTCAAGTTACTCTGACCGCGAAAGGGCTTTTTTTTGGCTATCCTCGCACGAGGGAAGCTATCCGATGTAGCTGATTTCAGCTTCCTAGATTGGAGGAGGGTGCCCACGACTCGACCAGCGGTCAATGCAACCTAACGAGCCGGACCTGGTCAGCGAAAATCGGAGAAATGCTCAAGCCAATGGACTTCACTAGTCTCGCAGGGAAAGCCATCAAAGAGGACTGCCTTACTGCTGAGGAGTGTCGGGCCGTCTTGTACGCTCCGGATGAGGATGTCTTGGAGTTGCTCTCTGCCGCCTACAGCGTGAGGCAAACATTCTGTGGCAACTCGGTACACATTCACGTCCTGATGAACGCCAAGAGCGGCCTCTGTCCTGAAGATTGCGGCTACTGCTCCCAATCCAGGATTTCCACAGCTGATATCCCCAAGTATGCGTTAGTGAGCCGAGATCGGCTCGTAGAAGGAGCAATGGCTGCGAAGGAAGCGAAAGCCAAACGTTTTTGCATCGTGACAAGCGGCAGAGGCGCCACTTGGGGAGAAATCGATAGCCTCAGTGAGGCCGTCCATAGGATTCGGGATGAGGTTGGCATCAAAGTCTGCTGTTGCGTCGGGCTATTGGACGAAACGAAGGCGAGGGCCCTCAAAGATGCCGGCGTCGATCGGCTCAACCATAATCTCAATACCAGCGAAGAGTTCTATTCGGAGATCTGCACCTCGCACACGTACCAAGACCGGTTGGATACCTTACGAGCAGCCCGGTCGGTGGGATTAAGCCTCTGCACCGGCGCCATCTTCGGGATGGGCGAATCCCACGACGACGTGATTGACACGCTCATGGCGCTACGGGACCTCGCGCCTCAATCGATCCCGATCAATTTCCTCATCCCCATTGAGGGTACCCCCCTACAGGGCGTTCATCGCCTAACCCCATATCAGTGCCTGAGGATTTTATGCCTGGCAAGATTCCTAAACCCGAGGCAAGAGATTAGAATCTCAGGCGGCAGGGAGTTCCACCTGAGGTCTCTCCAGGCCATGGCGCTCTATCCGGCCAACTCCCTTTTCGTGGATGGGTATCTGACCACACCGGGACAGTCGACGAAAGATGCCTGGCGGATGATCGAGGACATGGGTTTCGAAATCCAGCTGGATTGACCATTCCTGGAGAAAGGTCTCAAGCCGGCTACTCTGTGATTTCGTGGACGTCCGGCGGGACCTTTCTTGAGAAGAAGAGAGCATGGCTCACCCCTATCGGATATGGCATCCCTTTACGCAGATGGCCCGCTTCGACGCCGAGCCGAAGCTCGTGGTGGAGCGGGCTGAAGGGAACCGCCTCATCGACGGCGACGGTCGGGAATACATAGACGGCGTGGCATCGCTGTGGTCCAATATCCACGGCCATGGGCATCCTCGAATCGTCGAAGCCATCCAAGCGCAGGCAGCGAAGCTGCAACACAGCACCCTGCTGGGCATCAGCCACCCCACGGCCATCGAATTCGCGGACTGCCTCATCCGCCATCTGCCTCAGGGCCTCTCGCGGGTCTACTACAGCTCAGACGGGGCTAGCGCCATCGAAGTGGCGCTGAAGATGGCGATTCAATACTGGGTCAATCGCGGTCACCCTGAACGCAAACGGATCGTCGCGTTGGACATGGCCTATCACGGAGATACCCTCGGAGCCAACAGCCTGGGCGGAGACGGACCCTTTCGGGATCCGTACGAGCCGCTACTCTTCGAGCCGCTGCGGGTTCCAAACGGGTATCGTTACCGCTGCAAGTGGTGCGCGGACGAGCTCGAGTGCGACTCTTCGTGCGTCAACGAACTGCGTGACCTCCTCGAAACCCGGGGGCACGAAATTGCGGCGGTCATTATCGAGCCCCGCGTGCAAGGAGCCGCCGGGATGATCGTCGCACCGGAGGGAAATATTTCGAGCATCCGACAGTTATGCGACGACCACGATGTCTTGCTCATCGCGGATGAGGTGGCAACCGGCTTCGGAAGGACAGGCGAGATGTTCGCCTGTGACCTGGAATCCGTGGTGCCCGACATCATGACGCTGGGGAAAGGCATCACCGGCGGGTATCTTCCACTGTCGGCCACGGTTACCACCGACCGGGTCTACGACGCCTTTTACGACCCCTGTGATGGTAACAAAACGCTCTTTCACGGGCATACCTTCGCCGGGAACCCCATCTGTTGCGCCGCCGCCATGGCGAGCTTGAGGATCTTTGAAGAGGAGCCGGTCCTGGAGCGCGTACGCCGGCGAGCCGCTTTTCTTGCAGCGCTCCTGTACGAGCTTTTCGCTGATCATCCTTGGGTTGGAGAAATCCGGCAGCAGGGCCTCATGGTCGGGCTCGAACTGGTACGAAACAGAACGACACGAGAGTCCTTTCCTCCAGCCGACGCCACCGGTTGGCGAGTCTGCATGGCCGCCCGCGATCGGGGCGTCCTCGTTCGTCCTTTGGGCGATGTCGTTGTCATCATGCCTCCTCTCTCCATAGAAGAGGAGGAGCTTTCTCAGATCGTCGAGGCCGTGCGGTATGGCCTTCGCGAAGTTGGGAGAGGCCATGACTCCGTGGGCTAAGGATCTGGAGAGCGACCTGCGGCGGCTAGACGAGCTGTCCCTCAGGCGCAGTATCGTCACGCTTGAGACTGGACAGGAGCCTCACGTTTTCTTGCAAGGGCACAGATACACCCTGTTTACGTCCAACAACTACCTCGGATTGAGTACTCACTCGGAGGTCATCGAGGCATCCATCGAGGCGACCCGCGCCTATGGGACCAGCGTTTCGTCCTCCAGGCTGCTTTGCGGGTCCACTCCGCTCCACGAAGAGCTCGAAGCCAGGTTGGCTGCATTGAAATCCCGGGAGGCGTGTCTGCTTTTTAGCTCCGGATACTTGGCAAACCTGGGATTGATGACGGCCTTCTTGGATTCCGATGACGTGATCTTTAGCGACCGTCTGAATCACTCCTCCATCATCGATGGCAGCCGGTTGTCAGCAGCGAAAGTGGTGGTCTACGACCATTGCGATCCGAACCACGTGGAGGTCCTCTTGCGCGAAACGCCCGCGAAACGCCGGCTGATCGTGTCTGAGTCGGTGTTTAGCATGGACGGAGACCTGGCCCCCGTCCCGGAATTGCTCGCGCTAGCCGAGCGTTTCGGGGCGCTGTTGGTCTTGGATGAGGCACATGCTACCGGACTCTTAGGTGAAGACGGCGCCGGCGTCCTCAGCCTATTCGGCATTACCGACGGCCCCATCGTTATCGTGGGCACGCTCTCAAAGGCCCTGGGTTCCATCGGCGGATTCGTGGCGGCCGACCAGACCTTGATCTCAGTGCTGGTGAACCGGGCCCGCTCCTTTATCTTCAACACCGCTCTCCACCCCGGCGGGGTGGCCGCCGCCCTCGCGTCCATAAACCTGCTGGAAACCGAGCCGTGGCGCAGAAAGAAGGCACTCTCTCTGGCGCGTGTTCTCCGCGATGGACTCCTCCAGCGGGAGTTTCCCCCCTCGAATTCCGTAACGCAAATCGTCCCTTTGATGATCGGCAACGCCGAAGCAGCCCTAGCTCTCGATTCACGGTTTCGCGAGGCCGGTGTGCTCGCTCGAGCGATACGCCCGCCAACGGTACCGGAAGGAACCTCGCGCATCAGGTTTAGCGTGATGGCAACGCATGAGGAAGAGGACATCAACCACGTCTTGGGCCTGCTCGCCTGATCGCGTGTGGGTCGCATCGTACTGGTGACCGGCACGGATACGGGCGTCGGAAAAACCATCGTCGCTGCTTGGTTGACGTGGCTCACCTCCCGATCCCAACGAGTGGCGTTGGTCAAAGCCGTGCAAACGGGGGCAGACCCCACCGTTGACGGCGACGAGGCGTTCTATCGAGCGGCCCTCGCCGGTCATGCCATCACGATAACGACTTTGGCCACGTTCCCCGAGCCCCTGGCCCCATCGATTGCGGCGCGGAGGTCAGGCAAGAGGGTTCGAGCGCAGGACATTGCGCGGTCTTGCAGCGAGATAGCCCAGGATCACGATTTAACCATCGTCGAAGGCTCGGGAGGCCTCATGGTGCCTATCGATGAAGACACGAACTTCGCGGACTTTGCCGGAGCCCTGAGCGCCAACCTGGTTCTGGTGATCCGGCCTGGGCTCGGGACACTAAATCACACAATGCTCACAATAGAGGCTGCATTCAGGCGAAACCTCTCCATCGAGTTGTTGGTGTGCAACGGGTTACCCGCCAAGCCTCGGATCGTTGAAATCGAAAATCTTCGATTCCTTCGCGACCGTTACCCGGAGATACCTTTGATCACGCTCCGCCGCCTACGCCGGGCGAGCCTGCACCGTCTGTCTCTACTCCAGCCGCAGATCCTCGGCGACCCGCCACCCTTGCTGCAGGGCTCAGCGTTGGGGCGCATGGAGCTTCCGCCGACGGGCTCGTAACGGTAACGCCAACCAGGGGGAGGGTAGTCCACATCCCTCGCCAATCCAGCCCCCCGCCTACCGCCGAACAACCACTCGGATGATCGCGCCCAGGTAGCCGGTGCCGTAGCGGGTTGTGGCGTCTACCCATCGCGCTTAGAGTATGGAAACAATCCTTACTCGTTCGCCTGCACCATCATGGCCTTACGGCCGACCCTCTCGAACTTCACGATCCGAGACCCGCGCAAGGCCCCTCGGTCCAAGCCGAGGTCGTTCGACCCTAAACCAGCGCCGAATCCGGCGTGTGGTGAGGATCTCCCGACTGCGGCGCCTCAACGTGGGGTTCATTTCAGGTCTCCTTGGGCTCCGAGTGCCGCTTTGAGGACGGGCGGACGGTGAGAACATGCGGCCCAGGACCTGCGGTGGAAACCAGAACCATTGCAAAACTGGGCTGCTATGCCACAGGATTGACCATGGATCACAATCCCGGAAAAGAAGCCCCCGAAGTCGCGTTTCTCGAATCGGCACTCCGGGGGGCGATCTCGCAGGATGCCTCCCACATCCATATCGAACCGGTGGACGACGATGTCGCCGTGCGATTTCGCGTCGGTCGGGAATATCGGGAATTCGCGAGTGAGCCTCGCGACATCTTGGCGGTGATGACGAGACTTCGGACCCTGGCGGGCCTCAGTGTGGTGCCACCCCTCGGTCCGGAGTGGGGCGTCATCGAATTCGAGAACGGGGGAAAGACGCATCGGTTCGCCACCCAGATGTTGCCAAGCGTCACGGGTGAAAAAGCCATACTTCAGGTGCTCCGCGAGACCCATATGGACCCCCGGCGTCTCGACGAGTTGGGCATGTTGGACAATCAGTTGGCCACCTTGAAGTCCACCCTCAAACGGAGGTCTGGACTCATCGTACTGTGCGGACCTGCGGGCAGTGGCCTGGACACCACCGCGTATGCTTCGCTGCTGCTGATCGACCGTGGCGCCCGCAGCGTGGCGACGATCGAAAGGGTCGCTCAAGGGCAGGTCCCCGGCGTGCACCGGATGGAGGCTGGGGACGTGGACGAAAAGAACGCGATGCTCCGGGCGCTCATGAGGACCGATACCGATGTCGTCTATGTGCAAGACCTCACCGGAGTTGAAACCACTACCTTGGCACTGAGCGCGGCAATCGAGCATCAAAAGCTCGTGATCGCCTCGCTCCATAGCTCCAATGCGGTGGCGGCCGTCACGCATTTCGTGAATCTGGGGATCGAGCCGTGGCTCGTCGGGAGCGGCATCGCGCTCATTCAGGCGCAGCGCCTACTACGGTGTCTCTGCGCCGAGTGCCGGGAGCATGCTGTGATTCTGGGAACGCCAACGCCCGATGATCAACCCGGGCGCGATACGCCGGAGCCATTCGCCTCACACCGGGCGGTCGGATGCGACGCATGTCATGGCCTCGGCTATACGGACGAAAGAGTTCTCGTGTGTGAGTCGATGCCGTTCTCAGATCATCTCCAGCAACTGGTCACCGAAAGAGCCTCGGAAAGCGAGCTTCAGGCAGAAGCGGTGCAGGAGTGCATGACCACCCTACGCTCGATGGCGCTGGGTTTGGCCCGCAAGGGGGTCACCACGCTGAACGAGGTCTACCTCCACACGCCTCCCGAATAGGACACAGGGCCGCTTACTCCCACGGCGCGTAGGGTTGGCGCAGGCCATGTCGGTCGCGGGTCAGGTTGCCGGACACGACGTTACGGCCCATCCTGCTCGGAGCCTCGGCTGACGCTTCAGGCCCTTCCCATGGGGACGCCCATCTCCAAGGCCTGAGCGGAACCGCTCTCTATGGAGATTGAAGATGCGCCCCTTCTTGCCACGCCCCGTCGCCGCCACGCTGGCGGCCCTTGTTTTTCTCCCAGCTGCATCAGCCGCAAGAACGACCCAGGACGCGGACCCCCGCCTCGAAGCCATGAAAATCGAGGCGCTGGAGTTGGTCGAGGGTCGCGCGAAACTCGTTCAGGAGATCGTCGATCAGCTCTTTTCGTTCGGCGAGCTCGGCTTTCAGGAGTTCGAGACCCAGCGGTACTTGACCGGGTTGCTGGCAGACAACGGCTTCGAGATCGAGTTGGGGGTCGCCGGAATGCCCAGCGCATGGACCGCGAGGTGGGGCTCAGGCAGCCCGGTGATCGCCCTGGGATCGGACGTGGATGGGATTCCTCAATCCAATCAAAAGCCCGGCGTGGGGTACCGCGAGCCGATCCTCTCCATGGCTCCGGGCCATGGGGAGGGACACAACTCCGGGCAAGCGGTGAACATCGTCGCCGCCCTCGCGGTGAAGGAGATCATGGAGCGCGAGGGCATATCGGGTACGCTGCTCATCTGGCCAGGCATCGCCGAGGAGCAACTGGGGTCCAAGGCCTTCTTCGTGCGGGATGGTGTCTTCGATGGGGTGGACGTGAACCTGTTCACCCACGTCTCGTCGAACTTCGGCGTGTCGTGGGGCCAGAGCGGCGGCAACGCCCTCATTTCGGTCCAATTCAGCTTTACCGGGGAGACCGCACACTCCGCCGGTTCGCCGTGGCGGGGACGGTCTGCGCTGGACGCCGTCATGTTGATGGCGCAAGCGTGGGAGTTCAAACGGGAGCATCTCCGACCCGCCGCCCGCTCGCACTACATCATCGTGGAAGGCGGTGACCAGCCGAACGTGGTTCCGCAGCAGGCCAAGATCTGGTTTTTCTTCAGAGAGCGTGACTACGAGCTGACCAAGGAGCAGTACGACGCCGCGATCCTCATGGCGGAGGGCGCGGCCCTCATGACCGGAACGGCGATCGACACCATTCAGGTCGTGGGCTCGGCGTGGAGCCGCCACTTCAACAAACCGGTGGCTGAGGTCACATACGAGAACATTCAGCGCGTCGGATTACCGGATTGGTCCGAGGACGACCAGACTCTGGCCAAAGGCCTCCAGCGGGAGCTGGGTCAGGAGGAGCGGGGGCTGCCAGACTCGATTGGTGCTCTCCGGGGACCCGTGGACCTCGAGCGGTCCTTGGGGGGCGGCTCGGACGACATCGGTGATGTATCGTGGAACATGCCCACCGTGACGCTGCGTTACCCCGCCAACATGCCGGGTGGCCCCGGGCACAATTGGGCCAACGGCATCGCGATGGCCACGCCGATCGCACACAAGGGCAGCTTGGCGGGTGCGAAGGTCCAGGCGCTCACCTTGCTGGATCTCTTCCTCCGGCCGGAGCTCGTGGAAGAAGCGTGGTCATACTTCAACGACGTCCAAGCGCCGGAGCAGGAATACATCCCATTCATCTCGGCCACGGACCAGCCTGCGATCTTCCTCAACGAGCAGATCATGCAGCGGTACCGGCCCCTGATGGAGCCCTACTACTACGACGCCACACGATTCGACACGTATCTGGAGCAACTCGGCATCGAGTATCCTACGGTCAGGGAGAAGCCGATCGCGCCCTAGAGGCATGACGCGGATTCCAGTTGTTGCCGCCGTCATCCGGAGGGAGAACAAGGTTCTCTTGGGCCGGAGGCCCGACCATAAGCGTCACGGGGGCTTGTGGGAGTTTCCGGGGGGAAAGGTCGACGAGGGGGAGACGGAAGTCGACGCGGTGACACGGGAGCTCCTGGAGGAGTTCGGGGTCGAGACGGTGTCGGTCGGGAGGGTAGTTTACGAGTGCCGAGACCCCGGGTCGCCATTTCTCGTTCGGTTTCTCGATGTTGCCATCCATGGCATGCCCGAGCCGATCGAGCACACCGAGATCAGTTGGGTCGAGCCCGACTCCCTACCGACGCTCGACCTCGCTCCGTGCGACGCCCGTTTCGTCGCAGAGCATCTTCTCCGGCTTCCGCGTTGATCCCATCAGGGCAGTCTCCGTTCCTACTCTTCTCGTCGGACCGGCGTCGCACGACTCGAAACCAATTCCAAAATCTTCGCGAGCCAACGCGCCTGCACCTTCGGAATCTCGTGGCGCACGGTTTCCCCCCGCACGAGCCCCCGGCCCGCGACGTGCCCTTGGATGCCCAATGGCGCGAACCCCGATTCGACACCCGGGACCGGGACGTCCTCGCCGTCCAGGAGCTTCGCCCACTCATCCAACGAGAGCGGGACCAGTTTGGGCAGGATCGCGTTCTCCAGCAGCCGAAACAGATCGTTGGTGGGCCGTGGCCGGTTCCGATAATCCGGCACCATCGCCCTCAAGCCGACCGAGACCACCCGCCAGCCGTTACTCTCGCCCCAGCTTCCCAAGGGCCAGCTTCCGCACCGATGGACCCAAAGATCCTCGCCTCTGACGATCCACCCGAAATCGCTCAATACGTCCGCTCCGATCCCGAACAATGACTCCAGCCGTTGGAAGGAGGCCTGGATTGTTTCAGCCGCGGCCTCGGGATCCGTGCGCCCGTCGGGAAAGGCCGCCGGAACCGGACTCCACCCGGGCAACTCCACCTCCACCCGTTCGTCCGATGGATGGTCCACGGAGGAGCCAGCGGGTGGGTCCCCGCCGAGCCGCGTGAGACGCGCCAAGAACAGTCCTCCCGAATCGAAGTGGTGAGGATAGATCCGGCACGCTCCCTCGAGACTCGGGTCGAAAGTCAGTTCCTCGAAGGAGGTCAGTCCGGGAGAATGGGGGACGTCGACGCTAATCGGGTCGAGCGTGACGGGAGCGTCCTTCAGTACCCGGTCCACGACGGCCTCGTTCTCTTCCGGGGCAAACGTGCAGGTTGAGTAGAGAATCGTGCCCCCGGGGCGGGTGAGGGCGATGGCACGCCGGAGCAACGCCTCCTGCCGCCTGGGAGCTTGTCTTCGGAATTTCGCGGTCTGGCCCCTCGGCGTTCCACGTTTCCGACGCATCGTCCCTTCGGCCGAGCACGGGACATCCACCAGAACCCGATCGAATAAGGCCCCGTCCGGCAGCGACCGGCCGTCGCCCGCCACCACGAGCACGTTCGGGTGCGCCGTGCGGTACATATTCCCGAGGAGCGCCCGGATCCGGTCTTCATTTCGGTCGACGGCCACGATGCATCCGCGGTCCTGCATGAGGTCGGCGGCGTGGGTGGTCTTCCCCCCCGGGGCCGCGCACAGATCCAGGACCCGCTCACCCGGACGCGGGCCGAGGAGCGGTGCGGCCACCCCCGTGGACGCCTGCTGGATGTAACAGAGGCCCAGCCAGTTCTCGAGCGTGTCCGCCACCGAATGGGGGCCATCGATCACACGCAAGAAGTCTGGCAACCCCTCCACCTCCGAGAGGACAAACCCCTGGGTCTCGAGCCGGTCCTTGAGGCTTTTTGTCGAGATCCGGCCCGTGCGAACCCGAAGCGTGGGCGGATCGCGACGTTGCATGGTGTCCCGAAAGACCTCCCAATCGGGGATGATCGTTCGGTACCGTTCGAGTGGATTCATCCGATCAAGCGCGCCTGCGTCTGAAGGCTGGGCTGGGTCTCCGGCCGAGCTCGGGCCGCGGAAGCCTTGATCAGGCCCGCCGCCACCGGAAACGAAGGAGCAACAGGACGGCCAACACGACCGTAGCCACCAACGGCCAATACGTATCCGCCTTCACCTGCCAATAGAAATGCAGTACGCCCAGACTGGTCGCCACATACACCAGACGATGGAGCCTTTGCCAGTTCTTCTTGAGCCTCCGGATCCATCCCTTCGTCGACGTGATGGCCAGTGGGATGAGCAGCAACCACGCAGTCACTCCCGCTAGAATATACGGCCGCTCGACGATGTCTTCGATGATGAACTCGAGGTCGAGGGTCTGGTCCACAACGGCATACCAAAGGAAATGCATCGTCAGGTAGAAGAACGCGAAGAGGCCGACCGGGCGCCGGAGCGGAGCGAGCATATTCCAGCCGGTGAGGCGCCGGATGGGGGTAATGGACAGCGTGACCAGGAGCGCAATCAGAGCCGTGTCGCCCAGTCGGTGCAGCACCTCCTCGATCGGGTTGGCGCCGAGCCGATCCGTAAACCCGCGCCAAAGGAGCCACACCAGGGGCGCGAGCCCCAAGAGCCAGACCAGCCCCTTGAGGAGGAGGCGGCGACGCTTCAACCCGATTCGATTCGCTCCACTCAGTAGTAGACCCGGAGATCCATCCCCGCGTAGAGGCTGGCCACCTGGTCGACGTACCCGTTGAACAGCAGCGTCTCACGTCTGCGGAGCTCACCGAGCCGCCGCTCCCGCGCCTGGCTCCACCGCGGGTGGTTGACCGCCGGGTTCACGTTGGCGTAAAAGCCATACTCGGACGCGGCCGCCCTCTTCCACGAGTTATACGGCTCCTGCTCCATGAAGGTCATGCTCACGATGGACTTGATGCCCTTGAACCCATATTTCCAGGGCACGACCAACCGGATGGGCGCGCCGTTTTGGTTGGGGAGATCCCGACCATAGACCCCAGTTGCCAGAATCGTGAGCGGGTGGCGCGCCTCATCGAGGCGCAGGCCCTCGACATAGGGCCAGTACAGGACTCTCGAACGTTGACCGGGCATCTGCACGGGATCGTGGAGCGTCTTGAACTCTACGTACCGAGCGCTCCCGAGCGGCGCGGCGCGGTCGATCACGTCCTTGAGCGCAAAGCCATACCAAGGGATCACCATGGACCACGCCTCTACGCACCGCATCCGATAGATCCGATCCTCCATGGTCCCGGGCTTGATGAAGTCCTCCAGCCCGTACACGCCCGGATTGGCGCACATCCCGCCCACCTCGATCGTCCAAGGCCGGGGCTGAAGCGTGTGAGCATTCTTGAACGGGTCGTCCTTCTGCGTTCCGAACTCGTAGAAGTTGTTGTAGGAGGTCACGTCCTCATAAGGCGTCAACTCTTCGCCCATTTCGGAAAGAACGCCGCTCCAGTCCCTCTGGCCACCCGGTGAGGTCTGCGCCGCCGCCGTGCCCGGCCCAACCACGAACCCGCCCGCTACGGCACCACCGATCAGCGCACCCCCGGTAGCCCCTCCGAGAGCGATCCCGGCGCTCTTCCCAATGAACTCGCGGCGATTGATATAGACGCGCTCGGGCGTGATCTCGGACGACGGGATGTCGTCGGGCTTTCGGATCAACATTGTCGCAATCTCCAGTCGGGCGGATAGCGGCCAGCACACCCGCCTTGGCGGGACGTCCTTAATCCCGAAAACAGGCTCGTAAGTTCCAATCCTACACGCTCCCCAATGGGTAGTCCATAAACGCCAGGGGAGGGACCCGTCCCCCGGAGAGCTCTGGCCCCCGAGGTGCGTCCGTCAAGCGGCGAATTCATGATCCCTGGTCGGGGGCATCCGCCTTGCACGGGCACGAAGTGCCCGTCAGGTTGCGGCACAAGACACAAGGAGCCTCTCCGCTTGGGCGTCAATGTCGTGCCAGGGGGCTGCCTGCCGAGTGGCTCCCGCGCGATTAGTCTTGCTGTATTATCGGTGCGACGGAGGCGAGCTTCGGCTCCGCGAATACTTTTTCTGAAAGTGCTTGGATGATCTCGATCGCATATCGCCGGCTGGCGCTGCTCGCACTGGCGGCCTCGTTCGGATGTACTGGAGACCCCCCCGCAGACGAGCCGTCCGCGGTCATCGTGTTCATCGCGAACGGCGCAGGGGCCGCGCATTGGACCCTGGCCGGACTCGCGTCCGCTGACCTGGCGACGGCCCGGATGCCCGTGGGCGGACTCATGGATACCCGTGGCTGGGACCACGAGGTGACCGGTGGTGCGCCGGCCGCAACGGCAATCGCAACCGGGGTTCGGTCGTTCATGGGCGCCGTGGGCGTGGGGCCCGACAGCCTTCCCCGGGAGTCGGTCTTGGAGGTTGCCCACGGACTGGAATGGGCCACCGGGCTGGTCACGACAGGAAGGATCACCGATCCCACGCCGGCGGCGTTTGCCGCTCACGTGCCGAGTGAATCGGAACGCCTGGAGATCTTCCAGCAAATGATGGATCTCCCGGTCCAGGTCCTGCTCGGGGGCGGCGCCCGCGTTGTCGACGTCACGCCTCGGAGCCGCGCCCTCGAACTGCGCGCCCAGATACGGGCGCAGTATCGACGTGTTTCGAGCGTCCCGGAGCTCCGGAGGGCAGCTGAAACCGACTCCACACTCCTCGGTTTTTTTGCGCCCGGGGAGCTTCCGCCCGCGGACCGGCGTTCGCCCTCCTTGGCCGACATGACCGCGGCGGCCTTGAAGGTTCTGGACCGGGATCCGGACGGGTTTTTTCTGATGGTCGAGAACAAGGGCTCCGATACCTCCGCCCTGAGGAATGGTGATCGGGAGGCCATCGTGGCCGAGATGCTCGCGTTCGATGACGCCTTAGGCGTGGGGCTCGAATACCAAACCGGGAATCCGGGAACGTTGATCCTGGTCATGGCGACCCACGAAACCGGGGGTATTCACCTCTTGGCCAACGATGATCGAGACTTGGTCCTGGAATACGGGGCGGGTAGTGCTACGGGGGTGCGTGTGCCGATTTTCGCGATCGGGCCCGGTGCCGAGCGCTTCGGAGGGCTCATCGACAACGACGAAGTAGGCAGGGCGCTGCTGGATCTGGTGCGAGGAGCTAGGGCTGTACGGCCGAACCCGGACGAACGCCCGTAACGAATCGAAGCACCAGGGCAACCACAACCGCCAACCCGAACATACACACCAGAAGCGGCCCGGTGGGGATGTCCGTGGCGAAAGAAACCACCACGCCAGTCACGAGTGTGAGCGAGCCGACGGCCCACGCGATCGCGAGGGCCACCCGGAACCGGCTCGTGAAGAGGAACGCCACCACCGCAGGAATGACGAGTGCACTGAACACCATGAGGACACCCGCCACAGGCACCGAGAACGAGATGACGATTCCGAAGAGCGCGTAAAACAGAAAGTCCCACGTGCGGGCCCGTGGCACATCGGCTTTCCCCAGAGATACAGACAGGAAGGGCTTCCTGAAAATGAAGTAGATCACGCCGAGGATGGTATAGACCACGGCCATCCGGATGATCTCC
>Ga0209980_10001276_pt1 | contig 13958 bp, 12 predicted proteins | sample CR02metaG_FD_183611 | JGI IMG/M metagenome (GOLD analysis project Ga0209980, IMG submission 183611) | Deep subsurface microbial communities from Mariana Trench to uncover new lineages of life (NeLLi) - CR02 metaG (SPAdes) (version 2) | ecosystem: Environmental > Aquatic > Marine > Ocean trench... | reverse complement strand
CTGAACCGGGAGCGCTGTTAGGGCCATGATCATGGCCATAAGACGAAGAGTTTTCATCGTTTTTTTCCTGATAGAGTCGTCAGCAAATGGGCTGGGGATCGAGCGGAAGGCTCTATCTCAACGCTATTTGCGGCGAACGGAGGGCGCAACGAAAAAAAACGGCCTGACTCTTCGATCAGGAGTCCAACGTTTTCGAGCGGGAGTCAGCCAGCGAAACGGATCCAAAGAAGCGGTCGTAGGGTTTAGAATAGGGTGAGGCGCACGCGCTCTGCTCCGGGGCCGGAGCGCCCACCACCGACTCTTAGGGTAAGGATGTAAATCATGCTCGGGCTGCTTGGATTGGGTATCGCGGCGGTGGCGGGGATCGTTGGGCATACGAGAGCCCGGAAATTCGTCGGACGCCGACTACGGTTTACGAGCATCGTGGAGAAGCCGTACCTCGGCGTTGCAGCAGGGGTCACGGCGACCGTGTTGGCGTCTCCGTTGGCCTGGCTTCCACTGGTGACCGTTGGCACTGCCATCGCCTTCGGCACCGGTGTCGGCACCGGTGCGGCGCTCGGCGCCAGGGATGCGAAGAGGCCTTTGCTGGAGGACTGACCTCGTGGAGACCCCGCTTCTTCTTTAGCTTCGAGAATGGATTCAAGCGCTGTCCCCTCCGTCGGGCCCTCTCGATGGATCGCCGCCTTGAGCGTTTCCTTTCTCGCGCTTCTCGCGGTGGCACTGGTTCCGACGTTTCTCGAGCGCCAGGAAATTGCGCTTGAGCGGGAAATCGCCGTGTATTCCCTGGCTCGCCCTATCATTCCCGACATCAAGAACGTCCAATCGCTCGAAATGCTGCGAATCGAGCAGTATGTGAGTACGGGCGACTCGAGTTTCCTCGCCCTCTACCAGGAGGACCTCAGGCGCGAGGGTCAGCTTCTCAACGAGCTTCGGAACGTGATCAGCGGGATGCCGCCGACCTACCGCGTGGAGTTGAGTCGGGTCGAATCCCGGGCTAGCGACTGGCGGCTGCTCCATTCACCGCTCATGGAAGCGGGTCCCCTCTCGACCGATCCTCTGGCGTTTCTCGAAAACATGGAGGACGACCGTGCCCGTTACGACTCCGTTCAGGCCGCCGTGTTGGCCTTCGAGGACCGACTGATCCGCGACGGGGCCGTGGCGCGGAGCCAGCTGGAGCGCAGGCGCACGTGGCAGCTCTGGGTCACCTGGGGCGCTGTCGGCCTGGCCATCCTGGGAGCGTTTTCTCTGGCCTACCTGGGCGCAAGTTTCCAGGATCTCGCTCGGGGTGAAACGAAACGCCGGCTGGAGACCGTGGCCGCGCGTCGGGATCTGAAATCGATCCTCGGGGGGACCGCCGACGGCCTCGTCGGTGTCGATCAGGACGGAAACTGTACCTTCCTCAATGAGGCGGGGTCGATGCTGCTCGGCTACTCCCCGAGCGAAATGCAAGGGGAGCCCGTGCACGCTCTGATCCACCATACCAAGGCCGACGGTGGCGAACATTCGGAGAGTGAATGTCCGGTTCACCTCGCTCTGGGCTCCGGTGAAAACGTTCGCGTGCCCGACGACGTCCTGTGGCGAAAGGATGGGACGTCTTTCCCTGTCCAGCTCATCGTCAATCCGATGAAGGACGGGCGGGAGGTGCGGGGCGTCGTCCTCACCTTTACCGACATGACCGAGATCCGCGCCGCCGAGGCGGCGCTTCAAGAGGCGGTCAGAGCAAGGGACGAGGTCCTGGCGGTCGTATCGCACGATCTTCGGAACCCGATCGGTACGATCGCAGCCGCCGTCGAGCTGTTGTCGGACGTGTCGTTGCCTCAGGATCGGCAGGGGGAGCATCTCGAGATCATCGGCAGGGCGGCCCATCGCGCCAACAGGTTGATCCAGGATCTCCTGGATGTAGCCACGATCGAGGCCGGACGGCTTTCGGTTCGGACCAAGAGCGTCGATATCGTCGAGCTCGTCGAGGAGGTTGGCTCCCAAATGCAACTCGGGGCTGATCTGGAGGGGGTGGAGCTCTCGGTAAACGTCCCCGCGGACCTGCCGGCGGTCGAAGCCGACCGGGATCGCATTCACCAGGTGTTGTCCAACCTCATCGGCAATGGGCTGAAATTCACCCCGTCCGGCGGACAGGTTACGGTCGCTGCCGAGCAGGTTCCGGGGGGGGTATCGGTGACGGTTTCCGACACGGGCCCGGGAATTGAAGCCGAAATGAAGGAGCACCTGTTCGATCGTTTCTGGAGGGGACACGGAACCAACTTGCGGGGCGCGGGGCTCGGCCTCGCCATCGTCAAGGGAATTCTCGAGGCCCACGGGACAGAGATTGACGTGGAAACCGAGGTCGGCCGGGGGAGCGCCTTTTCGTTTACTCTGCCGACTGCGGACTGAAGCCCAACAACTGGCAGGAGTTTCGGACCACCGAGGCATAGTCGGGGACGATGGCGAGCCGAATGTCATCTCCGGGCGCATAACTCTCGGTCGTGGGGAGGTGCACGGTGATAGCGCGGTGTCCTCCGGCCTCAGTCGGCAGCTGAACCTCCGCCTCGACGGCACTCCCGGTATACGTCGTGGATGTAACGGAGCCGCGGAGCAAGCCGTGCTCGTCGGGAACGAAACCCTCGGGTCGCACCGAGACCATCACGGGTGCTCCCTCCGGGAGCCCGGAACGATCCACGCGGCAGAAGGAGCCGAAATCGGTGAGCACGCACCCGTCGACGCCTTGGATAAGCCCTTGGAGCAGGTTGGTACGCCCCACGAACGTCGCCACAAAGATGGATTCGGGATGTTTGTAGATCTCCACCGGCGTTCCGACCTGTTCGATTTTCCCCTGATTCATGACCGCCACGCGGTCGGAGACGGCCAGGGCGTCGCGCTGGTCATGGCTGACTAGAATACAGGTGATCCCCGCCGATCTCAGGCTCCCGACCACCTCGTCACGAACGTTGTCGCGGAGATGGGCGTCCAGATTGCTGAACGGTTCATCCATCAGGACCACGACCGGCTCCGGGGCGATGGCGCGAGCGAGCGCCACCCTCTGTTGCTGCCCTCCGGACAGCTCATGCGGGTATCGGTCGAAGTGGTGCGAAAGATCGAGCAGCTCGAGAACCTCCCGGGCGCGCCCGCGGCGTTCCGACTTCGGACGCCCGTGGAGTCCGAACATGACGTTTTCTTCCACCGACAAGTGAGGGAAGAGGGCATAGTCCTGGAAGACCATACCCACACCACGGTTTTCGGGCGGAACCCAGTCGCCGTTCCCAGAAACCGCCGCTCCGGAGACACGGATCGTCCCCTCATCGGGAGCTTCGAACCCGGCGATGAGTCTCAGGGTCGTGGTCTTGCCGCATCCGCTGGGGCCCAACAGCGTGAGGATCTCGCCCTCACGGACATCGAGCGTTACGCCGGACAGGGCCTGAACGGGCCCCGGCCAATAGCTTTTCCCGACATTTTCCAGGTTGATAACTGACATTTCCAGCGCACGCGATTGAGAATCGTTTTCAACTCGTGTTCGATGGTAGCGGATTTTACCTTCGGCGTCACGCCGGGGGCAGCGCATGCTCTGCGGCAAACTCCCGGTATTCGGCCAACTCGCGGGTCCTCTGATCCGCGTCCCAACCCAGCGCTTCCGCCATGATGTCGGCCGCGGCATCCGCTCCGGCAAGCCCGAAGTTCGGGCTGAAAAGTAAGAGCGCCGCCCGCCGGTCCATGAAGTCCACCAGGGTCAGCGCCATCTCACGCTCCATGGCCAAGCGGACCTCACCTCTGAGCGCAGGCACCTCCGGGTGGAGTGGTTCCAGCCAGGAAAGGTCCTCTGCGCCGAAGGCGAGCAGATCGTCGAGTTGGTTTCCGTACAGCCAACAGAGTCGTTCGACGACCGCCGGCTCGACCCCGGCCTCGATCAGGTCCCTCGAACGCTCGGCGTGGTACGCCGCCAGCCCCGCGGGGCCGACCACGGCACCAGGAAGTGGTACCGTCGCGGTCCGGTCCGGGGGTCCGGGTGCGGGACCGAGGTCGGGGTCGGCAAGCTCGAGAACCCGGCGCGCCATCTGCCGATACGTGGTGAGTTTTCCTCCCGCCACGGTGATCAGCCCGGGGGGGGAGACCCAGACAGCGTCTTCGCGGGAGGTGTCCCGTGTACTCTTGCCTGCTTCGCGAATCAGAGGACGCACGCCGGCCCAGGTGGCCAGAACATCGTCGTACCCGAGATGCTGTTCCGGAAAACAGTCGCTGACCATGTCCAATACCTCGTCCACATCGGATCTTGTGGCCCGGGGCCGGTCGAGCGAACCGCCGTATTCATCGTCTGTGGTGCCGACGTAGACGTAGCCCAGGCGCCGCATCGCGAGGCCCCTCTTTCCGTTGGTCGCACGCAGGAAGGTCGCGCCCTCGATCGGCAGACGTTCAGCGGAGAGCAAGATATGGATCCCCTTGCTGGGAATCAGCGAGAACTCGGCCTCGAGGCCGGCTTCCGCCAATACCCCCCCCGTCCACACCCCGGTGGCGTTGACAATCAGTCTGGCCGAAACCTCCACCGTTCGGTCCTCAATCAGGTCTACCACGCTGCATCCGGTCACCCGCCCGTCCGACATCCTCAAATGTTGGACACGGGCATGGTTGACGACCAACGCGCCGTGCTCAGCGGCGGATTGTGCGTTCTCCAACGTGAGGCGGGCATCGTCGGTGATGTACTCGGGGTATCGCACCCCACCTTTGAGCGGCTCGCGGAGCCCCGGGAGCTGTTCCCGAACCTCTTCCGGAGAGAGGTTTTCGTGTTTCTCCGAGCCCTTTGAGCCAGCCAGGGAGTCGAAGACCGCTAGCCCGGCCCGGACCTTTAAAAGGCTTTCGCCACCGAACACTGGGAAGACGAACGGGAGGTGATGGACGAGGTGGGGAGCGATGGTCCGTAGCACCCTCCGCTCCAGCGCCGATTCCTTTACGAGTAGAAAGTGTCCGTACTCCAGATAACGCACACCGCCGTGTATGATTTTCGACGAACGACTCGAGGTGCCAAAGGCGAAGTCCTCCTTTTCCACGAGCCCCACGGTCCACCCTCGGAGGGCCGCGTCGCGCGCGATGCCGCAGCCGGTGATGCCTCCGCCAATGATGAGTAGATCCAAGCGCGCTTGGCCGAGCCGCGTGAGGGCGTCACGGCGTCCGGCAAGGTTGAATTTCTGGGGAGTGGGTGTGGGCATTCTATCCCAACTCCTGGCCGGCCCATGCGAGAAGTCGGGCGACGTGGTCGGTCGTGAAGCCGGTGATACCTGCCTGCTGCAGCCGCGTCGCTTCGTCAGGCTCGTTGACCGTCCAGGTCACCACGTCCACGCCCTCGGCCTTCGCGCGCTGTACCACCGACGGGTCATCCAAGGCGATTTCATGATTCAAATCGAGGATCGCGGCCGGATCGCCCACGGCGAGCGACAGCGCCGCGTCAAAAAGGTTCGCGGTTACCACGATGAAGCCGATACGGATTGCTGCGTCCCGAGCGCGAACGCGTCGAAGGATACTCCAATCGATGCTGATGAAGGTGGTGCGGTCCGACATCCCCCGATCCCGAACCATGTCGACCATACCGTCGACGTCCGAGATGTCACGGATTCCCTTCAGCTCGGGATACACGTGATGTGCCCTGCCGGCGAGGTGATCGAGGGCCTCGGTCAAGGTGGGGATTCTCTCACCGGCGAATCCTGGATCAAACCAGGCGCCTGCGTCCAACCTCCGCAACTGCTCGAGCGTTTGCCGGGCGACCGACCCCTCGCCGTCGGTGGTGCGGTCCACCGTCTCATCATGAATCACCACGGGCGTGCCACAGCGCGCCACACGAACGTCGAATTCCACCGCACGGGCGCCGGCCTTCAGCGCAGCCTCGATGGACACGAGCGTGTTTTCGGGCGCCCGCGCTGCGTATCCGCGATGTCCGATGATCTCGAGGTCGCCCAAATGGCTTACTCGTCCGAGCTGGGTCCGGAAATCTGATCCGGGGCTTGCGTTGGCGCCGCCAGTTTCTGATCGAACTCGGACGTCTCGACGAGCCGCTGGACGTTCGTATCGATCGACTCCACCTGCTGCTCGATGAGCGCCATCCGGCGCTCGAGAATGGCAATCGTCTCGTCGCTGCCTCTCTTGTCGAAGAAACGACTGAGCGCTTCCACCGTCGGTTTAAGCGCGAAGCGGGCAGTGATCCCGATAACGGGGACGAGCACGACGGAGACTCCCATGAACACAGCGAGGAGGGCGGTCAGATCGATGGGAACGATCGACTGTACGACGGCGAGTGTGGCGAATGGCATGCGAAATCTCCGTGCGGAGGCGTCCTGGTGGGGATCGCCGAATGGATGTGATCGGGCGTTCGTGCGCAAGGCGCACTGGCGTTGCAACCCTTACGTGATTCCGGGCATCGAAGTTTGTGGAACCGCGATCCCGATTCGAAAACTTTTCTGGACCATTTTTCGTACGGGAGGGAGGCGGTTCGTTTGCCGAAGGAGCGGTAGCGACAGGAAAGAAGCGTTGGCCCGGAGGGGCCGCGCGTGACGAGGCGGGCCCAGGAGGCGACATGACGGGAGTAAATCGGGCGGCGGTGGTCATGGGTATCGTGCTGGCAGGCGCGCTGACCCTCGGTCAGGCGAGAGACGGCGACGCGATAACGAACGGGCTGGTGTGGGGATCGCAGAAGGCGGTGCAGGGTGCCCAATGGGTGGTGGCCGGAGTCGGCCGGACCATTTCCGGGTTCTTCAACGAGGGTGGTGCATCGGATGCCTCCGCACAGGCGTCCGCTCAGCGACGGGATCGTGACGAATCGGATCAAGAGGGTACCGATTTCGTGTGGCGCGGAGCGGTCGGAGCAGGACAGACGGTAGAGATCAAGGGCATCAACGGCGACATCATCGCCGAGCCCTCCACCGGCCGCCAGATCGAGGTTCGGGCTGAAAAGCGTGCGCGCCGAAGCGACCCGGAGGCCGTGCGCATCGAAGTCGTCGAGCACGCTGGGGGAGTGACAGTGTGCGCGGTCTACCCATCTTCTCGTGGACGTGAGAACACGTGCGAACCCGGATCCGGGGGCCGGAACCGCACGCGCAATAACGACGTCCGGGTAACCTTTTATGTGAGCGTTCCTGAGGACGTCGGCTTCCTGGGTAAGACCGTGAACGGCGACGTGCTTGTGCACGACCTCGCCTCGGACGTGGACGCCAGGAGCGTCAACGGAGACATCGAGATTTCCACCACGGGGTTCGCCAAAGCGAGCACCGTCAATGGGTCCATCGCCGCCGCCATGGAGAGGTACGACATGGAGTCGGGTCTGAGCTTCTCGACGGTCAACGGAAGCATTTCTTTGGATCTTCCCGACGACGTCGACGCGGACGTGGACGCGAAATGGGTGAACGGGCGCCTCGAAACCGATCTACCGCTCGAATTGATTGGGAGAGCCTCGCGGCGCTCGGTTCGTGGATTTCTCGGCGACGGTGGCCCGGAGTTGAACCTGAGGACCGTCAACGGTTCGATCCACCTCTTTTAGGCCGGCTCCGGCGTTTTATTGTAGGGGAGTGACCGTTTCGGCCGGTTTTTCGAGCGGAATATTCCGCCCATGAACCTGCCTGCCGCCCTTTCCTTCCGACGTCCCACCCCGTAAACCTGGGGCCCGCGGGCCACCTGCCCCCGGGGTTCCGCCGCGTTACTCACTTGTGTAACAAAAACGCTCCTAGTAGGGTATCATCCTCGCTGATTCCGTAAGTCGTGCGGAAGTCTAAGGTTGACCCACAGCCTGGCTTGGGTAAACTTGCTCGGCTGTAGGTTTTGTGTGCCACCGGATTTGGCACGTCGGATCGGCAGTGGCCCCGAAGAAGGCCTTTGGGAGTAGCTAATTCAGGAACCCATCCAGGAGTAGGGATGATGATTGGACGCCGCCCTTTGGGGGTTAGTGTATCCGTGCTGTTCGCGTTGACCGTTTTGGGCAGCACGGTGCTCGAGGCTCAGCAGACCGTGAGCAGCCGCTACCGCGTGCTCATACCGGACTTCCAGCCCATGAACGGGGAGGATGACGACTTCGGCAAGGACCTGGCCGACGAGCTGCGGGACCTTATCGACGAGATGCTCACCCATGCTGCGGTGGAAGAGGACGACATCAAAGACGCCCTCAAGCGGTTCGACATGGACATGGAGGACCTCAATTGCGTCCTCGCCCGTCAGCTCGCCCAACAGAGCAACTATCAGGTCGTGCTCTGTGCGCGATACACGGGGACCAAGGAGGCCTGGCAGATTCAAGGCATCCGTTTCGTGGACAGTGCGACCGGAGAGACGTTTGAGGTCGATCCGATCCTTTCCGCCGATAAGATGGAAGCGCAGGCGGCCGCCCAGATCGTCACGAGCTTTGAGCTTTTCGTCGAGCAGACGAGGGTTGCGATTTTTTGCAGTGACTATGCCGCGAGTCAGCAGTGGGAGAGCGCCCTCCTGAACTGCGACCGGGCGCTCGAGCTGAACCCGAACGCGAATACGAGCCGTTATACGCGAGCCAACGTTCTCCGCCAGATGGACGAGTTCGAGGAGTCCTTGGCGGAGGTCCAGCGCCTACTCGAACGCGATCCGTACCACGAAAATGCGCTGTTGCTCGGTGGGTTCTTGGCAATCAATCTCGAAAACAGAGAGCTGGCGCGGGATTTCTATGGTCGTTACCTCGAGCTGGACCCGCTGAATGCCTCCGTACGAATGACCGTAGCCTACGATCTGGCCCAGGAGGGCGATCCCCTCGGCGGAATGGAGATCATCGAGGCGGGAGTCGCGGTCGATTCGGATTATATCGCCTTCTATGAGCAGTTGGGTAACTTCGCTTTCGCCGGCGCAGAGCAGGTCCGGAGAGAACAAGACGGTGAGGTGACCGCCGAGGTCCGGGAGTTGTACGGTAAGGCGATCGCGGCGTATGAGCGGGTATTCGAAGAGAAGGGCGCCGAGACGTTGGTCTCCCAACTCCGAAACGTATCCGCAGCACAACTCCAACTGGGAAACGTGGATGAAGCCATCGCGTTCGCCGAGCGTGCTGTCGAATCGCACCCGGAGGAGCCCAGCCTACGGGCTATCCAAGCTGAGGCGCTGAAGGAGTCGGGACAGGTCACCGAGGCCGTTGCAGCTCTCGCTTCCATTGAGGAAATCGATCCGGATTGGCCCAACCTGCACCTTCGAATGGGTAGCTGGATGATCGAGGCCGGGCGTGTCGCGGAGGCGGTACCGATACTGCAGACTGCGGTTGAAAGGGGCTCCTCGCCGGACCAAGCGGGGGACATGATCTTCTCCCGGGCCTACGCGGTATATGTTCAGCCGACCCAAAAGGATTATCCGCGCTTCATCGAATTGATTCGATTGGCGAAGAATTTCAATGTTAGTACTCAGGCTAGGGAGACATACGACTTCTGGCATGCCTTCAGTCTTTACAGCCGCGGCATCCAGCTACAACCCGTCCCTGAGACGGTCGACTCCGCCAATCGGACGCTCCCGATGTTTCAGGAGGCCCTTGCGCTGTTCCAACGTGGGAAGGGTTACGCAGACCGGACCGCCTCCATCAGTTTCCAGCAGTTCATGGATGCGACCGGCACGTATATCGAGATCCAGGAAGCGGTGATTGCGCGGGCGGAACGCAACCGGTAAATCAGCGCGCTGACCAGCGCCTAGGACGCCGCGGGAGGTTTTCTCCCGCGGCGTTTTTTTTGGCTGAGGTCCAGGCCTGCCCAGCGGGTCCAGACAAGTGGGTGAGAGTGGGTAAGTCCCTTCCGCGGTGATTCTCCTCGCAATTTCTTTCGAAATTGTCGTGACCTACCCTGGGGTGTTTGCCACGTAACTCATTTATACACAACCGTTTGTGACGTTACCCACCGGTTTGGGTACCCAAACAAAACCCGAAAACTATTTGTGTCAGAAAGGCTTGACGTCTCTTGAAGTAGGGGCGTATCTTGGTCCCTATCGCACCACTCCGTGCCACTATAACCCACAGTGTGCCACCAAGTGACGAATTTTCTGGGCCGGTATGAATTCCAGATGGACGAGAAGGGGCGGGTCAGTCTGCCCTCGGCGTTTCGTCGAGAGGCCGATGGTGACTGCTTCGTCTTACTCCAGTGGAGACCGCCCGCCCTCACACTCTTTCCGCTGGAATCCTGGGCTGCGGCGCAGGAACGCCTCCTGGCGTTCAGGAGAAATCAACCCGAGGCATGGGGGGACGTGCTGGCTATTACCTCGAGCGCGGTCGAGGTATCCCCCGATAAGCAGGGCCGGATTCTTATTCCGGCATGGCTGCAAGAGGCCGCGGGCCTCACTGGGAGGGTCCTACTCCTCGGGAACATGGATCGAGTCGAGTTATGGGATCCCGAAGAGTTCGAGCGAGTGGCGCGTACCGGCTCCGGCGAGTTCAAGAAATTCTCCAACCAAATTTTCGGGTGATTCGTGTCCTTATCTCTTCGAGCCCCTGAGGCCCCTGTGAGCGAACGGACGGAGTCGCCGGCCGGTTTTCACGATCCCGTTCTCGCGCGAGAGGTGGTGGAGTTCATGGCTCCGACCGGGACCGGCCTCTATCTGGATGGTACGGTGGGAGGTGGGGGGCACACTGCCTTCCTGATGGACGAGTGCTCGAGCTGCAGAATCATCGCCGTCGACCGTGACCCGGATGCTCTGGAGGCGGCGAGGGCCACTTTGGCTCAGTACGGGTCACGAGTTCGATTCATTCGGGCTCGCTTCGACGAGGCTCTTCGCTCCGCCGATCTGGCGGAGCCCTTGGCGGGGGTCCTCCTCGATCTGGGCGTGAGCTCTCATCAGCTCGACTCGGACGGGCGGGGTTTCGCTTTCAGGTCCGGTGTGGCGTTGGACATGCGCATGAACGCCGCCCAGACCGACTTACCCAACGCGGCTCAAATCTTGAACTCCGAGCCGGAGCAGACCCTGGCTCGGATTTTCCACGAATACGGAGAGCAACCGCATTCCCGGCGGCTTGCACGGGCCGTGGTCGAGCGGAGGTCGGCGACACCCTTCCGGACCAGTGACGATCTGGTCGCGGTCCTCTACAGAACGCTGCGAAGGGCTCCGAAAGCCAACGAGAAAGCGCGGATCTTCCAGGCGCTGAGAATTGCGGTAAACGAAGAGCTCGCCAGCCTGGAACGCGGCCTGACGGAATTTCGCGAGGCGATGGCGCCGAACGCTCGGATCGTGGTGATCTCATACCACTCGCTCGAGGATCGTCTGGTCAAGAACGCCTTTCGCGAATGGAGCCGATCCTGTGTCTGCCCGCCGGAAATGCCGGTGTGCACCTGCCGGGGTGCGCCACTGGGGAGCGTGCTGACACGAAAAGCCGTACGTCCCAGCGACGTGGAGGTTCGCCGAAATCCCCGCGCCCGTAGCGCCCGCCTCCGCGCATGGAGTAAGGGATGAGGCGCCATCGTCCTAGTAGCCGGTCCTGGGCCACGCCGAGCCTTGTTACGCTGGGGTTCGCCGGCCTTCTGTCGGCCTTGAGTTTCGTTACCTGGCGCCAGAGCCGTGCCTTCGAGGCGCTGGCGGAACTCGACCGAGTCGAACGCCGGCTTTCGCTCGCCGAGTCGGAACAGGTGGAGCTCCGTCGTCGGATCCAAGGCTTGGACAGCCGGACTCGTATTTCGTCCCTCGCCCAGGAGCAGCTCGGCATGCACCGTCCGGACGCCTCCGAGATGAGATGGTTATCGGGAGGTGGCCGGTGAGACGCCGGAAGCGCGGAATGGAGCAAAAGTTGAAGGTGCGCCGGCGGTTGCTTCTCGCGGGCTGGTTGTTGAGTGGGGGCCTGATCGTCGTCAGGGCCACCCAGATCCAGATCGTGCAGGGTTCCCTATGGACCGAGCAGGCGGAACGCCAGCACCGCACCAGCGTGGAAATCGCCGCGGTTCGCGGATCGGTGCTCGATCGCTCGGAGGTCGAGTTGGCCACGAGTCGTGAGGTCTTCAGGGTGAGCGTTGCACCGAGAGAGCTCCGGGACGTGGATGCCGTGACACGCCTTTTGGTTGAGACACTCGGGCTCGATGAACGGATCGTACGGAAGGCTACGACGTCGTCGAAACCCTGGCGGGTCCTCCCGAGGACCTTTCCCCCCTCGGTCCGTGAAGCGCTCGACACCATTCGTGGCGTGTACCTCGAGCGTGAGCACCGCCGTTTCTATCCGCAGGGTGACCTGGCCAGGGGCCTCCTCGGTTCCGTGCGGGACGGCAAGGCGTTCGGGGGTGTCGAGCAGACGTTCGACGAGGTCCTCCGGGGGACCGTGGGCCAGGCCGTCCTCGCGAGAGACCCCACCGGTAAGCCGATCCCCGGTGAGAGGGTGATCGTGGAGGGTCCGCGGGGCGGTGGCCAGGTGGTCCTGACCCTGGATGTGGACTTGCAGGAGATTGGCCAGCAGGCGCTGACGGAGGCCATTCGAAGGACCGAGGCGCGAGGTGGAGATCTCCTCATCACCGATCCGCATACCGGGGAGGTGTTGGCCATGGTGTCCATTCACGAGGGGTCCACGAGCGCCTTGTCGGCGATCAACACGCCCTACGAGCCTGGCTCCACCATCAAGCCGCTCACGGTGGCCGGGCTCTTGCAGAACAGATTGATGTCTCTCGACGACGTGGTCGACACAGGGTCGGGCTCGTGGACGGTGGCGGGTCGCACGATCGAGGATGTGAACAGAGAGCACGGTCCCATGACGTTGGCGCGGGCGCTTCAAATCTCCTCGAGCGTGGGTGTGGCCAAGGCCGCCCAGGCCATGAGTCCCGCGGTCCAGTACCAGAACCTCCGTGAATTCGGGCTGGGGGCACCCACCGGGATCGGCCTTCCTGGGGAGGTGAGAGGTACCCTGCGCCGCCCAGAGCGTTGGAGCCAGCAGTCCCCGGCGTCGCTCGCTATCGGGTATGAAATCTCCGTGACACCCCTCCAGATGGCCATGGCGTACGGGGCCCTGGCGAACGGGGGTCTGCTCATGGAGCCCCAGCTCGTGAGGGAGTTCCGGGATTCGAAGGGCAACGTGACGGCTCGCTTTCAGCCCCGGATCGTGCGGAGGGCCGTCTCGCCGGGGGTGGCGCGTGAGGTGTCCGCTGTGCTCGTCGACGTCGTGGAAGATGGAACGGGGACGCGTGCCCGGCTCGGTACCTTCAAGGTGGCCGGCAAGAGCGGCACCGCGCGGGTTTGGGCAGACGGTGCCTACCAAGATGGGGAATATTTCGCTTCGTTCGTGGGGTTTTTCCCGGCCGAAGACCCGCAACTCGTGGTCATGGTCAAGTTGGACCGTCCTCAGGGGGCCTACTACGGCGGCTCCGCGGCGGCTCCGGTAACCCGGGCGACGATGGAAGCCATTCTGGCCGCTCAGCCGGCACCCATCGATCGTTGGGCTCTCGCGCAGGTTGACCGCGCCGAGGAGATCGACGCTCGCTCGCGGGAGAGAAATGGCGGTGAGACAGCCCTCGTGCCGCGGTTCGCAGAGCTCCAGCTGGATGGGTACTCAGCGTCGGTTGGGGCTCAGGGGTCGAGCGGGTCGAGATGGCGTGACTCCCCGCCGCTCGAGGGTCGGACCCACGTCCGAGTTCCCGATGTCTTGGGACTTCCCGCTCGGGCCGCGGCCCGGCGGATTCACGAGGCCGGGCTTCGGGTTGAATGGGATGGTTCGGGCGTGACGAAAACCATGGTGCCGCGGGCCGGCTCGCTCCTGGCACCGGGGGACACAGTGCGGTTGGCTTCGGTGAAAAGGAGCGGCGATGACTGAGCCGTCTGCTGCTCTTCAGCTGGTCACCGCCGCCCTCGAGGAAGCCGGCTTGATCGAAACGATTCACGGGTCGATCGATGTGGAAATCACTGGTGTGACGCAGGACTCCCGTACGGTCCAGCCCGGAAACCTCTTCCTGGCGTGGAGTGGGTCCGCCTGGGACGCCCACGGCTTTGTCGCTCAAGCGGCCGAGAGGGGTGCGGCCGCCGCCGTGGTGGAGCGGTACGTTCCA
>Ga0209980_10001275_pt1 | contig 13965 bp, 21 predicted proteins | sample CR02metaG_FD_183611 | JGI IMG/M metagenome (GOLD analysis project Ga0209980, IMG submission 183611) | Deep subsurface microbial communities from Mariana Trench to uncover new lineages of life (NeLLi) - CR02 metaG (SPAdes) (version 2) | ecosystem: Environmental > Aquatic > Marine > Ocean trench... | reverse complement strand
TGCATTTTATGCATGCCAAAAATCTAATCTAATCGGTGGAGTTCAGATGCGCCGTCAGGCATCCGCCGAAACGACTTGCTATACCTAATTTAATAGGCAATTCACATTCTTTAAATCGTCATAAGAAAGCTCAAAATCAAAGATGCTGAGGTCTTCCCTCATGTGCTGCTCAGAACATGTTCCGGTAAGGGGAACGATACCAGATTGATTGAGATATCGGAAGAAAATCTGCGCTTCGGTTTTGTTATACTTCCGAGCGATGGTTCGAACGGTATTGCTGACTAGAATATGAGGATTTGCGGTGAGGGTCCAAAAACTCTGGTAGATAACTCCATGATTGGAGCACCAATTACGCAAGTCTGCATCATACCCCGTTTCCTGATAAAACCGATTTTGTACAATCGCTGGCTTCACATTGGCATCGGCATAGAGTTGCCTCATCACTTCAGTATTGTAACAGTTGCTTATTCCCAACTGACGAGCTCCACCAGCCTTTTGAATTGTTTCCATTGCGTCCCATACCTTAATCAAAAGTGCGTGGGGTGCCATGGGTGAATGAAGTACTAGAGAATCTACATATTCGGTTTGGAGGTTTTTCTTCGATGCCTCAAAAGATTGGATGACCTGCGACTCTATAGGGGCATTCTTATCGTATGGCACTTGTCTCGGATCCTGACCAGTAAGTGGGGTGAATTTGGTTTGTAAGAACAAGGTTTCACGTTCGATACCCTGGTCTTTCAGTTTGTGGAGCGCCGTCCCAACCAGTGGCTCGTCATAGTGCATCGGTTGGCAGGCGGTGTCAATCCCTTTGAATCCCGCTTGGATGGCTTTCACAACCAGGTCTGCCGTGCGCTCCTTTTTCCAGGCCGTGCCGTAAATAATCCATGGCATTTTCACGCCTGCAGCAGTTGTTAACCATTTCTGATCTTCCATTACATTATTAAGATCCAACTAACGGTTCACCCGCTCACGGAGCGCCAGCGGAGCGAGTCGGGTGCAACCGAGTGTTGGGCGGCGTGATACAGAATAACGTCTAATGCTCAGGCCATGTATGATGACACGCGTAACAGTAATGCCTCACTATGCCTGTGCAACGGCCACCAAGTCGGCGAATATGCCCTGCCCAGCTTGTTCTGGCCCAGCGCCTGGTCCGATGATGGTGACCTCACGAACTGTATCCGTTTGAAGGGTGAGTCCATTCATCACCCCATCGACGCGGGCAAGTGGATCTGTGAGAGGCAGCGCAAGCGGCTCGACGCGCGCCTCCAGCAGCATGGATTCAGATCCGGTGCGGTTGCTCTGCGGTCGGGACCGTACACTGGCTACAAGCTTGATCCGACATCCGTCGTGAGCCGCCTGCTGTACTGCGTCTGGTGTAATCTCGGTGATCCCGTGTCGGACGACTTGATCGAGTGTAATGGTTTGGCCAAATGCAGCGGCGGCCAGAATACGAATCTTGGCGACGACATCATGCCCCTCCACATCATCGGTCGGGTCGGGTTCCGCATATCCGTGGGCCTGCGCGTCGGCTAGTGCCGCGGAATAGTCGAGACCCTCAGCCATCAATGTGAGAATGTGGTTCGCCGTCCCGTTCAGGATCCCACGCATTGCTATCACGTGTGTTCCGGCCAAACCCTCCCGGAGGGTACTAAGTATTGGAGTGCCCGACATGACCGTGGACACCGACAACTTGGTGGATGACACGGTGGCTCTGGCTATCGACACGCAGGGAGTGACTGGACCTCCAATCGACGTGGTGGTTCTCAATGATGCGACCGCTGCCTTTGAGCAAGCGCCCACATCTGACCTTGGGCTTGCTGGCCCCTGGTATTGGAGGGTGGCCGTTATCGACAGGGATGATGGGTTGGGAGAATGGTCGTCTTCGCAAGAGATCAACTACAAAGATCCGATTGACTACAACCGATGGCTCTACCACCTGGCAAACGTCGGCGTCGGGTTCCACGACACGGACGAGCCAGCAGGAGGATGGGGGACAGGTGGGACCGAGGGTCCAGATGGCGACATCATGGATTTCGCTCGATACCTTCACCACCTAGCCAATGTTGGAGTCGGGTTCGATCCCATCGACAAGCCAGCGGCAGGGTGGGGTCCAAACTCACCATCGACTGATGGGCCTGATGGATTTGCTCTTGACTTCGACCGCGCTCTCTATCACCTGGCAAACGTGGATACGACTCAGCCGTGTCCCTTCATGTTTCGCCTCTCTGCTGCCCAAGTCAAGGTGGGCAACTCAGTCACCGTCTTTGGGCAAGGACTGGTCTCAGCCGACGATCCGACCGACGACTGGGATGCCGAAGTCCGCCTCTATGAGTCACCAGATTTTGGAGCCGCCTTTGTCAATCTGACGGTTGTGACTTGGGAGTCTGGGGATCTTCAAGATCAAATTACTGCAACGGTTCCAGCAGGAGCAACGACTGGCTTCATCGCCATCGTCCACGCAACTACTCCCTCTTGTGCTGGCTCCAATTTCATCAAGCTGATAGTCGAGGAAAAGGCGCCTGACCGAGAAGCCGGATGGTGGGCACATATCGCCAACCTTCGTAATAGCTCTGAGATCATCAAGCCCCTTCCCAATGTTGCAGGCCAATCCATCGAGTATGTATTGATCGACCAGGGTGTTGGCAATGGAAAGCTGGTCTTGCAATCCGACCATCCTGACCTCGACACCATTGTTGATCCGACTCCTGTTCCCCCAGTTTCCACGCTGGTCAAGATTTTTGAGAACGACCGTTACGTCTACTCCTTCTTCGCAGATCGTCGGTCCAAACCGTACAGCGAGGATGGGGCCGAAAAGGTGGCTGTCTCCGGTGAAGGGTTGGAGTCATGCCTGGGTTGGGGAGCGTTGCTGCCTTACGACCATCCACTCAACCCGACCCTGTTTCCTAGCTGGATCTGGGGCTCCAGCGACAATCTGATTGTCAATGGCCTTTTCGACAAGTTCGACACTGACAACGTAATCAAGAATCCGTCAGGGGAAGACGGGAACGACGATGAGGGAAATGCCGAGGGCTGGAGTAGCAGAGCAGGGGCCACAGTCGTTGGTGTCTTCGATCCTGTGGAAGCCTTCATAGGGGATTGGTATATCAAGGTCGATCCTGTCGCCAACAAGGTTCACCGTGGGCTGGCGCAGACGTTTGAGTGCGAACCCAGTTCGGTTTACAAGTTCAACGCACGCATCAAAGAGAACACAGCCGTTGGCGCTCGCTTCACTATGGGAGTCACTGGTGAGGACAAAGGGGCCATCAACACCGGCTTCTACGCCAACCTGTTCGCCTTCGACGGCAACTGGGAGTGCGAGCTAGACAACGTGCCTCGCATTGCTTCTGGCAATGGTTGTCCAGGGGGATCGTCTGACGGCACTTGGCAGTCCTTTGACATCGAGATCAAGACAGGCCCAGAGCAAACTTCTATCACCGTGTTCCTCCAGTCAGACCACCACTCGGTTTGTGGTGGCCCCGGCAACATCGAGTTCTGGATGGGGGAGCTATTGGTTACCGGATTCGGTCTCAACCTGGACCCCTGGATAGCCCATGAGCGCCCTCAACATGCCAGCAACAGCTTTGTGTTGAACACCGTCGATCTCATCAGCGGTTTCAACACGGTCACGATCAACGGCCTGTCTCAATTCGCGGGGATTAGGCAGGCCATTGACGTGATTAGTGGTGGCCGATACACAGCCACCATTCAAGCCTTCACCAACGACACTTCTGTTCCGGTGGATGAGAACTGGGTATTGCGAATCAGGGATGACGACACCTTGGTCCAGATCGCACAGGACTCCAAGGTGCCGTCAGGGAGCGGCACGGTGGACAAGTGGCAAGTGTCCTTCGACGTGCCTGCTGAAACCGAGAGGATCAGATTCATCTTCGCCTACACAGGACCGAACAACCCTGATCCCATCTTCGCATCCATCGCCATCGTCTTCCCTGGTAACCCTGCTGCCACTCCTGGGGAGATCATCAATGACGTGTTGGACGTAATGAACGCGAGATCCACTGGTGGTGGGCCTGGGACTCTGGACTTCCTGCAACGGTCCTTCACAGACGTTCTCGACTCCGATGGAGTGGCCTGGACAGGGAACATAGCCTTGGAACTGAAGCCTTCTGATACGGCTTTGCAGATGGTCCAGCGTATCCAGGCGGCAGGGTTTGAGTGGGAGGTCACACCCGTAAATTATCGGGCTGGTGGTGACACGGGTATCGAGTTGAGTGTCTACAACGATCTGGGGAAGGGCACCAACTTCGATGGTATCCAAGATGCCCCAGTCATCTTCCCCTCAGTGGCTTCGATGTCGGGAAACATTCGTAAGGGCACTCAGCAAAAGAACTTCGTCTATGTGGAAGGCGCCGAAGGGATCTGGTCGTCACAGGACTCGGGTGATCCCATCCTGATTGCTCTGGAGCGCCGAGAGGAATGGATCACCAACTCTCGGGCTCGGGATACCACCACAACTAGCGGCATTGCTCTGACTCGGTTGGAGGACCATGTAAACAAATCCTTTGCCTTTCAGTTGAACATGTCTCAGAACCCAGACATCCGGCCCAACCTGGACTTCCTCAGTGGGGACGTTCTCAGGGTGGATTTGCCGGATGACGTGCCCGATGACTTCTTCCGAATCAAGGGCATAACCGGGACGCTGACTGGTGAGGGGACTGACATGCGCCACTCCCTCGACTTCACGCGTCTTGAACTGGAGGAAATAGGGGCTAGGGACAGAGCCATCAAGCGAATGCTGGAATTGCTGGGACCAGAGAACATTACTCCCGGCTCAGGACTGGTTTCGGACCTGCCTGCCTCTGGTGGTGTCAGTAGCAGCGGTGGTGGGACAGTTGTGCTTGGCGGCGGCGGCGGCGGTTCCACCGCGCTCCCCACTCATAACCATCCTCTGGAAACTGAGATCACGGGCAGAGCCGTGACAGGAGATCTCACCGGCACGTTGCCTGGGCCTCTGACCGTGCAGGCTCTACGAGGTAGGTCCGTCGCTGCTGATGAGCCTCTCAATAAGGACGCCCTAGTCTGGGATGAGGCGTCTCAACGATGGGTGCCTGACTCGACCATCAGGTACACCAGAATCTTCTTGACTGGAGGGATGTAATGGCTACAAGCGAAACCCCGATCAGTGGCTCCAACTCTGCTGATCCTGCTGCTGCCACTGAGACGGTTGTTTACACCAGTCCCACGGCTGGAGCAGGGACAGTCATCTCGACCATCGTTGCTTGTAACAGGGGGGCCGCAGACATCGCAGTTCGTATTGGCATCTCGCCTGGCGGTGGAGCCTTGGGCAACTCTGAATACATCGTTTTCGATCACACAGTTGTCGGCAATGATGCTCTGGATCTGACCTTGGGAATCACCTTGGCAGCGGATGATGAGATCAGAGTGGAGACCGATATAGCTACCGCGTCGTTTTCGGTGTTCGGCATGGAGCTTGGGTCTTGAGCGTAAGGAAACTGAGGGAACAAAAGATCAGTCGTGTCGGTGGGGCTGGTGCTGCTGCTGCTGCTGAAGGCGGCGCTATCACACACACCTGGGTTGATTGGATACCTGAGCTACGACAGGGTGTCGCAATCACGGCCACCATTGAACATGCCAAGTATTTGGTGGTCGGCCCTGTCACCTTCGTCAAGGTGTCGCTGTCGATAACGAGTGGAGGGACAGCCAGCAACGATATTGAGATCGTGAACCTGCCGGTGCCACTTCAGTCATTGGGTATTGACATCGCTGGCGCTGTCATCGAAGACCCCGTACTTGGGGTAGGTCATTATCACGATTCTGGGACTGGAGCGAAAAGCATCATTGTCGTCGCCAGCGCCACCGATGTTTGGAAATTTGCTGACGCCGATGACTTCGCCTACATGCAATCACCCACAGTTGCGTCAGGCGACGACCTTCATTTTGAGGGAACCATTCACAACAGCACGGGTGGTGATATAGGTCTACTCGGTTCAACATTCTCCCCAATCCTCGATCACAAGGCGACCATCGACACGCCAGATGACGAGTTCGATGCAGCCACATTGGATGCGAAGTGGACGGTGGTTACGGGGGCAAGCGGCACCGTTGATCTTTTGGAGACCGGCAACGTATCGAAGTATGACCTGGCAACTCGACCTGGCTGGTTGCTCCTTCAAGTTGGCAACGATGGCTCCGAAGAAGTGTCGATTCGCCAGGACTACACCCTTCCTGATGGAGAATCCATAGTTCTGGCTATTGCTCCTGCCTTTACAATGCCTGTCGAATCTGGTCTCCCCGAAAACGCCTGGAAGATAGGGATATCACTGAACGATTCGGACACCACTTACGACACCGCTGAATATCAGTTCTTGGCGATGGAGGGAGATGTCGATGGATGGAGGATTGTTCTCAGAGACGATGGTGTAAACAGAGGGTCTACCCCTCAAGGGGAAGCTGGGCCAGGAATGGCCGAACTGATCTACCTGAGAATGACTCGATCAGGACTAGATATCAACTGTTTCTTCAGCATTGATGGAACTGTCTGGAACCCACTGGGACCAACTGTTACTCGGGCTGGGGCTGCCGACAACATTTGGATATTCAACGAGAACCAGGCTTCTCTGGGTGGGTTTACACCGATCATGGCCGTGTCATGGATACGACAGGGCAGCAACGCTCTCGATCCGTGGGGCCATACGGGTCTAATCAAACTCGACTCGGTGCCTGGATGGATGACATACCTTCAGAAACCTGATGGTGTGTCTCATGCCTACGACGATGAATTCGACGGCGCTGTTCTGAGTCCTGACTGGACCGAAGTGAACATAACTGCCGGACCACAGACGAACACAGTCGAGAGGGGTCTGCTATCCATGAAGGTAGAGGGCGGAGCCGTTGCTGACTTCCAAGGACTTCTCAAGCCTCTCGATTCGCTTTCCTTTCCCCTGACTATTGAGGGAGCTTTCCGTTTGTTCGGAACCAACGCTGGTGGAACCACGATGATGGGGATTGGATTTAGTGATGGAGTCATTGCCGCCTCCAACTTGATGTTTGCAAGAACATGGTCAACCGTTGGGACTGTCGGAAGCATGCACGGAACGCTTACGGCTGTTGATAGCGCCAACACCACAATGGGGACAAGAGGCGGAAACAATGTTTCGTCTCACATCTACTTCCGAGTGGTCTGGAGATCTGCCAACACGTTTGCCATTCTCGTATCCCCTGATGGAGTCACCTACGACGACTGGGGACTAGGAGACGTATCCAAAACGATGACCCCCACACACTTCGGAATTGCTTGCCTCAACTGGGGTGCCGCAGACCCATCGTTCGGAGCCTACGAATATTTCCGTGTGTACGAAGCAGATTTGAGCGTCTAAGGAAACCTCCCAGCACCCTCTAATATGCAGGCTCATGGGTGCTGACGAATCACGGGAACAGAACACCGACGAGATGGCGTTGCTGATCCAAGAACACGAACAGTTGATGGTCATTGTCCCGGTCATGGAGGGGACCATCGACCTGTTGGCTGACCATGTGATTGGCCCCAAGATCCCAGACCCTCTGCGTCCTGGTGAGTTCCTTATCAACGGCAAGGGACAGCCGATGCGAAAGCCAAAACGTCGGTGGCCTCGATGGTTGGGCGAGGCTATGCGAACCGCTGCCGTGGTCTTGGTGTCGCTGATGACCTTTCTCGCCACACTTAGTTAGCTAGGGTGTTGCCCAATGGCTGTCACTACTGAACGCGGAGATGTCGAAGTCCTGTTGGCGAACTTTGCTGACTACCGGAACCCAGATGGTGAGGAAGATCCGTGGTTCACGCTTGACGAAATAAACCAGCAGTTCGCGTGGGAAGACATACCTGATGAGCAACTGAGGGTATGGCTGACAGAGTTGATAGCAGAGGGCAAGGTAGAGATTGGTGCTGGAGGGGAGTGGCGATGGCTGTCCTGACAGGCACCCGTCGAAAACGGGACGCTTGGATCAAGTGGCTAGATCATTGCCGCGGTGGAAAGTTCACGAACCAACTGTTCTTCGGTAAGACGATTGGTGGTGTTCCCGATGTGTGGGCAAATGCAATCGTGGCGTTGGACAGGGCGATGCAAGCAGGCGGCTACACACCGAAGTCCGCATGGGCGTACAACTTCCGTGGCATAGGTGGAGCTACCTGCACTTGCAGCAACTTCGGACGGTGTTCTCTGCACGGCAACGGCATCGCCATCGACATAGATCCACGTCTGAATCCGCTCATCCGCACGTCAACCTTTCGTTGGCGCGACACAGCTTTCACGCCGAAACAGATCGCTCTCATTGAGGGAATTCTTAACACCAAGGGCGAACAGATGTGGTCCTGGGGTGGGCGTTGGAACAGCATCAAGGATTACATGCACTTTGAGGCGAATGTCGATCCAGGCTCGACGGACGTTGATTGGACAACCGTGCCTGGTGAGACAGCAGAGACAGGAGTAGATATGTGGCTTCATGGCCTTGACATCGGAACAAAGGACGAGCCTTCGGTGGATGATCCCCGAGTGGGCACGTTGCAGGCCATGTTGGTGGCCGAGGGTTACAACCTTGGCAACTTCGGCCCTAATAATGACGGAGTAGACGGCTCAGCAGGCAACGTCAGTCGTAGCGCCTACCACCAATGGAAGATCGACCACGGCATCTCCACAGCCACTTCAGCAGGATCAGGCAAGGTGGGGGACTACGAAGCCGCTGCCATGCTTGCTGGCGGTGGGCAGGATGGAGCAGACGGCGATGACGGAGCAGACGGTTTGGACGAGGCAGAAGTGAAGGCACTCATCAAGGCGACCAAGCTGGTCCCGTAAGGAGGACTCATGGCAGTAATCGCACCAGTGGTAAACGAGATTCGCAAAGCGTGGAAAGCGGTCTACGCGGGGATAGTGGCGTTTCTCGGTGGCGTCATTGCAATCACCACAGGAGACGTGACCTTCACAGAGATCGGCACCAACCAGTGGTTCGTCGTCGCGTTGTCTGTGGTGGTGGCTGTCGGTGGAGTCTGGAAGATCACCAACAAGCCTGCCTGATCTAGCAGCGTGAGTTGACGGTCCACTGACCCCAACCACCGTTTGCCTGTAACCATGCAGCAGCGGCGACGTTGGCTTCTGGGTGGTAGACCGCACCCGAGTCGTAGCTGCCTCCAGTGATCGAGGTCGGCACCGAATTCCAGGTGGAGCGAAGGAACTGGAACAGCCCTGCTGCTGTGCTGCGAGTGTTCTTTGAGTTGGGGTCGCCGGTCCCCCCAGTCTCGTAGTTCAAGATGCACATGGCGTGGTCTACGCGGTCTCCGAAATACTTGGCTACCAACGGGCGCCATTGCTCGACGTTGCCCGTCCACTGAGTTCTCCGAGCCGTCTGAGTGGCTTGGACGACTGGCTGTGGGTCGAAGTAGTAGGGGTGTCGTTCTCGCATGTCATCCCATTCCGCGAACAGCGCCGCGCTGAGAGTGTCATCGGCGCGGCGAACCCACTCGGTAACCCACTCGTCTAGCTCAGTCCTGGTGTGTGCCTGGGCTGGTGTGGGCAGGAACAGCACAGCTAAAAGCAAAATGATTGTGAGGGGTCGAACTGCAAACTTCCCGGTTGTGAGTTCTGTGAGTCAAGCTACCAGGCATGGACAGTTGATGTGGCGCGCGATGGCGCACTTGTCGCAGAGGGCTCGGTCGATCTCAAACCAGAGGACGGTGACGGCTTTGCGATTGCAGAGATCACAACGGGCACGATCCTTGGCGAAGTAGTAGCCGACTGCGTTGGCTCCGAGACCCCAACACTTACCGTCCCTGAGCATTCCAAACTTCTCTGGACCTCTTGGCTGCGTAGGCCATCTTCGCCGGGATCTTGTGCCCGAGGGCACGCTTTATCTCGACCACTTCCCAGACCTCAAAGGTGGAAAACTCGCCATCGTGACAAAGCATTCTGCTGCCACGGATGCCGTGAATCGAAGCTCGCTCTTTGCATCGGGAGCAAACACGGTCGTAGGGGTTCTCGGTCATGCTCGATACGGCTCACCGAATTCACCGTCCAAAGCCTCTTGGATCATTTCGATGATGTCCTCAAGATCTTTACGGGTCCAGTCTCCCGTGTAGCAACGGTGGCCGTCTACTTCACCAACCATGATGGCAAAACCGTTTGTCTCGTATGGCCCTACGGTGAACGTCTGAGGGATGGGTGCCTTGTTGACGACTCGGGACTTCTCACCAGGGGCCAGCTTGCGGACTCTAGGCATCGGTGAGTTCGGCCTGATGCTTCGACTCCATGTGGCGGCGTAGATCAGCGAACGACCGATTGCAATGAGGGCAGACACCATTCTCGGCTCGCTCCACCTTCTTCTTGACTCGGGTGAAGTGGCCTTTGTAGGCATCGGCTGACCGCTGAGCAGCATCCTTCTGATCCCCCAGGTGAGTGATCGTGGCCCTGGCTTGCGCCAGCTTCTCTTTGTCGGTCTTCCCAATGAAGTGCTGTTGATGCCCATTGGGGCAATACCAAGATCTCTTGTCGGCTATTCGGTTCTCGTAGAAGTCCTTGCTCAGAGCAAAGGGAGTACCGCATCTGAAGCACTCCACACTCCAGAAGGTCACGGTCAAAGTCGGTGTCATCTTTGCTCCTTTTTTATCAGCGACATCTCTTTGAGTGTTTCCCCAATGGCGATGAGAAGCACCGCTCCGAGGAAGACCCAAAGTATGAACCACCATCCCCACACCATGAGAGCAACCGCGGTGAAGACCCCGGTTACGAGAAAGCTGAGCAAGGCTTTAGCCATCCTTCTCACATCCCCTCGTCTTCCAACATCTGAGTCTGAGCCTGTTCCTCCCAAGCCTGATAGGAGCCCCAGTAGTCGATGGTGTAGTCGGCTAGAACTTGCTGGGCACGGAGGAAGGATATGTGTTCGCCCAGGTCTTCTTCTTTCGCCAGGTCGTTTTCCCGTGTATCCCAGACTTGGTAAATGGTCTGATAGATCTCTTGGTCGTAGGAGATGACGAGCGTTTCCCCGTTGTCAGTGTGCGCCGTCCAAACCACTTCGCCACCTTCTGAGTCCTCTCGGTCCCACCTGACACTCAGGAAGGCGTGGCGCTGCTCAGCCATGATCTTGAGCCTGCGTTTCTTGGAGAAGTCGGGAGGCCACGATGCACGGGTGACTGTCAAGACTCAAGCTCCTTCTCTAGCTCTGCCACCGTGATCGCATCTGAGATGGCATTGCCAAAGTCCTCGGCCTCCTGTTTGTGAAGGACGATGGAGTGGTGGGACCAGACATCCAATGTTTTGATGACTAGACGGCTGAACGAGACGACGGCCACTACCTGCTCACAATCAGCGCAGGTCTGAGCTTGTACCCCATAGACGGTGGTGTCCTTTAAGCCGTACATGAAGATGAGTCTAGCCGGTTAGGGAGAGATTGCTAACGGCGTTGTCGCCGTTGGTGTGGTAGTAAGCCCCCTCATAGGCACGTCTGGCGGCTTTACACCACTTGCATCGACAGCCTGTCGAGTATCCACCGTAAGTGCCATGCTTGGCGACTCGGGCAACTCGGTTTTCCTTTCGTTCCTGACGAATCTGTCCATGCACAGCTATGGCAGCAGCCCGAGATCCAGCTTCCAAACGCTGATGAGGTTCTACCCATTTGTCTTGTGCCGCATCTACATACGCTGAGAAAGCAGTCTGCGCGAGGGCTTCCATGTCCATGAAATCTCCTAACTGATAACGGTGGCGCCCAGGATCTTCTTGACCAAGTGGACCCTCCTGTAATCCACGGTGTTGAACCTGGCCGCTTTGCCAAATTCGCCCATGCGTAGAAGTTCCTCAAGCGTGTAGACAACATAGGCAGACGGCACGCTCTCTGGCAAAGAAACTTCGCTGTCCCTGATGACGACCACCACATCCCTCATTCGATGGAGGTTGACTATGGCGTAGCCGAACTCGGTCAGAGTGTCGATCAGGTCGCCTCCCGAGATCTCTTGCTCAGCCAATTTCATGTATGCCTCAGAGGGCAGATCTTCCTCACCCTTCTGAAGCCGGTCAGCCGCTCGGATGTCATCGAGGATCACCTTTCCTGCTGCTGGATTGCGCAGGGCATAGGCAGGATGGAAGGTGGGTATCCAGACACGTCCGTCGATGAGGACAGGCTTGCCACGCTCGGCTGTGATCTTCACCTGAGACCGTGTGCGGCCTGATATGGCGGCTAGGGCGTAAGAACCCAGGGTTACCCCTACCCAGGCACCCGAAAGGTCCAGTTGGGCTGTCAGGTTGGGCTCACAGGCTGCAATCTCACGGGGAAAGGGATCTCTGTTGGCCGGTGGACGGCAGCAGATCGAGTTGGCTACGAAAATGCTGTCACGGTCGATCCCTGCCGTGCTGAGAAGATGGTCGAACAGACGACCTGATTCACCGACGAAGGGGATACCGAAACGATCTTCCTCCACGCCTGGACTTTCACCTATGAAGACCAGTGGCGAAGGAATCGGACCAGACCAAGGGACAGGAGCCTTGACATCTTCATGGAGCCCACAGGCTTGGCAGGCGATGATCGTCTCACGGATCTTGAGGATGCGGTGATCCTTGGTGTATTTGGCTAGGAGTCGAGCGCGGAGGTCGGGGTCTTTGACCTTCTGGATGGTGGTCAGCTTCATCAGTCAGACTCCTTCGGCCAATCGGGAAGGGACAGATGCTCCCCCCAGGCGTGGGCCATGCCATCAGTCATTAGCTCAAACGTCTGTCGGTACGACTCCCACAGCAGGGTGTAGGCGCTGTTCCCCAACTCTTTAGGTAGTGCCAACCGGAAGATGTCGCTGGCATCCCGATACCACAGGTGCAGCAATTCATGGACGATGGTTTGACGAAGATCCTCCCCACCAGGCTCAGCGGCTCGGGTGGCGACCTCCAACTCGGCTCGGTACTGAGCGTTGGTTGGCGAGATCGTCGCCAGGCTGTTCTCACTCTCACCGGGGTACTCGGTTATCAGAATGTTGATGGCCCAACGGGTGAGCCACATTTCGTCTCGCAGTTTCCAGACGTAGCGAGCCAGCTTCTTTTGGAGACGACCCTTCTCAGCTTGGGAGATGCTCATTTCGTGTCTTCCATTCTCTTAATCACGATGGTCAAGATCGTCACCTTGAACAGACGTATCTCGATTTTGAGGATGCTCAATAGTTCGATTTCTTCCTAGCCTTGTTGAAAAGCAGGATGCTCAAGAGGAAGAAGGTGGGGTAGAGATTCGGTGGTGAATAACCCCAACCGAGATTGGCGAACGCCAATACCAGAGCGATCCCGGCGATGATGAAATCGGTAACACGCCAGAACTTCACAGCGCCCACTCAACGATGCTGAGCAAGCCGAACACCAGCCCGAAAAATACGAGTGCTATCGCCAAGACGAGCATCGCGTATTGGTCCCGATCTTGGATGTCCAGGTACTCCGATAGGCGCTGGAGGGGGGAATGCTCTTGGACGTAGACGACTATGAGAATTGCGATAACCGTGACCGAGACGATGACCACGGCCTGCACCAGAGTTTCCATTACGAGTCCTTCACATCGAAGACCTCGACCAATTCGTACTGCCTTGCCTCCCGAAGTGCTTTGGTGGCTTCCATAATCGTCATGTCTGAGTCCATGATCTGAAGTTCCATTGACCAAGGTTCAACAGGGTCGCTGTCTTTCCAGGGGCCAAGAAGGGCTTTGGCCCTACCACCCACTTTTCCTTTCAAGCTAACTATCTGAACAATGGTTTTGCTCATAGCGCCTCCCTCATTTGTCTCGCCTTTTCCTTTCCAACCCCCGGTACATCCTCAAGCTGCACGTCGTCATCCCAACTCATTGGCACCCTCTCGTAGAAGTCGTAGATCCGTCCTGCAATGGTGGGGCCAACGCCAGAGAAAGACTGCAAGAGATGGATTCCGTTCATCCGCTCCGACTTCTGATTCCACGAATCCTTGGGTGGTCCCGGCCTACGCAATAGGGACGTGTGGGCTGGCT